>JRHI01000837.1_pt1 | contig 30534 bp, 30 predicted proteins | sample 215371 | NCBI WGS metagenome assembly JRHI01 (sample SAMN02929681, study PRJNA255918) | sediment metagenome | biome: cave system; feature: Ice Cave; material: Sediment; isolation source: sediment from deep within a dark volcanic ice cave with no known source of... ...
ACAAGCCGGATATAAATTGTACGTCGGTACGCGAATTGGTATCAAATTGTACTCACGCCGTAATGCGAAGGAATACTGGTTGGTGAACTGGCGTGCACGCACTCTTGAAGTCTACCGACGTGAAAATGCGGTACTCACACTTGATAAGACGCTTGAAGAAGACGATGTACTAGACAGTCCACATTTACCAGGATTTCGCTGTCAAGTTAGCCAGCTTTTTGAGGATATTTAGAATAGGGATGTATCGAAAAGAGCACAACAAATGGGTCTACTACGCCTTTGGCCCGAATGATGAAATTGATATAGAGTATCTGGATATTCATTTCCCAGTAGTAGAAGCTTACGAAGGCATAGACTCCGAAGAGGATGTTTCCAATTTTCAAGATGCGTGGTCCGCTTATCAAGCTATTGAACCACGCTATCGCAATGCAAATCGCAAGCTAGCAGAGTAGGGGCGCAATTCATAGCGCCCACCTGTTGGCGGCGATGACTGTATAGAAGCGACGAGGTGGGCGCTATGAATTGCGCCCCTACCGCTACCTACGACTTATGTTCTTGGGCTTCCCAGAAGGCTTCGTATTCTGCTTCTTCTCTCGTGCCAAATACACTTTGGCATCCTCTTCGTGCCCATGACTCGTAAGCCACTCATAGGCACGCTCGTGCAGATCACGCAGAGTAGGACTGCCTGCCACCATCATCCACATAGCAAATTCTGCATCTTCGGGCTTGTCTTCGTCCCATTGTTTTTCGGCTATAAGAAATGCTTTGACCTGTTGCACATTAAGCGTTCTCAGGACGGCGTCTAGTTGTTGCCGAAAACTTCCATAGTCTGTTGTCATTTCACTTGTACATCCCTATACAATTAATTTAATCGCGTTCGCTCGTCTGGTATCTTCTTTGAGAGCATCTGACGCATGAATGGCACTTCGCGTCGCAAAATAGCCACCTCTTCCTCTAGGCGCTGTTTGGTTGAATTCATTTCCAGGAAGTATTGCTTTTTCTCTTCCTCGATGTCTAGGAAGTAGGCGATGAAGTAAGAGAGTTCGTCTGGCACTTCCGGCAAATTTGCTTGTACGTCACGCTCGTTCGCTACCTCTAGCAACATATTCAGGTATGTCTCGAATAGCTCTCCGGCTTGCTTTGTCGGTGGTGCTAGCTCCTGCTCTGACTCCTGCTCCTCTTCCATAACCTCGACGATTCCGGAGAGATAGGGCTTCTGGCGGTGTTGGCTGAGGATGCGAAAACGTTTTGTGCCAACCGCCATCAAGGTATAGCGACCATCTTCGAGCTGCTCCAGATTGCGTATCTCTGCGATAGTGCCAATGGTATAAGGTATTTCTAGGAGATGCTTGCTCTCTTCCCGCGCCATCACGAATCCAAAGGGCTTTTCTTCCTTCTGACAGTCAACAATCATTTGGCGATAACGTGGCTCGAAGATATGCAAGGGTATCACCGTTCCTGGAAAGAGGACGGAACTTAGCGGGAACAACGGCAGTTCAAGTGCGTTAGTTGACATAGCTTTCCTCCTGTTGGGAATATCCGCCACCTCCAGGCGTCTCGATAGTCAGTATATCACCAGCCTGTACGTCAAGTGTGACTTTTGCGGGTAGCTGTTTGCTTACCCCCTGATGTTGTAGCATATTTTTTCCGACTGCTCCTGGCTGCCCACCACAGAGTCCATACGGTGCATACGTTCTGCGCTCGGTCAGCAGAGTAACGGTGGCAGGTACAAGAAAACAAAATGCACGGCAGAGACCATCGCCTCCGGAATAGCGACCTTTTCCGCCAGAGCCAGGACGTAATGTATAGCGTTGTATGCGTAGCGGTAATTCCATTTCCAACGCTTCGATGGGAGTGTTGCGTGTATTGCTCATATGCACATGCACTCCCGATAATCCATCTGCCCCCGGACGTGCTCCCATGCCGCCGCCGAGTGTTTCATAATACGCAAACATCGTTTTGCGCTCGGTATCATAGCCGCCCAACGTGATATTATTCATCGTTCCCTGCGATGCCGCTGGAATACGTTGTGGGGCTATCTGTGCTAATGCTCCAAATAAGACATCCACGACACGTTGTGAGGTCTCAACATTGCCTGCCGCAACCGCTGCAGGAGCAATCGGGTTGAGGAGCGTTCCCTCTGGCACAATGATAGAGACGGGTTCCAAGCAGCCTTGATTTGCGGGTACATGTTCCCCTACCAAGCAGCGTACAACATAAAGAACTGCTGAATGTGTCACGGCCTTGACCGCATTGACACAGCCTGCACTTTGCGACGCACTACCAGTGAAATCAACGCTAAGAGTGCCCTGCCGCACTCGTAGATGAACAGTAATTGCTAGCTTCTGCTGACCCCAACCATCATCGTCCAGGTAATCAGTATATGTTGCCTCACTATTAGGAAGTTGCAGCAAAGCATTTCGGGTAAGATGTGCAGAGTATTTCAACAGTGCCTCAGCATGCACTTGCACCACTCGTGAACCATAGCGAGCGAGAATCTCCTGCAAGCGGCGCTCCCCCACATACGCCGTGGCGATCTGTGCATCCATATCGCCACGCCTCTCCCACGGCGTCCGCACATTGCGATAGAACAACGTCAATATATCTTCATTCAACACGCCCGCTTTGGCAAGCTTGATAGGTGGGATGATAAATCCTTCCTGGTATAGCTCACGTGACATGGGCATAGAGCCTGGGCTAATGCCGCCAATATCGGCGTGATGAGCGCGACTCGCCACAAAGCCAAACAACTCGCCTGTACGTCCGTCTGGGTCTTCCGCGATAAAGACGGGTGCAATCAATGTAATATCAGGAAGATGCGTTCCTCCAAGATAAGGGTCATTGAGCAAAATGAGATCGCCGGGAGCGAAATGCTGAAATTGCGCTATCGCCGCCTGGACGGATGCTGGCATAGCCCCAAGATGTACAGGGATATGAGCAGCCTGGGCCAGCAAATTCCCTTGGGCATCAAAACAGGCACACGAGTAGTCTTTGCGTTCCGTAATATTGGGTGAATAGCCTGTTCGTCCCAAGGTCACACCCATTTCCTCAGCCGCCGATGCAAATAGGTGCTTGAATATCTCTAACGAAACCGCATCTGGCTGTTCCACAGGTAATACGTGTTCAGATGGAGAAGAGATCAATTGTAGAGACGCTGTGATATTACCATTGGAGGAGGGCGCAATGAATTGCGCCCCCACCGTTTGCGCGGTGATATTACCCATTGCATCCACGCTTCCTTCCCAATGGGGGGGAAGTAAGATGGTGCAATCTTCCTGAACCAGCAATGCAGGTCCCTGAATGTGATTCCCATATCGCAAGCGTGTTCGCTCATAGATGTTTGCTGGCATGCTGCCTACTGTAAAAGTCATTGGGCGTTCGCCAAGCAACGCATGCTCTGCGGACGGACCGCCGAGGGGTTCTGTCGGTAGCAGCAGTTGTTCTGGCTGAGCGCTCGCTTTGACGCGCACCGCCACCAGTTGTACAGGTCGCTCAGGATGACTATGCCCAAAGCGCTGCTGGTGCAGTGCATGAAATTGGGCAATTGTCTCTTCCATATTCGCAGCATATGGCGTCGTCACCTCGTATGCCTGGCCTGGATAGCGCATATCGCAGAAGCGTTGCAATGTAGGAGTAGTGTTCGTGTGCGCGGCAGTGTGTACCATCTCCTGCTGTATCTCTGTCCTGGCGCGTTCTTCCAATGGCACAAACACTGCATCTAGTTCATCAGAAGTACAGCTTTGTGTATCAAGAAGCACTGTCTGCACATAATCTTTGACGATAGGTGCCAGAATCATACCCAGCGCCGAGAGCACACCTGGATAGCGGGGAATACATACACGTGGAATATGCAATGCCTCGGCCAATTCGCACGCATGTAATGGTCCTGCACCACCAAAGGGCAACAAGGTGAAAAGACGCGGATCGTGTCCCTGTTCCAGCGACACTGTACGTAGAGCACGTTCCATGCTCGCGTTGACGACACGAATAATACCCAGCGCGGCTTCTTGTACCGTCACACCCAGCTGTTGCGCGAGTGCAGTCATACGCTCATAGGCCCGCTCAGGATAGAGGGGAAAACGTCCACCGAGGAAGTGGGCTGCGTCGATTCTGCCCAACACGACGTTCGCATCCGTCACGGTCAGCATGTCGCCCGTTCCATAGCAAGCGGGACCAGGGACAGCACCAGCCGAATCGGGGCCGACCGTCAGCGCGTTCCCTATGTCCAAGCGTACCAGCGAACCACCACCAGCACCAACGGTATGGATGGCTACTGTCGGAATGCTGACAGGGCATCCTGCTACAATAGCTTCGGACGTTTCGGGGATACGTCCAGTACACAACGCGACATCGGTTGACGTTCCACCCATATCAAGCGTAATAATCTGGTCATAACCTGCTAGCTGTGCAACGTGAAACGCGCCAATGACACCACCAGCCGGGCCGCTCAACACTGTACGGACAGGCTCCTGAGCAGCAGTCACAGCCGATATGCTCCCACCAGACGATTGCATAATGCGTAGCGGCCTCAGCAATTGTGCTTCTAACGCACGCAAGTAGTGTCCCATCAAAGGCTGTACATAAGCATTGACCGCGACCGTGCTGGTGCGTTCATATTCGCGAAACTGTGGCAACAGTTCATGGGACAATGAGAGGTAGATATGTGGAAAGCGTTCTCGTAAGAGGGTGGCTAACGTCTGCTCATGGGCGGGATTACGAAAGGAGTAGAGGAAGGAAAGCGCGATGCTTTCAGGCTGGCACTCTGCAACCTGTTGTAACAATTGCTCGAAATCTTCTTGTGAAGGAGCTACAAGAATATTGCCGTGATAGTCAAGACGCTCCACAAGTTCCAGGCGACGCTCACGTGGAATGAGTACAGGTGGACGTTGCTGCATCAGGTCATACAATGCAGGTCGATCCTGGCGACCAATCTCTAACACATCGGCAAACCCTTGAGTAGTAATCAGGGCCGCTCGCGCCCCTTTGCGTTCCAACAAGGCATTCGTTGCTACCGTTGACCCATGCACTACCAGCGCGTTCTCATCGGCCTGCACTCCTTGTAAGCCAGCTAGCAATCCTCGCGCCGGTTCAGCAGGAGTGCTCGGCACCTTATAAATATGTAATGCCCTATCTGCGCTTTCTTCAGCATCGGAGGGAGCATAATACACAATATCGGTGAAGGTGCCACCAATATCGACTCCTACTATTCCTTTGTTGGTTGCATTGGTCTTCTCGCCTGAAAGAATATGCTTTGAGTGCATCGAAACATCCCCTACAATGGTGATTGTTTTTCTTTGTAACCATACCATATTCTTCCAGGCAAAAGCACGTTCTTAATAGAAGCCATAACATCAGCAAACAGAGAGTATCAGAATTGCCTTAGCGTGATATAGTACCTGAGTAAGTACAGAATTGAACAATTTTGTAGTTGAAAAGATGAAAGAAAGCGGTATGAAGCTAGCCATTGTAGCTACAGGTGGAGATCCAGGTCATGCACCCGCCAGAAGATCATATGAAAAGGCCGGGTATACGGCTTTACCAGGAGTTCGGTATTATAAAGACTTGTAGAAATGGGCCCAGTTTGCCGCGAAGGAGCAGTGTCGTGATGACACTGCTCCTTCATTGCTTTGTTTGTAAAAACATCCTCTTACGAATAACCTGTTAAACCATATAATACCCAACTCCTGGTTCTGTCAAAATATGGGCAGGGCGAGAGGGATCGTTTTCGAGCTTGCGGCGCAGACGCCCGATGTAGACACGCAGGTACTCGGACTCGCTATGATATTCGCTACCCCAAACGCGTCTGAGTAGGGCCTCGTGAGTAAAAATCTTGCCGGGGTGTAGAGCGATCTCTTGGAGTAGCCCAAATTCTGTGGGCGAAAGTTTGATCGGTATACTCGCTTTCCAGACCCGTCGCTGCTCGAAGTCGATTTCCAGGTCGCCAAAACGCTGCGTGGCAGCCGAGACGGGTTCATCAGCCCAGTGGTTGCGCCTCAGTACAGCTTTGATGCGTGCTAGCAGTTCTCCCACACCAAAGGGTTTGGTCAGATAGTCATCGGCTCCCTGATCTAGCGCGGAGATCTTGTCGGCTTCCTCTCCGAGTGCGGTGAGAATGATAATCGGCACGGTGCTGCGCTGGCGAATTCTCCGGCACACCTCTAGGCCGTCCATCCCGGGCATCATGATATCCAGAATGATTAGCGCGAAGTTGGTCTGTTCAAACGAGGCCAGTGCCTCTAGTCCATTATTGGCAAGCGAGACCTTAAAGGCGCGTAACTCTAGATTGCGCTTGATGAAACGCTGGATGCTTGGCTCGTCATCGACGACGAGAATATGCTTTTCTTGTGGCATACGCTGACACACTTTCCTCTATAATGCCTTTCCCAACTCAAAAGGATGGAGCTGCACACCGGGTGCATGCAATAACCTGGGCGGCAACCAGATATGGAAGATAGCACCGCTACTGCCGCCCACGCGGTTCTCAGCCCAGATACGCCCGCCATGCGCTTCGACAAAGCCCCGGCAGATCGCTAGCCCCAATCCTACTCCACTACTACTACGCTCCTTTCCTCCATCTACCTGATAAAAACGCTCAAAAATTCGCTCGGTCAGGTCTCCTGGTAAGCCGGAGCCATTGTCTGCGATGCTTATATAGATGCCATCATCTTCGTGTTCCTGTGCGTAGTGGGCGCTAATCTCGACCTCGGCTTCATCACCCGCGTATCTCTGTGCATTCTCAAGTATATTACGCAGTACCATCTCCATTCTACGCTGATCAATATATAATACCGGAAGCTCTCTCGGCAGAGAAACAGAGATATGTAACTGCTCACCTTTCGCCACCTCTATCGCTCGATTGATCACTGTATCCAATCGGCAATAGCTTGGAGCCAGTTTCAGCGTGCCTGCCTCTAACTGCGACATCTCCAGCAGGCCAGTGACCAGATCAGCCATCCTATCCCCTTCCTCGACGATGCGCTGCAAGAATTCATGTTGCGTTGTCGCATCCAATTCTATATCGGTCTCTAACAAACTGGTTGCATAGCCCTTAATGGAGGTCAATGGCGTGCGTAACTCGTGAGAGACAATGGCGAGCAGGTTCTTTTTGACCTGCTCGGCCTCGCTTTGCTGCGTCACATCGTTAAAGATTTTGCCGCGCCCGATCACTTGGCCTCCCATGTCATGTACTTGGAAGAGGCGCATACGGATATGACGCCGCGAGGGAACCAACTGGCCGACTTGATTGTAGTATCCGCGCATCCAGAACTCGATGAGCTGTACGCCATCCCCTGCTTCTGCACGGAGTAGCGCCTCATGATACACCTCTGGTGCTTCCATCAGTGCTTCCAAGCGCCCTGTCAGATGGCTTCCTTGAGCAGCGAAGAGCGAGACTTCCTGGTCAGATATTCCTACAAATCGTGTAAAACGGCGATTGGCGTAGATAACTTGCCCCACTGGGTCCTCCAATAAGACCCCCTCATCCATACTGCGCATAATCGCATCCAACGTTTGTAGGCGTGTATAGCTCTGCTCATCACTTTTACGAAAGAGCGTAGAAATCTCCTCTTCCAGGGTTGCGAAGGCATTTACAAGGCGACCTATCTCATCCTGGCGACTCTTTTCCCTGCTCAGAAACTTGCTATCAGTGACCTTCACCGTCTGATCTGGCTTCATTCTGGCTGTGGCCTGTGCTAGGCGTCTGAGCGGTGCAACCACCCAGCCATGCATAACGAACCAGAAAACGCTTGCCCCTGCCAGCAACATGATCAGCGCGAGAATCAGACTATGCTGAAAACTGACTGCAACCGCAAAGGTGGCATCAGTTGGTCGCCCCACAGCTACGGTCCAGCTCGTATCACTGACAGGCACATAACTATAGAGCCAGTCCCTTTGCTCATCTGACGCAACCAGATTACCCGCTTTACCGCGCAGTGCATTCCGCAGGCCAGGTATGCGCTGTAGTACGTTACTTTGAGGCGAGACTCCTACCGTGTTGGCGATAGGCATGCCATTGCCATCAATGATCCAGATCCGCACCTCGCCATTTGTCGTCAGTCGCTGCTGTACAGCTATCAGGCGTGCATTCAGCTGTGTCAGCGAGAGATTGAGAATCAATACGCCAACCAAGCGGCGCTGCTCATTCGTGATACGTGTAGCTACCGAAACGACATCTGAGCCTATTGATTGACTGATGGAATCAACCGCAACAAAAAGTCTATTCGTATTCAGGGCTTCTTGAAAATAATTACATGTACTCAAGCTTTGTCCACTACTCTTGGAGGCAAGGGGATAATTCAGTATGACCTTGCCAGATGGATCGCACACAATGTACGCGCTAATTTCAGGATGCGTCTGCTGAGAAATGTTGAGCAAGGAGATAAGCTGCGACCGATTGAGTTGGATCGCGGCCTGATTATGTGCCAGCTCGATAGCCTCTTTCGCCGCATCCTGTACTTGCGTTTCTACGTTCTGCACAATGGCCTGCGCTAAGCCCAAATCGGTCTGCTGTGCGCTTTGTTGCAGCGCATCATATTGGAAAAAATAGAGTTCCGCGCCACCCAGCAGAAGGGGAATCACAAAGAGGCCGTAAAAGACCAGCAATTGCAGGGTTATGTTGCGCTCCAGTATCTTTAGCATCTTCTCCTCCATAGGGGAAACGCGTGTTCGATTACTCTATAGTATGCGTTAATCTGACGAGCAATTCAACTCCCCGCGTTCCCATCGCAGGGACCAGCTTCAGCGCGTCCGTCGTTGGCATGCACCATGTCAGAGGAATTGACCATCGCCACGACGGACGCGCTGAAGCTGGTCCCTACGACGCTTTTGCAACAGCCTTGCAGAGCAGGGTGAGCGTTGGCGAGAAATATTTATATTTTTGTTTATAGTGTCATCTCCTTCGTTTATGGCTTTTTCATATCTTGTCAGGTATACTTTTTTTGTAGGAGGATTGATGACAACTTTTCATCTTGAAAAAAACCAAGAGGATACCACTACACGCGAAAATATCTTCCCGATTATCGTTGCCAGCACACTCGGCTCAACTATCGAATGGTACGATTTCTTCTATTACAGTTTTTTGGCTGCGACTGTTTTCCCTGCTGTCTTCTTTCCTCGGTTAGACCCCCACGTCGGCGTGGTAGCCTCATTTACCGCTAACTTCGTAGGCTTCGTAGCACGACCACTGGGCGGCGCTCTTTTTGGACAAGTGGGAGACCGCGTTGGGCGCAAGTCAACCCTGGCTGCGACGCTGCTGCTAATCGGCATCACCACCATGTTGATGGGCGTGCTTCCCAGTTATGCGCGGCTGGGAATCGTAGCGCCATTGCTTCTGGCGCTGCTGCGTTTTCTGCAAGGAGTTGGCGTCGGAGGCGAGTGGGGTGGCTCCGTGCTTCTCACTATGGAATCTAGCGATCAGCGCCATCGTGGATTCTGGACGAGCTGGCCGCAGGTCGGCGTTCCTGCTGGCTTAGTGCTCTCTATCGCCTCGATTCTGCTCTTCAAGAACCTCTATCCAGATGGGGCTTTCCAGAGTGTAGGCTGGCGTATGCCTTTCCTGCTCAGCACGATGCTGGTAGTGGTTGGCCTCTATATCCGCTTGCGCATTCCTGAAACGCCTGCATTTTTGCGTTTGAAGCCACGCCAACAGACAACCGCTCTATCTCTCAGTGTCTGGCAACTACATTGGCGCGAAATTCTACTCTCTGCGCTTGTTCGCTGTGGTGAGCAAGCTCCTTTTTATATCTTTACAACCTTTGTGCTTTCCTATGGTATGGAAGTGCTCCACCTGGATACATCCCTCCTCTACATCAGCTTGATTGTTGCCTCTGGCGTTTCGCTTTTTACCATACCAATCTTTGGTGCGCTCTCAGACCGCATTGGGAGACGACGCACAACGATCTGTGGCGCATGTGCGATGGCACTCTTCGCGTTTCCCTACTTTTTGTTCCTCAACACGCGCAATCCCGCTCTAATCATGCTAGCACTCGTACTCTCGCTTGGATGCGTTCATGCTTGTCTTTATGGTCCGCAGGCTTCATTGATCGCAGAGCGCTTTCCCACCAGACGGCGTTACACCGGTGCCTCGCTGGGTTATCAACTGGCCTCGATTATTGCAGGTGGCCCCGCTCCCATCATTGCGACCTACCTGCTAACACGTTCGCCTGCTCAGACGCCTTCGGCTTCTGACTGGACACCCATCGCCTTGTACATTATTGGTACAGCGCTGATCTCACTTCTTGCCACATTGCCCCTGAAAGAATACGCGAGACAAGCTCCAGTTGAGGAGTAGTAAAAAATATTTATAGATTCGTTTACATCTTCCCCACATTGTTTACGGCATATTTACCCCTATCTTCTATACTTCCAGTAGGGGCAGCAATTCATAGCGCCCCGCAGGAACCAGTGTAGCGATGTTCCTGCTCTCCTGGGCGATGGCACGCAAGGACCTTGCTACGCTCATCCTTGCGGGGCGCTATGAATTGCTGCCCCTACCATCTGCCTGTTCAGGCAAAGAGAAAGGAGCAATTGGACATTTCGCAGCGCTTTTCCAAATCACGTTATAGGCTGGCATCATTTCTAGTTAGCATTGGAGGAAACTATGGCGATTGATAACAACGTCCCGACATCAAAAATGGCACCAGTCATCTTCTCAAGTACCATAGGTACTGCCATCGAGTGGTACGACTTTTTTCTCTACGGCACGATGGCAACACTCGTTTTTCCAAAGGTCTTTTTCCCAGGATCGAATGCATTAGTTGGCACGCTCCTGGCATTGTTCACCTTCCTCGTTGGCTTCATTGCCCGCCCTTTCGGCGGTGCGTTCTTTGGGCATTTCGGCGACCGCATTGGTCGGAAGTCTACGCTCATCGCTACCCTCTTGCTGATGGGTATCTCGACCTTGCTCATCGGGTTCCTGCCCGGCTATAGCGCCATTGGCATTGCCGCTCCCCTTATTCTCGTGCTGCTACGCTTAGGTCAAGGTCTGGGCGTCGGCGGTGAATGGGGTGGCTCAGTCCTACTCGCTATGGAGTACGGTCACGGGCGGCGGCGCGGCTTCTGGGCAAGTTGGCCGCAGATGGGTGTTCCGATTGGGCTTATTCTTTCGACTATTATCGTCAACATTGTTCAAGCCTCGTCTGGCCCAAGTTTCCTTATCTGGGCGTGGCGCATTCCATTCTTCATCAGTGCATTGCTAGTCCTTATCGGCCTGTACATTCGCTTGAGCGTCCTGGAGACACCGCTTTTTGCACAGATCAAAAGTCAAGAGCGGGTGGCTTCGGCACCGGTTCTCGAGGCGTTCCGGCATAGCACACCTGAGATTCTGCTCAGCGCAGGCGCACGGTTTGTCGAGCAGGCTCCGTTCTACCTCTTTACGACCTTTGTGATCACCTATGGCGTGGACAAGCTGGTATTGAATAGAACATTGATCCTCAATTCCATTACCATTGCTGCCGTCGTAGAACTCTTCACCATTCCACTGTTTGGCTACCTATCCGACATCTTTGGACGTCGATTATGGTATTTGATTGGCTGCGTTCTCATGGCCGCCTTTGCCTTCCCATACTTCCTGCTGATGAATACCAAGGTGACTGGCGTCTTCATCTTGGCCGTTGCCTGCTCTCTCGCCATCTTCCACGCGTGGGTATATGGGCCTCAAGCTGCGCTCATTGCTGAGCGTTTCGGCACGAGATCACGCTATAGTGGCGCATCCCTGGGCTATCAACTTGCAGCACCATTCGCCGGCGGGTTGGCTCCAATCATCGCAGTGCTCTTACTCAATGGAAAAGGCAGTCTGGCCGCTCTTGGCCTGAGTAAGGTCGTAGTTAATCTCGGTGGTGTTGGTTCCTGGCAAGCAGTTGCGCTCTACATCGTTGTCCTTGCCGCAATCTCATTCGCGTCGGTGCTCGGTCTGAAGGAGCTAACGCAAGCCGACATCTCGAACGTCGATGCATACACGATCACCGCAGACGAGACAGTATTGGCATCCACCGCTGAGCATTCACCTCTTTATTAAAGAAACCTGAATAGGAAAACGGGTAGAGGACTGCGTTCTCTGCCCGTTTTCCTATTCAGGTTTCTTTCAATGGATTACACACGCAACGCAATCGTTTCTCCTCCACGCTTAGCAGACAGCTTCGCTGCCTCCATGACCGCAATATTACGCCATGCCTCCTGTGGCGTCACGGCTAATGGTTCACCTTGTAACAGGTGATTCGCCATATTGCGATGGAAGGCATACAGAGGTGCAGGTGGGAGCATCAATTGCTGCTCGTGAATAAGATCACCCGTCTCACGGGTCAGAACGCGGATATGCGGCAGCGCCTCGGATGGTGCCAGCCGCTCCTCGACTAAGTCGCCTGACCAACGACGCGACTTGACGGTCTCATAACGCCAGTCGCCGACAATGGCTCCATGCTCACCAAGAATATACCATTTCGGCTTCATTGCAGCTGCAATGTCAGAATGCATAAACACGGCCTCTTGTCCGCCCGCAAAACTCAGATACACGCTGGATTGATCAGCGTTGGTGACATCATGCCAGACGCGCTTATGCTCTACGCCGCGCACACTCACGACAGGATCAGGAATGAGATTGAGAATCCAATCCAGATAATGCGAACCCCAGTCATAAAATACACCGCCAGAGATAGGTTCGTGTGAGTGCCAGTAATCGCAGGGATGAGCATAGCCACCGATGAACGTCTCTATATGGAAGACTGGGCCAATCGTGTTGTGCTGGAGCACACGTTGAATAGCTAGATAGTCGGGGTCCCAACGACGACATTGGTAGACCGTCAGCATGCGTTGTTGCTCCTGCGCAAGATGTATCATGGCATCCGCTTCTGCGGTTGTGATACAAAACGGTTTCTCCGTCACCACATGCTTTCCTGCGTGTAGCATCTGCATGCACACTGCAGCGTGCGTATTGGGGGGTGTTGACACAATCACTACATCGATAGAAGGATCGTCGGCCACCAGCGCCATATCGGTGCAAGTTCGCACTCCTGGAAATGCTTGTATAGCTACATCTAAACGTGCCTCGTTGCGATCACACACCACTGCATATTTGAGGCCGGGCACATGCTGAATAGCGGTGCCATGCTCAAAGCCAATCGCGCCATAGCCGATCATAGCTACATTCAGAGTGCGTTCTTCTTGCTCACCTACAACGACATAACGTATCGCACGCGCCATCATCTGTTGAAATGCTGGCAGGGCCTGTGTCTCAGCAGTACATCCCAGCGTTGTACAAAAGACGCGCCCTTGCCCATAAGTGCTGGTATATGCCAACGTATACGAAGCGTAATGCCACGTCGTGTACCATACTCCCTGTGCATGCTCTGGAATGACATCCAGCAAATAGCACGCCTCCACAAAGGCAAATGTAGGGTTACTTACGCGCCGTGTGATGTAGTGATCGTCATTCACCACACGAGCAATCATTTCACTGCGTGGCGGACAGATACCATGTACAGGTCCCAACACTTCGCGTAATAAATCATATTCATGATACGCCTCAAGCGCATTCCCAACACATACTAGACCCCCTCCATACTCTACAAAGGAACAAAGTGCCCGCTCTTGTTCCTTGTTGAGTAGCCCCACATCATCAGGTAGGACGACCACTCGATGATTAGTGAGGGTGAGGAGTTGTTCAGGGGAGGAAATAACGAAGGCGTTATTGGTTGCAATCATGAATATAGTGCTCCTATTGGTTGGAATAAGGGCACCCGCAAGGGGATGCCCCTACAAAGACACGAGGATTGCGACGACGCCCATCGTTCTTTGTAGGGCCCCTTGCGGGTGCCCTGCTATTGTCGTTTGTGATAATGCGGATGCTCATGCGAATGGTCAGGCCAATGCTGATGTGTGTGCATATGGCTCGTTCCAGGTGCTGGCAGTTCTTCCTCTGTATGGGGGGGTGTTCCCTCAAGATGATAGGCATGGTCATGGCCGCGCCACAGGTTCTGTGGATCATAGTTCGCAACCAACAAACTCTCGCCATGATGCCAACGATCTCGGAAGATATCATAGTTCTTCTTACTCTTGGTCGTCTGCTCATCCGCGCTCAAGCTATACCACTCACGATGCGGATGTTTCTCTACACGTGTCGCAACCTCCGGGACTGCCACGGCACGATAACCAGCCACCTTGAAAAAGAAACTCATGTAGATATCCATCAAGCGGTAGAAGCGGAATTTTTCATCAACCCAACCAATCTCAGACAACACATCACGCCGAAATGCCATCAGATAGCCTTCGATAGCATCGACATCTGGTCCTGCCGCCTCCTGGAAATCGCGCAAGTCTGTTGTTACCAAACCATACGGACCAGCTACACCAACGGTAGAATCCGCAAGCACGGTCTCTAACGGTGTCCAGATATCTCCTGTTAGCTCTATTGAGGTATCCATAAGGATGATAGAGTGGCCCCGACTCGCTCGCATTGTAGCGTTACGACCCGCCGCAAAACCCATATTGTGATCTGCGAAGAGCACCTGTAAGGCGATACGTTCTCCCTGTTGCGTCTCAAGATCACCTCCACGTGCTAGATGTTCCAGATAAGACAGCGTCTCGTCCGTTGAGCCATTATCGATAATCACTAGTTCGAGTTGACGATGCTGCGTATGAGAACAGATGCTCTGAATACAGCGCATCAGGTCATCTTTGCTGTTATGCGCCAGCAAATTGATCGAGAACTCAAAGCTGTCTGGCGACTGTAGATTATTTGGAGCGTCAGTTGAGCTAGACAAGACCATAAATTCATCTTCTAGTCGGCGTGGCAAGAGCAGTGCGCCCCGTTCCGTATCGCGTACATCATAGCCTTCTGCATTCAACTCCTGACGTAATGAATCGGCCTCCGCATAGCGTGTACTCTGACGCAGTGCCTCGCGTAGTTGCACTTGTTGAGCAATCTCAGGCGCGACCGATGCGAGATAGGTCTGGGGGTCACGTTTCTTCTTTGGCCGATCACTTTGCAGATACGTTTTGAGGCCAAAGCCAAGAATACGGTCCCAATCTAGCAGCAAACGTAGCTTCGTCGTGGCATCCTCTTGCGGTGAACGCAGCATAGCCCACACGACGGAAAGAGCACGTGGCATATTCAAGTCGTTCTCGATATCTGCCAGAAAAGCGTCATGCCAATCACATATGGGAGGAGGTTCATCAGCGAATACACGAGGTTGATCTGCATTCGTGATCAGTTCATAGGCCAAGTCACGCAACCGCTCAAGCGAGGTCTGCGCCGCCTGGAGAGCGCGGAAGGTGAAATTCACGCGACTGCGATAGAGGGCGGTTGTATAAAAGTAGCGCAATGACAATGGATCGAAGCCACGTGCCTCAATCTCGGCGCGAGTATAGGCATTGCCCGTTGACTTCGCCATCTTCTGCCCATCGGCAAGCAAATGTTGGGCATGCACCCAGTAATTGACAAATTGTTCGCCAGAAAAGCCCTCGCTCTGTGCAATCTCATCTTCGTGATGGGGAAAGATATTATCTACGCCGCCTGTATGCAGGTCAAAATGGGTACCGAGATATCTGATTGACATCGCCGAGCACTCGATATGCCAACCGGGGAAGCCACGTCCCCACGGACTCTCCCAAGCCATCTCACGATCAGGCTCGGCAGGCTTCCATAGTGGAAAGTCTTCGGGATTATGGCGATCAGTGTCTACCCCTTCGCGTACACCGGCTAACATATTTTCAAGCTGGTTCCCCGACAATTTCCCATAATTGGGGAACCGCTTGATGTCAAAGTATACGTAGCCCTTGATTTCGTAGGCAATCTCTTTTGCCAGTAGTCCCTGGATAATTTCAATCATTTCAGGCACATGTTGTGTCGCACGTGGAAACACCTGCGCTGGCAGAATGTTGAGCGCAGCCTCATCTTGATGAAACGCCTCAGTATAAAATTGAGCAATTTGCAACGAGGTTTTTCCCTCTTTGCGTGCTTGGGCGATCAACTTATCCTCACCGCGATCCACCATTTCTTGCCGCATATGTCCAACATCGGTAATATTTTTGACGTGCAGCACCTCAAAGCCATGGTACTCAAAAGCACGCCGTATCCAGTCTGCCATGGTAAAGGTGCGTAGATTGCCAATATGAATATAGCGATAGACAGTAGGACCGCACGAGTACATCTTTAGTTTGTTCGCTTCCTGCGGTATGATCTCTTCAATCCATTTAGTGAGCGTATTGTAGATTTTCATGAAAAAGTTCTAAACCTCCACCCGAGGCACCCAAAGCGGGGTAATACACGGAACATTCGTCATAGATACGATATGACACAACTAGACACATTTTGTCGTCTTTCTATCGTACGAGCGAAAACGAACATTTGTCAATATCGCTACTGTGTCATCTCTTTAACCATACGCTGTACTCGTGCTCCCTCTGCGCGTCCCTTCGTCTCTTTTGCCGCCAATGGCATCACACGCTTGAACTCTTTACCATTTTGTTCAATCAAACGTGTGATAAGCGCCTGTAGATCACTATCGCTCAGTTGTGAAGACTGCAAATAGCTTTGCAAAATCTCCATCTCGCGCTGTTCACGTTCTGCCATTTCAAGACGTCCACCCTGCTTATAAAAGGGAATAGCCTGACTACGCTTCTTGATCTCCTGCTCCAAGACTTTCAGAGTATCGCCCTCAGTCAGTGGTTGCCCATACTCAGGATGCTTGCGATCAGTACGCGCCACCTCAAGGTTATGAATACCTCCCAGAGCCATACGCAAAGTATCGAGCCGCAGTTGGTCGCGTGCGCGTTGCGCATCCTGTATATCCTTGCGCAGTTGCTGCTCCAGTGGAAACTCTTGTCGTGCCTCAGCCATATGAACACCTCTCCTATTTAAGAAGTCGTAGGGACCAGCTTGAGCGCGTCCCTACGACGTTACAACAACATTTAGTATAAGCCATCTACCACAGATTAGGCAATGCGCTACATACGTCGCTCATACAAACCATTCCAAATAAGTATTGAAAAGTGGCAACATTCGACTACCCATTCAAAACACAACTCGCAGTAAGCATCTACGAAAAGGAGTCTTCCTCTAAATATCCAAGGTTATAGAACAATAACCAGATTAATCTTTCCATAACCTTATCATTACCAATTCACAACATCTCCCACAGCTATCATAGGGTTAAATATAAAAAGACATATATATGTAAAAATCAAGGAGGATTATCATGTCACACTCTTTTCGGCCACGAAAAGCATTGCTCTTTCTAGGCCCTATTGCTGTACTACTGCTATTGTTTGCTGGTTTCATCACTTTTAAGGTAAACAGCCAAGCACACGCGGCAGGGGGCGTAACACTGTATGTAGGTCAGACTCAAGGCATCAATACAAGCTGCTCATCTCCGGGCTACACTTCTGTGCAAACGGCGGTGGATGTTGCCAACCTGGGTGATACCGTCTATCTGTGCGGCACGACACCCTTTGCGGAACAGGTGGTTATCGAGAAGGCCATCACGCTGACCGGCGACTCCGGTGCAACCATCGCGGCGCCAAATCCATTTCCATCCACTGCACCCTCACGTTTGCCACCGCAGTTCACCACCGATAACCTATTTGTGCCACAGGCAATCGTCTTTGTCTGGGGCACAGGCGCGAACGTCAAGATCAAGGGATTGACCATCGCCGGCGTGTTGCCGGGCAACGGTGGCTGTGCTGAACAGGAATTCGGCGTGTTGGTGATCGATGGAGCCACGGCTACTATCAATAAAGACCAAGTTAACGACATTCGAGACAGCAACTCTGGCTTATACGGCTGTCAATTTGGTGTCGGTATCCAGGTTGGTCGCCAGTACTGGCCGAAAGCGGACTTCAGTACCTTCATGGAAGAAGACTTTGTCGGTCATGCAACCATAAATAATACAACTGTCTCTGGATACCAGAAAAACGGTATTACGGTTGACGGTCCGGGCACGAAGGCAACGGTTTCGTCGAGCATAGTGAACGGGGATGCTGCACTCTCGTCGGCTATCGCCCAAAACGGTATCCAGATCTCGCGTGGAGCCTCTGGCACTGTACTGAGCAATATAGTCACAGGTAACACGTACACAGGACCCGGTGGCGCGTCTGATGGCGGTATTCTTGTCTATGGTGGCTCTTGCGATGGTCCAGCCACACCACTCACTACCAATACAAAAGTCCAGCTAAATACCGTACAAAACAACGATGTTGGAGTCTTTGTATCTAACCTGAGCCTCGACGGCAACAATCAGTGTTCGCTGCCGATAACCGCAACCAACGTTTTGGTCTCCAAAAACCACATCACGAATACTGCTGTGAGCAACGTTTCGGGGACAAATCTGTTTGGCTTCGCTGGTGGCTATCAAGCTGGTATCTCGGATGAGGGAAATGCTGATCGACTGCTCACGAATCAAATTTGCGGTATCGGCTACACGCCCGTAGCTCCTCCACCTTACCTGTCTCATATCGACGTCGTAGCCACTAACCCAGTTATAAATGGCAACACGACATGCACGAGTAGTTCGGTTGTCAACGCTACAACCAGCACAAAGGCAAGCAAAAAAGGTGGTCTTCATTACATAGTCAAACCAATTAAGTAGTACTTCAGAGCTGTCGTAGGGGCCCCATTCATGGCGCCCGTCGTCCACACGGTCCACGTTGGAGGAATTGACCGCATCCCCACGACGGGCGCCATGAATGGGGCCCCTACGACAGCTATGAGTTGCACTTGGTGCCTATCAACTTGCTAAAGTAGAGATGTGGCAATCCACCAGATGTTGCCAAACACATCTTTCACTCCCGCAACGCGCTCTCCATAGGACTGATCCGTCGGTTCCTCCATCGAGGTAGCACCAGCTTCTAATGCTCGCTTATAAACCTCGTCTACATCATTCATATACAGGTAGATCGCAGCGGGCATTGCCCCACTCGAAGCGCCGCCGATCATCACCATCGAGTCACCAATTCTGACCTCGGCATGTATTCCACCAGCAGAACCTGTTGTGCGGAACAATTCTGTTGCTTCCTCAACATAAATCTTCTCCTCCCCCCACCCAATACTACGACTGATCACGATAAACCACCGACTCCTTTGGCAATGACAACATTGCTCTTTCTTCGACAACCTCGACCTACACATCAAGATGTCATGTTAGATGTGGACATTATCTTAGACCAAGCCGTAGCAATAGCGGCAAATCGCGATCTGTTATTACCCACTCCCGCTAATTACAGCGAGATGTTTACACCTCCTCCTCCTCAACAAGAAGCGGCGTTAACGTTGGAAGAACTCATTCCGCGCCGGAAACAAGAAGCTCATGAGTTGCTCTCGAGTAACCCTTTTGCTAACCCGCCTGCTATTTCTGATAAACAGGCTCGCCGCCTGCATGCTGCTATAGATAGACGCACTAACATTGCTGGCCTTTGTGAATCTACCAATATGAAGATGGGAGATGTCTATACTGCCTTACAAACCCTTCTCGTCTTGCAACGTATTGAACTTCAAACACCCGATGGCCGACCTATCAATGCCTCCCTCTTCCTCAAAAACCGTTAAATCGTGGCACTCACATATTACTCCTGCTCTCACCGACGCTACCTGAACTGCCCAATACGCTCATAAGAGCACTCCTGAGTGGCTCTCGTTGCATCGTCTGCTTTGGCATCTTCTTTTACTATATTTCTGCCTCTTCCTAAGCAAACAAACGCGCTTCGGCCTCTTGATGAGTCTCTCATTCATGCTGCTTGCCTTTGGCTACCTCGCACTCTTCCAACAGTATTTTACCCCGAATCAGCTCTTTCTTGACAATGTAGGCGACATTATTCGCTTGGTGGGACTTGTTTCCCTACTCGCTGCCGTTCTAGCGGGATAAATCGAAATGGTAATGCTATAATAGATACTGTTTGATAATTCGACTCATGACCAAACGGTGACTAATGGAATGGCACAGTGCGGAGAGCACATGATTACAGTCGTAAAACAGAATGCTCGCGGAGAAACGAAAATTACCTATAAAGGGAAAATTCTTGAGCAGTTTCCGCGTGGCATAGTGATTCAGGCGCGTTGGACGCTTCCCGCACGCGATCTGGGCTATGCGCGTTTTGAGCCGGGCGACCAGTTTACAGAACATTACTATACGGATCGCTGGTTTAACATTTTTGACATTTCTAGTGCGGATGGTACACATAAGGGCTGGTATTGCAACGTGGCAGAACCAGCCATCATCAAGGACGATACGATAGCGCAGATTGATCTTCTGCTTGATGTGTGGGTCAGCCCCAAAGGTGAGTTTCGCATCCTTGATGAAGATGAATTTGCAGAGGACACAACCTTGAGTAATGGGCAGCGTAGTGGTGCTCAACAAGGATTGCAAGCCCTCTTAGCACTACTTGCAGCGAAACAAGATGCATTTTCTCGTTTAAACAGATAGTCGTTCGACAAATGTGTTGCGACAACACCGTGACGGAGCCACAGAAAGTCTCCGAGAAAGACATTTCTTGATGGAAAAAAGAGACGCCAGGCTGTTCCAGGATGATAGTTGGAATATTGTGGAGCTTGAGTCTCACAGACAGCTGCGCCAGAAGATACACAAATTGATGCTCCTCGCTAACAGTTCGTCTATCAGCACTAGCGAAATGCAGCAGCGACTCCTCCACGGCGTAGTAATGTTCGGCAAACGGTTTACTACGCAGCTTGTGCGTTCGCTTCAACGCGACGATCAACAGGAACGACAGACGATTGTCTGGCTCCTGACTATCCTGAACGATCAGGATACGATTCAGCCACTTCAACAGATGGTACACAATGAGCGCTTGCCTAGAAAAGTGCGCCTCTCGGCATCACTCGCCCTAGCGGGTATGGGAGCAACTAGAGAAGTGACAGACCTGAACAACGGCAATCGGCGCGTACGTTTGTACGCTATCAGCTAAGAAGAATTGTATGCTGTGTATTGAAATTCCCCAGCGGGAACCTATCGAGCTACAACACGCCGTTTTTGACGTGATATGAAAATTCCATCATCACGTCTGGGACTGATCTATGTCTGTGTAGCCGTCTTCTTCTTTTCAACCAGCGCCATTATGGTACGCTGGGCCAACCCCTTCAACGCCGTTGAAATAGCCTTCTGGCGACTCACTATCGCCACCCTCTTTGTCGCTATTATGGGTGCCATTACGCATCAGCACCTCTGGCTCAAACGTAATGAGCTACCCCGCTTCCTCTTTTATGGATTGGTGACAGCGCTACACTTTATTTTCTATATTTCTTCTCTGAGCTTCACCACCATCGCACACTCGCTAGCTATTACCTACACCTCACCCATTTTTGTGACGCTCTTCTCGGTACTCTTCTTACGTGAGTCTTTGGCTATAAGAAAGTATATTGGGATCGGTGTTACAGTATTGGGTATCGCTATCCTTGCTGGTTTTGAGCCACATTATACTGCCTGCACACTCACTCAAACAGGACATTGCATGGCGCTTGGCGATGGACTGGCTGTGTTGTCCGCAATTTGCTTCGCAGTCTACTCTATTGCTGGTCGTGGCGAAAGAAATCGCCATCCACTCTTCCGCTACACCACGAATGTGTATGGCCTCGCCGCCTTGTGGCTCCTGCCAGCCACACTCTATTTTGCCTTCCAGCACAGCTATCCCCTAACCGCAGTTGCCGCTGTGATTGGCTTGGGGATTTTTCCACTTGGCTTGGGACATACACTGTACAATGCCTCTATTCGTCATGTACATGCTACCTATGCAAATCTGATTGCCACACAAGAGGTGACGACAGGTGTGCTTTTGGGCATTCTTTTCTTTCACGAAATACCCTCGATTACTGCCGTTATTGGCGGTGTAATAGCATTGATTGGGATTATTGGAGTGTTGATATAGCGCATGACATAAGGAGCATGCTCCTTATGTCATGCGCTATATCAACACTACTCCTGAATGCTGTAATTAGGATCGGAACTACCCTCAAGCCAGATAAGGATTTGCCCATCAGACTCCTTTTACCGACTACTGATCTCCGCTTCCCAATCTGCCCTCGGCACATTATTCACAGCATCAACCAGGTTGCAACGTACACTATTTTGTAGTCCCTCAATCATTGCGTTATTCTCGCCCTCGTCGAGTCGCTGGTTTACATAGTCTCTTAGAAGCACAGCGTCCTCTCTTTCTCTCGATAGACTATTAAACATTCCGATGCATTATACATCTTGTAGTGTTCACGTTTCTTGGGGGCGATTCGATTTGTCCAGCACAGAGATGCTTAACGAGGGATCGGCAATCCATCCCTCTACCTCATGCCCAACCGGAATACCATACCCATTGTTCCGTTGCGTATATACCCATCCTGCTTGAATAGCACACAAGACAGCATCCAACATATCGCCCATTGGCTCTTGCACAAGCTGCTCTGCTTGTTCATCGCTTATTCGCAACTTGACACCATATAGGTCTTGCAGTGCTTCTGAGCAGATGCCATTTACAATTTTTTGCCTTACTTCCTGTTGCTGTGATGTCTGTTTTGCGCGTTCATCACTTTTATAGCTCTTGCGACTCGACCAGTGCCGCGCTACCAAAGCCGGATAGCCCTCGACAACGATTCTGTTATCATCCACTGGATGGCAGGGAAGCACACATACACCAGAGGCGAGTAGGCGTGGAGCGCCTTGAAAGAACATTTTGCCGACAGGAATACGATGGAGCATCATCGGGCTACACGATCCTCCTGCAAGGCGATCAGTGATACGCAAATGAAGTTTATCGCCAGCTGGTCTCGCTTCACGATAGTGCGTGATGGTTTCTTCAAAACCTTGCTTGCCCATCGCGGCGATATGCTGTACATACCCTTCCCAGGTGGGAGGCCAGCCGAGATTGTTGATAAGTTTAAGCGGTTGACCAAAGGGGAAATCGCAAGCTGCCAACCATGGACCGTCTTGCTGCAAAAACTGCTCGAATTGGGGAAAGTTTTCTAGCGCTATGTATGACTCAATGGTCAGGAGGGTATTTTGTAGTACACACGATGCGACAGTGATTGGTTTTTTGCGGCTTGGGGCGCTGGTGAAATCGAGACCGAAAATTCGCACTGATGCAGAGATCGTAGGGGCCACATTCATGGCGCCCGTCGTGGACATGGTCAACGTCCCCGGCATGATCAATCGCCACGACGGGCGCCATGAATGTGGCCCCTACGACACTCATATTTCCACGTTTCATATTTAATGAGCATAATATGACTCTTACAACTGTGTTATGACGGTTTTACTGATGGCACGTAAGGTGGCGAAGACGCCGCGCCCATCGGAGGCTATGGCTTCAAAGCTAGGCACACGACGACGGTTGAGATACCGTTCGAGTACATTCACAGGGAGAGCGGAGGGCATATCACGCTTGTTCCACTGCATGACAAAAGGGAATTGGCCCAAATCCTTTCCAATGCGCCGCATATTTAGCTCTAGTTCGGCAATGCTCTGAACGTTCTCCTCGAACTTCTCAGCCTGCGAGTCTACCACAAAAACAATACCGTCGGCACCATTCAGCACAGCAAGACGCGTACGCTCATAGAGGATTTGACCAGGGACGGTGTACAAGTGAAAGCGCGTGCGAAAACCATGGACGGTGCCAAGGTCTAGTGGCAGGAAATCGAAAAATAAGGTTCGTTCAGTCTCGGTGGCAATTGAGAGCATCTCGCCACGCGCACTGGGGTTAATAGTCTTAAATACATGCTGTAAGTTGGTGGTTTTACCACAATACCCAATGCCGTAATACACAATCTTGCAGTGTATTTCGTGCGATGCAATATTGATCAATGCCATAGACGCGCACCCCTAATCGCGGAAGAGTAGATCGATGGTGTCCTCGACCGAGGAACGGAATTCCAGGTTGATCACTGAGGACTTTTTACGCGTGGTATCGCTCCGCACACGCTCCAGAATGCGCCCCAACTCATCTGAAGCTTTTTTGGAAAGCACCTTGACTAGACCGATATGCGTCAACTTATCGAAGATAATGACCAGCAACCACTGCTCCTCAACCATCGAGGTATAGATGTTTTCCTGTACACCTTGTTGGAAGATGTTACGAAAATCTTTCTCGTTTAGCAACTTCGCAACTTCGCGTGATGAAGAGAACACACCAGCTAGTAACGCACCGAGTGCTGTTGCATTTCGGCGTGCTCCTGTCCCGTGTGTAGTGACTACTTGACCACTTTTATCTAATAACATAGCCGAGGTGGCGTTCGTATCATTTGTGAGTTTTGCTAATAATGCTGCAATTGCCGCAAGTTCACGATCTGAAATGACCAGATTCGTTAATTGTTCCATGGACGCGCCGCCCTCCATATAGGTGCCTAATACATACCCACTTGACGTTTTCGGATGTCAGAAGTATCCTTGTGCTCAAGGGGGAGCGATGGCCGACCATGTCTTTTCCTGCCCGCTTGAGGGGATTGAAATGTCACCTGTCATTGTTATTTTTAACTATTTTTTTATACTACACTATATCAAGAGCCTCAAGAATTTCACTACGACTTGCTTTAATCAAATGGCGTACACGACCTATGTTTGAGGCGTTATCGGAAAGAGTAATCATCAATGCAAAATCACCAAGAGGATCGACGCTGACTAGTCCACGCTCATACTCCATCAATACGCCTACCACACTACCACGCGCTATCTCCTGCCCCAGTGCTTCAGCAGTACTCAGGCCGGTGGTCATGATGGCCCCGACAGCCTCCATATCCTCCTTGCCATCGCGGGTCAACCCTTCAATCATAAGACCATCCCGTCCAACCAGGATAGCCTGACGCACACCAGGGATCGATAAAAAGCGGCTCAGCGTCTGTTTTAGATCAACCATACGTTCCTCCACGCAGTCAGGGTAGCACTTTACTTAGTTTAACCCTCACTATTCTAACCGATGTAAGTAAGGTAAGCAATACAATGGGACCTCTTGGCTAATAGCGATACATGTATCGTATTCAATAGAGAAAACGTGATTTATTGTAAAGGCGGGTGTAATTCACTCTGAAATAGTACTTTTCACTTGGAATGGGTCATGATAGGAGCCGCATTCGATGGTCCATTGAATGCGGCTCCTATCATGACCCATTCCAAAACTTTATCTAACGATGTTTTGTCCCGTAGTTTGGTGCCTCTTTCGTGATAAGCACATCGTGTGGATGACTTTCACGTAGGCCAGCACCAGTGATACGCGTGAAGCGCGTATTGTTTTGCATTTCGGCAATCGTAGCCGCACCTGCGTAGCCCATCGCTTGACGAAGCCCACCCACAAGCTGGTAGACCAGGGGGCCGAGCATGCCTTTGTAGGGCACACGTGCCTCGATACCTTCGGCAATGACGCGGGACTCGTCCATGCCTTCCTGGAAGTAGCGATCTTTGCTAAAACTGCGCTGCTTCATCGCAGCAATGGATCCCATACCACGATAGTCTTTGAAGCGCTCTCCGTGCGATATGATCAGTTCGCCTGGGCTTTCGTCTGTGCCCGCAAGTAAACTACCAAGCATGACTGTATCAGCGCCAGCCGCAATGGCTTTGGCGATATCACCAGAGTATTGAATACCACCATCACCAATAATCGGCACATCGTATTCACGCGCTACACGAGCACAGTCGTAAATGGCTGTAATCTGTGGCATGCCGATACCCGCAATGACACGCGTCGTGCAAATTGCCCCGGCTCCTATACCTATCTTGACAGCATCCACACCCGCTTGAATCAAGGCTTCCGTCGCCTCTGCGGTAACAACATTTCCGGCCATCAACTGTATTTGCTTGCCAAAACGGTCCTTGATGTGGGCCACTGTCTCAAGCACCATCCGCGAATGGGCATGGGCAGTATCAACGACAATGACATCTACCCCTTCTTCTATCAGAGCGGCACAGCGCTGTTCAGTATCCGTGCCCGCACCAACGGCGGCCCCAACACGCAAACGCCCATACTCGTCCTTAGAAGCATTCGGATAGAGAATCTTCTTCTGAATATCCTTCATAGTGATGAGGCCCTTGAGCATGCCATGCTCATCCACCACCGGCAGCTTTTCAATTTTGTAGCGATGCAGGCTATCTCGCGCCTGCTCTAGGGTTGTGCCAACGGGAACTGTAATCAGTCGATCGCGCGTCATCAATTCAGTGATCGGACGGTCCGGATTCGTTTCAAAGCGGATGTCACGATTGGTAAGGATACCAACCAGCTTCCCTTGCTCAGTAATAGGAATACCGGAAATGTGGAAGCGCTGCATGGCACTGAGCGCTTCACGTAAGGAAGCATCAGGAGCAAGTGTGATAGGATCAGTAATCATGCCTGACTCAGAGCGCTTTACTTTATCGATTTCCTGGGCCTGATCTTCAATGGACAAGTTACGATGGACAATACCAATGCCGCCCTCTCGTGCTAGCGCAATAGCCAAGCGTCCCTCGGTGACGGTATCCATAGCAGCACTCAGAATAGGAACATTAACGGTTATCGTACGCGTGAGGCGTGTCTGGGTGGAGACATCACGTGGCAGGACAGCAGAGGCAGCAGGAATAATAAGTACATCATCAAAAGTGAGACCTTCGCTGGCAAATTTTTCATCAAAATCGCTAGCATAATAAGCCGAAGACATGATTGCGGCATCCTCCTTATAAAAAATGTCCAGCACACGTTTGATATTAAGCGCGTGCTGGACCCGCACATTCTAACATAAGATAAAACAGCTTCAAGGTCCGCATTGCTCATCACTTTCTCTATAGAACGGAAGCGATGGAGCAATATATACGATGAGAATATTTCCTGTTAGTGTAGCACCCAGGCATAGAACACGTCAAATATGACTCCTATCCATTAAATATGAGAATAACAAAAGCGGCAAGTGACTTGCCGCTTTTGTTATTCTCATATTTAATGGATAGGAGTCATATTGCTGACTAGAGCGTGCGCCTTGCACGACTTCCCATAATCAGGTTATATACCACTACAATAGCCGCAATAACGAGCAATAGATGAATAAAGCTACCCGCGATATGCAGGACGACGCCCAGCAACCAGAGAACGGCTAGTATCACAGCAATAGTCCAAAGAACACCAAACATTGCGAAACTCCTTTTCTTCTTTGTAGTCCTTGTCCTATTCTTTAAGAATAGGAATCCTTATGTTGTGCTCATAAAACGTAAGTACACTTGTCTCCTATTATGAACACGTATTACATGCCAAAACGGATACTTGTCATCTCCCTGGAACTGCTGTACTGTATAAGGGAGGATTTTTTATCATCTCAATCATAAGGAGTTTTTACTATGTCTGCTGATGCGCAGACAACGACACAGGCTACAGAGTCACAACGCACTCATTCATCTTCTGACAAAGCCATTGTCGTTGAGCATTTTAGCAAAAGTTATGGCTCGAACAGAGTCGTTGATAACGTAGATTTTACGGTACATCGTGGTGAGGTTTTCGCACTGCTCGGTCCTAATGGTGCAGGCAAAACGACTACTGTAGAGACGCTTGAAGGCTATCGCAAACCAGACCAGGGCACCATCCGCGTATTGGGCCTTGATCCTATCCGTCAAGGTAACGCCTTAAAACCACAAATTGGCGTTATGCTGCAACAGGACGGACTTTATCCCGGCCTGACTGCCCGTGAGGTGCTACACCTCTTTGCTGGTTACTATGCACAGCCCCAACCCGTCGATACACTACTCGAACGTGTGGGTTTGACAAATGCAGCAAAAACACGCTGCCGTAGGCTCTCCGGCGGACAAAAACGCCGCCTAGCGCTGGCTGTAGCTCTGATTGGCAACCCTACATTAGTATTTATGGACGAGCCAACCGCAGGTATGGACCCCCAAGCACGCCTCGCAACTTGGGAGATTATCCGCGACCTGAAAAGCAAAGGAGCGACCGTCCTGCTCACTACACACCTAATGGACGAAGCCGAACGCCTAGCAGACCGTGTCGCCATCATCGATTCTGGTCGTCTGATTGCCCTAGATACACCCGCGAACATGACCGGAGTGCAGAATGCAACTCTTGTGCGCTTCGTCGCCCAAGCAGGTATCGACTGTACCCATCTCGCCGCATTGCCATCTGCACATAAGGCCGAAGAGATACGCCCTGGCAGCTATGTTCTCGAAACAGATGCTGTTCCAGCCCTTCTAGCCGAACTCACAGCATGGTTACGCGACTCCAATATCACCCTCTCCGAATTACGCGTTGGACATGGCTCCCTTGAAGACCTGTTCCTGCGCTTGACAGGATCGGAGGTACGAGAATAACGTTATGGCTATAAGAACAACACGTGCAGAAAGCAGCGTAGCGGCTCCGCTTGTACGACAAATCGCAACGCAAACACAATTTGAACTATTGCTTACTTTACGCCGTGGTGAGAATATCCTCATTACTTTAATCGTGCCAGTCTTGCTACTCATCTTCTTTACATCACTCAATATCATACCCGCAGCCAGTGGTCGTCCCATTGATGTGCTCTTACCGGGTATCCTCGCACTCGCCATTATGGCTGCTGGTATGGTCAATCTCGGTATTGCCACCGCCTACGAACGCTACTATGGTGTTCTCAAGCGCCTGGGTACCTCACCCCTACCACGCAGTGGACTGATTATCGCCAAAGTTCTCTCCATCCTCATCCTTGAGGCTGTACAAGTGCTTTTGCTCATAGGGGTGGCTGTGCTCTTCTATAATTGGAGGCCAGCAGGTTCACCGCTACTCACCCTATTAGTGCTAGTGTTGGGTACTGTCACCTTTGCCGCCCTCGGCCTTGCCATGGCTGGAGCTTTACGAGCAGAAATCACGCTCGCAGGGGCTAATGCGCTCTACTTGCTCTTTTTGCTCATCGGCGGTGGTATTCTGCCACTCAGCCATCTCCCAGCGCCACTGGCAGCCGTGGCACAGCTTTTGCCAGCCGCCGAATTGACACAAGCGCTACAAGTCAGCATGAGCAATGGAGGTGCGTTCCCGACTTTCTCGCTAGTTGTGCTTGCAATTTGGGCCGTCGTCATTTTGGTGGTTGCGGTACGTACGTTTAAGTGGGAGTAACACCGCGTGATACCTGAAACACATCTAATAGGCACCGTAATAGCCGTGTGTCGTAACGCAGATCCAGGCTTGCCTAAGCCTGTAGTCGATAGCATTCACCTGCTGACCGATTTGGGAGTTGAGGGTGATTATCACGCGGGCAAGTTGGTGCGTCATCGCTATCTGGCGAAGAAATATCCAACGAGGCGAAATCTACGACAGGTGCTGATCGTTGATGCGGCGGCATTTCGAGAACTGGCGCAACAGGACATCCATATTGGTCCTGGCATGATGGGCGAAAATATCACCATCGAAGGCTTAGCCGTCATGCAATTGCCGGAGGGGACACACTTGCAGGTAGGAACTGCACTAGTGGAGATAACTGAGGTGCGTAAGCCATGCGCACAACTCAATGGTATTGACGAACACTTACTTAGTGCTGTTGTGACACGAGTGGGTCGCAAAAAAGTCTTTAAGTCGGGCATCATGGCTCGTGTTCTGCAAGAAGGGTTGGTACGTGCAGGAGATACGATACAAATCGTTTCAGCCGAAGCTATCTCTCATGGAGAAACCCATTGCAAATGACGGTAGGGGCAGCAATTCACGCGGGGGCGCTATGAATTGCTGCCCCTACGCAACTGCACGTTTTCTGATTGCGCGTGAGCGAGCAAGTAGCCAAGTCAACGGATACAGCACACGCTTAGGTGCATACGGCCTCGTGTCATGTGGGTCTGGCACGCGCCCTAATGATGAGCAAGAGAAGTAGCGCACATTTGAGAAATACGCCTCAATGCTCTCCACAAAGTTCACCGACTCGTAACGACACAGGAACTCACGTACGAGCCGATGAATGGCCTCCTCTTCTGAAATCGACTTATCTTTTGCCATCAACCTCTGTGCCGCCGAACTACCAATTTCATCATCCAGCCCAAGAGCATCCGCTTTTGTGATCACCACTGCCAGCGGTTGCTTATATTTGCGCCTCTTCCGAAAATTCACAGAAGCCTCAAACATCTGTAACATACGTTCATACGCGTGTACTGGCCGTAAATTGCAAGGACGCAACGAATTTTTCCCACTATCGATTTGTGTTTGATGATCAAGATAGTATTTTTGTAACGAGAACGGATCAATCATAAAGATCAGTCCATCGATATATTTGAAGTACTCCTGCCGACGAAGGTTTTCACCATTGCCAAACGCCTCGCCTGCCGCATCGTAGACATACGCCAATTTGGGTACAGGCGCATAGGGAGCCCGTATCTTTAAATTATAGGCAGCAGGGACAATCTCTACAGTTGGATCTAACTCACGTCCTGCGTGTAATCTGTTCAGATTGACCGTAAAATTGCGCTCTTGATTTTGATCTGTAAACTCAACCTTATAGCCCAGTTTCGTTTCATAGACCTGCTTAAATTCTTGAGTTGTTGTAGTAAGGTAAATCGGCTTCCCTGCGGAACGTCCCCCAATCACAGGAATATCCCACGGGATGCGCAACGAGGTGTAAGCAAGCAACTAGCAAAAGTA
>JRHI01000838.1_pt1 | contig 30520 bp, 28 predicted proteins | sample 215371 | NCBI WGS metagenome assembly JRHI01 (sample SAMN02929681, study PRJNA255918) | sediment metagenome | biome: cave system; feature: Ice Cave; material: Sediment; isolation source: sediment from deep within a dark volcanic ice cave with no known source of... ...
CCCGCCGCCGCGCGGGCGTGAATTGGAAAAACGGTTACAGTAGAAATAGTCCCGAGGAGTGAAAGCAGCCTCGCTGGTTGCACGGTTGACGGATCGTGTACCATGGGGGAAGCGTGCGCTCGAGGGAGCGCGCTCATCAAGGGGTAGCGCAACTCATGGCGACCGGCAAGGATTCAGGGAACCTCTCCGACATCGTGGCTGCCGCCGTCAGCCCCGCGCTGATCATGGCGCTGGTCGGCAGCCTCGTCTTCTTCCTTGTCGAGGTTCTTTACGTCGGCGTCTACTCCTCGCAGCTGCTCTGGGGCCTCTTCTTCTTCGTCTTCGCGGCGGTGCTCATTGCGCGCATCGCGATCCAGAGTCCTCGCAAGGCCGGCGTCTACGCCCTCCTCCTGGCGTTACCCGTCTGGCTGACGCTCCAGTTCTACGTCGAGTATCCCGAAGATAGTCCCATCGCGGATGCCAAATGGGCCATCAACCTCGGCCTGATGGGCCTGATCTGGTGGTCGGCCCATCGGCTGACCAGGGACTGCACCTACATCGACGAAAACAGCGAGGTCGCCGGCCAGGGCCTGCTCGAGGCGGCGGGCCTGGAAAAGCAGGCGGTCGAGGAGGAAGCGCCAGCGGCGGAGGACGACAAGGAGCCGACCTCATGGTGGGAGCGCTACCGCCGTTACCGCGAACGCCGGCAGAAGCGGCGCACGCCTGGCGTCTGGGTGGTGTACTTCTCGCTGGCGGCGCTGCCACTGTTCGGCCTCGGGCAGTCGCTGATCCCCATCGAGGAAGAGGCGCGACGGCGCCACGCCTTCTGGCTGATGATCGTGTACGTCGGCAGCGGCCTGGGATTGCTGCTAACAACGACCTTTCTCGGTCTGCGCCACTACTTGCGGCAACGGCAGGTACGCATCCCGGCGTCGATGGCCGGCATCTGGCTCATGATGGGCGGCGGCCTGATCGTGGTCCTGCTGGCGGCCGGCGCCCTGCTGCCCCGGCCGCAGGCGGAGTATCCGCTGGTGGACCTGCCCGGTCTCGGTTCACCGGAGCGGCACGCCTCGCGCTGGGCGATGAAGGATGGCGCTCCCGGCAAGGGCGAGGGCCGGCCATCGTCGCAGCAACCGCGCGGGGAACAGAAGAACGAGGGCGACGCCAACGGTCAGGGGAAACGCGGCCAGGGGGAAGGACAGTCGGCGGAAGGGCAACGGGGGACGAAGAGCGGGCAAGGGAAGAGTGGCGAGGGGAAGAGCGGCGAGGCAAGTTCCGGCAACCAGCAGGGCCAGACGAGTGGCAATCAGGGTAGTTCGCGAGACAAGACCGGCGACGACAGGAACAACGGCGATCGCCAGCCGGGTCAGACGTCGGGCAGACAAGGACAACCGCGTGAGGGGAACGCCGGCCGGCGCCCGCAAGAACGACAGCCGCAGCAGGGGACGCAGGCAGGAGGACAGAAACCGGCGCAGGATCAGTCGGGACAGAGTCCGGACAACTCGGCGCCGTCGCCGCCGCCAAAACCGTCGTTCCTGGCCAGCCTGGCGAAACTGCTGGCCGGATTGCTGCCGCTCCTGAAATGGATCGTCTTTGGCATCTTCGTGGCCGTGGTTCTTTTCCTGGTCCTGCGCGGCGTGCTGCAATTCCTCGCCAACTTCACGAACTGGGCACGCGACCTGCTGAACGCCCTGCGTGCCTGGTGGGAGGGCCTTTTCAGCAAGCGCAACAGCGGCGCGACCGTCGCGGCCGAAGCCGAGGACCGCGTCCAGGGGCCGCCGCCGGAGCCATTCGCCTCGTACAGCAACCCGTTCCGCGACGGCAGCGCGCGCCGGCAGACTCCGGCAAAGTTGGTGCGCTACAGCTTCGAGGCGCTGCAGGCGTGGGCCTGGGAACACGAGTTGGGTCGCCGGCCGGACGAGACCGCGCTGGAGTTTGCCGCCCGGCTGGGTGACGAGGTGCCGGCGCTGGAAGCTGAGGCACGGCGGCTGGCGGCACTTTATGCCCACGTTCTCTACGGCCGCGGTTCCCTGCCCGCTGGTGCCCTTGCCTCGCTCGAACAGTTCTGGCTGCTTCTGGAAGCCGTGGCCGAGCAACCGTTGTCCGCCTGAGAGTCAGTTCCCGAAGCTGCTTTTTCCGTGGCGACGGGCGGCCCGCCTGTCGCCTTTCCTGCAAGGAGCCGACAGGCGGCCCGCCCGTCGCCACGAACCCGGGGGCTTCCGGAACCGAATGCTCTGAGGTGTGTTATGCCAGTGTGGGTTCATCATCCTCCCACCGGCGGACGATGATACAATAAAGTTGGCCCGGGACCGCGAACCGGCCGGCGAGAATGAACCGGCTGGGTGTCCTTATCAAAAGGGATGTTCCCGAAAGTCTTCCTTCTTGGAACTCGATTTCCATGGCAAGTACACAGTCACCCACGCGACAGTCGGGACGGCGCTCCGCGGTCGTGGCAATGGTCCTGGGCACGGCGCTGTCGGCCCTTGGGCCGTCCCTGGCCCCGGCCGGCCAGACGCAGGAAACGACCCGCCGCGCGGTCACTGACATGAGCCGTTACTGCACCACCTGCTGGCGCAACGCCCGCCTGCATCCAGACTTGTGGACCGACTGCACACAGGAGGTCTTCAGCCGGCTGCTGGAACGGATCGCGCCCGACGCCTGGGGGCGCGTGTTGCAGAACGAGGGCCAGGAACGGTGCGAATTCCTGCGCGCCATCGACACGGTCAAGAAACGTACCCAGCGCAGCCGGAAGTGGTCGGCCAACGGCATCGAGGAGGTCGCCGATCCACGCCATCGGCACGACAACCAGCTGGCGGCCGAGCGCGAGGCGGTACGGCAGGCGGCCGAGGAATTGCTCAGTCCCCGCCAGCAACGCATCTTGCAGATGAGCTTCGACGGCTGGTCCGTTCACGACATCGCCGACGAACTGAAACTGCCCGCCAACCGGGTGAGCGACGAGAAATACAAGGCCATCCGCAAGTTGCGCAGCCACCTGGGCAGCGACGCATAAAAAAGGCCCGCGTACCAATACTGTTCGGCATAAAGTTTGCCAAAGTGGGAGGAGGCGTTTCATTACCCCGAAGGGGTAGGATTTCAAAGCCCAGGGTCGCGCAGCGCACCCTGGGTTGCCAAGGACGCCGGTAGTTTTGTACCCCGAAGGGGTTGCATTGGCGCAATGCCGAGCCCTTGATGCAACCCCTTCGGGGTAGAAAAACGCCGTGACTATCCCGAACCCAGGGTGCGCTGCGCGACCCTGGGCTTTGGGCTGCAACCCGTTCGGGATAAAAACCGCCCAGGAACCAGTGTGCCGAACCGTATTGCCCGCGTACGCAGTTCGCGGGTCATTCCTTACTTCTTCCGCCGCAGCCGTTCCGCCCGATCCTTCATCTTCTGCAGGATCGTCGTCAGCTCCACCGCCAGTTGTTCGCGCGACATCTCCGCGAAGCGCCGGCCGTCGAGCGGCCGGCCGACCGCCACGGCCATCGTCGTCTTGCCCGCCTCCTGGGTCAATGGCGACAGCTTCGGCACCTTCTCCCAGTACGGCATCGCCTCGAACGCCCCGGCAATCCCCACCGGCACGATCGTCATTTCCGCCCGCTTGATGAGCAGCTGGATGCCCGGCTTCATCGGCGACAATTCGCCGTCCGGCGTCCGCGTCCCTTCCGGATAAACGACGACCGCCTCACCCGCTCGCAGATGGTGCAGGATCATCTTGAACCCTTCCTTGGCCACGCCTTCCTGATCGACCGGCACCGCCTTGAGGCTGCGGATGAGCCAGGCGAACCATGCCGGATGGAACAGCGTCTTGCGGGCCAGCGGGATCAATGGCCGCGGCGACGCGAGGCCGAGGAGGATCGGGTCGAAAAAGCTCTGATGATTGGCGATGATGAGGACCGGGCCGCGGCGGGGGATGCGTTTGCTTCCCTCGATGCGCAGGCTGAAGCCGAGGGTCATGCCGGCGAAGGAGAGCCACCAGAGGGGCTGATACCAGAACCAGTACCAGGCCCAGTCGCGGAAATCGGGGAGCGATTTCGGCATCGCTGCACTTCCTGCTCCATGGACGCGACGATCTCTTCCAGGCTCCGATGCGTGCTGTCGAGCTGGAGGGCGTCGGCTGCGGGGATCATCGGGGCCAGATCGCGGGCGGCGTCCCGGCGATCACGAGCCTCCTGGGCGAGCAGGATTTCCTGCAAGTCGCGGACCTCGCCGCGCGCCGCCATTTCGCGCTGGCGGCGGTGCGCCCGCTCGACCGGGTCGGCCATGAGGAAGAATTTACAGTCGGCGCTCGGAAAGACAACGGTGCCCTGATCGCGGCCTTCGCAGATGATGTTTCGGCCGGCGGCGATGGCTCGCTGCAACTCGACCAGGCGGCGGCGGATCACCGGACTGTCGGCGATCGGTGCAGAGGCTGCGGTAATCTCGGCGGTGCGGATCAGGTTGGTGACGTCCTCGCCGTTGAGCACGACGCGGTCGGGGGGCATCTCCAGGCGGAGGTCGGTCAGCAGTCGGGCCAGAGCGTCCTGGTCGTGCAGGTCGATGCCGGCGCGCAGACTAGCGAGCGTGACCGCCCGGTACATGGCGCCAGTGTCGAGGAAATCGAAGCCGAGCCGCCGGGCCAGTTCACGGGCGGCACTACTCTTGCCAGCGCCTGCCGGGCCGTCGATGGTGACAATCATGCTTCTTCGCCGCTTGCGGCCTGGCGAGGCGGCTCGATCGGAAAGATTAGCGCGGAAACACCGTGATGGTGAACGTCTCCTTGGGTGCCAGCGTCACCGTCTTGGGAGGCTGAATGCGGCGCACTTCGTAGGTAAATGGGCCGGGAGGGAGGTTGAGCAGGTCGTGGGTCTCATTGGGCAGCAACCGATACTCTGAGCCGTTGACGATGATGCTCACCTCATCCGGAAACGTGTTACGCAAACGGATGGTGCCTGCGTCGCCCGCTGGTCCGGGGTAATTGGACACGCGGTTGGAGGTGCTCATTTGCGTCTTGAACGCCTCCAGGTCGATTTCAACCTTCTTGAGGCGTTCGTTGATGCGGTCGGTGTCTCTCTGATTGACCTGAATGTGCAGGTCCAGCCTTTTCTCCAGGGCCTCGATCTTTGACTTGATGACGTTGAGCTCTTCGAGCTTCACCTTGAGGACGCCGATCTCTTCCACCTTCGACTTGATCGCGTTGATGTCCGCCTGGGAAACCCGCAATTTCTCCAGGGCGCTATTTACATCCTTGATGTACTCATCGAGCTTTTCCGCATCCGTCCGCGACTTGCCCTGCGGCGGTGGGTCTGCCAGGACGGGAACGACAGCCAGGACAGCGGTCAGCAACGACGACAGGCCGAGCATCTTCCAGCGCAACATGGGAGTGCCTCCTCGGTGCGGGACAGGATTGGTCGCCGGGACGGAGCCCAAGCCTCCGCACTGGCGCCTATGAGCTTAGAGGAGGAAGAAGCGCTACGCAAGCTAAATCCTGCAAACGCGCTCGGGCTGGCAAGCGCCAGATTCATCAGAACCGTCAGAAGTGGAATAATCGGCAAGACTTGCCGCTTGCGGCCTGGCGGATCCCCCCGCACCAGACCGCAAGCGGCCGAACAACTTCAGTTTTCTTCATACTGCGCGATCCGATTCACCGTCTCTTCCGAGTCTTCGGTGGTATCGTCGGGCAAGCGATAGTGCATCTGGAAAGCGTCCTCGCCGCTGTCCTCGTAGTAGGCCCGGAGCACCTTGATCGCCTTGAAGCCCTGAGCGCGGAAGAAGAGCTGCGCCGGCAGGTTCGTCTCCCGCACTTCCAGCGTGATCCGCGTCCGGCGATGGCTGGAGAGTTTGCCGATCAGCTTGGCCACCATCTGGCCGCCGACGCCGAGACGACGAAAGGCGGGGTTGACGGCGAAATTGAGGATGTGCAGCTTCGCCTTGTGCAGCTCGTAGATCATGAAGCCCACGACCTTCTCGCCCTGCTCGGCCACCATGCCGATACAGTTGCGCTGCCGCAGACAGCGGAGGAAGTCCTCCTCGGTCCAGGCATACTCGAAGCTCTCCTGCTCGGTCTGCAGAACTTCGGGCATATCGCGGCGAATCATCCAGCGGATATGCACGCGCATCTGTTCCTTCTCTGCACGGTTCGCGCTCATTCGGGCTCCTCCCCTCGCCACGGCATGGCGGCGCAGTCCCCTCCGTGGGGCCGCGTGGGCCACGCTCCGCTCACGTTCCGATTTGACACGCAGCGACTCTGCAGAAGGGCAGGCAGGGTGCTACCGGAACGGGCCGGCCCGTTCCAGCACCGCGTCGCGGATGATAGCGACGATGGATTTCCCACTCAAGAGCAGCCTCCCCGCGGCCGCTCGAAGAAGCGGGGGAATCCGTTCCCCTTCCCGCAGCCTTCGTGGCTGCGCAAGCCGCACACCGGAGGTCGTGTTGATCGAGATGAGTGGTCAGGAGCATACCGACCCCCGCGGCGCTTGGCAAACCAATTCTTTCAAAAAGTCAATTATTAACGCATGCTTACTTATTGTCCCGTTGCAACTCGCTGAGCCACAAGCGGCTAACGCCCCTCGTACACCTGCGTACTCTCCTCGCCGTAGACGGGCTGCTGCAACTGGTCGCAACTGAGGTACACCTTGAAGCGCCAGTCCCCCCTCTTGCCGGCCCGGACGCGCACCCGGAAGCGCGTCTCGCTCAGTCCCTCCAGCCGCGGCACCGGCCCGAAGATCACCTGCTGACCCTCGATGCGATGGACCGTCGGCCCCTCCGCTCCGAGCGGGACCATGCCTTCCGGCACCACCGTCACGATGCGGACGCCGGTACCGGCTCCGATGCCCTGGTTGTGGACGCGGATCTCGTATGTCGTCTCCGCCCCTACCTCGACCGGATCGTCCAGGTCGGCGACGTCCAGGCGCAGGGCGGCGCTGGTCGCCAGAGATGGGTCAATGGTCCTCACGTCCCGCGCGAGCGCCACTGCCTGCGGTTCGCTCACTTGCAGAGAGACCTTGGCCAGGGCCTCGGCCCCCTCGGCGGCGGTGACGACGGCCTCATTCACTTGCCGGCCGGCCTGCACCGCCGCGGCCTGCAAGGTAAAGATCCTGCTCTCGCCAGGCGCCAGGGTGCCCAGGTCGGCCTGGATATCGTTACCCTGCGAATGCCGCAGTCCGGGCGGCAGGTGATCGTGTACCAGGACATGCGTCGCGGGTCCAGTCCCATTGTTGGTCACCATGAACTGGAAGGCGACCGTCTCGCCGACGCGAGCCGTCCCCGGGCCGCGCTCGACCAGCACCAGGCTCGGCGGCATCGGTGCGGCCGGGTGAAGCGAGACAAGCTGTATTCCGGACGGCGATACCGTGGTCAGGGCCGGAGTCGCGGGCGGCGGCAGCAGCCGGACGTTCTCGTTCACCAGTGGAAACGCGGCCGGCGTCTGACCGACCTGCGGCAGCGTCCGCGGGAGCGGGTTAGCCGTGGCGATGATCGGCCGACTCACCGGAGCGGGCGCTGCCACCGGAGGTCCCAGCGCCGCGGGAGCCTGCGCCGACGCGGAGGTGGCGATGACCACCCCCGGGTTTGGCCCTGGCAACGGTGTCTGCGCAACGGCACGCTCCTCCGTTACTGCAAGCACGAGCAACATCGCCAGATACAGGCTGCGGCGACGCACGACGACTCCCCTTGAGCCGGATGCGGCCTGGCGTCTCTTTCCACCAAACCGCAGGCGGCTTACTGATACCGTCCCCGATACTGCTCGACCGGATACTTGAGCGCGGTCTTGGCCAACTTACTCAGGATTGCCTCGCTCAGGTCGATGCCCAGCGTATTGCTCAGTGCCAGCAGGTAGCAGGCGACGTCGGCCATTTCGTCGGCGACCTCGCCTAACCTGGCCGGGTCGCCCACCACCTGACGCGACGCTTCGTTGTCCATCCAGAGAAAATGTTCCATCAGCTCCGCCACCTCCACGGACAAACCCATGACGAGGTTCTTGGGGCTGTGGAATGGTTCCCACTGCCGTTCGGCGACGAATCGACCCATGGCGTCGCGCAGGACGGCCACGGTCGTGCTGCTGTCCGGCATCCGGAATCTCCCCGTCAGGCTGGCAGCTGCCGGCCTGGCTCGGACTCGCTCTGCTCCTTCTTGTCCACGGAAGAGGGGGGACTATAGCCGTTGCCCCCGCCCTGTCAAGGCACGATCCGCCGTCGTGAACCCCTGTTTTCCATTCGGCACCGTTGTGCTACCATGCTCATCAGGAGAGACCGCCATGGCACGCAACGCGAAGAAGGACGACGAAGACGGCATCAAGAACATCACCCGCAACAAGCGGGCCTTCCACGAATACGAGGTCATGGATAGTCTCGAGTGCGGGATCGTCCTGACCGGCACGGAGGTGAAGAGCTTGCGCGAGGCCAGTTGTAGCCTGGAAGACGCTTATGCCAAGATCGAGGACGGAGAACTGTGGCTGATCGGCAGCGACATCCCCGAGTACTCGATGGGCAATCGGCTGAATCACAAGCCGAAGCGGAAGCGCAAGTTGCTGCTCCATCGGCGTGAAATTGCCAAGTTCGCCGGCAAGGCATCGCAACGCGGCTTCACCCTCGTACCCTTGCGGATGTACTTCAAGAGTGGCCGGGCGAAGGTCGAGGTGGCGGTGGCGCGCGGCAAGCAGCAGCACGACAAGCGCCAGGATCTGAAGAAAACCGAGGCCCAGCGTGAGATCCGCCGCGCCATGACGCGCAAGAACCACTAGCCCGCTGCGCCTCGAGCCTCAACAGGAGACAAACTGGTCATGGAGGACCAGGAGTGTACCTGACCGCTCTGGTCGAGAATCCCGAACACGTCTGCTGCCGTTACCGGGTGACGGCCTTCCGCTCCTTTCTGGAGCAGGCCGGCCATACGCTTGACGTTCGTTCCTGGCCGCGCTCCTGGTGGCAGTGGCTCCGCGACCTCCCCCGCAGCGACGCCCTGCTCGTGCAGCGCCGGCTGCCGTCGCGCTGGCAACTCCATCTCCTGCGCCGCTCAACGCGCCACCTCCTCTTCGATTTCGACGATGCCGTCTTCCTGCGCGACTCCTATTCGAGGCGCGGCCTGCACAGTCGCCGCCGGCTGCAGCGCTTCGCCGCCGTGGTCGGCGCCGCCGACGCCATCGTCGCCGGCAACGTCTTCCTGCGCGACGCCGCGCTGCCCTGGACCACTCCCGAGAGCGTCCACGTCGTACCCACGTGCGTCGATCCCGAGCGCTACCCGCTGGCCGAGCACACCCGCGCCGGCGCCGGCGTTCAACTCGTCTGGATCGGCTCGTCGAGCACGTTGCAGGGCCTGGAAGCGATCCGGCCGCTGCTGGAGGAAGTCGGCCGGCGCTGCCCGGGATTGCGCTTGAAATTGGTCTGCGATCGCTTCCTGGAGCTACAGCAGTTGGCGGTACTCGCCTGTCCCTGGAAGGAAGCTACCGAGGCGGCAGAACTTGCCACGGCCGACGTCGGCATCAGCTGGGTGCCGGATGACGACTGGAGCCGCGGCAAGTGCGGACTGAAGGTCCTGCAATACATGGCTGCGGGACTGCCGGTCGTGGCGAACCGTGTCGGCGTTCAGGCGGAGATGGTACGGCACGGCGAGACCGGCTTTCTGGCGGACACGGCGGAGGAATGGACGGCGGCGCTCCGCCGCCTGGCGAGCGCACCGGAACTACGACGGCGCCTCGGCCAGGCGGGACGGCGTCTGCTGGAGCGCGCGTACAGCGTCCGCGCGGGCGCCGCCCGCTGGACGGCGCTGCTCGAAGGATTGCAGCGGAAGCGAGAGGCCGCATGAACGACCCGTTCGTGGATTGGAGGAAGAACGGCATGCGCGGGCAGGTGCTGCCCGCGTACCGAGACCTGCTGCTCGGCCCGGCAGGGTTGCGCCTGGACGAATGGCTGCAGACCGGGCAGGCGCGCATCGTCAAGCATGGGCCGCATCGCACGGTGTACCGCGTTACGCTGCCCGGCCTCGACTTTCACCTGAAGCATTATCGCCTGCACGACACGCGGGCCTGGCTGCGCGAACTGGTACGGCCGAGCAAGGCGCGAATGGAATACGAACGGGCGCTGGCCGTGGCGGCGCGGCAGGTGCCCACGATCGAGCCGTTGGCGCTGGGCGAACCGTGTCCCGGCAGGGGACCGGGCGACAGCTTTCTGTTGCTGCGTACGCTGACGGACGTGGAGCCGCTGGGCGGCTTCCTTGCAACGACGTTGTCCCGTTTCACGCCGCTGCGGCAGACACGCCTGCGTCAACGCCTGGCCGTGGAGTTGGGTCGGTTCCTGGCCCGGCTGCATAACGCTGGCATCCAGCACAACGACCTGCACGCGGGCAACCTGCTGCTGCGCCTGGAAGAGGACGACCGGCCCCGGCTCTTCCTGATCGACCTGCACGCGGTCAGCCTCGGCGGACCGCTCGCCTGGGAAGCAAGCCGCGCGAATCTGGTCATGCTCAATCGCTGGTTCTGCCTGCGCGCCAGCCGCAGCGACCGGCGACGGTTCTGGGAGACCTACACGTTCAGCCGCGACGCGCAGCGGAGCGCGGCTTGCGATCCGCGCAACGTAAACGAGTTGGCCCGCGACCTGGAGCGGCGCACCTGGACGTCGAACCTCGCTTTCTGGAACAGCCGCGACCGTCGCTGCCTCGCCAGCAACCGCTACTACACCCGCATCCGCGCCCCCGGCGTCTCCGGTCACGCCGTGCGCGATCTGGAAGCGGACGCGCTCGCCCCGCTGCTCGCCGATCCCGACGCACCGTTTGACCGTCCCGGTGCGGTCCTCCTCAAGGATTCGCCCAGCTCGACGGTGGCCGAGTTCGATCTGCTCGTCAGCGGCCAGCCGCGGCGCCTCATCTACAAGCGTTTTCGCGTCACCGCCTGGAGCGATCCGTGGCTGTCGCTGCTGCGGCGCTCGGCGGCGCTACGTTCGTGGGTGTTCGGTCACGGTCTACGCGAGCGCATGCTGCCGACGCCGCGACCGCTTGCTGTTTTCCATCGCCGCCGGCACGGCCTGCCTTGCGAGGGTTACCTCCTCACCGAGAAGGTGCCGGATGCAGTCGATTTGCACCATTTCACCGCCGAACTGGCGCTCCGTCCCGCCGAGGAGCGCCGCCACTGGATCGAGCAGGTCGCCCAGCTGGTGCGCGAGCTGCACCGCTGCCGCCTCGCGCATCGAGATCTGAAAGCGGCGAACATCCTGGTCCAACGAGCCCGCAGCGCGGGCCTTTGGCTCATCGACCTCGTCGGCGTGCGCCGCTATCGCCGGCTGCCGCGACGGCGGCGCGTGCAGAACCTGGCTCGCCTGCACGCCAGCTTTTGCCGAACCTCCCTGCTTACCCGGACCGACAAACTCCGCTTCCTCCGCGTCTACTTGCAGTGCGGCCTGCTCGGCCGGGAACGCTGGAAACGCTGGTGGCATGAAGTGGACGAGGCAACGCAGGCAAAGGTGGCGCGCAACGTCCGCAGCGGCAGACCCCTGGCATGAACGAGTGCCAATTCGTCTGGTAACTTGCCGGCCGGCCGTTACAATCGCTCCCTCTCCGGCCGGCCGCCGCGAGGATCGGAAATCCTTCTCGACGAGGTCCGCATGAGCGTTTGGCGATCACCAGGACGACGGCGAGCCTCGCTGCTGACATTGCTTTGCGCCGGACTATTCATCGGCTGCCATTCGCTCAAGCTCGTGCCGTTTCCCATCGACAAGCCGGTCAAGACGGAAAAGGACAAGGAGCCCGCGCCGGCGCCCCCCGGCAAGTTTTCGCTGCGCGTCTCGCAGTACGTGTTCCTGTCCGATTTCGAGCTGAAACGCGATCTGCCGCTCTTCCAGGACCTCGATGGGCTGCGCGAACAGGTCAACAAGGAATTGCAGCTGCCCGCCGCCAACAGCGTCGTCCAGGTGTTCCTGTTCGAGAATCGCGAGCGCTACGATCACTTCATGCACGCCAGGTATCCCGACCTGCCGCCGCGGCGAGCCTTCTTCGTCGCCCAGCCGCGCAGCGTCGGCGGCGGCGAAGATCTGTACGTCTACACCTACTGGGGCGATCGCGTGCGCGAGGACCTGCGCCACGAACTGACGCACGCGCTCCTGCACAGCGTCCTCAAGGATGTGCCGCTGTGGTTGGATGAAGGCCTGGCCGAATACTTCGAGTTGCCGCCGGAGCAGAAGGGCGTCAACGCGCACCACCTGGAGCAGCTGCGGCAGAACGGCTTCAAGCCGAACCTCGCTCGTCTGGAGCAACTCGGCCAGGTGCAGCAGATGACGCCCGCGGAGTATCGCGAGGCGTGGGCATGGGTCCATCTGATGATGCGAGACAAGCCGGAAGCCCGTACCGTGCTGCTCGGCTACCTCGTCCAGCTACGAACCAATCCGACCCCTGGTCCGATCCAGCCGAGGCTCACCGTCGTTTATCCGGCGCTGGCGGAGACGCTGGAAAAACACCTGAGCCAGCTCGATAATCCTGGGCGGACGGCGCAGCGCGGCAGTTGAGCCGCCTACGGCTCGACGGATACAATCATTTAAATGAACCTTCTCGTGACCGCCGGCAACACGCAGGTCCCCATCGACCGCGTGCGCTGTCTCACCAACATCTTCACCGGCCGCACCGGCACGCGCATCGCCCTGCACGCCCACGAACGCGGCCACCGCGTCACCCTGCTGACCTCGCACCCCGACGTCGTCGCCGACCTGAGCGGCGCCGCGCCGCAGGCGGAGCGCTGGACCCTCCACCCCTATCGCACCTTCGACGACCTGGCAAGTCTCATGGCCGAGAGGACCGTCGACGGCGGCTTCGACGCGATCATTCATTCCGCAGCGGTCAGCGACTACCGGGCAACCGGCATCTATAGTCCCGCGGAGGGCACACACTTCTGCATGGAAGATGGTCGCTGGGAAACAAGCGGTTCGGGAGCGCCGGCGCTGGTCGATCGGGCGGCGGGTAAGGTGAAAAGTGACGCGCCGGAGCTATGGTTGCGGCTGGCGCGGGCGCCGAAGCTGGTCGATGCCATCCGCCGCGACTGGGGCTTCCACGGCGTTCTCGTGAAGTTCAAGCTCGAAGTCGGCGTCAGCGAGGAGGAGCTGCTGGCGATCGCCGAGCGCTCGCGCCAGCATTCCGCCGCCGACCTGATGGTGGCAAACACCCTCGAAGGAGCGAGTCACTGGGCGTACGTCGGTCCGCTGGCAGACGGCTACCGGCGCCTCGCCCGCCGCGATCTTGAAGCACAGTTGCTCGACGCCGTGGAGCGACTGTGGGAGGCACGGTCCCATGGCTAACGTCCTCCTCGGTGTCACCGGTTCCGTGGCGGCCCTCCGCGTGCCGGCACTGTACGAGGCGCTGCGGCAGGCCGGCCATCAGGTCAAGATCGTGGCGACGCGCGCGGCTCTCTACTTCTTCGACCCGATCGCGCTCGACCCGTCGCGACCGGAACGCAATCCCGACATCGTCGTCCTCGACGAGGATGAATGGCCAGGCCTGGTGGAGGGACGGCGCTGGCAGCGCGGCGAGCCGGTGTTGCACATCCGCCTGCGCCGCTGGGGCGAGTTGCTGCTCATCGCGCCGCTCGATGCGAACACGCTGGCGAAACTGGCGAATGGCCTGTCGGACAACTGTTTGACGTGCGTGTGGCGGGCATGGGAGCCGCGCCGGCCGGTGGTGCTGGTGCCGGCGATGAATACGCACATGTGGGAGCATCCCCTCACAGGCCGGCACCTGCGCCAACTGGCGGTCGCTGCCGGAGCGGCCGACATTCTCGCAGACGTGGACCTGGACGGCGTGATGCGACGCATCAACGAGGCGTGTCCGAACCTGTGGATTGTGCCGCCGCAGGTGAAACTGCTGGCCGACGGCGATTACGGTGTCGGCGGCCTCGCGGAGGTGGACGACGTGATCGCGGCCGTGCAGGCGGCTCTGGCAAATAACTAGCCCGCAGCGCAAGCAAGGGGAATGAGCATCCTTGCTTGCGCCCCGGGCTGCTCATTTCGGCACCACGAAGATCACGTCTCCTCGGGCCGTTTGCATCCCGCCAACGGACCGCGCCTCCGCTACCTGTGCGCCGCCGCTATCGACGAGGTCGGGCCCCACGCTCCAGACGATCCCCTGCCCCGCCGCAATATGCCGCAGCCGCTCCTTGTCCGCCACGGCTTGTGGGTTCCAGATGAGATCTTCGCCTTCAGAGATCCGGTATTTGAAATCCTGTCCGCTGAACGGATCGCGCGGGAGCTGGGGAAGGTAGCGCGGTACAAGCGCTTCGAGATCGGGTGCCGCCTTGCCTTCCTCGACCCGGTAGAGCGCTAGCGCCACGACCAGCTGCAGGCCGCGCACCCGGCACAGCCCGTTGGCGTGAGCAACGCCCAGGCCGTTCATTCGTGGCAGGATGGTGCGTAGCGGCGAATGCATGATCAGACGAACCAGTTCCGCACGGGAGGGGGCCGTGTCCGCTCCCTGCTCCGGCGGCAGCCAATCATCGAGGACCTGGATCGGGATGTTCCATTCCTCGGCCGCCCGCTTTTCCATCATGCCGGCCACCTTGGCATAGGGAGCCTCGGCGCCGCGCATCCAGCCGGCATAGGCCGCATTGACGATCCGCTCTGTTCTTAAACGTTCCCAGGGTACTTCGCCCAGCCGGGACGCCAGTTCCTGGTTGAGGCGGTCGGCCGGCGTGTAACCGGGGGAGGCCTGAAGACGAGCCAGCCGGCCCGGATCGGCCAGCGTGTTGCGCAGGATGAGGTAATTCGCCTCGAAGGTTTCCCGCAACGGCGGCGTCTCGGCCTCGTGCCGGCGCAGCTCTGTCCCTGCTCGGCGGAGCAATTCCGGCCGCCGGCCCACGTGCGCCAGCCAGTGATCGAGCCCTTCCAGCGCCGTCCGCTCGACTTCAAGTCCCGCCAACCAGACAGTGGGCACCGCCGCATGGCGCAGCTGCCGCGACAACGCCAGCACCGTGACGAGGTGGTCCAGCGCCGCCGGATGGTCGCCGCGCGCTTGCAGCTGCAGGGCACGCGCGGTGAACAGGTTGCCGAGACGGCGGCAGCGCGGCACATCGTCGAGCCTGCTGAACAGGTCCCGGTTCCGCGGGTTCTCGAAGACGCCGAGGGGCAGGGCGACCCCCTCGCGGAGTTGGCCGGCCCAGTCGCCCTGAAAGATCGCGTCGAGCCATTTTTCCAGTCCCGGACCAGCCGCCGCCCAACCCCTGTGCGCGACCTGATCCACCTGCTCGTGAAAGTCGAGTGACATACCGCCGTCACCAGGAAACTTGCCGGCACCGCCGGCCATGCCAGCGCCCGGCGGTGCATTGCCGCCGGCCGGGGCCGCGGCGGCGCCGGGCGCAGCCATGCCGCCCCCTTGCCCCGCAGGCACGAAACGCTGGCCCACGTCCGATTCGTGAGCCTCCAGATGCGCCAGCGCCTGATGGATGAGAGAACCGGCCCGGTTCTCTTCCGGCGCCGGCAAACTGGCCTGGAACGCCGCCACGTCGAAGGGCTCACCCACGTCCGCTACCTCGACGACCCGATACCCGAGGCAGCCCGCGGTCCACGCCACGGTCAGCACACTGCAAAGAGCCAGGCCGGCAAGCGGCCGCCACGCATACAGCCGGTCGCCAACCCACGACCGCAGCGCCAGTCGAGCGGTAACGAGCAACAACAACGGCGCGACGTAGACCTGCCACGACGGCAATCCACCACCGAGCAGAGACGGCAGCCATACGCTGGAGAGAGACGCGCTGACCAGCAGGGCCACGAATACCACCGCAACGCTCTTGCGCCAGATCAAGGAGCAGAGCTGCGCCACCGCGAAACCGTGGAGCAGCCACAGGCCGAAAGTCGCGGTCCATGGCACGGCCAGCGCCCACTGCGCAAGGAACTGTGACCCCGCGGCTCGCTCCCCACGGACGAAACCGCCACCCAAGAGTACGAGGAAGGACGCCGCCACCGCGAGGAGCAGCCAGTATCCTGTCTTCATCGCCCAAATCCGGCCAAGGGGCAGGCGCTGATCGCCGAGAAAACGATATGATCCGGAGGTCTGTTCTCCCAGGTAGACGGCGCAACCGCAGGCCAGGCCCACGAGCAGCGTCGTCACCGGCCAGAAGATCGGTCCATGGCCCGCTAGCACCAGCGCGAGCAGGAAGCCGCCGCCGCCCACCAGGAGAGGAATGCCACGGCCCTGCCGGGCCGCCAGCCAAAACAGTACCCGCGTCGTCTCCGGTCCAGAGGCAACGACAGGGCGCCGGCGCAGGGTCGTGGTCCTGACGATCCGCCGTTCTCGGTCGGTGCGCGTGAAGAGAAGCACGGACATGCCCAGGGCCAGTCCCGCCAACAACAACCGTACGCCGAGGGTCACCGGCAGATACCCCCACGAGGGCGGCATGGCCACTGCCCAGATGAAGCCCACAGGCAGCGCCGCTCCCACTACCGCCGCCAACGTGCTGCGGCACAGTGCCGAGCCAAGCAGGCCCCAGGCGAAGGCCTCCAGCCCTGCCAGCGGCAGCAGCCAGAGCCAGTGCCATCGCGCCAGCACCTCGCCCCTGTCGTAGCCGGACGTCACTCGCAGGCCCATGGCGCAGGCAACGCCAGCCAGCAGCAGCGTCTGCGGCACCGTCAGCGCCACCCCCGCCAGCACCTTGCCGCCCCAGAGCTGCCGCCGCCACGCCGGCAGCATGTCGAGATAAGAGATCGTGCCGCTCTCCTGTTCGCCGGCCAGCAGCATGGCGCCGCACACCAGTCCGGACGTCGCGGCCAGCGCAATCGTGACAAGCAGAAGCAATGCCTGGTTATCGCTGTCCCCCGCCAACCAGCCGAAGGGCAGCAAGACCTGATTTAGTCCAACCAGCAAGACGAGCCCAAGCACCGCGACCGCCACCCAGATGTGGCTCTGCTCACGGTATTCCTTCCATCCCAGGGCGGCGATCATGTGCGGTCCTCCTCGTCACTGCGAGTCAGCAGGGCGACGTAGACCTCCTCCAGCGTCAGCGCCGCCTCCTCGACGTCGTGAACGCCGGCGGCGTCATGCAAGGCGTGTACGGCGGTCCGGTCCGGATCCAGGAGGATCGCCTGCCACTGCCGTCCGGTGCCGTTGCGCTGCAGGACAGTGCCCAGCGTCTCGGCGGCCGGCGGCTGCCCTTCGTGCCGCAAGCGCAGCCGGAGGAGGCGTCCGCGCAGCTCGTCCATCGTCGCGCTCAGCAGCAGTTTGCCGTGATTGAGAAAGCCGACGTGGCTGGCGATCCGTTCCACCTCGGCAATCTGGTGGCTGGAGATGATGATGGTCCGGCCGCCGCCGGCCAGGTCGATCATGCTCGCCAGGAATTCGCGGCGCACCAGCAGGTCGAGACCGGAGGTCGGCTCATCGAGGATCAGCACTTCCGGGTCGGACGCCAGCGCCAGGGCCAGGCCGACCTTCGCATACTGCCCCTTGGAGAGGTTTTTGAGTCGGGCTTTCGGATCGAGGTCGAAGCGCTGGATCAGTTCGCGGTAGTTGGGGAGAAACATCAGGGGATGGAAGCCGGCGGTGAACCAGCCGATCTCGCTGACCGTCATCCAGTCGTAGAAGCGCGGCCGTTCCGGGACATAGCCGACGCGCTGGCGCAGTTTGATGGCGGCGCGCCAGCAGTCCTGACCGAGAATGGCGGCCATGCCCCCGTCCGGGCGGAGGAGGCCGGTGAGCATGCGGATGGTGGTTGTCTTGCCGGCGCCGTTCTCGCCGAGAAGGGCGAAGATCGCCCCGCGCGGCACCTGTAGCGTCAGGTTGTAAACGGCCGCCCGGCCGCGGAAAAGTTTGGTCAGGCCGCGGATGTCGATAACCGGGTCCATTACGGATTCTCCCTGGAGTGGCGCTGGCCGTTGACCCGGACCAGCTCCTCTTCGACCAGTTTGCGGATCTCTTCCGGAGACAGGGCACTCGAGGTCGCCTCGCGCAGCGCCAGGCGGATACGGCCGCGCACGATCTCCTGGCGCTGTTGGCGGCAGAGGTGCGGCGCGTCGTCGGTCACTTCCATGCCCCGGCCGCGCTTGGCCTTCACCACGCCTTGACGCTCCAGTTCCTGGAACGCCCGTGCCACGGTGTTCGGATGGACCAGGATTTGGTGCGCCAATTCGCGCACGCTGGGGATTAGGGTGCCCACCTCCAGCGCCCCCGAGGCGATGCCGAACGTGACCTGGGCCACGATCTGCTCGTAAATGGGGACGGAAGAATCGGGCTGAAGATCGAAGAGCATGACCAATCCTCCCGGCCATGTGTAATATCGTATTAGTACACTAGCAGAGGAGGACGCGGCATGCAAGGGGATTTTGGAGGAGGTCGGCGAATTAGCGATGTGGGACGAAAGGGGAGAACCGACAAAAGAAGAGCGCGTGGGTGGGGTAAAAAGAGTTTGACCGCGACGCGCAGCGGGGCGCTGGCTGCGCGCTTCGCTGCGCGTCGCGGCTACACGGGAAGCTCAGTTCCGCTTCTGCGTGTTCGACTCGCCCGTGTCGAAGCCCAGCGCCACCGGCGTGCGCGGCGGAGCGGTGCCGTTCTCCACCTGCGCCAGGAAGTCGCGCGCCTGCGCCAGCTGCGGATCGGCCTGCAACGCCAGACGCAGATGCTGCTTGCACTGGTCATCCTGCTTCAGGTGGTAGAGCATGCGAGCCACGTTGTAATGAGCGCGGCCGGCACCGACGACCTTCGTGAAGCACGCGATGCTCTCATCCTGATGACCGCAGCGGGCCAGGCAAAAGCCGAGCGTCGTAGCATAGGCATGGTTTCCCGGCTCCAGTTCCACTGCCTGGCGCAGTGCTGCCAGGGCCTGATCCCATTCCTTCTGCCGGCTGTGGCACATGCCCAGTTCGTACCACAGCGAAGCTTCCTTCGGATGCTTCTCCAGAACCTTCCTGTACGCGGCGACGGCCTGGTGCGGTTCGCCGTGCGTCTCATAGAGGTGGGCCAGCGCCAGGTGCGCCGGCAAGCATTCCGAGTCGGTACTAATGGCCTGCTGATAAGCCTTGCTTGCCTGGCCGACCAGCATTTCCCGGTCCGCCGGCGTCTGCTTGGGATCGGCGGCTTCTTTTTCGAGCATGTGGCCGGCGGCCACGCAGGTCGAGGCATGTGGCTTCTGATGCCCGCCGTCTCCCAGCGGGCCGGACAGCGACGAAGCTTCGCCGGAGCCGGAGGAGACGAGCGGCAGAGTTCCCTGCGGCGTGCAGCCAAGCACAAGGCTTGACAGGCCCAACGCCAGCAGAAGAGATGCGCGACACTCCATTGTCTGCACTCCGGAGAAGAGGTGCCTGACCCGCGAATGGGTCACTGAAATTCGCAGATGAAACTCGCGGCGGCTTCCGCCATGAGGTCACGAGTCAATTGGACAGGCATCTTACGAAATCGGCATATCGACTGGATCGTCTCCAGTAAATCCCGACAATCGCTGGCACGCGGCGACCGTCCGCGACAGTAATGCGTTTCGTACAGGTACTCGACGGCCTCTGGACAGGGATCCATGCCCAGGCGGCGCGTGACGCCGCTGAAGATGCGCTCGTAGATGTCGCGCGTGGGCGCCAGCACCTCTACCTTGTGGCGAATACGCCGCAGGAAGGCGTCGTCCACGAGGTCCTTCGGATCGAGGTTCGTCGAGAAAATCGTCAGCTGCTCGAACGGCACCTCGAACTTTTTGCCGGACGCCAGACTCAGAAAGTCATGGCGGTCTTCCAAGGGCAAGATCCAGCGATTGAGCAGTTCCTTGGGACTGCACAGCTGCCGGCCGAAATCGTCGATCAGGAAGACGCCGCCGTTTGCCTTGACGTGCAGCGGCGCCTGGTAGAAGTTCGACTCGGCGTTGAAACGCAGGTCGAGCATGCTCAGGTTCAACTCGCCGCCGGTGATGACGACCGGCCGGCGGATGCGCACCCAGCGCGGATCGACCGTGCCGCTGTTGAGCAGCCGGCGGATCGTCGCTTCCTGATCCTCCATGCGGTCGGCGTCGGTTTCGTCGGACTTCTGGTGAACCGCCTGGTCGAAGACGGTGACGATGCTGTTCTCGGCCTGGAAGGCATAGGGCACGTAGATCTCGCCGCCGCTGCTGTTCATGAAGTCGCCGATGGCGCGGGCCATCGACGTCTTGCCGTTGCCGGGCGGACCATAGATGAACACCGACTTGCCACTGACGATAGCCGGGCCGACGGCGTTGAACAAATCGTCGCTGATCACGAGGTGGCCGAATGCCGCGCGCAGCACCTCCGGAGTGACGTTGATGCCGGTGACCGCCTGCCGATAAGTCTGTTCGACGTAGTCTTCCAGCGGCACGGGGGCGGGGCCGACGTAGGCGCACTGCTGCATGGCGTCCTGAGCGCGGCGCCGGCCCAGTTCGGTAAGCGTGAAGCGGTAGCTGACTCGCCCAATCAGGTCGCCGCCGGTGACTTCGATGCACTTCTCGTCCTTGAGGAAACGCAGCGCTTCCTCAATAACCTTGAAGGGAAGGCAAACCTGGCGAGCCAGGTCGAGTCCAAGCAGGCTGCCGCGCGTGTAGAGCGAGCGGATAAGCAGGTCGCTAAGGAAGCCCAGCGTCAGGCCGGACTGCTGTAGCGTCTCGGGTGAACTAGGCGCCTCGGGCAACCCGGCGGCATCCCATTCCATCATGCTTGCTTTCATCGTCACCGTAGCACTCCCCTTTTACCATTTGTTCCGCATGATGATGAACAGCGCGATGAACATGCCCACCGCGCCGAATTGCAGCAGGGCCGCCCGGCTGCTGAGATAATGCTCCACCGGACGGTAGATCCTGTTCCACCAGCTAGTCGCAAGGACGGGGCCCGCCGCTACGACGGCCGAACAGGGCGGCGCGGCGTCCGTCAAACTCGCCTTCGCAAGCGAGGCAACCTGCGCGGCGGGGGCAGGGCCCGGCGCCGCCACAAGGAGGAAGCAGAGAAAGGTCAACGCGCCGGAACGGCGAAGTGAAAGGCAGAAAGTTCGGTTCATGGCTGCAAGTCTCAGTTGCTAAGCATTCGCGTGTTCGATTGGCCCGCAGCGCGCACAAGGTGTTTTCGCTGCCTTGGTCGCGCTGCGGGCTAACTGGCCGCGGGAGCTTAACGACCCGCGCCACCACCACCACTACTGCCACCACTACCCGAGGCGCCGGCACCTCCGGAAGCCCCGCCGCCGACGGTTGTCAGCACGCCTTGCGTCCCGTTGTACATCCGCTGGATCGACAGCCCGGCCGGCACCGCCGAGATGCCGGGGTCGGACGGATCATGTACCGCCACCTGGAACTCGATGTGGCGACCCGCCGTCTGGGCCGTCAGGTACTTCTGGATCGCTCCGATGCGGCGCGTGTCCAGGTCGCAGCGTGCCTCGGCGAATTTCTCCGGGGCGTTCGGATCATAGGGGATGTCGTGCGCCGTCTGCAGGTACAGCTGTGGATCGGGACACGGCCGACGTCGCACGAGGTAATCCAGATGATCCATGGCACCATACGTCAACCGATCCGTGCCTGCCTCGAAATAGTAGTTCCATATCGTCTGATCGAGGACGTGGCCGTTGCGAATCTGCGGAGCCGACGCCTCGTTGACCTCCTGCTTGGCCGCGGCATTGTAGCGCTCCGGCCAGCAAGGATCGATGAAATCCGAACAGGAATAGCACCCGCCGGCCGTCGCCAGGACCACTGACCCGCACGCCAGGGTCAGGGCCCGTTTGATGAATCCTTTCATCCTCACACTCCTTTTCGATAGTCCCTTGTCCTTTGTCCTTTGTCCTTGGCCCAAAGCCCAAACCCCCGTCAGTAACGAAGGACCAAGGACCAGAGACCAGGGACCAAGGACTACCAGTTATTGCTGCTTCAGCATCGTCTCCATGATTTGGATGGCCGCCGGGCCAACCAGCACCACGAAGATCCCCGGGAAGATGAACAACACCAGGGGGAAAATCATTTGCACAGCGGTCTTGGCCGCCTTTTCCTCGGCAATCTGCTTGCGGCGCGTACGCATCGAATCCGACTGCACCCGCAGCGCCTGGGCGATGCTCGAACCGAAACGATCCGCCTGGATGAGGATGGCCGCCAGGCTGCGCACGTCATCGACGCCCGTGCGGACGCCCAGGTCGTGCAGCACCTCGCGCCGCGGCCGACCCATCTGTAGCTGGAAGTTCGCCAGCGACAACTCTTCGCAGATGATCTTGGCATGGTGCTTCATTTCATCGCACACCTTGCGAAGCGCCGCGTCCAGGCCCAGGCCGCTCTCCACGCATACCACCATCAGGTCCAGTGCGTCGGGCAGTGTCAGGAAGATTTCCTCCTGGCGTTTCCGGCGCAGCCACCACAGGATGATGTTCGGCAGGTAGAAGCCGACGCCGGCGCAGAGCAGCACGCGCAGCGCGAGCGACATCGCCGTCGGCCGCTGTATTCCGTAGATCGGCACAAAGATGGCCACTGCCAGCAGGAAAAACGCCAAAAGCGATACAAACCGCAAACCCAGGTAGACCGACACTGCGGAGTCGCTGCGGAAGCCGGCGTTGGCCAGCCGGATCTTGAGCTGCGACTGTTCCAGCTCCGTTCTCGGCATGAGTGGCGATGACAGCGACTTGGCCGCCTGGACAACGCCCTGGAAACGATCCTTCTTGGTGACGCGCGGATCCTCGATCTCGGCCAGCGACGCCGGCCGGCTGATCCGCGTCAGACGTTCCTGAGCCCGGCTGTTGCGTTGCGAGATCATCGACAGCACGGCCCAGATACCCAGCACGATCCCCGCGAACACCAGCAGCGGGATCAGTTCCGTCAATCCAATGATGAATGCGAATGTCATGATGCGAACCCTTGTAGTGGCTAGTGGCTAGTGGGTAGCCAGGAGCCGCAATGAAATTATCTTCACTAGCTCCTAGCCACTCTTAGACCCTGATGTTCACGATCTTCCGGATCACCACCGCGCCCAGGATCTGCAGTATGATTGCAAAGATGCTCATCTGGATGCCCTTGGGATGCGTCCACAACGCCGACACGTAGGTCGGCTGGATGTGCAGCATGACCAGGAACAGCACGAACGGCAGGACGATGAGCACGATGCCGCTCAACCGACCCTCACCGGTCAGGGCCTTCACCTGCCCCAGAATGCGATAGCGTTCGCGGATGACGTAGCCGATCTTGTTGAGGATCTCCGCCAGGTCGCCACCTGTTTGCCGTTGGATGGCCACCGACGTCACAAAGAAGCGCAGATCGAGGTTAGGCACGCGCTCGCACATCGAGTTCATCGCTTCATCGACGGCGATGCCCAGGTTCTGTTCCTCGTAGACTCGGCTGAACTCATCTGAGATCGGCGCCGGCATTTCCTCGGCGACGACGTGCATACCGGCCCCGAGGCTGTGACCGGCTCGCAGCGCTCGCGCCACCAGTTCCAGAGCGTCCGGCAGCTGCGCCGCGAAGGTTTTGAGCCGCGCGCGCCGCTTGTTCCACACCCAAAGCAGCGGCACGACGAAGAGCACGAGGCCGGATAACGGCATGAGGAACCACGGCACCCGCGCCAGCCAGCTGCCGGTCACGCCGATCATGCCCAGAACCAGGCCGATGCCAAGGAGCGTGTTCGGTTTGATGTGGCAGTCGGCCTGCTCGAAGTACTTTTGCAGACTTAGCGAACGCGGCGTCAGCATTTCCAGCAACGACTTCTTGTCGATTTCGAAGGCGGTCTTACGCAGGATATCCCCCTGCGAATCGTCGCGGCGCCGCTTGCCCACCAGGGCGTCGAGCCGGGCCGACGTCTTGGGGCCGTTGTCTCGCAGCACGAAACTGAGGACACCTACCACGGCGGCCACCGCCACGAAGGTCACCCCGGCAATCAGCATTGTTGTCGAAATCATGGCTGTGTCCCCAAGAGCGGCGGCTGGCTAGTGGCTGGTGGCTGGAAATTCTCCGCCTCCTCTAGCCACTGGCCACTGGCCACCAGGCACGTTGTTAGTCTCGCAGCAAAATACGTTCCTGGAACAGGTTCGAGGGCAACTTGATGCCGGCCGCTTCCAGACGCTGGACGAAGCTCGGCCGCACCCCGGTCGCCTCGAACTGGCCGAACGCCCGACCGTTCTGATCGATGCCGATCTGCCGATAGCGAAACACGTCCTGCATAATGATCATGTCCTGTTCCATGCTCATCACTTCCGTAATGCTCGTCACCTTGCGCGGACCGCCTTGCAGGCGGTTGGCCTGGATGATGAGATCGACGGCCGAACTGATCTGCTGGCGCATCGCCTTGATGGGTAGCTCCATGCCGGCCATCATGATCATCGTCTCGAGGCGGGCCTGGGCGTCGCGCGGGGCGTTGGCGTGCAGGGTCGTCATGGAACCGGCGTGGCCAGTGTTCATTGCTTGCAGCATGTCGAGCGCCTCGGCGCCGCGGCATTCGCCGATGATGATGCGTTCCGGCCGCATGCGCAGCGCGTTCTTCACCAGGTCGCGCGTATTGATGGCACCCTTGCCCTCGATATTGGGCGGCCGCGTTTCTAGCCGCACGATGTGCTCCTGCTGCATCTGCAATTCCGCGGCGTCCTCTATCGTAATGATGCGCTCGTCGTGCGGAATGAAGCTCGACAGCGTGTTGAGCAGGGTCGTCTTACCGCAACCCGTACCACCGCTGATGATGATGTTCAGCCGGGCCTTGATCGCCGCCTCCATGAGCATCGCCATTTCCGGCGTGAAGGCCTTGTAGTTGAGCAGGTCTTCCAGCTTCAGCGGGTTACTGCCGAAGCGGCGAATGCTCATCGTCGGTCCGTCGAGGGCTAGCGGCGGAATGATGGCGTTGACGCGGGAGCCGTCCGGCAGGCGCGCGTCCACCATCGGCGACGTTTCGTCCACGCGCCGGCCGACCTTCGAGACGATGCGATCGATGATCTGCATCAGGTGTTCGTTGTCGCGGAACTTGACCTCCGTCTTTTCCAGCTTGCCCCGCCGCTCCACGTAGATCTTGTGCGGTCCGTTAATGAGGATATCGCTGATCGTCGGGTCCTTGAGGAGCACCTCCAGCGGCCCGAAACCAAACGTTTCATCCAGCACCTCGTCGATGAGGCGCTCGCGCTCCATGCGATTGAGCAGCGGGTTCTCGGTGTCGCACAGGCGCTCGACGACCAGGCGAATCTCACGCCGCAGCGTGTCGCCTTCCAGGTCGCTGACGCGCGACAAGTCGAGTTTGTCCACCAGCTTGCCGTGGATCAGCCGCTTCAGCTCCTCGAAACTCTTGTTCGCCTGACGTTCCAGGCCTGGCTGACTGGCGCCCAATCGGCTGTGGGATCCATTCTGACTCAGACTAGTTATACCGCGTTGCAGGCGTGACATCTTGGTGCGTCCTCAACCCCGTCGAGGATTAGCGTTCTTCAGCGCTAACCCGCGCGCGGGTCATTTGAACGAGAAGAAACTGCGTTTCAATTTCGAAGGCGTCGCCTTGCCGTTACTCTTGCCGCACAGAGCCTGGCCCAGGCCGGCGATACTCTGGTGCACCTTGGACCGCGGTGCATGTTGCACCAGCGGCACGCCCTCGTTCCGCGACTCCATCATGGTCCTCGGGTCGTTCGGAATCTGCCAGTAAACCGGCTTGCCGATCGTCTCCTCCGCCTTCTTCAAACTGATGTCGCACTCGGAGCCGACCCGGTTCAGTACCACGTGAACCTTGCTCGCCAGCGCGTCGTCGGCGCTCAAGGTCAGCATGGTGCGCACCACGTTGCGGAGACTGCTCAACTCCAGCTGCGCCACAAGCAGAATGACATCGGCCATACGCAGGGCGGTCAGGTCGGTTGCGGTAAAGCTCTTGCTCAGATCGAGGATCAGGTGCGAAAAACTCGCTTTGAGCAAGCCGATGACGCGCTGCAGATGCTCGTCCCGGATCAGGCCGATGTCTTCCATCTGCTGTGGGTGCGGCAACAGCGACAGGCCGGTCGCGTGCTTGCACAGTGACCGCCGCAGGAACTGCATGTCGAGACGATCGATATTCAGGGCCACGTCGGCCAGCGTGTAATCCGGCATCAGGTCGAGCGCCACGTCGGTGTCACCGAGGGCCAGGTCGAGATCGATGAGGGCGACGTTGGTACCGGGATCCTGCGATAGGGTACAGCCCAGGTTGACGGCCAGGCTTGTGCAGCCGACGCCTCCGCGCGAGCCGAGGATCGCTACGACGATCGCATCGGCCTTGCCGCTGCCGCTGACGATGCTGCCGTCGGCGGTGGTTGTGGTGCGGCCGCGCCGCAGCCGCTGCATGGCGGTCATCAGTTCCTCCAGCACGACCGGCTGGGTCAGGAACTCCTTCGCCCCGCTCCGCAGCGCCTGCAAGATGTGCTGGCCGTCGCCTCGGCCGCTCACAGCCAGGATCGGCATGCCGGGAAACTCGGTCGTGATCTGCGCGATCAGCTGCATCGCCTTGCTGTGGTCCGAGTCGAGGGTGACGATGGCAATGTCGGGATTGGACTGGCGGATCACGTCGAGGAAGAACTCGTAGCGCGAGCACTCCGCTTCCAGCCAGACCGTTTCCACGCCCAGCAGCAGGTTGCGCAAAGGTTCTCGGGTAAGGTCGGAAGGATCGACAATTGCAATTCGTTGCACGTCATTCATAAACACCACCGATGGTTGCACTACACGAATTCCGCAGCCTCCGGCATCACGGAGGCATTTCGCATAAGGCCGGGCCGCACCCGGCACACCACCCTCGCAGCGGTGTCCCAGGTGCGGCACAGGCCTTCTTAGCGCTGGCCGTTCGTCTCCGCCGGGGCGGTGGGCTGAGACGACGGGACCGAGGGTTGCGTCCCGCCGACCGGGACGACGCTCGACGTCGAGGCGGGCGACGTTTCCTTGACGGAAGCCGGCACTACGTCGTTGCCGGTCTTGACTGTGGCTGACACAGGCAGGATCGCGTGGTCCGCGATCGAGCCATCGCAGTTACCGCCCAGGCAGCTGCCCGAGCATCCGGCCGTCCGGCCACAGGAGCCGCCCGCACATGGGAACTGACCCGCCGTCGGCCCATTCTTCCAGGCCGGCACGTAATGCTTGTCCGGGCAGATATCCCGCGGCCCGCGCGGCGCTTCGAGGATTCCTTCCAAGAATAGCTCACAATCATCCGGTGTGCGCGTTTCCATGCCGGGCAAATAGTGTGGCAACTGATCGCACGACATGGCGTCCACCAGGTGCGGCGTCACCATCACCACAAGTTCGTGTTCTTCTTCCTCGTAGTGCTTGGCGCTGAAGGCCGCACCAATCAACGGGATCTCGCCCAGGATCGGCACCTTGGTTGCCTTGGCGCCCGAGGTGTGCTGGATCAGACCACCGATGACGAACGTTTGCCCGTCTTCCAGTTCCACCGTGGTATGCACGCGCTGCGTGCTGCGGCCCGGCACGACGGTGCCCTGGATACTCACGCCGGAGGCCGCATCCAGATTGCTGACTTCCGGCTCGACCTCGAGATGGATCTTGCCGTTGCCGAGCACGATGGGCAGGAAATTCAGGCGCGTACCGAATTCCTCGAACTGGACGCCGATTTGGCCGAGGCCCGCGGGCACCGGCACGGCCTGCTCGCCGCCGTCCAGGAAACTGGCCGACCGGCCGCTCAGGGCCATGAGCCGTGGCTCCGCCAGGATCTTCGCCACGCCTTCCGTCTTGAGGGCCTGCAGGAAGCCGAAGAACGCCTGCTCGTCGTTGACCAGACCCAGTACGAGGTTCGCGGACTGACTCAGGTTGCCGGCCACCGTCGGGACGGTGATGAGACTGTTTGCCGCAGCTGCGCCCGCGCCGCCGACCGTGCTGCCGATGAAGTGGTGGGCGCCGTTCTCGAAGAAGCTGAACGCCATGTCGCGGACCTTGGTGCGCGACACGCGGGCCACCACCACGCACAGCTGCACTTGCTGGACGCCGCCGACACGCATCGCGTTGATGATGCGATCCGGTCCGAGGACGATGCTCTGCGTGGTGCGCAGAATGATGTCGATGTCCTCGGCATGAGCGACGTTACCGGTCAGGATAATGGTGTTGTTGGCGGCGGGGATCGGCTCGACCGAGGCCGTCGGCACTGTCCGCCGCAGCAGACTGCGCAGATACTCCACGTCGAACTGGACGACCACGTCCACGGCCTCGGTGCGTCCGTCCACGTCGGTGAAGGTGACGCGGCTGATGCCGGGTTCAAGGCCGGTGAGGATGACGCTCGTCGGGTCGTCGATCACTGGAGAGACACGGCAAACGGTGTCCTTCTGGTTGACGACGCGAGCGATCCGCTTCTTGTTGGTCATCTGCAAGCGCTGCGTCCCGTTGATGGGAATGATCGTACTCGGGACGGGACTACCGGGAGTGGCGGGAATGACTCCGCCTGGAGCAACGGCCGGTGGACCGCCGGGCGGGGGCGGGGGCAGAGGGGGTTGCGCGGACAACATGGCGCCGTCAAGGCCGCAAAGCTGCAGGCCCAGCAACACGCCCCAAACCAGGGCCCGGGGCACGCGATTCGTGCGGTGCATCCTTTCACCTCATCGGAAGTGGGGGGCAGGTGCAGGGCACCCACCAGGTACACAGGTTCGGTTACGACGTCTCGTCTGGACCGTTCGAAGCCTGGCGCTCCTTGCGCCGGGCCTCGAACGGCCCCTGCGAACGTCCCTTACTTCCCAGCCGGCTTGATCTCACCCGGCTGAAGATTCTTCTTGGGCTCGGGCGTTTCCTTCTCCGCCCTAGGTTCGCTCGTCCCCTTCTCCTTGCGGGGAGACAAGCCCTCCAGCGGCGTTTTCTCGATGCGCGTCGTCGTCTCGGTGTTCTTGTCGCCGAGAACGAAGACCGCCTTGGTCGGCGTTTCGCCGTTGTAGATCGTCAGTGTGTGCGTATGCACTACCGGCTCGGGCTCGGACTTGACGGCCACCTGAGTGGGCGTCGCCACCGGCGAGGCGGGCACGTCGGGGAGCTTTAGCGTGGCGCCGCTGCCGCCCGTCGTCCCGGCCTCATCGGGACTGCTGCTCACGCCGCTTGCACGGGTCATGTCGGACGACTTGGCTCCCCTGCTTTGGACCACCTCGTGGTCGTCCATCTGCCGGAGGAACAGGCGCAGCTCGCCCAGCGACGCACCCAGGGTGAGCTTCTCGGCCTCGTCTGGTTTGAGCTGCAAGGTCACGGTGCTGGACTGGATCGAGGACTTGTCGCCCTCGCGGATGCTCTGTGTGTCCACGGCCAGGACGAGCACGTCTTGCAGAATGATTCGTGCCAGCGGCCCACTTTCGCCGCGCGTCGTCGAAACCACGTCCACGCGCGATCGGGGGAGCACGAAGCCGGCCACGTTCGTGTCGTTCTTGACCGTTATGGCGACGGCCCGATAGCCGGGGGCGATCTCATTCGCCAGGCCGCCCTCTTCCTTGGTCATCAGATCGTCCTGGGTGACGTGGACCTCGGCGCTGAGGGTTTTGTTCACGCGGCGTTCCTTCAGAGGCTCGAACGTCGTAATGGCCTTCTTCGGTTCCGTCCCCTTGGTGAATTCCTTCTCCACGAAGAACTTCTCGGGTTCCTTGAGCAATGTTCCCATGGGGATCTTCTGCTTGGCGACCAGGATCTTGACCTTTTCTTCCTCGCCGCCATTGTTGCCGCTGCCCGCGAGCATACGGCTGGTGAGGTAGCTGGCGATCAGGCCGCAGGCTACCGCCACCACCATCAGAATCAGGGTCTTCGGTTTCATGAATGCCTTCCTCAATAGATGCCGTACGATGGGGCGCGGAGCCAGGTCCGCGGCAAAGCCCCTTGCCCCGCACCGTCTATTTCGACTGCGCAGGGCAAGGAACTTCAACTTTTACGCCTGTAACAAAGATGCCTGTCCTGCGGCCTGTAGCAGCGCCGGGGTAATCGGCGTCACCGAGGACCTCAGAACGAGTGCAGGTAAATCAGGTAACCGACGAAGCCAAGGCACAACGGGATACCGTAGGGAAGCAAGGTCAAGCGCGGTTTGCGGGCAGCGGCCTTGGCGGCCACTTCGCCGACACTTTTCGCCTTGAGCCAGTCACCCAGGATCTCGCGTGTGTTGGCCAGGTTGGTGCGGTATTGACCACGCACCACAATCATAATCAGGGCGAGAATGCCGCCGATGATCGCCGCCGCGCAGAAGGCGTAGAAGATCACCGCCATGCCCATCCACAGCCCGTAGATGGCTCCGACCCAGGAGCCGAAACCCATCTGCATTTTGACGTCGCCCGCCCCCATGCCGCCGATGGCGTACAACGGCACGAGCAGGGCAAAGCCCACGGCAGTGCCGGCCAGGCTGGCGCCGAGTCCTCCGGAGCCGGTCCCACCCAGCAGGTCCACATCGTGGAGCAAGCCGAACAACCAGCCGCTGACGATCAGCGGAAAGGTGAGCCAGTTGGGCACTTTGAGTTTCCAGCCGTCGATTGCAGCCGAGACTACCATGGCCGCGCAGACGAACAGGAGAGGCCATTGGTTCCACGTGAGCCATGACATTGCGTGCATCCTCCACGGGGGACAAAAAAAGTGCGGAGTGCCGAGTGCAGAGTGCTGAGTCGCACCGATGATCTTCGCACTCAGCACTCTGCACTCGGCACGAGACCCGCCAGGGCAGGGCGGCTGCCTGCGGCCGTTAGGAGGCGACGTTGACCGCGCTGCCGACGCGCGTGAACGTGCCGTTGG
>JRHI01000839.1_pt1 | contig 30516 bp, 28 predicted proteins | sample 215371 | NCBI WGS metagenome assembly JRHI01 (sample SAMN02929681, study PRJNA255918) | sediment metagenome | biome: cave system; feature: Ice Cave; material: Sediment; isolation source: sediment from deep within a dark volcanic ice cave with no known source of... ...
GTCGACATCCGTCGCACCCACACCCCCGAGAGGCGGGCCGACTCGGCGTTCTCGGCCATCGCCCGCAGCGCCAATCCGTACCGGGAGAACCGGAGGAACATCGCCAACCCGCCGGCCACAACGGGCGCGACGATGAGGATCGCGACGTCACCAGGCTGTAGGACACCGCCACCGACGTGCCAGGTCAGCGTGAACGGCAACGGATAGGGCACGAAGAAGTTCTTCGGCTTGATGAACGGCAGCAACGTCAGCAGGTAGAGCACCTGGGCCAGGCCGATCGTCGCCACCATGACAATGACCCGAGGGCGGACGAACAAGCGGCGCAAGAGCAGCTCGCTGAGCGCCCCGACGCTCACACCGATCACGACCACGAACGCCAAACCGACCCAGTAGAAGACACCGATGTCGTGGACCAGCTTGAGGAGGAGCACCGCCGCAACCACACCCAGCTGACCCTGGGCGAAGTTGATAATCCGGTTCGTCCGGTAGATGAGGACCAGGCCCAGCGCCAGCAGGCCATACAGCAGCCCGGCGACGAGACCTTGCAGAACCGACAGGAGGGTGATCTGCATTAGCGGCTGCCGTCGCCTCCGAGATCGACGGCGCCGAGAAAGACCGGTCGCAGCAGGTCGTCGCGGGTCAGCAGCTCCGCCGTCGGACCGTCGAAGCGCAACTCGCCCCGCTCGATGAAGTACGAATGCTCAGCCAGACTCAACGCCAGGTTGACGCTCTGCTCAACGAGCAGCACCGTTGTCCCCGCGGCATTGACCTGCCGCACGATTCCGATCAGGTCCTCGACCGTCTTCGGCGCCAACCCCAACGTCAACTCGTCGACCATCAAGAACCGGGGGCGGGTCAGGAGCACCCGGGCCAGCGCCAACATCTGCTGCTCACCGCCCGAGAGGGTGCCGGCCGGCTGGTTCAGGCGAGGCTCGAGCGCCGGGAACCCGGCGAGCGCCTCGTCGATCGCCTGCTGCGCGCGGGCCCGTTCCGCACCGAACGAGTAGGCCGCGATCCGCAGGTTCTCGCGCACCGACAGCGACGGGAACGTCATCCGGCCCCCGACCAGGAGGCCCGCACCGAGGGTCAGGACCTGTTCGGCTTCGAGCCAGGTTGAGGTCGTCCCGAACAGCCGGATCGTGCCCCGCGTCGGATGATCGAGCCCGGCGACCGCCCGCAGCAGGGTGCTCTTCCCCGCGCCGTTCGTGCCGAGCAGCGCCGCGATCTCGCCTTCCCGCAGCTCCAGGTTGATGTCGAACAGCACCTGCTGGGTGCCGTACGCGAAGTCCAGGTTGTGGATCTGGAGCACCGGAATCTCGCCACCCGCATTGCGACGCTTGGTCTCCTGGTAGCGCTCCAGGACGTCCTCGATGACCAGAGTGATGTCCCGCCGCACCCAACGGGCCCCCAGAATGAGCAAAAACCCCCCCAGCGCGCACGCGGGGAACATCGCAGTCAAGGCGACGCGAGGACCGTCGTGGAAGCCGGCCGCCCCGCTGATCGCGCCGAGGACGATCGCGCCGACGAATCCACCGATGACCAGGCCGTACACCCCGAACAGCGCGAGGGCCAGCGTTCGCATATCGGGCGGTGAGATCGCCGACACGGTCTGGAAAATCGCGGTGCCGAGCGGAGCCAACGTGCACTCAGCGAGGAACCAGCCGAAGACGACGAGCCACAAGGCCGGCGCATACAGCGACGCGACGTAGATCGCGCCGAAGGCAACTAGACATCCACCCCCGAGGTACAGCACCGATTCCGGTTTGCGGCGAAACATGCGATCCCCGACAAACCCCGCGACGGGGATGATCAGGAACGCCGAGAGCCCGATGATCGTGTAGATCGTCGCCCGCCCGCCCACGCTGACATGCCATTCCCGGTCCAAGTACAGGGACCCGAACAGCGGGATGCCCAGCCCGACGAACCCCAGCACCGCGACCGCCATGAGCTGGAAATAGAGGCTCCGCACCCGCAACAGGCGCACCACCGCGGCCCCGAGGAGGACCCTCGGGGCCCCCTCCTCTTGGTCGATGAGGGACAGGCCCGAGGCCGTGAGGATGTGGTCCGATTCGTGTTTGCCCTTCTCGGGCTCCTTCAATCGCAAGATCAAGAACCCCACCGGGATCCCGAGGAGTGCCAGCGGCATCGCCCACCGCCACGTGGCACCGACCGCGGCGACGGCGCCGACGATCGCGACCCCCAGCGTCCGTGCCACCGGCTCATGGCCGCGCTGATACGCGGCGACGCGAGCTCGAGCTTCGGGTGGATAGTGGTCCGCGATGTACGAGAGGTGCGTCGTCTGGTTCGGCGCCTTGCCGAACGCGCCGATGATGCCAAGCAGCGCGAACAGCCAGATACTGGTCACGAGACCCTGCAGCGGAACCGAGACGGCAAAGATGAACAGGCAGACCGCAGCAACCTTGACTCGACTCCCCCGGTCGCTGGCCAACGCTACGGGCAGCCCGATCGCGATCTGCGCCGCAGACGCCGCGAAGAAAGCAGCCGCCAAGCCGGAATCGCTGACATGGAAGGTTCGCTGCACGTCCGGCGCGAGAACGCCGAGCCCGCTGTCGAGCATCGCGACGACGAACGCACCGAGGGTGAGGAGCGTCACCGGTGCAAAGCCGTACTGACGCAAGATGGCCAGGATCGGTGGCGGCTTGCCCTCACCGACACCCGGCATCAACTTCAGGTCGGCAACCGCTTCCTCGGCGCCACTGCTCGACACCGCCGCCTGAAGAAGGTCGTCAGGCACAGCGAACGACAGCAGTGACCCTTGCTCGCCGGCTGTCGCCGGCGACGTCGGTGGCCCTCCAGCCGTCATGGCGGCGCTCACCGTACGGATAGTGACTGGTACGGTCAAACGCTCCAAAGGAGGTCGCGATGCGGGTCGGTTTCGTCGGACTAGGTGCCATGGGCCTCCCGATGGCACGCCACCTCGTCGACTCCGGACACGACCTCACCGTTGCGTCGCGCAGCCGCGAACCAGTCGACGAAGCAATCGCATTCGGCGCGCACGACGGCAAGAACCCCCTCGGCGTCGTCGAGGCGAGCGAGATCACCATCCTCTGCGTCCCGAACTCACCCGATGTCGTCGCCGTGATCGACGACGCGCTGCCCGCTTTGGGGGCCGGGAAGCTCGTCGTCGATACGTCCACGATCGACCCCGAGGTCGAGCGCGCCCAGCACGAGCGGGTCTCGACGACGGGAGCCCGCTACCTGGAGGCGCCCCTGTCGGGCGGAACCGCCGGAGCTCAGAAGGGCCAACTCACCTTGATGGTCGGCGGGGACGCGGAGGTCCTAGAAGATGCCCGCCCGGCCCTCGAGCCGTTCGCCGGCCTGATCGTCCACGTCGGCGGTCCCGGCATGGGCCAAGTCGTCAAGCTCTGTAACAACCTGATCTACGCCGCGCAGATGCTCGCGACCGCCGAGGCCACCGTCATGGCGACGAAGGCCGGAGCCGACCTGTCGAAGCTCTACGAGGTGCTGACCCACGCGACCGGTGACTGCGTCGCCGTTCGCACGCGTCTGCCGGCGGAAGGGATCGTCCCGGACAGTCCGGCGTCCAACGACTGGAAGCCGGGGTTCATGACCGACCTCATGGCAAAGGATCTGGATCTCGCCATTGGATACGCCGCCAAGCAGCGGACACCACTCCTGACGTCCGGCGTCGTTCGTCAGATCCTCAGCGCCGCCAGTGAGGCCGGGTACGGACGCGAAGACTTTTCGGCGCTCGCGAAAGTCATCCGAGCGCTCGCCGGCGTGTGACCGTTCTCACTCTCGACCTCGGTACCAGCGCGACCAAGGCCGCGCTTTGGACGGACGATCGACTGATCGCACTCACCCGCGCGTCAATCGCGACCCACCATCCATCACCCGATCGTGTCGAGCAGGACCCCGAGGACTGGTGGCGATCGGTCGTTGACGCCTGCGCCGAGCTGCGCCAGGAACACTCGAAGGCATACGCCGATGTCGCCGCCCTCGGCTGTTCGGCAGCACGGGAAACGTTCGCGTGCTTCGACACCAAACTCGAGGCGCTCGGCCCCGGCATCGTGTGGTCAGACTCCCGAGCCGTTGACGAAGCACACGAACTCGGCGACCCCGCCGCGTTCCGCCGTCGGACTGGTGTGGTTCTCGCTCCATCATGTTGCGCCGCAAAGATGAACTGGGTTCAAAACCATGAGCACGACTCGTTTCGCGCCGCGCGTTGGCTGTTGTCGCCCCGCGATTTCGTACTAGGTCGGCTCACCGGAGTCGTGACCACCGACCCGACGCTGGCGTCACGCACCGGGCTCTACGACCTCGACGAAACGTTCGTCGGAGACGGGCGTCTCGGCGATCGTCTCCCACCGGTCGCTCCTTCGCTCGACGCGCGGCTGCTGGCGAACGCCGACGAACTTGCGCTTCCTGCCCGCGCAGTCGCGATTTCGGGTGCGGGCGATCGTGCCTGCGAGGTTCTCGGTGTTGGGGCGAGCGCGGCGGTACCAATGGTGTCGTGGGGAACAACCGCCAATGTCTCGATCCCACATCCGGGACCGATCGGAGCCCTGCCCACACACGGGCAGGTCTCACGGGCCGCGCTCGACGGGTTCGTGATCGAAGCAGGCCTCTCGATCGCAGGAGCAGCATTGGAATGGCTGACCGCGCTCACCGGTCAGCAACGCACTGAGCTGCTCGCCGCCGCTGCAGATGTTGCTCCCGGAGCCGGCGGTCTCCTCGCTTTTCCCTGGCTCAATGGCGCTCGTGCCCCGTGGTGGCGCCCGGAAGTTCGTGGCGCCTTCGTGGGGCTCGCGAACACGCACGGGCCTGCCGAGCTGGCCCGGTCCGTCGTTGAAGGCGTTGCCCTCGACGTCGCGCGCTGCGTCGACCTCCTCGCGCCCGACGCCCAGGCGCTGTCGTTGGCGGGGAGTGGGGCACAGGAGCCGCTCTGGCGAACAGTCGTTGCGGCTGTCACCGGGCGCCCGGTTGTTCGCCATCGCCTCGACGAGGCCGCTTCGGTCGGTGCACGATTGCTCGCCGGGACCGCACGCGGGGAGTCGGTCGACCTCGACGACCTGAGCCCGCTGACCGACGGCGAGGCGCCAACGCCCGACCTCGTCCGGACTTACGAGGCCGTGCGAGAAGAGTCCGACCGGGTGGCCTCCCGGTTCATGGAAACCCCCGCTTGATGCGACCTGCCGGCAGAGGCGGCCGCCTCATGAAGCTTTGGCGTCGCCGATCCGCCGGATGTTGACTGCAGGGTACGGAGGCAGGGTTACGACTCGGTGACGAGCAAGTGCCACGGCGGAGAAGGTTCGGCTCCGGGGGAGGGACTCGAACCCCCAACAACCGGTTTAACGGACCGGCGTTCTACCTATTGAACTACCCCGGAAGATCTATCGAAGATAGCAGGGCCCGCACGAGCCCCATGATCGAGCGGAGCATGTCTGCACTCGAATACGTGACGTACGCGCAGCCGTGCTCATGCTTATTGTGCCGAATCGTTGCGTCGGGAACCGCGCGATACGGCTTCGTGAACTGAGTTCTGGGGATCTCGGTTAGCACCGACCAGAAGTCCTCGGCGGCGTCGAGATCGAGGCCCTCGTGCAGGTAGACGCACCCTCGGAGACGCGATTCGTCGACTTCAAAGAACTCGCGCAGCCATCTGCAGAAGAACCGGATCATCGCCGGATCGCAGTTCGCGAATTGCACGGCTCCGTTCGTCTTGGCGCCTTCACCGGCGTAGAGCGCGACCCCCGCGGCCAGGAACACCTCGTCGCTGGGTACACCGATCATGTGGCGGCCGATGACATCGAGCTCACGAATTCTGCGGACCTTCGCCTCGTGAAACGGATGGGGGCGCCGGTGGGCTCCGGTCCGGCGCGGCGAAGGCGTGAACGCCACGTCCCGCACCCAGATCGAAGCAGACGATTTCGCGACGTCCAGGATCGTGGCGATCTCGAGCAGCGTCTTGCCTTCGGCTCGCAGACGCCTCGCCTCTTCCTGCTCTCGAACCTTGCCGCGGTACCCCAGGTTTGGGATGATACGAACGTATGTTCGATTCGTCAAGATGCTAGGCAGAGGGAATGCGATTTCGTCTCGGGCTCGGGTTGGGCTTCGCGGTCGGGTACTTCTTGGGCGCGCGCGCCGGCCGGGAGCGTTACGAGCAGCTGCGCAGGGTCATTAGCCGGACGCCGCTCGTGAAGGTGCAGGCAGCAGTGGAACTGGGTCGAGAGCGACTTCGCGTCGGCTCCGAGCCGATGGACGCGGTGGTTCCGCCATCCCCCAACTAAGCACGCCGGGGCGGTGTTAGCCGGAGATCGCGGCCCAGGTCGCGTAGCCGGCCAGGACGAGGAGCACGGCGCCGGTCACCCGACGGATGACCTTGAGTGAGAAGACTCGGAGCAGGGTCTGGCCGCTGGCGACGGCAAGCGCGGCGACAGACCAGAGGGCCAGCAGAGCCCCGACGCCGACACTCAGGGCTGAGTGGTAGTGCGCCGCGAGGTTGGCGGTCAGGATCTGGGTGAGGTCGCCCCATTCCGCGAGGAAGATGACGACAAACGCCGTGGAGACGACCCGCCGACCGGTGGCGGCCTCGTGTTGGATGAGCTTGGTCTCGTCACGGTTGCCCTCGATGAAGGCGTAGACCGCCCCTCCGAGAAAGAGCGCCGCGACGAGGCCGTCGACGGCTCGATGCGGGAGGAGTGCGAAGAGCCCGACGCCGATGGTGGTGGCGATGACGACGTGGACGAGAAACGCCGCCGCGGCCCCCAGCCAGACGGCCCGGGGACGGCCTCGAGTCGCGAGGACGAGCGAGGCAAACATGGTCTTGTCGGGGAGCTCGCCGATGAAGATGATGGGGAACACGGCGGCGGCGATGCCCAAATCCATGCGACTCTCTCCGCCTGTTCCGATATGGCTATGGCGACCGGCTTCTGACCCGCGATGGCCGTCCCGGTCAAGAGACAGGCCGTGTCGGGCGTCGCCTCGTGTTCTTGGTGAGAGCGTAGGACGACCGGTAGGCGGGCACTGCGTCGGCGGACGATCGCGATTGATGAGGTCGATGACACCCGTCGGGTCCGCGCCGGGCGTTGAGGGAGGGGATCGATCTACTCCTGGACGAGCCGTGCGAGATCACCGAGCTCGCGTCGCATGCTCCACTTCAGGAAGGCCTTGATGGGGACGGCGAGCGGCCGGAAGTACCAGGGAAGCCGGTACTCCTCGTAGTGCACGACGAGGCACGGCGCGTCGGTGACGGGCTCGACGATGAAGCCGCCCTGGATGGTGGGTCCTTTGCGGGGATGGGGTGCGTTCGTGCTGTGGAAGCCGCTCCGGTTGAGTTCGTGGAAGAACTCCGCCGCGCCACGGCACCCCGGTGAAACGGCCACGGACGGTGTACGACCCGGTCATGCCTGACTGCTTCATGACGGTGACGGTGTCGCGACGGCCACTCGATCGGTCATGGCTCCCCTCGGCGAGCGGGTCCCAGCGGTTCGTCGGCTCGAGTTTGTCGACGGCGACCTTGATTTCACGGCCCGCTGCGCGATGTCGTTTTACCCGATTCGAGTCCTCTGCGGCGCCCTGGGAGACTCCGAGCGTGCCGACCCGCGACACCGAGCGCTGCCCCGGGTGTCACCGCGAGGTCGCTGTCGCCCGTCCCGAGGGCGTCACGGTCGAGATCGTACGGGATCTCACCGCCGACGGTCGGGAGGAGATCACCATCACGGTCGGGCGAGTGATCGTGCACCACTGCATGCTGTTTGCCGACGGGGAATGGCGATAACGGAAGGGGACCCTCGGGGCAGGCACCGGCGCTCAACATCGTGACGCCGATTTGACAACCCACCGAACGGCTGAGCCGATCTTCCCCCCTGCGACGCGGCAAGATACACCCATGCGCGTGTTGTTCGCGGCGCCCGGCGCGTACGGGCACGTCCATCCGATGATCCCGCTCGCGAGCGCGATGCAACGCGCTGGCCACAGCGTCCTGTGGGCGACGAGCCCGCGGCTGTGTGAGCGCCTGGAAGTCGCCGGTTTCGCCGCAACGCCGGCCGGTGTCGAGGCCGACGCCCGCATGGAGGAATTCCGCCGCCGCTATCCACAACAGGAGACCCTGCCCACCTACGAGCGTCGGCTGTTGATGTTCCCGAAGCTGTTCGGCGAGCTCGCCGCGCCCTCAATGCTCCCCGCCCTGCTCGCGGCGACGGCCGAGTTCCGCCCGGACATGATGATCCACGACGCCGCCGAGTTCGCATCTGCCGTCGTCGCCGAGCAGCACGACATGCCCCACATCACACACAGCTTCGGTGCGCTGGTCGCGCCCGAGATCGTGGAGCGCGCCAGCGTCGAAGTCGAACCGCTGTGGGAGTCCGTCGGGCTCGAGCCCCGCCCCTTCGGTGGCAGCTACGACCACCTCTACCTCGACATCTACCCGCCCGGCCTGCAGCCGTTCCCGCTCACCCACATCCCGAGTGTGCAGCCACTTCGGCCGGTTGCCACCGATGCCTCCGCCGATGAGCAGCTCCCGCCACACCTCGGCGACGCTCAGCGGCCGATCGTGTATGTCACCTTCGGGACCGTCTTCAACCCGGCCGAGGCCTTCACGCCGGTGCTCGACGCAAGCCGATCACTCGACGCGACGATCGTCGTCACCGTGGGACCCGACGCGGATCCCACGGCGCTGGGGGCCGTCCCTTCGAACGTCGTGGTCGAGCGGTATATCCCGCAATCGCTGCTGTTCGACCACTGCGCCGCAGTCGTCTCACACGCTGGCTCCGGAACGTTCCTCGGGGCCCTCGCACACGGCCTCCCCCAGCTCTGCCTCCCACAGGCTGCCGACCAGTTCGTCAACACCGCGGCCTGCGAACGCCTCGGCGCCGGCCTCGCACTCCAGCCCGACACCGTCACGGCCGACACGGTCGTTGAAGCAACCAACCGTCTGCTCAACGACCCCACGTTCCGCACGAACGCCGAGCACGCCGCGGACACGATCGCCGCGATGCCCGCACCCGATGACGTCGTCACCGTCATCGAGCAGCTCACCTGAGTCAGTTTCGCGAGGACCGCCGATCAGGGTTCCCCCTTGAGGCCGGCTCCGATCCGGGAGTGGGGCCGGCAGGGATCGAACCTGCGACCGAAGGATTATGAGTCCTCTGCTCTGACCACTGAGCTACGGCCCCGCACGATCATGCCGCAGGCTCAGGCGCCGTCGAGGTACGCCCGGAGTCGTTGCGAACGGGTGGGGTGCCGCAGCTTGGCGAGTGTCTTCGACTCGATCTGGCGGATGCGCTCCCGGGTGACCTTGAAGCGTCGGCCGACCTCCTCGAGGGTGTGGGGCTGACCGTCGTCGAGGCCGAACCGTAAGCGCATGATCTCCCGCTCCCGGTCGTTGAGCTCTTCGAGGGCCCGGGTGATCTCTTCCTTGAGGCCCTGCTGTTCGGCCTCTTCGGTGGGTTCGGGGGCGGTCGGGTCGGGGACGAAGTCGCCGAGCGAACTGTCGTCCTCTTCCCCGACCGGGGTTTCGAGGGAGAGCGGCTCCTGGGAGATCCGTTGGATCTCGCGCACCTTGTCGGACGTGAGGTCGACTTTGCGGGCCACCTCATCGACCGTCGGTTCGCGGCCGAGCTCTTGCAGCATCTGGCGTTGCATCCGAAGGACCTTGTCCATCCTCTCGACCATGTGCACGGGGATTCGGATGGTGCGGGCCTGGTCGGCGATGGCGCGGGTGATCGCCTGGCGAATCCACCAGGTGGCGTACGTCGAGAACTTGAAGCCCTTCGTGTAGTCGAATTTCTCGACCGCTCGCATGAGGCCGAGGTTGCCTTCTTGGACGAGGTCGAGGAGGGCCATGCCGCGTCCGACGTAGCGTTTGGCGATCGAGACCACGAGCCGCAGGTTCGCTTCGGTGAGCTGCTGTTTGGCGAGCTCGCCGTCTTCCACGTTGGCGTGCTCGCTGGCGCGTTGCTCGGGGCTCATACCGGGGTGGGCTTCGGTGCGTTCTTCGGCGAGGACGCCGGCTTCGATGCGCTTGGCGAGGTTGACCTCTTGGGGCGCGGTGAGGAGCGAGACCTTGCCGATGTCCTTGAGGTACATGCGGACGGGGTCGAAGTTGCCGGTTTCGCCGCCGCGGTCGTTGCGCGCTGCGGGTTCGTCGAAGACGGAGGCGGGGTCGCGGCGGACGCGGGCGGGGCGGGGCGCGGCGGCGTCGCCGGGGCGGACGACGGTGGTCGCCCGGTTCGGTTCGGCGCGTCGGGTCCGATGGTTGGTGCCGGAGCCGTCGCGGCGTTGGGCGTCTTCGAGCTCGAGTTCTTCGGTGATCTCGTCTTGGATGGCGATGCCGCGGGCTTCGATGCGTCGGTAGATTTCGGCGAGCTCTTCGGTCGACGGTTCGAGGGTGTGGAGCGCGGCGAAGATCTCCCCGGAGGTAACCGATCCGCGTTCGCGTGCTCGCACTGCGAGCTCGTCGAGGACGGGGTCGAGTTCGGCGGAGTCGAGCGGAGTGGCCGGGACCGCCGGGGCCGCGTTGTCGGGCTGATTCACGTCGCGATTACTCCGGGCTTGAGACAATCAACTGTAGCAACTGTCGTCCGAGGGTCTCGGCACGATCCCATTCGCCGACTTCGCGCGCGTGGACGAACTCGTCGAGGTTGCGTTTGAGTGCTTCGCCGCGTGGCTCGTCGCCGGCGGCGAGTGCGGTTTCGAGTGCGCGTTTGGCGACGGGTTCGACGTTGATGACGAGCAGGCGGGCGCGGAGCGTTTCGGGCTCGTTGTCCGTATCGGGCTCTTCGACCGCTAATCGTTCGAGGAGGGCGCGGACGTCGGCGTCGGTCCCTTCGAGGGCGTCGGCGAACGACGGGGTGGCGGCGAGGCGGCGGTACGCGGCGCGTGTGAGCGGATCTTCGAAGAGTGATTCGTCGAGCCAGTTGGCGACCAGGTCGGGTTCGTGGATCGCCCAGCGGAGCAGATCGAGTTCGCGGCGATCGACCCGGCGAGGAGGGGCGGGTGGAGACGGTTCGTCGGGTGATTCGTCGCGCCCGCGGCGTTTCGGTGCCGTCCGGACCCGGGTGACCTCGTCGCGGAGGCGGTCGGCGTCGATCTTGAGGTCCCCGGCGAGCTTCATGACGTACTGGTCGCGGACCAGGTCGTTGGGGTGCTCGCCGATGATGGTCGCGGCGGCAGTGGCGGCCCGGGCGCGGCCTTCGATGGTGGCGAGGTCGGCGCCGGTGATGGCCCGCTCGAGACGGAACTGGAGGAAGGGTTCGGCGTGTTCGAGGGCGAGTAGGAGCCGGGCGGGGTCGTGTTGCCAGAGGTCGCCGGGGTCCTGCCCGGCGGGCAGGTCGGCGACGCGGAGCTGGATCTCGTACTCCTGTTCCCACCGATACCAGCGTTCGGCGGCCCCCTGGCCGGCGGCGTCGGCGTCGTAGGCGAGGGTGACACGTCGGGCGAGGTTCTTGAGGACTTGGAAGTGGTCGTCGGCGAGGGCGGTTCCGCAGGTGGCGACGGCGTTCGGCGCGCCGGCGAGCGCGAGGCCCATGACGTCGGTGTAGCCCTCGCAGATGACGACGTCGCCGCGGGCGACGATCTCGCCTTTGGCCCAGTTCAGCCCGTAGAGAAGGCGGCTCTTCTGGTAGATCGGCGTCTCGGGCGAGTTCTTGTACTTGGGTTGGTCGTCGCCGAGAGTGCGGCCGCCGAACCCGGCGGGTTCGCCGCGGGCGTCGTAGATCGGGAACATGAGCCGGGCGCGGAACTGGTCCTGGAGGCGGTTGGCGCGGTTCACGAACGCGAGTCCGGCGCCTTCGATGTCTTCGCGGGTGAAGCCGCGCTGGTGGAGGTGACGGCTCGCGGTGTCCCAGTCGTCGGGGGCCCAGCCGAGCTGGAAGCGCCGCGCCGCGTCACCGTCGAAGCCGCGGCTGCGGAGGTACTTGCGGGCGGCGCCGCCGTCGGGTGCTTCGATGAGGCGGCGGTGGTAGAAGTCGATCGCCGCGCCGACGGCTTCGGCGAGCCGGGTCTTGCGGGAGCGGTCTTGGCCGGTGCGGCGGTCGTCGTAGCGGAGGGTGATGCCGGCGCGTTGGGCGAGCCGTTCGACGGCTTCGACGAAGTCGAGGTGTTCGACCTCGCGGACGAAGGTGATGGCGTCGCCGGACTTCTGGCAGCCGAAGCAGAAGTACAGGCCGAGGGCGGGGTTGATGGAGAAGGACGGGGTCTTCTCCTGATGGAAGGGGCACAGCCCCATCCACCGCTGGCCGACTCGTTTGAGCGCGACGTGCTCGCTGGCGACCGCGACGAGGTCCGTGGTCTCGCGGACTCGTACGACGTCCTCGTCGAGGATGCCCATCGCGGCTCAGGTTACGGCGCGGATCGGCGGGGCTGGTGGGCTCAGACGCCTCGGGGAAGGTCGTCGGGTCGCCAGCCGAGGAGCTCGACGCCGAGGCCGAGCGCGTACCGGTCGGTCATCCCGCTGACGTGGCGGACGGCGAGGGCGGTGGCGTCGTCGGAGCCCGGTTCGACCTGGTCGCGGTCGGGTTCGGGAAGGCGGCGGGGGGCGTCGGCGAAGCAGTCGACGAGGCCCCGGAGGAGGCGGATGACCCGTTCGGCTTGGCGGCGAGCGGCGGGTCGGAGGTAGATGCGCTCGAAGTTGAAGTCTCGGAAGGTGAGCAGTGCGGAAGCCGCGGGCTCGGTCATGCCGACGTGGCCGGTCTGGTTGATGGCGTCGAGGACGGCGAGCACGAACGTACCGACCTGGTCGGAGCTGCGGGCACCGACCACGGCGCGGACCTCGTCGGGGAGGTCGTCGGGGGTGAGGATGCCGGCGCGGACGGCGTCTTGGAAGTCGTGGCAGACGTAGGCGATCCGGTCGGCCCACGCGACGACTTCGCCTTCGGGGGTGGCGGGGGGTGGGCGACGCCAGGAGTGGTTGCGGACGCCGTCGAGGGTTTCGTGGCACAGGTTGAGGGGGGCGAGGGTCACGTCGGCGCCGTAGACCGCGTGGTCGTAGCCGGTGGCGGGAAGGTACGGGGAGAATGCTTCTTCGGACGCGTGCCCGGCGGGTCCGTGACCGCAGTCGTGGGCCAAGGCGATGGCTTCGGTGAGGGGAAGGCAGAGGTCGACGGCGCGGGCGATGCCGGCGGCGACCTGGGCGACTTCGACGGCGTGGGTGAGGCGGGTGCGGAGGTGGTCGTCTTCGGGGGCGATGAACACCTGGCATTTGCCGGCGAGGCGCCGCCAGGGTCGGGAGTGCTTGACCCGGTCGAGGTCGCGTTCGAAGCAGAGCCGGTAGGGGTCGGGGGCCTCGGGTCGGGTCCGGCGTCCGGCGCCGACAGGTCGGGTCGCGCCGGGGGCGAGTCGGGCGGCGAGCTCGGCTTCGCGTTCCTCGCGGGACCGGGCGGCCCGGCCGACGTAGGCATGCACGCCGGGGTGGGCCTCGGTGACGGTCGGTGGGGGCTCGGTGAACCGTTCGGAGGGGGGGATGGTCGGGGCGAGCTCCATACCGTCGAGGGTACCGGTCAGGTACGACGGCCCGATGCGCCCGGGTCGGACGGGATGGCGTAGGTGACGGTGGCGTGCGCGACGGGGGCGGAGTCGCCGTCGCTGTAGATGAGGACGTCGCCGACGGCGAGGCGGTGGCCGATCTTGAGGAGCCGGGCTTCGGCAATGACGTCGACGGGTGGCGCGGGCCGGAGGAAGTGGATGGTGAGGTCGACGGTCACGGTCATGGCGACGCGGCCGATGACGCTGAGCACGGCGACCCAGACGGCGGTGTCGGCGAGCGACATGAGGACGGGACCGCTGACGATGCCGCCCGGTCGGAGCCGGTCGGGTGTGACGGTGGTGCGGACGCGGGCGTGACGGTCGGTGACGTCTTCGACGGTGATCCAGTCGGTGACGCCGGGCCAGATCTCTTCGAGGAACTCCGTGACCTCGCCCGCGTCGAGCGCGGGGGCGGTCACGCCGTCGAGCCCGGTCCCGCGGCAGCGAGGGCGGCGTGCGCGGCGGCGAGCCGAGCGAGCGGCACCCGGTAGGGGGAGCAGGACACGTAGTCGAGGCCGACCTCGTGGCAGAAGGCGACGGAGGCGGGGTCGCCGCCATGCTCGCCGCAGATCCCGAGCTGGAGGTCCGGTCGGGTGGCCCGGCCGAGCTCGACGGCCATGCGCACGAGCTTGCCGACGCCGTCGACGTCGAGGGTCTCGAAGGGGTTGGCGGGGAGGAGGTGGAGCTCGAGATAGCGGGGCAGGAATCGTCCTTCGATGTCGTCGCGGGAGAACCCGAACGTCATCTGGGTGAGGTCGTTGGTCCCGAACGAGAAGAACTCGGCGACTCGGGCGATCTCGTCGGCGACGAGCGCGGCGCGGGGGGTTTCGACCATGGTGCCGACGGCGTAGTTGATGCCTCCGGCGCCGTAGGTCTCGGTGGCGGTCTCTTCGGCGACTTCGCGCACCCAGGAGATGGCGAGGGCGAGCTCGGGTTCGTTGACCGCGAGGGGGATCATCACTTCCACGTGGGGGTCGCCGCCGGCCAGCTTGCGTTCCGTGGCCGCGTCGAAGAGGGCGCGAACCTGGGTGCGGTAGAGGCCGGGCTTGAGGATGCCGAGGCGGACACCGCGGGTGCCGAGCATCGGGTTGGCTTCGCGCCACTGCTGGGCGGCGTGGAGGAGGCGGCGGCCGGTGTCGTCGAGCTCGCCGCGGGCGTCTTGGACGAGGAGCTCTTCGATGTCGGGGAGGAACTCGTGCAGTGGCGGGTCGAGCAGCCGGACGGTGACCGGGAGGCCGTCCATGGCTTCGAGGATGCCGACGAAGTCGGCGCGTTGGAGGTGTTCGAGCTCGTCGAGGGCGGCGATCTCTTCGGCTTCGTTGGCGGCGAGGATGTATCGCTGCACGATGGGGAGGCGGTCGCCGAGGAACATGTGCTCGGTGCGGCACAGGCCGATGCCTTCGGCGCCGAACTGGCGGGCGACGATGGCGTCGTTCGGCAGGTCGGCGTTGGTGCGGACGCCGAGACGTCGGAACCCGTCGGCCCATTCCAGGATGGTGTCGAACGGTCCGGTCGGTTCGGGGGTGATGACGGGCACCGCGCCGAGGACGACTTCGCCGGTCGTGCCGTTGATGGAGATGAGATCACCCTCGCGGACGATCGTGTCGCCGACGTGGAGCTGGCGGGCGTGGACGTCGATGTCGAGCGCGGCGCAGCCGCAGACGGCGGGTTTGCCCATGCCGCGGGCGACGACCGCGGCATGACTGACGAGACCGCCCCGGGAGGTGAGGATGCCTTCGGCGGCGATCATCCCGTGGAGGTCGTCGGGTGAGGTCTCGGGGCGGACGAGGATGACCTGTTCGCCGAGCTCGTGGCGGGCGACGGCGTCGTCGGCGGTGAAGGTGACGGTGCCGACGGCGGCGCCCGGCGACGCGTTGAGGCCGGTGGCGAGGGGGGTGTACTGGGCGTGGGGGTCGAACTGGGGATGGAGGAGCTGGTCGAGCTGCGCGGGTTGGATCCGCAGGACCGCTTCGCGGGTGTCGATGAGGCCTTCCGCTTGCATGTCGACGGCCATGCGGAGCGCGGCGGCCGCGGTGCGCTTCCCGACGCGGGTTTGGAGCATGAAGAGGCGGCCTTGTTCGATGGTGAACTCGATGTCGCACATGTCGCGGTAGTGGTTCTCGAGTCGTTGCATGGTGTCGAGGAGCTGGCGGTGACAGTCGGGGAACTGGGTGGCCATCGCGTCGAGTGGTTCGGTGGTTCGGATGCCGGCGACGACGTCTTCGCCTTGGGCGTCGCGGAGGAAGTCGCCGTAGGGACGGTGTTCGCCGGTGGCGGGATCGCGGGTGAACGCGACACCGGTGCCGGAGTCGTCGCCTTTGTTGCCGAACACCATGGTCTGGACGTTGACGGCGGTGCCGAGGTCGTCGGGGATCCCTTCGAGCTTTCGGTAGTCGCGGGCCCGGCGGCCGTCCCAGGACTGGAAGACGGCTTCGATGGCGTACCGGAGCTGCTCGTGGGGTTCTTGGGGGAACTCGCCTTGGGTGGCGTCCTTGACGATGCCTTGGAAGGTTTCGACGAGTTCGGCGAGGTCCTCGGCGTTCAGCTCGGGGTCGGTGGCGACACCGCGGGCGTGGCGGAGCGCCTCGAGCGCGGCTTCGAAGCGTTCGGCGGGGATGTCGAGGACGATCTTGCCGAACATCTGCACGAACCGGCGATACGAGTCGTAGGCGAAGCGTTCGTTGTTGGTCTGCTTGGCGAGGCCGGTGACGGAGGCGTCGTTGAGGCCGAGGTTGAGGACGGTGTCCATCATGCCGGGCATGGAGAACGGGGCGCCGGAGCGGACGGAGACGAGGAGCGGGTCGTCGTCGGCGCCGAGCCGTTTGCCCATCTTGGTCTCGAGGTCCGCGAGGCGGGTGGCGACTTCGTCGAGGAGCCCGTCGGGGAGGGTGCGGTCGTGGGCCATGTAGGCGTTGCAGGCTTCGGTGGTGATGGTGAAGCCGGGCGGGACGGGGAGCCCGAGGTTGGTCATCTCGGCGAGGTTGGCGCCTTTGCCGCCGAGCACGTACTTCTGCTCTTTGGAGCCCTCCTCGAACGCGTAGACGTACTGCACGAACCCTCCTGGGACGTCGTTGCCGCGAGCCTAGTAATGCCGACCGTGCGGTCGGTCGGGGTTCAGGCGGGGCGGGTGGGTCGGTAGCGGGCGATGACGACCGCGGTCTTGGCGAAGCGGTCGGCGAGGGAGACCTGGTCGCGGTTCATGAGGAACGAGCCGGCGAAGATGACCGCGATGAGCGGGCCGGTAAGTCCTAGCAGGATGATGGCGGCGACGGGGAAGGCGTACCGGCGGATGAGTTGGCCGGTGGTCGGGAGGTTCCCGGTGGCGCGGTCGACGACCATGGTGTGCGTGTAGCGCTTCCCGAGGGTCTGCCCGCCGCGGGCGACGGGGAGGATCAGGTACATGGTGATGAGGAGGAGGGCGACACCGACGGCGACGGTCGTCGCGGTCGGCGTGTTGCCGAGCCCGAGGAAGACCGGGACGACGACGACGAGGTAGAGGACGGCCATCGTGATGACGTCGATGGCCGCGGCGGTGGCGCGCCGGCCGGTCGACGGGATTTCGAGCCCTTCGGCGGTGACGAGCGATTGGGCGCCGCGTGGTGGCCGATCGGGCGGGGCGGGGGTGTCCGCGTCGGCGGCTTCGTCGTCGTGCTCGCCGTCCTCGTCGTGCTCGGCGCGGTCGGGGTCGGCGGCGGGGCCGATGCCGACCTGGTCGTCGTAGCGCTGGCGTTGCACCGGGTCGCTGAGGACTTGCCACGCGGCGCGCAGCTGGGCTTCCTCGTCGCGGGCGGCTTGGATGACTTTCTCCGAGGGGCGCTTCGAGGCTTCTTCGTTGGCCCGGTGGTCGCGGACGTCGGCGAGCTTGTCTTGGTACGCGGCGCGGATGTCGTCTTTGGGGGCGTCGGCGGCGACGCCGAGGAGCTCGTAGTGGGTGGACTCGGTGGTCACGGCAGCCGGTCCTGGAGGTACGGGATGAGGGCTTCGATCGCGACCCGGTCCTGGGTCATGGTGTCGCGGTCGCGCACGGTGACGGCCTTGTCGTCGAGGGTGTCGAAGTCGATGGTGATGCACCAGGGGGTGCCGACCTCGTCGTGTCGACGGTAGCGGCGGCCGATCGATCCGGCGGAATCGGTGTCGACCACGAAGTGGGGGCGGAGGGTGGCGGCGACGTCGTCGGCGACGGGAAGGAGGGATTCGTGGCGGGAGAGGGGCAGGACCGCGGCGGTGTAGGGCGCGAGGCGGGGGTCGAGGTGCAAGACGGTGCGGCGCTCCCCGCCCACCTCTTCTTCTTCGTAGGCGGCCAGGAGGAAGGCGAGCAGGGCACGGTCGGCGCCGAGGGCGGGTTCGATGACGTGGGGGAGATAGCGGCGGTCGTGTTCCTGGTCGTAGTAGCTGAGGTCTTGTCCGGAGTGTTCGGCGTGGGCGCGGAGGTCGAAGTCGGTGCGGTTCGCGACTCCTTCGAGCTCACCCCAACCCCACGGGAAGTCGAACTCCACGTCCGCGGTGGACGTCGAGTAGTGGGAGAGCTCTTCGGGTTCGTGCGGCCGGAGGCGGAGCTTGGTCTCGGCGATTCCGTACTCGACGAACCAGCGGAGTCGTTCGTCGCACCAGTACTCGAACCATCGTTCGCCGTCTTCGGGGGGGACGAAGAATTCCATCTCCATCTGCTCGAACTCGCGGGTGCGGTAGACGAAGTTGCCGGGGGTGATCTCGTTGCGGAACGACTTGCCGATCTGGGCGATCCCGAAGGGGGGTTTCTTGCGGCTGGTGGTCTGGACGTTGGCGAAGTTGACGAAGATTCCTTGCGCGGTCTCGGGGCGGAGGTAGGTGACGGCGGCGTCGTCTTCGACTGGGCCGACGTAGGTCTTGAACATCAGGTTGAACTCGCGGGCGGGGGTGAAGCTGTCTTTGGCGCCGCAGTGGGGGCAGGCCCCGGACTCGGGGAGGTGGTCGGCGCGGAAGCGTTGCTGGCAGTTGCGGCAGTCGACGAGCGGGTCGGTGAACGTCGCGAGGTGCCCGCTCGCTTCCCAGACCTTGGGGGCCATGAGGATGGCGGCGTCGAGGCCGACGATGTCGTCGCGGAGCTGGACCATGGAGCGCCACCAGGCGTCCTTGACGTTGCGTTTGAGGAGGACCCCGACGGGGCCGTAGTCCCAGGTGGAGCGGAACCCGCCGTAGATGTCGCTGGAGGGGAAGATGAACCCGCGTCGTTTGCACAGGTTCACGATGCGTTCCATGAGGTCGGGTTTCGCCATAGGAACGCGAGATGGTACCTGGGTCGGTGTCGGTCCCCCCGATCGGTTCGGTGCGGTCCGCGGTCTCGCGCGTGGTGTGGGACGAGTTAGAGGAGCGCGGCGCTGCGGAGACGGCGTTCGGAGTGGTACTCGAGGGCTCGGATGGCGAGGCGTTCGACCTCGGTGAGCACGGTCGACGGTGGCGGTGAGGCGAGGATCTGGGCGAGGCGGCCGTCGACGATGTCGTCGATGACGGCGAGGCTGCGGGGCTCGACGTGATGTCCGCCGAGGGGCGCGCAGCGTTCGCAGAGGACCCCGCCTTCGTTGAGGTCGAAGGCGGAGAAGGGCCCGGTGTCGTCGGTGCAGCGGGCGCAGGCGTGGAGCATGGGGTGGAAGCCTTCGAGGGAGAGCAGCTTCCAGAAGAACGCCGTGCTGACGAGCGGAGACGGTCGTTCGGCGAGGGTGTGGAGCGCGCCGAGAAGCATCCGGTAGAGCGCGGGGTTGGGTTCGCGTTCTTGGGCGACCTGGTCGACGGCTTCGAGCATGGAGACGGCGTGGGTGAGGCAGCCGTAGTGCTCGCGGAGGGCCCGGTGGCTGTCGATGGTCTCGACCTGGGTGATGATGTCGAGCTCGCGGCCCCGATAGCACTGGACGGCGGCGTGGCTGGTGGGTTCGAGGCGGCCCCCGAACCGGCTGGCGGTCTTGCGGATGCCCTTGGCGACAGCGCGGACCTTGCCGTGGCCGGGGGTGAGGAGGGTGACGATCCGGTCGGCTTCTCCGAGCTTGATGGTGCGGAGCACGATGCCCTGGTCTCGGTAGAGGCCCATGACGGGAGTGTAACTACCGGCTTGTGGTTTCGGGCGGGGCTACTCGCCGATGGTGCCGAAGCGCCGTTCCCGCTGCTGGTACTCGCGGATCGCGGCGAAGAGGTCGTCGCGTCGGAAGTCGGGCCAGAGGACGTCGGTGAACACGAGCTCGGCGTAGGCGAGCTGCCAGAGGAGGAAGTTCGAGATCCGGTACTCCCCCGAGGTGCGGACCAGGACGTCGGGGTCGGGCATGTCGGGGGCGTAGAGGTGCCGGGCGATGACCCGGTCGGTGACCTTGTTCGGGGCGAGGCGACCGTCGGCGGCTTCGGTGGCGATGCTCCGGACGGCGTCGACGAGCTCGGCGCGGCCGCCGTAGTTGAACGCGAAGGTGAGGGTCATCCGGCGGTTGTGGGCGGTGAGGGCCTCGGTGTCGGCGATGTGGCGGCGGACCCGCTGGGGGACGCGGCCGGCGCGGCGTCCGATGAACCGGACGCGGACTCCCCGCTGATTGAGGTCGTCGCGGCGGCGGAGGAGCAGCGATTCGTTGAAGCGCATGAGGAAGTGGACTTCGTCGAGGGGCCGCCGCCAGTTCTCGGTGGAGAACGCGAACACGGTCAGCCAGCGCAACCCGACGTCGAGGGCGCCTTCGACGGTGTCGAAGAGGGCCTCTTCACCGGCCGCGTGGCCGTCGGTGCGTTTGAGGCCGCGTCGGCGCGCCCAGCGTCCGTTGCCGTCCATCACGATGGCGACGTGCTGAGGGACTCGGCCGCCGTCGATGCCCTGCATGCCGCGCACGCTACCGCTCGCATGTGTGGGGAGGCGCGTACGCTCCCGCGATGCGCTGGACGGCGATCGTGAACCCGGTCGCGGGACGGGGGCGCACGCGCCGGTTGCGGGTCGAGCTCGACGGCGCGTTGTCGGTACGGGGGATTCGGGTGGAGGTGCCCGACGGGGTGGAGGGCACCCGCCGCGCCGCGTCAGCCGCGTTCGACCGTGGTGATGGCGTGCTGGTGTGCGGTGGCGACGGCACCGTCTCGGAGGTGGCGGGAATCGCGGCGACGGGAGACGGGACGATCGCGGTCGTGCCGACCGGGGCGGGGAACGACTTCGCCCGGCATCTGGGGATCGGGGCGCGACGGCCGCTCGAAGCGCTGAACCTGTTGGAACAGGGTCGGGTCGCACCGTGCGACTTGGGGCGGGCGACGTCGGGCGATGGTGGTGAGGCGTGGTTCACGACCGTGGCGAACATCGGGTTCGATTCCGAGGCGAACCGGTGGGCGAACGGGGTGCGGTTCGCGACCGGGACACCGTTGTACGTGCTCGCGGTGCTGCGGACGTTGGCCGCGTACCGGCCGCCGTGGCTGCGGGTGACGGTCGACGGTGCGCTCGTGGAGGGGAAGGCGTGGCTGGCGGCGATCGGGAACACGCGGTTCTACGCCGGCGGGATGATGATCGTCCCTGGCGCGGAGGTCGACGACGGGCTGCTCGACGTGTGCGTGATCGGCGACATCGGGCGTCTGGAGTTCCTGGCCCGGTTCCCGCGCGTGTTTCGGGGGACGCACCTGACGGTGGCGGGCGTGGAGGCGCGGCGGGGCGCGGTGGTCGAGGTCGACGGGTCGGGGCGCGGGGGCCGTTGGAGCTGTGGGCGGCCGGGGAGCGGGTCGGGCCGATGCCGGCCCGGGTGGAAGTGGTGGCGCACGCGGTCCGGGTGCTCGTCCCGGCCGGCGCGCCCGTTACTGCACCGTGAGGGTGGCGACCATCCCCTGCGGGCGGTGGTTCGGCAGCGTGCAGTAGATCGTGTAGCTGCCGGCCTTGAGCTGGACCTTCTTCGTCACGGTCCCGTTGGCGGGGACGTTCAGGAGGAACCCGGGCGGGGTCGGGCCGGGCGGGTCGAAGGTCAGCGTGTGGTTGCCGTCCTTGCTGACGTACTGGATCTGGATGATCCCGGCCGTCGCGGTGTAGCTGCTCTGGTCGAACTTCAGGGTGCCGAGCGCGTCGACGACGACCGTGCTCGTCGCCGCGCCTTTCGGCTCGGCGAAGCCGCCTCCGCCCGTGTGCTTCTCCACGCTGGCGGGCGCGGCGACGAGCCCGGCGCTCATCACCGCGATGAACAGGCCCGACACCAGCATGACGAGCGACGAGGTGCGCAGCCGGGGGGCGGCGGACATGAACGCCGCGCCGCCGAGGATGACGACGATGAGGGTCACCGCCATCACGAGCGCGCCGGTTTCGCCGGCGGCGAGGAACACCCGGGAGACGTTGAGGACGAACACCGCGACCATGAACGCGGCGACGACCGGCAACGCGATCGGGAGAATGAGGCGGGTCCGGCGGAGCTCCCGGGCCGGGTCGGGCGCGGCGGGGAGCTCGGCGACCGCGTCGCCGGAGGTCTCGGCGGGCGCGTCGGCGCCGGTGTTCGAACCCTCGTCTGTCATGACCATTCCGATCTCACCGTCCTGTCCGTGACAGCTCGCGGGAGAGCTCGCGGCGCAGCCTCGGCTGCTGGGCGCGTTCCTCGTCGGCCGCCCAACGGAAGAAGGTTACGGCGATGAGGCTCCAGAGCAGGAGCCCGGCTCCGATCTTCATGATGAGCCCGGCGACCTGCTGGTCCTGGATGCTGGAGAGGCCCCAGATGCTCGCCCGATGCGCGTAGTAGCGGTACAGGACCGATGTGCCGAAGGTGAGGAACGAGGCGGGCACGGTCGGCACGATGGACTGCAAGAAGAGGTACGCCATCCGGGAGGGTGGCTCGAGGCGGGGGATCTCGGGCAGCGGGCTGAGGATCGGCATCCACACCAGCAGCGACGTCAGGAAGATGAGGGCGTGGACCAGGAAGTGGAGGCCGGCGTGGTGGAGGGTGGCGTCGACGACGGCGGGCCAGTGGGTGAGCACGAGCACCACGTTGAACGTGACGAGGGCGGGGAGGAACCGGGCGGCGCGACGGACGAGCCGGAACCGTCGGCTCGGGGGCCCGAGGATCCAGCGCAGCAGCCAGGCCGGGGTGCCGAGGAGGAGCAGCGGCGTCGCGACCATGGAGAGGACGAGGTGCTGGATCATGTGGACGCTGTACGTCGAGCCCTCGGCGATGTCGTGGACCGGCCAGTCGGCCGCGACCCAGAGGGCGAGGAGCCCGCAGCACCAGCTGGCCAGCTGGAGGCGGGTGACGACCCGGCCCCCGGGGACGGCGAAGCGGGGCCCGACCCGCAGCACCGCGATGGCGTACCCGGCGGCGAGGGCGGCGATGAGCAGCCAGACGTCCGGGTGGGGCAACCACGCGGGGATCGGGGCGGTGGCGCCGAGGACCATGGCGGTCAGGAGAAGATCTGGAGGCTGGTGAGGACGACGAGGTAGAGCAGGATCGCCGCGACGACTCCGAGCACGAAGAAGCGGGCGAAGATCGGCCGGTCGGTGCGCAGATGCATGTACCACGACGCGACGGTCCCGAACTTCACGACCGCGAACGCCAGGAGCAGGGTGATGATGAGCGAGTCGGGGATGTCACCCTGGATGTAATAGAGGCTGACCTCGGCGGCGGTGACGGCGGAGAGCACCACCGCGATGACCACGTAGCGGAGCGGTGACGGGTGGGGGTGCAGCTCGCCGGGCAGGAGCTCCTCGGGGGCGGGTCCGGTCGCGGCCGGTTCAGGGGTGGTGTCGTCGCGGACCGTGATGTCGCTCATGCGGGCCGTCTCCCTACTTCGGCTGGGGGATCAGGTACACGACGGTGAAGATCACGATCCACACGACGTCGACGAAGTGCCAGTAGAGGCCGGCGACTTCGACCTTCTCGGCGTCGCCGTGGCGGAGGCGACCCTGGGTGGCGAGCCCCCACAGGGAGATCAGCCAGATGATGCCGATCGTGACGTGGGCGCCGTGGAAGCCGGTGAGGACGAAGAACGTCGAGCTGAAGAGGTTGGTGTCGAGGGAGAGCCCCTTGCGGGCGAACTCCGTGAACTCGAAGATCTGGCCGCCGATGAACACCGAGCCGAGCAGCGCGGTCGCGAGCAACCAGATGCGGAGCCGGCGCAGGTCGCCACGTTGGATGGCGGCGAGTGCGAGGACCATCGTGAGGCTGCTCATGAGCAGCACGAAAGACGACACCGACGTGAACGGGATGCTGTAGACGTCCTTCGGGGTGGGGCCGCTCTGGTGACGGCCCCGGTACAGCAGGTAGGCGCTGATGAACGCGCCGAAGAACAGGCAGTCCGAGGACAGGAACAGCCAGATCGCGAGCTTGGTGTTCGTCGTCCCCGTCGACGTGGGCGGGTGCGCGGGCGGCCCCGGCGGCGCCGGCGGGGACGGCGGGGACGGCGGAGGGGCCTGCTCGATGGTGGCCATCAGTGCGTCTCCTCCGCGGTGGCGGGTTCGATCCCCCAGGCGTAGACGCCGAACGCGAGGACGAGCGCGCCGATAGGAAGGAGGAGGAACGCGAACCATCTGCTGTGGAACACCGCGGCGTACCCGAGGATGGGCAGGGCGAGCGCCACGACGAACGGGTAGATCGACGGTGACGGCATGTGGATGTGGTGACCTTCGGCGGCTTCCGCCGCGGCTCGGGTCGACGCCGCGTTGTCGGCGCCGCCGGCGGGCAGCGGGACGAGCATCCCGTCGTCGTCTTCGGTGTACTTGGTGTGCCAGAAGTCGTCGCGGGCTTGGATCTCGGGGATCTCGACGAAGTTGTACTCCGGTGGAGGTGACGGGATTGACCATTCAACGGTGCGGCCGTCCCACGGGTCGGATCCGGCGGTCTCGCCATGTCGTCGGGAGACGATGGCGTTCACGATGAACACGAGGACCGAGAAGGCGATGATGAAGCCGCCGACGGTGGCGATCAGGTTCAGGGTGTCCCACCCGAAGCCTGACGGGTACTGGTAGGTGCGGCGCGGCTGGCCGTAGATCCCGAGGAGATGCATCGGGAAGAATGTCAGGTTGAAACCGACGAGCATGGTCCAGAAGTTCAGCTTGCCGAGCCGCTCGTTGAGCATCCGACCGAACACCTTCGGGTACCAGTAGTAGAAGCCTGAGAACAGCCCGAACACCAGGCCGCCGAACAGCACGTAGTGGAAGTGGGCGACGACGAAGTACGAGTCGTGCTGCTGGGTGTCGGCGGGAACGACCGCGAGGCTCACGCCGGAGAGGCCACCGATGGTGAACATCGCGATGAATCCCAACGCGAAGTACATGGCGGTCGTGAGACGCACCGCGCCCTTGTAGACGGTCGCGAGCCAGTTGAAGATCTTCACCCCGGTCGGGATGGCGATGAGCATGGTGGACAGGCTGAACGCCGCGATCGCCACCGGGCCGAGACCGGTGGTGAACATGTGGTGGACCCACACCCCCCAGCCGAGGAACCCGATCGCGATGCCGGAGAACACCACGACCGGGTAGCCGAACAGCGGCTTGCGGGAGAAGACGGGCAGCACCTCGGAGACGATGCCCATGCCCGGCAGGATCAGGATGTACACCTCGGGGTGGCCGAAGAGCCAGAACAGGTGCTGGTACAGGAGCGGATCGCCGCCCTTGGTCGGCAAGAAGAACGCGGTGCCGAAGTTCCGGTCGAAGAACACCATGATCAGCGCGACGGTGATGATCGGGAGCGCGAACAGGGTGAGGAACGCGGTGACGAGCATCATCCACACGAAGACCGGCATCCGCATGAGGGTCATGCCGGGAGCGCGCAGGTTGAGGGTGGTCACGATGATGTTGATCGCCCCGGTGGTGGACGCGATGCCGAGGATGACAAGCCCGACGGTCCAGAAGTCCGGTCCTCGCCCGGGGAGCGCGCCGAGGCTGAGCGGAGTGCTGGTGAGGGGCGTGTAGCCGAACCAGCCGCCGTTCGGGGCGCCGCCGAACAGGAAGCTCGAGTAGAGGAACACGCCGCCGACCACGAAGCCGAAGTAGCCGAACGCGTTGAGGCGGGGGAAGGCGACGTCGCGGGCGCCGATCATGAGCGGCACGAAGTAGTTGGCGAACGCCACGGAGAGGGGCATGCCGAGGAGGAACACCATCGTCGTGCCGTGCATGGTGAACAGCTGGTTGTACTGGGCGGCGGTGAGGACCTTCCCGTTCGGCTGGGCCAGCTGCAGCCGGATGAGGAGGGCTTCGAGGCCGCCGGCGACGAAGAAGATCAAGGCCGTGACCGCGTAGAGGATCCCGATCTTCTTGTGGTCGACGGTCGTGAACCACGACCACACCCCGGTGGTCCGCTTCGGGCGGCGGAGGATGATCGACGCCCGGACCGGGACCGGCGTGCGCGTGTCGGTGGCGGTGGTCATCGCGGCTCTCCCGGGGTCATGGCGCTCACTTCAGCGAGAGGAGATAGTCGGCGAGGGTCCCGGCTTGCTGTTCGGTCATGACCGGCATCCCCGGGGGGGTGTTCGTCGTAAACGACGGCATCCCGACGCAGGTGATCCCGGGGCTGCCCGGCGGGCCCTTGCGGCAGTCTTTGGACTGCATCGGGATCAGCGATGGGGCGTTCAGGATCCACTTGATGAGCTGGGATCGGTTGAGCGGGTACGCGCCGCTGGCGAACGTGGAGCGGCTCCCGAGGTGGGTGAGGTTCGGCCCGTACGAGCTCGACGCCGAGTTGTCGGTCACATGGCAGCTGGTGCACGAGAAGGTTTTCGTGAACAGCGCGCCGGCCTCACCGGCCGCGGCGACCGTCACCGCCGGGCCTTGGCGTTGGGACGACAGCCAGGCGTCGTAGTCCGCCAGGCTCTGGGCGATGACCCGGAACCGCATGTTGGCGTGGGAGAGGCCGCAATACTGCGCGCACTGCCCGAGGAACGTGCCGGGTGAGTCGGCGCGGAGGGTGAGGTGGCTTTCGCGGCCGGGGACCACGTCGCGTTTCCCGGCGAGTTCGGGGACCCAGAAGGAGTGGATCACGTTGCAGCCGGGCCCGTTGTTGAACCCGTAGGGAAGCGACGGGTCGCAGGCCTTCATGGTCAGGTCCACGTTGCGTCCGGTGGGGATGTGGAGCTCGTCGGCGACCTCGACCGGCTTCTGGCCGCCGGCGCCGGGGTATTCGAACTGCCACCACCACTGCTTGCCGATGACGGTGATGTTCACCGGGTTGGAGGGTGTCGAGTCGGTCTGGAAGATGAGGCTGACGGTGGGGACGGCGATGACGGCGAGGATCACGGCGGGGATCATCGTCCAGGCGATCTCGACGGGGATGTTTCCCCGGATCTGCTTCGGGCGTTCGTTGCCGGGCCGTTCCCGGTAGCGCACGGCGACGAAGACGACCCCGCCGACGACGATGAGGCCGATGACGATCGCCACGCCCCAGATCGGGAGGATCAGGTCGTTGATCTTGCGGGCGTTGGTGCCGTGGGGGCTGACCGCGTTCTGTCCGTTGTGGGGTGAGCAGGCGGCGAGCACGGGCACCGCGAGCGCGGCCAGGACCAGCCACCACCGCCCGCGGGGCGTGTTGTGGTTCGTCATGCTTCCCTGAGTGACGCTGGCCTGCGGTCCCCGGTTCCCCCGGGCGCGGGCGCCATTCCGGCTCCCGGAGCGCAATCTATCCCCGGCCGATCTCGGTTCGGCAACTCACGCCGGGCGCCATGCGGGGCTCAGAGGCCGAGCCGGTCGAGGGCGTCGGGGCGGCGTTGCCAGTCCCGGTCGACCCGGACCCGGGTCTCGAGGTACACGCGGGCGCCGAGGAGCGCCTCGAGCTCATGGCGGGCGGCCGTCACCGCGGTCTTGAGGGTCCCGCCGCCCCGTCCGATGACGATGCCCTTCTGGGAGTCGCGTTCGACCCGGACGATGACGAGGAGGCGGACCACGTCGTCGGGGACGGGGTCGGGGCCGGGGTCGAGGGGCTCGACGGTGACGGCGATCGAGTGGGGCAACTCGTCGCGGGCGACGCGGAGGAGTTGCTCGCGGACCAGCTCGGCGGCGATGAAGGTCTCGGGCTGGTCGGTGACGGTCCCTTCGGGGTAGTAGCGGGGCCCGGGGGGCAGGCGGGCCTCGAGCTCGGCGGCGACGATGTCGACGCCGTCGCCGGTGAGCGCCGAGCAGGGAACGTACGCGTCGAACTCGCCGAGCGGTTCGGCGGCGGCGAGGTGCTCGACGATGCTGTCCTGGGAGGCCAGGTCGGTCTTGTTCACGACCAGGACGCAGGGGGTGGCGACGTCGTGGACGAGGTCGGCGACGAACCGGTCCCCGCGGCCGATGGGGGTGGTGGCGTCCATGACGAGCGCGACGACATCGACGTCGGCGAGCGTGGCGCGGGCCCGGTCGTTGGTGCGCTCGCCGAGGGTGGTGCGGGGACGGTGCAGGCCTGGGGTGTCGAGGAGGACGAGCTGGCTGGTCGGGGTGTCGCGCACGCCGCGCACCGCGGTACGGGTGGTCTGGGGCCGGTCGGAGGTGATGCTGACCTTGGAGCCGACGAGCTGGTTCACGAGCGTCGACTTGCCGGCGTTGGGGCGGCCGACGATCGACGCGAACCCGGATCGGAACTCGGGCACGCCGTCAGCCGTTGGGTGCGGTGTCGGCGACGCGGTCCCGGTCCGGTTTGCCGCGGTCTGTGCTGGGCGCGAGGCGGCGGATCCGGACGGACACGATCCGCCGGCGTTGGACCCGTTCGGTGCGGAACTCGAGGTCTTGGAAGCGGACCGCTTCGCCTTCGTCGGGAACCTTGCCGAGGAGGTTGAAGACGAGGCCGCCGACGGTGTCCCATTCGGTGTCGGGGAGCTCGATGCCGAGCTCTTCGCTGACCTCGTCGATGGCGGTCCGGCCGGGGACGCGGAGGGTGCCGTCGGGGAGGTGCTCGACACCGGGTGTCTCGACGTCGTACTCGTCGGTGATCTCGCCCACGATCTCCTCGAGGAGGTCTTCGAGGGTGACGAGCCCGGCGGTGCCGCCGTACTCGTCGACGACGATGGCCATGTGGAACTGGTCGCTCTGCATCTCGCGGAGGAGCTCGGCGACGCGTTTCTGCTCGGGGACGAACACCGCGGGGCGGAGCGCCACGCGCACGGCCTCGGCGCCGCCACCGGCGCGGGCGCGGTGCACGAGATCCTTGAGGTAGACGAGTCCGACGATGTTGTCGGTGGATTCCTCGTAGGCGGGGATGCGGGAGTAGCCGCCGTCGATGGCGCGTTCGATCGCTTCTTCGATGGTGGCGTCGGCTTCGATGGCGATCATGTCGGGGCGGGGCACCATCACTTCGCGGACGACGGTGTCGCCGAATTCGAAGATGGAGTGGATGAGTCGGCGCTCTTCGCGTTCGATGACCTTCTCGTCGGCGGCGACGTCGGCCATGGCGCGGAGGTCGTCCTCGGTGACGAAGGGGCCCTCTTTGAGGCCGTGGCCGGGGAGGATCAGGTTCGTGAGCTGGATGAGGCCTCGCGACAGGGCGCGCATGGGCGGGAAGTTCGTGATGGCCGACAGGAAGCCGGAGACGAGCAGCGCGGCCCGGTCGGTGTGTTGGATGGCCCACGTCTTGGGGGCGGCCTCGCCGACGACGAAGAACAGCACGACCTGCAGGACGAGGCCGATGCCGACGCCGAGCGCGCCGACCTGGCGTTCGAGGACGACGCCGATGAGGCTGGCGCTCGTCAGCTGGGCGATGAGGACGAGCAGCAGCAGCGAGTTGATGGTCCGCTCGGGATGTTCGAGCAAGCGGGCGAGCTTGGCGGCGCCGCGCTGTCCTTCTTCTTCGAGGGCCAGGGCCCGGATGCGGTTCATCCGGCTGAACGCCATCTCGGAGAGGGCAAGGAGGATCGAGAAGAGGAAGAGGACGACGATCACCGCGACGAGGAGGAGGTCGGTGGACGTCACTGCTCGGCCTCGTCGTCGAGCTCGGCGAAGCGGCCGAGGAGCTCACGTTCGCGTCGACGCATGCGGTCGCCCTCGGCGGTCTCGGCGTGGTCGTAGTCGAGGAGATGCAGCACGCCGTGGACGACGAGCAGCGCGAGCTCATCGTCGAGGGGGGTGCCGGCCAGCTCGGCTTGGTGTTGGGCGACGGTGGGGCAGACCACGACGTCGCCGAGGATCATCGGGGGCTCGTTGGGTTCGGTCGTCGAGCCCGGGYCGCGGCCGCCGTCGTCGGGGTCGCGGCCGGGGACGGTGAGGTCCTCGTCGAGCGGGAACGCGAGGACGTCGGTGGGTCCGGTGGCGTCGAGGAACCGGAGGTTGAGGTCGGTGATCGTCGCCTCGTCGACGAAGATGAGACCCAGCTCGGCGTCGGGGTCGACCCGCTCGGCGTGCAGCACGAGCTGGGCGAGGCGCACCCAGCGGGGGATGTCGAGCGCGATGGCGTCTTGCTCGTCGTAGCCGCTGACCTGGGCCGGTGCGGAGGCGGTCACGCGGCGCTCACCGGCGCGGTGGTGCGGCGGAGCGTCACCCGCTGGACCGTTCGTAGGCGTTCACGATGTCTTGCACGATGCGGTGACGGACGACGTCGTGGGCGTCGAGCTCCACGAACTCCAGACCGTCGATCCCATCAAGGATGCTCCGCACGGCTTGGAGGCCCGACCGGCCGCGGCCCTCGGGGAGGTCGATCTGGGTGACGTCGCCGGTGACGACGACCTTCGACCCGAACCCGAGGCGGGTGAGGAACATCTTCATCTGCTCGGGAGTCGTGTTCTGGGCTTCGTCGAGGATGATGAACGAGTCGTTGAGGGTGTTGTGCGTCACGAGGAAGCCCTCGGTGACGTAGAGGGAATCGGCTGCGGCAACCTCGATGCAGACGGTCTCGGCCTCCCCGGCAGGCTCGATCGCGTCGAGGAAGCGCATGGGCCTTCCACCCCCGTGTCGACGATAGACATCACGCTTCCTCCGCAGGCGGAACGGCTCGATCCCTACGGGCAGGCGGATGTCGAGGGCGAAGGCGTCGGAGCGATGAAAGACGGGCCTCCCGTTCGCGTAGCCCGGGGGGCGCCCGGCCGCTTTCCGACGGCGCCAGTACGCGACGCCGCCGAGCGAGCGAACGAGGAAGAGGACGTCGTCTCGGAGCGGTTCAGAGC
>JRHI01000840.1_pt1 | contig 30489 bp, 23 predicted proteins | sample 215371 | NCBI WGS metagenome assembly JRHI01 (sample SAMN02929681, study PRJNA255918) | sediment metagenome | biome: cave system; feature: Ice Cave; material: Sediment; isolation source: sediment from deep within a dark volcanic ice cave with no known source of... ...
CAGTACCAGCGACATCCGCCCGGGTGCAGATTTTCGTTATGTGATGACCAAAGACGCGACGGCTCGAGGAAAGTACGTTGAGATCACGCCGCCGACCAGGCTGGTCATGACTTGGGGCTGGGAAGGTGACGATGCCGTGACGCCCCCAGGGTCGAGCACGGTTGAGATAACGCTGACGCCCGACGGCGGCGGCACGCTAGTCAAACTCGTCCACCATGGCCTCCCGAACGAGGAATCGGCGACATCACACGGACAAGGTTGGGAGCACTACTTGGGGCGGCTTAGCGTGGCGGCAGTGGGTGGCGATCCCGGCGCGGATTCGTTCCAAGACGAGGCTTAAGGTTGCGGGCCTCGCGACTTGCGTAGTTCCGGGTCGAACTGGGCACGGTGGTCTTCCATCTTGCGCTGGTGTTCCGACACCTGGCCGAGATGGAACTTCTCGTCTTCGGAGAGCTTCGTGCCCACGACTCGGTCTGCGTCTGCGCGGCGCCTGCGCGCGCCGGCGGCCTGAAGCACAGCGACTAGGACTACGTAGACTACTGCATCCGCTGCCACTCCCGGCCAGTGAAATCGGGTGTACGCGAAATAGCCGAGCACGGCAAAAATTATGAAAAGCAGCATGTGTTTTGTGTCCCCCCTCTATTGTTATCGGCTGAGTTAACGGCTCTTTGGGGCCTTTGACGTAAAAGGGCCTGGCGCCCGCGGCCGGCCAATCGCCCGCCCATGCAAATCCTTGTAGCAGCAGTCCTCAGTGTCGCGCCGTTTTTTTCGGGTTATCAGGGTTGCTTCGGGCTCTTGCATATGCGGACTCATGAGCGGAGCGAATTCAATGCAGCGCAGTGTGCGCGCCGAATTCCGCCACAATCCACGTTCAAGATATTCAACACCAGGGCGGGGCTGGACGTGGGTTTTTTGCATGGACCCAATACCATGCAGCACTGGAGCGGCGAGCACTACCCGATCGCGTCCTGGAACCAAGATCAGACGCTGCAGTCAGCCGTCGCCAACTCAGTCTTCTGGTACTTCCAGCGCGTGGCAACGGCGGTCGGTTCCGCGCGCATGCAGCACTTTATCAATGCGGCCCGGTATGGCAATCGAGACATCTCCGGCGGCATCACGCATTTTTGGCCCGACAGCCTCGCTTCGGATTTCCAAACGAAGAAGCTGATTTTGTCGCGCGTCTCTACGAAAATCGTTTGCCGTTTTCAAGTCGCGCGATGCATATCGTGCGTTAGGTGATCGTTGTGCGCACGGGCCGCAATAACGCGTTGAGCGGCAAGACGGGAACGGGTGGTACGTATTCGCACGCGACAATAGGCTGGTTCGTGGGCCACCTCCAAGCGCCGCGCGGCGATTACGCTTTTGCGCGAACATCTTCGCTGCAGGCGCGGAGCCCACGGGTCCTCGCGCGCGGAAAATCGTCATCGATATTTTAGAGTCGCGCGGTCTGCTGCCTCGTTGAAGCGCGCTGACTGGCGGCATTGAAGCGCACTGCCTTGCCCCGAAGGCGTCACGGTGTGCTTATCGCGCCGGTGTAGAGATTGAGCAGCACCTGCGCAAGCCGCGAGGGAGCTGCGGACGGCGTGAGGGCGAAAGCGATGACCTGATGTTGGGTCGCGATCGTGCCGTTCGCGAAATACTGAGCGCTGCCGTTGCTCGCGAAGAGCAGCGGTGTCGATGTATCGATCGGCCCGCCAACGAGGCGAACTCCTTCAAACCGGCGATCAACGATGATGCCTGCAAGTTTGGAGCGAGGATCGACGCTGGACGGGCGCCCGCGGTAACATGTATAGCTCAACGGATCCGCCGAGTTGACGACGAGCGACGATCCTTCGAAAAAACTCCCATTCTGAGCGGTGCGCTCCAATAGCTCAAGATCCTGAGCGAGTGTGAGGACCGCTTCGTGGGCCGCGCGGGCAGCGCCAAACGCGCGATAGCTAGGTACGACGATCAGACCTGCCAGCAGCGCTAGCAACGCTAACACTGTATGCAGTTCAAAATACGTGCTCCCGTTTTGCTTTGTGCCACGAGAGGGCGTCACGGCAAGAATCCGTTCGCGCCGGAATTGTCATCCCACCACTGCTGATTTTTGAAGTTGTCAGCGGTTGGCGAGCCCGGCTTCGAGTTCTTGTAAACGTGGAGCCGCAACTCGGTTGCATAGGCGCCGCCGAATTGACCCGCCGGATCGCCTGGGCTGTTTATCGAGACCGGGCCCCCGTCGTCGATGACGCCGACGACTTCCGAGAAGGGTGAGGCTTGGTGGAAGATGCGTAGCAGTGTCGTCACTGTTCGGGTGGCTTGCAGCGTGCCATTGTCATACAGCGACGCCGTAGCAGCGACTTGCATCGGTGTTTCCAGAATCTGCGGGTTTTCCTGAAGCTGACTATCGAGGTGATCGGTATGGGTCGCGGGCGCAGGCACCTGCAAGGTGACGACCACGTCGGCGTACGCACTCGCAGCGACGTTTATCCGCAAAGTGCTGTGGGCCAGAGCAAGCGCCTTGAGCGTGGCCGACATATCCGCGTGATTATCATCGAGCAAAGCGCGCACCCATGCGGCACCCGCATCCGCGGCAGCGATAGCTTGGAGCGACCGCAGATCCTGCGCACTATGGCGCAAACGCGAAGTACCAATGTTGACCAACACCATCACGATCGTCATCAAGAGCGCAACGGCGAGCAAAGCGGTTATGAGCGCAATGCCGCGCGTCGGACGAACGCGGTACCTCTGCTCGCGACTTCGAACCCACTTGCCTCTGCTCATGGATGGGGTACCGGTGATGCTCCCGTCGGCGCCGGTACGGCAGGGCCAACCATGGTGGCGAGCTGCGTTATGCGACGCCCACGTGCGTCGAGCACCTCGATATCGATGGAGTGCGCTGTGGGAATCGCAGCCGGTGACACCTTCACCCGAACAGTCAGAGAATTGATGGTTTGGCTTGACGAGCCGTCCACGATCGTGCCGTAGGCAAGCGCGCTCTGCTCGTCAACGAGCGTGTTGGCCGCAAGGCGCATGGCTTCTTCGCGCTGTGCTGCCAAACTGTCCGCGCTCCCGAGCAGGATGAGCGTCGGAAATACCACACCCACAACGACGATCGCGAAGAGCGCGGTTGCGACCAGCGATTCGATCAAACTGAAACCCGCGCTTGCGCGCCGAGTGCTCGCACGTTTCAAGTTCCCGTCTGTCCCTCGCCGGTTCCAATCGAAAACGCTGGGCCTGCCGAAACGCCGCGCAAGCACGATGACGTGCGGCACTTCGCGTGCAGAGACGCGTAAGAACAGAGGGGACGACTGGACGGTGGTCACGCGGTTGTAAAAGCTCGGTCCAACCTTGTACGAGTGACCGCAGAACAGCAGCCAGCCATCCGGAGTGACGAAAGCGCTGGATCCCTCGTGGCGCCAGCCACGTGGATCGCTTGCTAAGCGAGCGCACAGCCGCTCGGTGAAGGCCTCGCGCCGCAGCCAGGCGACGCAGCACAACCCCAGCAGCAGCAAACCGAAGAGCGCATCAAACGATCTCCAGGGAAACGCAATCGCCCGAGCAGCGATTCGTGTGGAATCGGCACCGGAGTCAGCGCTGCCCTGCAGCGCAAGCGATGGACGGCCATTCGAATCGGCTGCCGCCCATTCAACTGCGTAATCGGTGACCGCGAAGCTGGGGCCGCTCACGCCGGACTGTAGACGCAAAATCGTTTGCGGCAGGCGTAGACCGTTGACGGTGACCCAGTCATCAAACGTGTACGAAATATTCTGAGCACTGCGCATATCCACGAAGCCGCTCAGTTCGTCCGCGCCGGGCTGCAAATAGAGAAGAAGTCCGCCATGCGTGCTCCAGGCTACGCCGTTTGGCGGACGCGTAACGCCGCCGCTGCCGATGTCCGCCAGAACGGTTAGGAACGAGTTGCCCAGCGCGCCGACATCGTATGGGTCGTCAAACACCAGCGTTTGCGAGCCGCGTTGGATCCACGAGCTGTCCGATGATACGTGCAATGATGCGCGATCGCTGCGTTCGTCGAGCGACCAGCGCGAACCAGACATGGTAAAAGTGCCTGCGACAAGTTGCTGGGCAGACGCGGCCTCGCGTGAGCCGTCTGCAGTTGGGACGTAACCATGATAGGTGATGCGGCCGCGAAATGATTGGTCGTCCTTGAGGACGGGCGGAATGTCCGCAGCTCGCGCGGGTGCGGAACTGGCAAGCACGAACGTAGCAGTAAGCATCACACGCAAACAAGCGGTCAGCGGCGACGACGTGCTATTAGGCGTTAAATGAAGAATCAACGGCGTGAGAACCTCGCACGTGATACTCCGGCCGGTAAGTGAGCAACATCGTACCTCTCGCCCGGCAAAAGTGTCAATGTATATCTCGTATCTTGCGCGTAACGTCAAGCGAGAAGGGAAGATAGAGACAGAAAGAATACGCTCGAACGAACTTTCGTTCGATATGGTGGAGGCGCCTAATGCAAAATTTCAACAAACTTACGGAGAACGCTCAACAAGCGGTCATTCGCGCGCAGGCGCTGGCTCAGGAGCACAGCGCAAGCGAGATCGACAACGAACATCTGCTGGCCGCGCTGCTCGAAGATGATTCCGGGGTCCCCGTGGTCGTTCTGCGCCAGCTAGGCGTCGAAATCGAACCGCTGCGCCGCCAGCTTACGGCGCTCCTTGGGAAGCGAGCGCGCGTGTATGGGGCGACCGAACCGACCATGAGCCGCGAACTGCGCGATGTTCTGCAGCGCGCCGCGGATGAAGCGTTAAAGTTCAAAGACGAGTTCATCTCCACCGAGCATCTGTTGCTCGCCGTCGCTGATACAAAGGGACAATCCGAGGCCGCTGCTTTATTGAAAAAGGCCGGTGCAACACACGATGCGATCCTCAAAGCGCTGGCGACGGTTCGCGGCAGTCAACGCGTGACCGATCAAAATCCCGAGGCAAAGTATCAAGCGCTGGAGCGCTACGGCCGGAACTTGACCGAGCTCGCCCGCCACAACAAGATCGACCCCGTCATCGGCCGCGATGAGGAGATCCGCCGCGTCATTCAAGTGCTGTCGCGGCGCACCAAAAACAACCCGGTGCTCATCGGTGAGCCGGGTGTCGGCAAGACGGCCATCGTCGAGGGCTTGGCGCACCGCATCGTGCGCGGCGACGTTCCGGAGAGTCTCAAAGACAAGCGCATCATCGCTTTGGATCTGGGAGCGTTGATCGCCGGCGCCAAATATCGCGGCGAGTTCGAAGACCGTCTTAAAGCAGTGCTGAAAGAAGTTAGCCAGAGCCAAGGCGAAATCATACTTTTCATCGATGAACTGCATACGGTGGTGGGCGCAGGCGCCGCCGAGGGCGCCATGGATGCGTCCAACCTGCTGAAGCCTATGCTGGCACGCGGCGAATTGCACTGCATCGGCGCCACCACGCTCAACGAGTATCGCAAGTACATCGAAAAAGACGCGGCTCTCGAGCGGCGTTTCCAGCCCATCGTCGTGGCAGAACCGAGTGTCGAAGACACCATCTCCATACTGCGTGGGCTGCGCGAGCGCTACGAAGCGCATCACCATGTCAAGATAAAAGACTCGGCCTTGGTCGCGGCAGCCGTGCTTGGCGCGCGTTACATATCGGACCGTTTCCTTCCGGATAAAGCGATCGATCTCGTTGACGAGACGGCCAGCCGTATCCGCATGGAAATGGATTCCATGCCGGTGGAGCTGGATGAGGTCGAACGTCGCATCATGCAGCTGTCGATCGAGCGCGAAGCCCTCAGAAAAGAGAATGACGCCGCCTCGAAGGCCCGCTTAAAAATCTTGGAAGAGGAACTGGCAAAGCTTAAAGGCGAGGCCGACAAACTCAAAGCGCAATGGAATGCGGAGCGCAGCATCATCACGCAAGTAAGCGCCCTAAAAGAGATAAAAGCTCAGCTCGAGCAGGAGCTGGCTCAGGCGAAAGCCGCTTTGGATTGGGAGCGCGCCGCGCGTCTCGAGTACGGCGAGATTCCCGAGCTGCAGAAGAAGATCGAAGAGATGGAGCGGCGCACCGCTGCCGGTGACGGCAAGCCCAAGCTCTTCAAAGAAGAAGTGGACGAACAAGACATCGGGGAGACCGTTGCCAAGTGGACGCGCATTCCGGTGAGCAAACTGCTCGAGGGCGAAGTGCAGAAATTGCTGCATATGGAAGAGCGGCTGCACGAACGCGTGATCGGTCAGGACGACGCGGTGCGCGCGGTTTCGGCAGCGATACGGCGCGCGCGCGCAGGACTACAAGATCCGAACCGCCCGCTCGGCTCTTTCATTTTCCTGGGACCGACCGGTGTCGGCAAGACGGAGCTGGCGCGCGCGCTGGCCGACTTTCTGTTCGACGACGAACATGCGATGATCCGCATCGACATGTCGGAGTACATGGAGAAGCACAGCGTGGCACGCCTCATCGGTGCGCCGCCCGGTTACGTCGGCTACGATGAAGGCGGCCAACTCACGGAGGCGGTCCGCCGGCGGCCGTACTCGGTCGTGTTATTTGACGAGATCGAAAAGGCGCATCCGGACGTCTTCAACGTCATGCTGCAGATCTTGGATGACGGCAGACTTACCGATGGGCAAGGCCGCACGGTAGATTTCAAAAACACCGTCCTCATCATGACGAGCAATATCGGCTCGACCTTCATCATGGAACTCGCGGGCAACGAAGAAGCGATGCGCGCGCAAGTCATGGAAGCGGTGCGCGAGCACTTCCGTCCGGAGTTCCTCAACCGCATCGACGAGATCATCATCTTCCATAACCTCACGCTCGAGGATATCAAGCGTATCGTGGAAATCCAGTTGCGGTCCTTGAGTGAAAGGCTGTCCGAGCGCGGCGTGCGGCTTGAGCTCACTGAAGCGGCGAAGGAGTTCCTCGCGAATCGCGGTTACGATCCGATCTACGGAGCGCGTCCGCTGAAACGTGCGCTGCAAAAGGAAATCGTCGATCCGCTGGCGTTGCGCATCCTGAACGGCGATTTCGGCCCAGGCGACATGGTCGTTGCCGACGTCAAGTCGGGCGAGGTTATTTTCACAAAGAAAAAGCCTGCGCAAAAATCGCAACAGGCCACGGCGGCTGCAGGGCGCGCTTAAGGCTGCTTTGCCCGGCGTTTTGTTTCGCGTGACAGCAGGATTACGGTGTTGTGCACGCCTTGTGTGATGAGGACGCTGCGCGAATCGGCATCCTGGGGCTTGCCAATGAGGAATGACGCGACCGACCCGACCGGCACCGACATGTGCGCCTGTTCCGATCCGGCCGGTATGCGTTGCTTGTACCACTGGTAGACTTTTTCGAAATCGTCTTTCGTGCTCAACGAGATGACGCGCGACTCGCCGCTCTTCCCGCGCATGAGCAGTGCTCCGGTTTCTGCTGGAATGGCGCCGGGATAAAGCGGTAGAGCTAGATCGCGCGGGTCGACTGCATTTTTGCCGATGAGCGCGCTATTGTGGCGACCCGATGTCTCGGGCAGCGGCGAAGCGACCAAAGGTACAGGCGTCGCCGAAGCAGCGGGGCCACGCGGCGTTGACTGGCGTCCGCTGCAGCTTGCGAGCAGTAACGCTGTAAAACAGAAAAGGAGGACGGGGTGCCGGTACATAGCGACTCCTTTAACGGGCGCCTGTTTTGAGGAGGCGGCCTGTCACGACAAATATGCCGCGACGCCCTCGCCTTGCTGGGCGGCGTCCATCACCATTTCGCTCACGGTGGGATGGGCGTGAACGACCGAACCTAACTCGTCCATCGTCAAGCCGTCCGCCATGGCCACCGCGACTTCGTGTATCATCTCAACGGCGTGTATGCCGATGATCGTCGCGCCTAAAATACGGTCGCTGCGCGCGTCGCTGACGATCTGCGCGTAGCCGTCAGGTTCGCCTTCGCCTAATGCCTTGCCCGAACCGAGGAACCTTGCCTGTCCAGCTTTTATCTCAAAGCCGGCTTTCTTGGCAGCATCGGCATGCAACCCGACCATGGCTATCTCCGGGTGGGTGTAAATGCAGCTTGGTATCACGCGCCAGTCCATCGGCAGGCGCGGATGTTGCAGCGCGTTCTCGGCCGCGCGATGTCCCTCGGCAGATCCCTTGTGCGCGAGTTGCAGTCCACCGATGCAGTCGCCGACTGCGTAGAACTTGGGGTTGGCGGTCTGCAAATATTCATCGACCTGAATATGGCCGCGCTCGTTTACGATAATGCCCGTTTCTTCCAACCCGATGCCGCGCGTCTGCGGGGTGCGGCCGATTGAGACGAGGAGCTTCTCTGCTTCGAGCGTGGCGCCGTCGTCGAGCAACACCTTGATCGATTTCTTGCCGTGGTCGCTGACGCTCTCAAGCTTGCGGCCGGCCAGAATAGTCACGCCGTCTTTTTCCAAGAACTTTTGAAAGTACGCGGCTGCACGATCGTCGAGCGGAGCCAAGATGCGCGGCAGGATTTCGACAATAGTGACTTTCGTGCCCAGCGCCGCAAAGAGGCTGGCGTATTCGCATCCGATGACGCCGCCGCCCAAGATGATCATGCTGCGCGGCAACGCGTTCAGGCGCAAAACCCCGTTCGACGTCAGCACGTTGAGATGTGACATGTCGATCCCGGGCAACCCGGCCGGCTCGGTTCCGACCGCTAGGACGCAGAAATCGAAGTCGTAGCGTTTGCCGTCGACAACCACCGCGTCGCTCTGCACGCTGCCCTGACCGCGAACGACGTCGACCTGTTTGCGCCTGCATGCCGCCGCGACGCCCAAACGCTGTTTGAGCACGATCTCTTCTTTGCGTTCCATCATGCGTGTGAAATTTATCTTGGGCTCTGGGATTTCAATGCCGAAGTCGGCGGCACGCCGCAACCTGCGCAACAAGTCGGCCCCCGCGAGCAGAGATTTGGTAGGGATGCAGCCCCAATTGAGACACGTGCCGCCGAGCTCGGCGCGTTCGATCAACGTCACCTGGGCGCCCAATTGCGCAGAGCGGAGAGCCGCGACGTCCCCTGCCGGTCCGCCGCCCAACACGACGACGCGCTTTGTCACTGAGGCTTGGCTGCAGTCACGCCGAGCGCTTCGGAGACTATCCGTTCTTGCTCGGCAGCATGTGCGCCGGCATAGCCCTCGCTCGGAGCTGCACGATCGGGCCGGCCGATATAATCAAAGGCGATACCCTTGGGTATGAGCCGCTCGCGGATGCGCCGCGACACGAACGCGCGCGCTCCCATGTTCTTGGGCTCCTCTTGCACCCACGTCACCGTGCGCACGTTGGGATAGGAGCCGATCAGAGAAAGCACTTCTTCAAACGGGAACGGCTCGAGCAGTTCGACGCGAGCAATGGCAAGCTGGGGTGTAAGCGCGCGTTGCGGGTGATCGTCTAAATCGTAGTAGATGCGTCCGCTGCACAAAATCAGCCGCGTCACCGCAGAGCGATCCTTGATGTGGGGATCGTCGATCACGGGCGCAAAACCGCGCTCCGTAAGGTCGGCCAGCTGCGAGCTCGCCGCTTTCAGCCGCAGCAAGCTCTTGGGCGTCATGATGACAAGCGGGCGTGCGCGGACGCTCTTCGCTTGATCGCGCAGCAGGTGAAAATACTGCGCGGGTGTGGTGCAGTTGGCGACCCGAAAATTGCCCTCAGCCGCGAGCTGTAAGAAACGTTCCAGCCGCGCGCTCGAGTGCTCAGGACCGGCGCCTTCGTAACCATGGGGCAGCAGCAGAGTGAGACGAGACGTTTCCTCCCACTTGGCGCGGCCGGCAGCGATGAATTGGTCGATGATAACTTGGCCGCCATTGCTGAAGTCTCCGAATTGCGCCTCCCACATCACGAGCGCTTCGGGGGCGGTCGCACTGTACCCGTATTCGAAACCCATGCACGCATACTCGGACAAGGGACTGTTGTAAATCTCAAATGACGCTTTCGCATCGGGCAGATGCTGCATGGGGATCCAAGCACGCTCGTTTTTGACGTCGTGCAGCACCAGATGACGGTGGCTAAACGTGCCGCGTTCCGTGTCTTGCCCGGTCAGGCGAAGCGGTGCGCCATCGCGCAACAAGGTCGCGAACGCCAACGCCTCGGCCAATCCGAAATCAATCTCGCCCTTCGGGCCTAGCGCCTCTTTGCGACGCTCCAATTGGCGCTGTAGCTTGGGATGAATGGCAAAATTGTCAGGGACCTGCAGCAGCTCGGCATTCAAGCGCGTCAGAACTGCAGCCGGCACGCGGGTCTCAACGACCGCGCCGTTCACCGATTCTTTCGGACTCGAGCTCGACTCGATCGCGGCTCCAGCACTCACTCGCGCCTTGGCGGCCGCGTGGGCATCTGCGACGCGTTGTTGCGCGCGTTGTAAATTATCAGCCAACTCTTTTTCGCTGATCGTGCCTTCGTCGACAAGCTTGCGAGCAAATATGTCGCGCGCGGTCGGATGCTTGGCTATTTTTTCATACATGAGCGGCTGCGTGTAGGCCGGTTCATCGGCTTCGTTGTGACCGAAGCGCCGATACCCGATGACGTCGATCAGCGCGTCGCGGTGGAATTTGCGGCGGTAGTCCACCGCCAAGTGCACCGCAGCAATGCAGGCTTCGAGATCGTCTGCATTGACGTGAATGATCGGCACATCAAAGCCTTTGGCCAGATCGCTTGCGTAGTGCGTCGAGCGTCCTTGAGGGGGCAAGGTCGTGAACCCGATTTGATTGTTCGCAATGATGTGCAGCGTGCCGCCGGTCGTATAGCCGGGCAGCGACTGAAAGTTGAAAACTTCGGCAACTGTGCCTTGTGCGCCGAATGCCGCGTCGCCGTGTATCAGGATGGGTGCAGCACGCGCAAAGTCGAGCTTGGGCATATTCGCCGTGCGATCGGTCTGGACCGCGCGCGTCTGGCCTTCAACGACGCTGTCGACCGCTTCCAGGTGGCTCGGATTATGCGCGAGCACGACGCGGATATTCGTCTTATCGGGCGCTTCGTACGTCCCGCTGGCTCCCTGGTGGTACTTGACGTCGCCCGTGACGTCGCCGTGACGGTGCACCAAGCCGCGCACTTGCGCTTGCTCGAACTCGGCGAGCACCTCTTCATACGGCCGGTCCACCACGTGAGTGATGACTGCGAGCCGGCCGCGGTGCGCCATGCCCATGTGCACCTCGCGGACGCCTTCGTCCGCAAGCATGATCAGCATTTCTTCCAACATGGGCACGATATTGTCGAGGCCTTCGATCGAAAAGGTCTTCTGGCCCAAGAACGCCTTGCGCAAATAACGCTCGAACGATTCGACGCGCGTCAGCCGCTCGAGCAGCTCGCGCTTACGCTCGGGCGAGAGCGGCCGGCGATGTGCGCCTGACTCGATCTGCTGCCGCAGCCACGATCGCTGCTCGTGATTGCTGATGTGTTCAACGTCGTAAGCGATAGTCGAAGAGTAGGTATCGCGCAGCTTCGTGATGACGTCCGCCAGCGTGTTGCCCGGGGCATACACACGCAGGGCGCTTGCGGGGAGCTTGGCCATAAGCGCAGGATCGAGTCCGAGGGTACCTGGGTCGAGCGCCGGATCGCTTGGATGCTCGTCACTCAACGGATCCAAGTCGGCGACATTTACTCCGTGATGGCGATAGCGCATGACGAGAGCCATCGCAGCTGCTCCGGCGCGCGCGATGTCCGGATCTGTGCCCGTCGCGGCAGCGGGCTGCCCGGCCGCTGTCCTGGCGTGTCTGCTTGCTGGCGCCGTTGAGACCGGTGGTGGCGTCAGTCGCAGATCTGCAAAAAGCGCCTCGTAAAATCCATCGGCGCCGTTAAGCAGATGGTCGACGCGGCGCAAAAATTCGCCGGATTCGGCGCCTTGGATGATGCGGTGATCGTAGGTGCTGGTGAGCGTCATGATCTTAGCGACGCCGCTCGCGCGTAACGTCGGTTCCGGCGCAGCGGAAAATCCTGGAGGCAAACCAATCGCGCCGGCGGCGATAATAGCTCCCTGCCCTGCCATCAGCCGAGGCACGGACGCGCTTGTGCCGATGCCACCGGGATTGGTCAGCGTCAGCGTTGCGCCGGACAAGTCGGCCGGTGCAAGCGAGCCGGCACGCGCTTTTTCCACCATCTCTTCATACGTCTTGTGAAAAAACGCGAAGCCGAGTTGGTCAGCCGCGTGCACGACGGGCACCACCAGCATGCGCGTCCCGTCCGGTTTGCGAACGTCAACCGCTAACCCAAGGTGCATCCCACGATCGACCCGCTCGGGCACATCCTCGTTGCGGCGAAAGCTTGCGTGCATCGCGGGGACGGCAGCGCTTGCGCGGACGATTGCAAACGCGATGATATGTGTGAACGATATTTTTTCTTTGCGGTTTGCGCTTTTGAGGGCTTCGTTCAGCGCACGCCGTTGTGCCTCCAGCACATCCACCTGCACGGTTCTGAAACTGGTCGCCGTCGGAATGGTAAGACTCTGTTCCATGTGCTTGACGAGTGCGGCGGCCGGCCCGCGGAGCGGCGTTGCCTTGGCACCCGGAGGCACAGATTCAACCGGCGGGTGGGCCCGTATTGCTGCGGGCTCGCCTCCCAAGTCGGCAGCCTCGCTTCTCAAGACGGCACGACGGAGTTTGAGCGGCGGCGGCGCCGCATACGAGACGGGATCAGGAAATGCAACTTCGCCTTGTTCGGCAGGCCGTAAGACAGGGAGTGCAGCTGGCGCCTCGTCGGCGACGGTGGTCGCAACTGCCAACTCACATAGCGCTTGACCGACCTTCACCGTCTCGTTTTCGCGAACAAGAATGCGGCGCAAGCTTCCCGCCTGCGGCGCTGGGATCTCGACGTTGACTTTGTCAGTGGTGACTTCCACCAAAACGTCGCCGCTTGTAACTCTCTCGCCTTCGCTCTTGCGCCACTGCGCGACGGTGCCTTCAGTAACGGACTCGCCGAGCGCGGGCATCAACACCGTAGAGATAGGCGGCTGCGCTGCGCCGTCAGTTGGAGTGGTGCGCGACGCGGTTGGCGATTTAGCCGTGGGAACTGCTGGGGAAGAGCTTTGCGCCGCCTGCATTGGCACAGCCGCAGCGACTGAGCCCGGAGACGCGGACGTATCGATCTCTGCGAGCGGCGCGCCCACGGAAATCGTCTTGCCTTCTTCGGCGAGGATGCGCGTCAGTTTGCCGGTTGCGGTTGCAGGTATCTCAACGTCAACTTTATCCGTCGTCACTTCAACGAGGGGCTCGCCGGCCGTGACAAAATCACCCGGCTTTTTACGCCAGCTCGTCACCGAACCATCGGTGACAGACTCGCCCATCTCTGGCAAAACTACTTGGACTAAAGTTTGCGGCATCTAATTTTCTGCTTCCGCGACTGCGCGGGACCGCCCTGGCGGGTATTCGTACCTTAGTAGTATCGGATATTGGCGGAGAAAAACGGGTGATCGCTAGGCTGGTCTAACGCACGTAGGACGCGCCATTGACGTCAATAGTCGCACCGTTCGCGTACGTCGCGAGGGAGGACGCGGCAAACGCAATGATCGACGCGACTTCTTCGGGTTGCGCTACGTAGCCCAATGGGATTTCGGACTCGATCTCAGCGCGCCGGGTCAGGAGGTCTGGCGCGGCCATGTCTGTCTCGATCCATCCAGGGGCGACCGCCAGCGCAGTGATGCCATCCTTCGCGCACGAGCGCGCGATGGATTTCGTGAAATTGAGCAGCGCCGCTTTGCTTGCGCCATAATCGGCAAACCGCAATTCACCGCGGTGTCCTGCGCGCGAGGCGACGTTGATGATCCTGCCGGCCGTGCGCTGCTTGCGCATTTGATGCATGGCGAGCCAGGCGAGGTGAGCCGCACCGAACATGTTTGTGTCGAAGGTCTGCTGCCAGCCGCGCCGCCACGACGCGTAGTCGAGGTCCTCGAACGCGTTTTCAGCATACGTGGCCGCATTGTTCACTAAGATATCGAGCTTGCCAAAATCGTGCACGCAGCGGTCGATCACGATGGGAAGCTCTTCGTGTTTGTTCAAATCGCACTGGTCGAACGCGATGCGGTCTTTCAATTCTGCGGCTAGGTCCTTGGCGCGCTGCTCATTTTTGTAATAAGTGAAGAAGACGGATGCGCCGGCCTGGTGCAACGCGCGGACGGTTGCGGCGCCGATTCCGCTCGAACCGCCGCTGACGAAGGCAACTTTTCCGGTTAGATCGATAGCAAGAGTCATAGATGTGCTCGCAGCGTGCGCATCCATTGCGTCATGCCTGAGTTCGCGTGCGCTGCATCAGAACCGTCGGGGTTGGGTGTGACTTGCATGTACAGCACGACGATATAGTCCTTACCTTCCGCGGTGTGCAGAATGCCGGCGTCGTGGCTGACGTCCGACGTTTCACCGGTCTTGTGCATGAAGACGTCGCCGCTGCGCAAAGCCGGCACAAGTTTCTCATTATGCACGCAGCGCCGCAAAATAGCTCGCTGTTCTGGTGCACCCGGGAGCTGGTCTTGCGCGATCAACAACAAAAGCCGGGCGATCTCGTTTGGGGGCAGCCGGTTGCGCCCGACCATGCCGGGGTCTACGATGAGCGGCTCAGAGCCCGAGAGCTTGCGTCCAAGCAAGAACGTCTCTAACCCTAACGCGCGCATGTGATCAGTGACCCGTTCGCGGCCCAGCACGTCCATCAGCTGATTGGTGGCAACGTTGTCGGACAACGTGATCATGAGCTCAACCAACTCGGAGACTGTCGCGCGATAGCCGGTTGCCAACGGCGTCGGCTGGTCGGTGGTTGTTTGATTTTCCGCGCTGACCCAAACGTCGGTGTCGGGAGAGAGCCGTCCTTGCGCATATTGGCGGAATGCCTCAGCCATGACCGGTACCTTGATGACGCTGGCGGGATAGATGTCGGCGTCGGAGCGCCATTCACCGTAACTCGAGCTGGAAGTATCGCAAACATAGGCCGCCGCGGAGTCGCTGAGGCCGGCCGCCGCGAGGGCGTCTGTTATCTGGCGGGTCAACGTGTCGCTGTGCGCGACCTGGACCGGCTGCAATTTCATGACGGTGGGCTGACGGTCCATGGCTTGGCGCTGTACGTCTCATCGACAACGAGGCCGATGTGGGCTCCTAAAATACGAGTCCCCCACTCCACGTGCGCGGTGTAGTGCTGCGCGAGCGGCACTCCCGCACTAAGATCGAACTCCGCCGTCCCCGCAAAGACCATCGGTGCAGTCTTGAAACCTTTTGCCTGCAGGTCTTTCACCGCGTCCACTCGTCCTAAGCCGTTGACGGCGATGATCGCGACGCGATGCCCGGCGCGGTCCTCAATGCGCTCCAAACGGTCGGTGTAATTCATGGTTCCCGAACCAAGCTCACGATCCACGCGGATCGGCCGCGCGAAAGTCCAAGTTTCTCCAGGCGAGACCCGCTGCGATGGAAATTCTGCGAGCGCGGCGTCCCCCGGGTCGCTGAACCGTTGTGCGTCCTCCGTCGCGGGTGGTGTGCTCGGGCTGGAGCATCTTGTCGATACTTCCGGACTCCCGGCGGGTGACGGCGTCGCACGATCCAAGGCGAATATTGGGGGCAGCAGGCCATATCTGCCGGAGGTATCAAGAGCCAGAGCCGTTATCGCGCTGCGCTTTTTTGTCGAAGTGTCCTGCGGGTGGTCGCCTCCATAGTGGCGAGTGTTATCTTCTTTGACGTCCAAGCATGTGCCACGCGCGTCAAGGCCCATCGTTTGCGAGCGGTCCTCCAAAATCGTCAGCGGATAGCCTTTACCGGCCGCGAGCTTCAACACAAACGCATTGGCGTTGAGGTGTACGAGCCTGCTGATGCTCTCGCTCGCGCTCAACGAGTGGCCGCGCTGTGGCGGGTGCCAAGCAAGGATGACCGGATCGGTCGCTGCTGCGCGCGCGTAAGCGACGGGCAGGGCGAGCAAGGCCGCTGCGAAGATCCAGAGTCGCAAAATTCTCGCGCGGCCGTGAGGCATCCGCATCGTCCTTCCAGAAGGTGGCGCGCCGTGTCATTCCGCGCAAGGCTCGCCGTCACCGCCTTCATTATAATTACGATAATCTCGTCCGGTCTGTACTCCTTAGTGGCGCTCGCCCAGCCTCAGCCGGATCGTCAAACTCCCGAATCCACACCGCCCGCTTCTTTCCCGCAGCCGGCCGGTTGGCCAGCGATTCTCCGCTCCGCCGGTGCGGCTGAAACGCTCGGCCCTGGCGTGCGCTACGAACACTGGAAACTGCTGACGCAGAGCGGCCCGCTGGAAGTCTCCATCGCAACAATTGATTTGTGCGACCCCTCGGTGGCTTTGTTGGCCACATCGCACGGCGGCGTCATTCAAGGAAACGGTGAGCGGCTCTCGGCGATGGCGGACCGCGTGCACGCCGAGGTTGGGATAAATGCGGACTACTTCGACATCAACGAATCGGGTGCTCCGCTCAACGTGCTTGTTGAAAACGGAAGGCTGATCCATCAGCCGGATGCGGCTGCAGCGTTCGTCGCGCAATCTGGCAATCAAGCGGGGCGGCCTACGAGCATCATCATGCAACCTCTGCCATGGCACGCAAACATCACGACTGCATCCGGAAGCGTTCGTTCCGTCAGCAGCTTGAACGAATGGTCGCAGTCTTCGACCCTCGCCTTGATCACGCCGGAACTGGGTCGCGCAGACGCTACGGGAACGCTCGAGATCATATTCTCGCCGCTGGGATCGGCGTCGCACGGTCAAACGGCCACATTTCGAGTCAGCCAAACAGATTCGAATCCAAGCTCGCTGAACGGACTGGCAGTTGGACAGGTAGCGTTGGTAGCGCGCGGCGCGCAGGCGCAGAGCGCCGCCGCGGACTTCGCCCTAGGCGATACGGTCTCGATCGCTATCGATATCGAACCGTCCTTGGCAAGCGTGCGGCTGGCGATCGGCGGAGGACCGCTGCTGCTTAAAGATGGCCAGTATTTCGCGGATCCATTTGCGCCGGCTCCGGAAGAGACAAACGTGCGGAATCCTGTCACCGCCGCGGGACTTTCGGCGGACGGGGCGACGATGTGGTTGGTCGTGGTCGACGGGCGGTCGCCGAGCAAATCGATTGGATTGACGAGGCCGATGCTGGCAGCGCTCATGGCGCGCCTTGGTGCTGTGATTGCGATGGCGTTTGATAGCGGCGGGTCAAGCGAGATGGTGGTGCGTCACCTCGGCGATGCCGGCACGTCCGTCGCGAACGCTCCATCGGATGGCAGAGAGCGCGGCATCGCTGATGGACTGTTCGTGGTGAACACCGCGCCCGTGGGCGCGCCACAACAATTGCTGGTGCGCGCGCCGGCGCAACGCGTGCTGGCCGGCAGTCACTTGCAGCTTTTTGCCAGCGCTGTAGATGCGAACCAGCAACCAGTGCCGCTCGATTCAAACGACTTACAATATTCTGTGAGGCCATCCGGCCTCGCTGGCGTCTCCACCACGGGCTTGCTCGCGACGCGGCGCTCCGGCGATGCGGTCATAGACGTGCGGGCACGCGGGCTCAGCACGGCCGTCGGCGTTGGCATCGTTTCGCACGTGGCCAATCTGCGAATTCAGGGATTCGATCGCGTCGTGCCTCTGGGAACACGTATAGCGCTGTCTATAACGGCCCAAGATTCCGATGGCATCGCGATCAGCCTGGACCCGGACGTGGTGCGCTGGCACGCGACAGGTGCGGGAGGTTCTGTAAGTCAGGGCGGAGTGTTCCAAGCAAATCACCAGCCTGGGCTCGCCCACATCAGCGCAGACGCCGGCGCAGTGCAGGCGTCGCTCGTCATCCCCACCGGCGATCATCTGGTGAGCGTCCAAAAAGATCTGCTCCCAGGAGTACAAGCGCCGCGCTGGCGCTTCCATGCTCAACCAGCGCAAATGACTGGCGGCGTCGATGAGATGCAAGCACCCGACGGATCGCATGCAATGCGCCTCAGTTACGATTTCAGCACGTCAGAAGCTACGCGGGCCGCGTACGCCGAGTCGGCGTTGACGATGTGTGGTGAACCATTGGCCGTCGCTATCGATGTATTTGGAGACGGCAATGGCGAGTGGCTGCGTGGCGGCTATCGGAACGTTGACGGTAACCCGGAGAGCCTTACGCTCGCGCGCCATGTCGATTGGCATGGTTGGAGAACTTTGCGGGTGCCTATTCCGCCTCAGATAGCGTGGCCCATTGTATGGACCCGTTTCTACGTGGTGGAGCGCGGCAAAGATGCCCAGGAGCAGGGTGCGATTTGGTTGCGGAACTTCGCCGCAGCATATGCCGGCCCGGCCATGCTTGGCTGCGACCGGCCTGATTGATAACTCCGCGCGCTGATGTCGACGTCCAGAATTTCGTCAAAGCCGACAGACTCGCCCTCGGCCGGCTTGAGCAGACGATTGTGGATGCGATAGCTCTCCTGCGTCACAAAGCGTTGTTGCAAATCGTACCAAGCCGCGCCGCTCAGGTCGATCGAACCGGGCAAGAGTTTTGGCAACCTGTATTCCTTTCCGGTGATCGTGCCGGTGCCGCTCACCGCGAAGCGCAGCAAAGCGCCGTCGCGTGCTGCCAGGCAATGCCGAATGCTCACGCTGCCGCTGCCGAGCGAGGTCTGCACGGCCTGGTGCGTCGTCCAACATTGACCTACGCCCAACGGTTGCGTGGGCAAGCCGGCCATGACGGCGTCTTCAATGTCCGGCTTGTCGCCGCTCACCGCTTCATTTTTCGACGTCAGCAAGCCGGTGAAGCTCTGACGTAAACGGCGTTCTTGGTGGCGCGCAACGTCGCTGTCGGTAAGGTCGATCTGGCCGGAAAGCGTTGCGACGCCGTTGTGCACTCGGGTCACGCGGGCGGAAACGATGCTCGTGATGTGCCGCTCCTCGTTCACGATGACACCGCCGCGCACGAAACGTTCGAGCCGCTTACGGGGCAGCTTCCACTGCGTGCGCTCGCTGACGTAGCGATGTTCAACAAACCGCTCGCCAGGCCGGAGGTCCAGCGAAATGAGAAAGCGCGGCGCCGCCGCCGACGTGGCGCACAATAGCCCGATAAACCCAAACAGAATCGCGCATACTCGTTTGGTCATTACCGTAGTTATCGGTCGCCTAGCGGGAAAAGCAGTTCGAGCAACAAGAAGTGTTGCACGATGCAACGACCCGGACGCAACGATGCCTGCCCTTGCGGCAGCGGCAAGAAATACAAACGCTGCTGTCTTGGCAAAGCAGAGCAACGCGAGCAGTTCGCACGCGAACTCGATGCCTTCGCACTTCCTTTGTTGCGCGACCTTGGGCAATTTGCGGCGCGGCGCGCGGACACGTCCCCTGAGAAAATAGCGGCCGAACGTTTCCCGTTCTGGCGACCGCCTATGAATAGCGTGCAGAGCTCGCGTCTGCTTGATTATTTGATCTTCGATTACCATCCGGATAAATATGGAGTTTCAGCTGCGAGCGAATACGCCGCGGAGCGATCTTCGTTATTGCCTTCTCCGTCACAACATATTTTGCAGCAATGGATCGACGTCTCGACACAGCTGTACGTGCTGTCCTCGTGGTCGGCGGGCTTTGCCGCCTGCCGGTCGCCAGGCGACGAAGGCGCCGCGGTTGTAGAAGTCATGCCATTGGAACGACAAGGATCGTTGATCGCTCCGGGCCGGCCGGTTGCGTTGCGCGCGCTCCCCGTGGGGCACGCGTTTGTTTATCCAAGCTGGCCTATCACGTTCGGGTCCCGCATTGCGGCTGATGTGCTGGCCTCCGTGCAGGCGCGCCATCACGCGTTCGCGCGGCGCGAGCGCATCGTATCGTTTGAGGATTTTCTTAGGCTGGAACCAACCGCTTTTGATGAAGAAGCGGCCGTGGACGTGAGCGCACCCCGCATCATCATCCCGGGCCGCTAGTTGCCGCTCGCATTGCGCGCGCGACGGCCAACGGCCCAAGCCTGCCGCGGCATGGTGACGGCACCGCATTTTTTGGCTGCGCAAGCGGGTCTGGGCATTTTGCAAGCGGGCGGCAATGCGGCCGATGCGGGCATCGCAGTGGCTGCCGCGCTGAGCGTGCTCTACCCGCACATGACGGGCCTGGGCGGCGACGCTTTCATCATCTACTACGAAGCCGCGACGCGGCAATTGATATGCTACAACGGCTCCGGGCGGGCAGCCGCGCTTGCGACGCGGCAGTTCTATGAGGTCCACGGTACGACATCGATCCCCGAACGCGGACCGCTGGCCGCCCTCACGGCTCCAGGCGCCGTCGACGCATGGTTTGCGCTGCACAAACGTTTTGGCTCGCTGGAATTTCCGTTGTTGTTGCAACCGGCTATCGGCTACGCTGAGCAGGGCGCGCCGATTGCCCGGAGTTTGGCAGATAGCTTCGCCGCGCACCATGCAGTACTGCAAGCGGATGAAGGCGCCGCAAGAATTTATGGAGTGCAAGCCGCTCCCAAAGCAGGCGAGGTCTTCAAGCAGCCGCAGCTCGCTTACACATTGCGGGCGATTGCTAAACAGGGACGCGATTGGTTCTATTTGGGTGAAGGCGCAAAGGCGATAGAAGCCTATTGCAGCCGTAGGGGCAGCCCGTTACGCGCACAAGACCTCGCCGCCCATCAGGGATTCTGTGACAAGCCGCTGCGCTTGCCGTTTTTTGATTTTGAATCCATTACGACGCCGCCGAACTCTCAAGGCATCGCTCTGCTCATCGCACAAGGCGTATTCGAAAAAGTCACAGCCGATCGCTTACCAAATTCTGACAGCGCGCCGCTCGTGCATGCTTGCGTCGAGGCGATCAAGCTGTCGTTCGCAGACCGCGACCGGCACGTCGGCGACCCTAGGGTATTCGATGCGTGGCGTCACTTGCTCGAGCCCAAACACCTAGGCGCCTTGGCAGCGCGATTCGATCCTTTTCAAGCGTTCGAACCGGCAGTGACCGTCGATCAAGGTGATACGGCATATTTCGCAGCGGTTGACGAACATGGTAATGCGGTTTCGTATATCCAGTCGCTTTTCCACAGCTTTGGCGCCGGGGTGGTCGTGCCCGAGCTCGGCGTTGCGCTCAACAATCGCGGCAGCGCCTTTTCGCTCAAAGAGAATGACGTTCGATCGCTGGAGCCTGGGCGGCTGCCGTTTCACACGCTCATGCCCTGCATGCTGTTGCGCGACGGAAAACCCTGGCTCGTGTACGGATCGATGGGCGGAGAAGGACAGCCGCAAACGGCATTGTCGCTCGCAACACGGATCGCATGCTTCGGCATGGATCCGCAGTCCGCGATTGAAGCGCCGCGCTGGCGCTGGGGCAAGGCGTGGATCGACGAACCCGCCAGCCTGAACATCGAGTCGCGCTACGGGGCGGCGTGCATCACGGGCTTACGAGCACGGGGGCATGCGGTCAGCGTGGTGGGAGAATGGGATGAGGCGATGGGGCACGCCGGCGCGATTGTGATAGCAGAAGATGGTGTCTTGCACGGCGGTGCAGATCCGCGGGGCGACGGCGCCGCGGTCGGCTGGTGAACACGCACGTGAACCCTGCGGTAGTCTAACGAGACGCCGTGGGGCTGGCGAGTCTGAGGTTCGTCAGCTGCAACCGAATCACCGTAACATCTCCAAGCCGCTGCAGCATGACAACTTTCTGGCCCGCGGTGGTGAAGAGTTGAAATTGTATCCGACCCAATATAGCCGTGCGCGAGACATCGTTGCCCAGACGCTTTTGATAGAATCGATCGACTTGGTCGACAGGTTCGGCCGTTTCCAAAGTGACGAGCACAGAGTCCATCTCGTGCTCACGCAGCGACTGGGTCAGGTCGAAAGCGTAACGCACCTTCGCGTGCGGATACACAGGCAGACCGATTCGCTGTATGAGAGCCGGGCTGGCTGTGACGCGATGACCGGAAACCGAGCAGCCATACGAAGCACACACCGCTAGTGCGACGGCCACAAGCAACCACGTTGCACGCTTCATCGTGCGCGCTACGTTAGTCACGGGTGGCGGCGAGCCTGCAGAATAAAGACGGCGGGGAGAACCCCGCCGCTCATCTACTTGAGGTGAAGCTTCTTGAGGGGCTTAAAAATAATGTCGCGGATGATGTTGGTCTTGGTGATGTGTGCGTGATGGCCGGCGATGACGCTGAAGCTGCGGCCAGGCATGAGCACCTGCACGGCGCCTTGTGTCACCGACAGATCGCTCGAATCGGGTTTCACGCTGATCGAGAAGCTCGTGCCGGTGGGTACGAACGTCGCCTGATTCGTTGCAACGTGGATCGGCGATACGTCGCGATGCAAGACCTCATTGACACGAATCGTTCCGCGGCGCAACTTGAGATACACCGCATCCGCGGCTCCGGTCTGAACGTTGAGGTGAAGCCTGCTGACCTGCACCTCAGAACCGCTGCCGAGCGCGACCGCCAAGTGCGAGGTGATAGCGACGACTGCCCCTTGTGCTCCAGTTGGGCGTAAGACTTCGCCGGTCGACAAAGGCGTGTCGCCTTCGGCGACTTCGCGGGTGCGGTTGTCCGGTGCTACAGCCTGCAGGCTGCCTTGCACTGAGGCCGTGATCGTTTGATCCGGTGGCCGCAGTGCCCGCTGTGCGAGCAAGCCGTGGACGATGAAAAACACTGCCAGCGCAGCCGCCAAGACTCCACCGCCTGCAAACGCAGGGCGCCAATTGGTGCGCCAACCGAACACCGGTCGAACCACTTTTTGCTTCTGCTTGGAGGCGCGGCCGACTTGAGTGAAAACGTGATCGAGGATTCGCGATTCTAAACCGCGCGGTACCGTTAGCTGCGGTACGCGCCGAATCAAATCTTGGAAGCGCTGCGCTTTTGCCAGGGTGGCTGCGCACGCGAAACACGTGCGGCGATGTCCGTTCAGGAGCGATTGCTGAGCGGGACCGATCTGCGCATCAAATGATTCGTAGAGGAGATCGAGCGCTTCAGAGCATTCCACAGCGTCTATCCTCTCAAACCAGCAACGGATCGAGCCAAACCTGCAGCCGGCGCTTGGCGCGGCACAAGTTCGTGCGAGCGGCTTGTTCGTTCATTCCCAGAACGTCGGAGATCTCTCCGTATGATAACCCTTGCAATTCCCGTAGGATGAAAACCATGCGCTGTTGACTCGGTAGTGCCCGAAGTCCATCTTCCAAGGCACGGAACGTTTCGCCGCGCTGAGCCATGACTTCGGGGCGCTCGTCCTCGCGTATCAAGAGCTCGGCTTCGTTCACGTCGTCGATATCTGTCATCGGCGCGCCCACGCGGCTCTGATACGTCAAGCAGACGTTGACGCAGATCCGATAAAGCCAGGATGAAACTTTGCTGCGGCCCGAAAACGTTCGCGCATGCTGATACGCGCGGAGGAAGGTTTCTTGCACCAAGTCTTCCGCTGCTGAGGCGTTGTAGCGATACGCTACGTTGTAGAGCATTCGGGTGTAACGTTTTACTAACTCCGCAAAGGCTTCGCCGTCGCCATTGGCGACCTTCGTCATGAGCGCGACGTCAGCGCTTGACGAAACCGATTCCAAATGGTTAGACCGGGCAGCCCCTGGAATTGTTACAGCGAACAGTGGAAACATGGAGCTCGTTTCAGCAGACAGCAATTTAGCGCGAACCAATGGTAGACGCCTAAAATATCGGGTGTAGCAGCATTGGACCTTATCGGTACAGAATAATATGAGCTACGGCACGAACCGGTGTCCCATAACCAGGCATCCCCCGCCTGGCGCCGAAATTAAGGCTGCAACAACACTACTGCTACCAAGATAGCGCTTATTTCACCTGTGCGCAATTTCGTGCTTGAAGAACTAACGGACGCCCTCGACGATCGGAGCGCCCAATTCCGATATTTCTTCATGGTTTCGACAGCCAAAGTCGAACCCTATGCTGCCGACGACCCTGGTATCCTACATGTGTCCGCGCGCACTGATGCGCTGCCCATCCGGCCCTTATCGCATTCCCAAGCTCATGAGATTGTCGTGGATTTTGCCGCCTCCGTCGCAGACGGAGCGCTGGCTGAGAAGCTTAAAGAGGCTGCCGGCGGGCCTTCGGCTTCGGCCCGGTTTCTCCAGATCTTACGAGCCTATCCGCGGGCACGCCGCTCTTGGTTGGCCTATCGCCGCCATCGTTTAGAGGCGGTCGCCATCGAGTGGTTGCGGGAACATGGGGTCGATCTGGCCCGGTTGGGCCTAGATCGCCCGGCACGAGCGCAGGAAGACGCAACCGGCCTACGCTTCGACGCGAAGCTGGATAACCGGCTGCCGGCGCTGCATGCGCGAGTATTGAAATTTTCAGAGTCGCCGCGCGCCGCGCAAGCACGAGCTCAGTGCCGGAACTCACTGCGCGTGGACGAGATTTATCATTCCAATGCGGTACGCGGCAACCGCCTCAACCGCGCACAGACCGAAAACCTTATGCTACGCGGAACGACCGTGGGAGATCTTTCGCTACGCGAACATCTCGAGGCAGTGAATCTTAACCGTGCCCTGGATCGCGCTGAGATTTTGGCGCTGAGCGAGGCACCGCTGACCGAGCATGGCATCCGTGAATTGCACGCATTGTTGTTCGCCTCCATTGACGATGATAATGCCGGGGCGTACCGGCGCATCGACACGCGTCTCGTCGGCCGCGACTACCTGCCGCCCGAGAGCGTGCTCGTGCCTGCCTTATTGCGCGAATTTACGGAGTGGTTGGAAGAATCGGTCGCCGACCCGGTCGCCTGCGCAGCCGCGGCACAAGCCAAGATACTCAACATGGCGCCGTTTTTGGATGGCAACGGACGAGTCGGACGACTTCTTTCCAATCTAATTCTGTGCTCAGCGAACTATCCGCCCGCGATCGTGCGACTGGAAGACGCCAAGCGCTACTATGACGGATTGCGCCAAGCGGATACCGGAGAGATGACGATCTTGCTCGAACTCATGCTCGAGGGCGTTGAGAGCAGTTTGGCACAATGGGAGAAGGCGATTCAATCACTACCCGCGGCGACAGCCGCCGACCAATAATTTACCCGCACAACGCAGCCGTCGCCGGCATACGCGCTTGCTTGCAATCGGCGCTGGGCGCCGTATCCACACAAAACTTCTTTTTCGCGCTGCCCAACGCGCAACTCGCACGAGCCGTGGTGCTCGACGACCTGTGCGCCACATACGAACGCTGCCACGCGCTGGGTGTCGACGATGCAACGCTTGCGTGCGCTGCCGCTGAAGGAACTCCCGGCTTAGCTGAGCTAGCGTCAGTGCTGTATGCTGCCCGCGGCATCGCGCGCGCGGTTGGGGTCGTAGAAAAAATGGGATCGCTCCCCAGGCAACACGGAGGGGTTGCCGTGCCGGAGAGCATCCAGGTGCAGGATATCGGCGCTGCTCTCGAGCGTGCCCAAGCCAAAGAAGAGAGTGTTGTGGTGGTACCGCGAGAGCTGATAGTCTCACTCGGCGTGAGCGAGGCTGATGATCTGCCGGGTGCCATCCCGCGAATGCTGCGTGCAGCCTATGGCGGCACGGATGAAGCGGTCGCCGCCGCGTTGACCGGCTTCCCGTACGCGATCGACCAGGTCGAACTCGGGCGGGCGTGGATGGATGTTCCCGCTGCGCCGCGCGGGCCGGATCTCAAGCTTCTCGCTACCAAAATGAAGGGCGGCCCGAGCCGCGATGCTGCCTTTGCCGCTGCGACAGCAATTGAAATCATGCGCGCGCTTGGTGCGTCAAAGAAATTCACGCTGCAGCGGGCTGTCGAGATGGCAAGCGAGGTCATACAGAGTTGCTTAGCGGCCAGTGGCAGCTCTGCGCAAGAAGCCGACATTACGGGGCTGCGCCACGCCGCCGTTGCGGCAGATGCCGTGTGGGCAGTTGCGAAAAACCTGCCGCCGCCACGCGCCCGCGTGCAGGCCTTGCTCGATGGGTTGCAATTCCGCCGCTGTGATTTCGGGACCACGCTGGTGCCGCGCGGCTGCGTTCCCGGCGCAACAGTCGATGTCGAAATGTCTTTTACGGACACCGTGTCGCGTGCGGCACCCGCGGGGTTCTTCGACGAACTAGCCGGAGTAGTACCTGAGGGCGAGCGTGAGATAGACGTTCATGCTGGCCGCGCGGCGATCGTCGTTGCTGCGCCGCTGCATCAAGCGATTGCTGCGTATGTTACCCGTGACGCTGTAGGGTCGGGGGTTAACCCCCGACCGCCCCATGCCGCGCCGCCGCAATGGGATTGGCCCGTCGCGCAGCCCGCGGCGCTCGTCAAAGCGAGCGGTATGACTTTTTCAGCTTCGCGTCTGAATTCGTTTGTGAAATGTTCGCGGCGCTGGTTCTATGAATATCTGTGTGCTGCGATCGAAGAACCGACTTCCATGCAGGCGGCCTACGGCAGAGTTTTGCATGCCGCGCTCGAGGCTTTGCATCGCGAGATCCGCTCGCCAGGCGAGCACGCCGCCAACGACATGCTGCAGCGTCTACTGCTCGAACTGGATATCGCGTTCGGCAAATCGCGCGGCGATTTCGCATCCCAGCTCGAGTACGAAGTGAGCCGCCAGCGAGCGCGCCGCATCGCCGAGCAATACGTGCGCTGGCTGGAAGTCGAAAGCAGGCGCGCACCGATGGAAATCGCGCACGTCGAGCTTTCGCATCGTTTCAGTCGCGGTGGTCATCAGTTCGTGGGCTACATCGACCGGGTCGACCAGCCGAAAGGTGGCGGCCCGGTGACGATTTTCGACTACAAGACCGGTCGCATCGATGCTGATCCCAAGGAGTACTTAGAAAAAGTACGGCGCGGTGAGGAGGCCCAGCTCGCCCTGTATTACGCGATGCGCTCCGACAGCGGCGACAAGGTGGGAAGAATTGCCTTAGTCTCGTTGCGCGATCCGCGTGACCCAGTTTGGATTCTCGCGCTGGACATCGTCGATGAAGAACGACCGGTGGTGAGCGCAGAGCCTGTGAGCGGCGTGCTGGGAGCGACGTGCTCGCGCGCGGACTTGGACGCTTCGTTCGATGCGCTACTGGCACGTTGCGACCTGTTGACGAAAGTGGGAATAGAGCATTTTGCGGTGGGTGAAGATCCACCATGCAATTATTGTGCCTACAACCTTTCGTGCCGCGAACGGCCTGCCGATGGAGAGCGGATCTTTGCCCGCTGACGCCGGTGACCTGCGTTTGGTCCTGACCGCGGCGCAACGGCGCGTTGCAGACACGGCGCCGGGCGCAACGGTTTCCAGTGTTGGTCCGGCCGGCTCCGGCAAGACAACGGCGCTCGCGGCGCATGCGACGCAGCTTGAGGCTCAGGCAGAAAAGGCGCTCGTCATCTGCTCGCACCCCGCGGGTGTGCGAGCGTTTCAAGGCGCACGCGCCGCTCTCGGCATGCGAGCAGCGGCCACCGATGCAGAATCAAGCAGCGTCGCGACTCTGTCCGACCACGCTGCGAGCTGGATGCGCGCCTCGTATGCGGCGGCTCGCGTCTCCCCGAACCTTCGTGTGGGCGATCAAGCAGCGACCCGGGCGCTCGTGCAGCGAGCCGCTCGCGGATTGCTCGACATGAGCTGGCCGCTTTTCGCGCGCGTTCAACTCAATCTTGATCTGCCGCATCTCAGCCGGCCGGACGCATTTTTAGATGATGCAGCTTCGTTGATCACGCTGCTGCAACGTACGCGCATCGGGCCTGAGGAATTCGAAGCCGGCTGCGGCGCCGGCCTCGCGGCTTTTTATGGTGAAAATGTCGAGCGCGCCGTGGTGTGGCTGCACGACCCGCTGGTACGGGAGCGCGCGAGCCAGCGTGGGCGCGAAGCGTGCCGTGCTTCAGCGACCGCACTGGCATTGCAGCGCACGGCCGAACGCGACGTCGCTGCGATCCTCGCTCAGCTCTACCGCGAATTCTTGGCCGCCGCAACGCTCGCCGATCTCCGGTCTCCCGAGGATATACTCGACGCGGCGATTCGATGGCTCGGTCATGACCAACGGAGCGCTCAGGAAATCATGCGACCCTATGCGAGCATCATTGTCGACGATGCCGAAGACGGCGAGCCCGGCTTGAGCGCACTGGTCAGCATGCTGAAAGACGCAAGTGGTTGCAGCCTACTCGTGGCGGGATGGGAGCACTCGCGCATTGATGGCTTGGAGGGGCGGCGCTCGGGATTGTCGCTGGCTGACGGCGGCACGCAGATCGACCTTGCACCGCTGGGCGCCAGGCCCGCGTCGCATTTCGAGMGCCTTGCAAGCGAGACCGAAGAACTCGCTTGGCTTGCGGCGCGCATCACAGATCTTTTGGCGCAAGGCGTACCTGCAGGGGCGATCGCCGTGCTCTGCCGCGGTGAAGATACCGCCGCGGCATATGCGCGCCTGCTGCGCGCGTACAACCTTTCCATCTCTCTGCCGGGCTCGGCTTATGAGAGCGAAGCACAGCTTCTCGATCTGTTATCGCTTTGCGCCTTGGTGCAAGATCCGTTCCAACCCGACCATCTCTTGCGAGTGCTATCGTCAGGGCTCTTCGGATTTAGCGATGCGACCTTGTGGACGCTCTCCCGCGATCCGCTCGCAGCCGCGCAGCTTACGCTCCCGGTCGGAGAACCTTCCCCGAGCGCGCATGCAGGATCGGGAGGCACGACCCTCGCGAGCAATGTGCTGTTCGGCGCCGCAGATGCATTACTCGATGAACCGCGGCGCCTAACGCTGTCGCGCTTTCGCACCCAACTCACACAATGGCAGCGCGCCGCGCGCTCCTTGTCCGCACCGCAGCTCCTCGCAGACATCGTTGCAACCGGCGGTTTCCTGCAACGCTGGCGGCAAGAAACTCCGTACATCGCGACCCGACTCATTGAAGACGCGCGCCGTCTGATCGAAAGTGTCAGCGCCATGGAGTCGGAGGCGCCCGTCTCATTCGCGGATATGGCGAGCCGGTTCGCTCAGGCCACGCTCTGGCTGCCTCGCGCGCAGCCCTTCGCCGGTGCAGTGGTGAGCACGTCAATCGCGGCGGCGAAGGGACAACGCTGGCCGCACGTCTTCGTCGCAGGCGTAGCACATGAACGCTTCCCACGGGTTTACACTTCGCACGCGATCGCGTTCTCTCGGACGTACGGCTTGATCGTACGCGAGAACGTCGCCAGGGGCGCATCGCAAACTGCAAAATACGCGTGGTACTATGGAAAATTCGGTGCGAAGTCGATGTACTTAGACGGAGAGCGAGATGCCCTGCATTACGGCCTGGCGCGCGCGACCGTGAGCGCGACGGCAACCGGCTACGGTTCGCCGCCACGCTGGGCGCGCGAGCAAGATCTGTTGGCAACCGAATACGAAGCTGCAATACCGCATATGCCGGATCCGGCGGCGCAGGCGCAGACAGCGGCAACGCAATGACTATCTTTTTACTACTCACTTTGTTAACGTTGCCGGGAAGATTTAGCGGCTCGCTCGCGGGCGCGACGCTCGAAGCGCCCGTGCTCGATCTAGTGCGCAGCTTGGGGACGCCGGCGCTCGTGCAAAGCACGGACGATGGCCATGAGTGGCGTTGGTTTGACGCGCATGGAATCGATGTCGACGTGCTGACCGACGATCAACTGGTGGTACGCCAGGTGCTGGTCGCGCGGCCTGAGGCAATCCAGGGGAAAGTACAAGCCTTGGTGCAGCCGGCCGAGTTGCCGTTGCTCGAAATGCCGGTCGCAAGCGCAGATAAGGCGCTCTTCGCAGCCGGCGCACAACATCAGGCGGAGCCCGACAAGACTATCAGCGCGTGGCGCATCGCTGACAACTACGTGGTGTTAGAACTGCAAAGAGGCGAGGTAGAAAAAATACTTGTGCTGGATGCGACGGCCGCGCAGCATTTTGGCTATGCGGGCGGATCCACGTTGCTGACGGCGCATCGCGCGCCTCGTCTGGTTCATCAAGCGGCGATAGATTATCCTCATCGCGCCATCGCAAATCACGCCGAGGGCGTCGTGATCGTCGCTGCTGACGTTGCGGTGAGCGGTGCGGTCAAGAGCGCACGCGTCCTGCTATCCTCGGGCAACTCCGACATTGACGACGCTGAGGTGCAAGGCATGCGCCGCTCGACTTTTCGGCCGGCACGCTGCGCAGGCGAACCATGCGCCGGGTTGTTCCTGGATCGTGAAGAGTACGCCTTAGGGCGCTGAGATTTCGCGGAGCGCGCGCCAGACGCGTTCCGGCGTCATCGGCACGGTATGCGGCACGGCGCCGACCGCTGCGCGAATGGCGTTGCCGATCGCACCCGCCGGTGTCGTCACCGGTGGTTCGCCGACGCCTTTTATACCGTGCGGACCCTCTTGAGATGGGGACTCGACGATGATGGATTCGATCGGCGGCGCATCGACCGCAGTCGGAAGAAGATAGTCACCCAGACCTGTGTTGACGATACCGCCGCGATCGAATTCGAGCTCCTCCGTCAGCGCGTATCCAAGGCCTTGCACAGCGCCACCTTCGATCTGCCCGATGACTCCCGTCGGGTTGATCGCAAAACCGACGTCCTGAGCGGTCGCCATCTTGGTGACGCGTACGCGTCCGGTCTCCGGGTCCACTACGACCTCGGCTGCGGTCGTGGTAAACGAGGGCGCCATCCAGCTGGGGAAATCGTGCGACTCGACGAGCTCGGCGTCAAACTCGGGGTCGCTGAACTCGCGCGCCTGACCGCTGCCCGCAATGCTCCCACCCGC
>JRHI01000841.1_pt1 | contig 30481 bp, 28 predicted proteins | sample 215371 | NCBI WGS metagenome assembly JRHI01 (sample SAMN02929681, study PRJNA255918) | sediment metagenome | biome: cave system; feature: Ice Cave; material: Sediment; isolation source: sediment from deep within a dark volcanic ice cave with no known source of... ...
AAGCCGCGCTCTATCTCAAGGCGTTGGGTTCGTTACGTGGTCTAGGAACCAGCGGCATCGATTTGAGTGCCCCGCGCGCGGCCGGAACGTGTACAAATTCAACCCGCGCAGGGATGTCGCTTAAGACCGGCTCGTTCACTCGGTCGGAGACTCACTCATTCCTGGATAACAACCACCAGATACGTATTGATCATAAGGCGTCTGACAAACAGAACATGAGCTTTCGCTGGCTTTATGACAGCAGCATCGACACACCGAGCGGGTTAAACAATTTGCCGGGTTTCGATAATTCCAATCAATCGAAAACATTGAGCGGAAGCTTTACGGACACATACGTCATCAATCAGAGCTGGACAAATGAATTCCGATTTAACTACGGTCGAATAGGCTTCGACTTCCCGCTGCTGGCTCGGGGCAGTTTCCATGCTAGCGTGGCCAATTACTCCGGACTGGGCGTCACCGGCTTTGGCGGTGCGACAAATATTCCCCAATTTAGGTTTGCAAACAACTGGCAATATCAGGACACGATGAGTTTGTTACGCGGAAAGCATACCTTCCGTTTTGGCCTCGATTATTTGCGGCAATTGGCTCGGCAGCACCCGCCATTCGCGGAACGAGGTTCGCTTACCTATGCGGGATCGGATAGTGCCACGGCTTTTTCCAACTTTCTGGATGATTTTGGCGGGAACGGAGGCAATCTCAACCGGCAGTTTGGAGATTCGGTCTACCACCCCAATCTCTTCCGCCAGTCTTATTTCTTCCAGGATTCCTGGAAAACTACGCAGAGCCTCACTCTAAACCTCGGGCTGCGTTATGAGAATTTCGGAGCTCCCGTCAATGTCTTCAAAGTGGCCGCTTTCACCGATTATGACCCAGTGAATTTTGCTGCGCCGCACAAAGTGAAGCCGGACAACAACAATTTCGCTCCGAGCGTCGGATTTGCCTGGAATCCCAAGGGTTCGGGACGGTTTGACCGCATGATGGGCGGAAAAAAGACGGTGTGGCGCGGCGGCTTCCAGGTCACTTATGACACGTGGTTTAACAATCTTTTGTCTAACATCGCCGGATCTTCTCCGAACACTCTGGGAAGCATCATCGCATCCACGGCCTCCGGCGCTTCTCGCGGATTGCAAAATTTCACCGCGCGGTTTAATGCCATTCAGGCCACGCCGGCAACCGCGAAGAGCCCCCAATCCAGCCTGTTCTTGGAACCATTCAGGAATCCCTATACGGAACGCTGGTCGTTGGGGCTCGAGCGGGAACTGCCTTACGGTTTTTTGACGGACATTTCTTATGTGGGCTCGGCTTCGCATAAACTTTTCCGCTCCATTGATATGAACCCCATCGTGAATCCTGCCACTGGAGCGCGGTTCCGGCCGGAGGTGGGGCCGCGCACGGTGCGGGCTACGTCCGCTAACTCGAACTATCAATCACTCCAACTCGATCTCAAACGGCGCTTCAGCAAGATTCTCATCGGGCAGATCGTATTCATGGGCTCTTACACCTTTTCTCATTTCCTTGACGAAGCGAGTGACGTTTTTGGACGTGACGCTACCCTGAGTGCGTTTCAATCCGTGTCTCAGGTACTGGGAGCAAGCCGGCATCTTGATTACGGGGACTCCGACTACGATCGCAGACACGTTGGTTCGGTGGCCTTCGTGTGGGACGTCCGCGGACCCACGTCCGGCCTGGCCGGCAGCTTGATCGGCGGCTGGCAACTCTCCGGCACGGCACATTGGCAAACCGGTTTCCCGTTCACGGTCGTAAACGGGACGGACCGAACCGGCTCCGGCCAGCGAGATGCTGCGCGCCCCGACGTCGGTAATTTATCGGCGCCCTTGAATACACGAGCGGTTATCAAACGCTCGTGTCCCACGGGCTATGGCAATCCAGACCTGGTTAGTACCCCGTGCGTTAATCCCGCGGCAGCGCACTTTATCGAGGGAACTGGCTCCCCCAATGCCAGGACCGTCGGGCGGAACACCCTACGGGCACCTGGAACCGATAACCTAGACCTGGCGGTTGCCAAAAAGTTCCGATTCACCGAAAAAACGAACCTCGAGTTTCGAGCCGATATTCTCAACGCATTGAATACGCTCAATCTCGGTTACCGAGTTGCTCCACGGAAGGTTAACGGTGGGGAAAGTGGGAACTTCCTGAATTTCGGCCAGACCGAATCCGTAGCTCGGACCGTGCGGATGCGGCTGAAGTTCGCTTTTTAACGTCACTCGGCGAAGTCGGCATATTTACCGCGGCACCGGGCAACAGGATGTTTGTAGATTCAGACTGAAGATCAAGAAGCTGAGGCGGTGTTTTGAATGACTGGCTCGGCGCTGCTGAGGCAAAAATTAGCGGCGTGGAGGATGCAGGTGGCGGCTGGCTCGTGCGCGTCGTGGCGGAGTGATTTCATTTTCAGCAGGCCGCCGGTTGTGAGGGCTTTGACCAAAAGGGGCTCAAGTTGCGGGTCGCGCACGCTGGTGCAGGAATAGATGGCCACGAAACTAATGGGTTGGACCGAAAGGGAACCATTGGCGCGTGTGATTTTCGCCATCACCCCCTTGCCGAGATTTTTGCCCATAGGCATCGTTAACGGAAGGATGAGGCGGCCACCGTTCTTCAGCCGATCAAGCCAAACCGGATGTGGATGCGTGACGCCAGCATTAATCAGCATAGCGTCGCATGGGCCAGGATCGACGGAAGCGCCGTCGCCGGCATGCACGGTTACGTTAGGATAAGCAGCGAGGTTTCCAGCGGCGCGAGCAGCCAAATCGGGATCGACTTCGCTTGCCACAACGCTTCCGCTGGGTCCAACCACTTCTGCCATGATCGCTGTGTAATAGCCGGCGCCGCAGCCGAGGTGGAAAACCCGGTCGCCGGCGTTCAGGCTCAGCTTGTTGATCCAGTGTGCCAGGGAACCGGGCTGACCGTTGTTGAGGTCGCGCGTGGAATCCAGAGCGATCACCACGTTGTGATAAAGATGGCGCGGGTCGTCTGTGGATGAATATGTGGTGCCGCCCATGAGGTGGTCGACGGTAGCAACTTGCCAAGGGCCTGGGCCGAGAAACTTTTCGCGGGGAACGCGCGCGAACGCTTCGATCAATGCGGGTGAATTGATGTTGGCCGCGAATCGGATTTCCTCGGCATAAAAGCTACGGCAATCGGCGAGCGTCATAAGTGGATTAGTATTTCACGAGCGCTGGAAACAACGCAACGCCCGCCCGCACCAAACCGCAAAGGGATTCCTCGACTGTGAGTGCCATCCGTGGTCTTGGCTCGCGGTAGAGATGCGCTACGCCCATTCAGGACAGAAGGGCGCGTCTCCTGACACCGAATTGTGCCCTCAGAGAAGCTTCAGTGAAAGAACCCCATCAACGCTGCCCCGTCTTTGGTGAAAAGAAAGTAAGAAAAACCTTATCGGAAGTTATGCCTGCTCATTTGGCCATAGCACCCGTCCTTTCGGACAGGGTCGTACATGGTATTGCCCGTTTCACCACGACGACGGAAATTGTCGCCCGATTTGCGCGGGACTATCTGCTAAGTTCGGACAGCGGAAGTATCGCGCCAGGAGTGGGTGAATGTCGGTTCGTTTGGGCGAAATCTTAATCAAAGAAAGCCTGATCACTTCGGAGCAATTGCAAAAAGCTCTGGAGCATCAGAAGCAGCACGGCGGCAAGCTGGGCACTTCGCTGATGAAGATGGGCTACATCACCGATGACCAGATTACGGGTGTGCTTTCGCGCCAGTACGGTGTTCCCTCGATTAATTTGAAGTACTACGAAGTGGACCAGGCGGTTATCAAGTTAATTCCGCAAGATACCGCAGTGCGCTATCAGATTGTCCCGCTGTCGCGCGTTGGGTCAACCCTGACCATTGCGATGACGGATCCGACCAACGTGTTCGCCATGGACGACATCAAGTTCATGACCGGGTTCAACGTTGAGCCGGTAGTAGCTTCGGAATCGGCCATAGCCGACGCGATCGCCAAATTCTACGGGGAAGTGCACAGCGACGAAGCTTTGAATCAAGTGATGAAGGACCTGACCGACTCGGACGGTGAAGATTTGGAGCTGGCCGCCGAGCAGGAAGAGATGGACGCGGCCACCCTGGAAAAGGCCGCTGAAGAAGCTCCCATCATCAAATTAGTGAACCTTATCCTGACCGACGCAGTGAAGCGCGGCGCGAGCGACATCCACGTAGAGCCTTACGAGAACGACCTGCGCGTGCGCTTCCGGATTGACGGAATGCTGCAGTCGGTGATGACGCCGCCTCTAAAATTGAAAGATGCGATGTCCAGTCGAATCAAAATCATGGCTAAGCTGGACATCTCGGAAAAGCGCCTGCCGCAAGACGGGCGCATCATGATCAAGTACAAGCAGGACGGAAAAAAGAAGGAGCTGGACTTCCGCGTTTCCACGGTCCCGACGCTGTTCGGCGAAAAAATCGTGATGCGGTTGCTGGACAAAGAAAATCTGCGCCTGGACATGACCAAGTTGGGATTTGAGCCGGAGTCGCTAGCCAAGTTCCACCGGCAGATTCTCAAGCCTTACGGAATGGTTCTGGTGACGGGACCCACGGGGTCGGGTAAGACCAACACTTTGTATTCTTCAGTTTCAACGCTGAACACGATCGATACCAACATCATGACCGCCGAAGACCCGGTCGAATTCCAGTTGCAAGGCGTCAATCAGGTGCAGATGAAGGAGCAGATCGGGCTGAACTTCGCAGCCGCCCTTCGCGCATTTTTGCGTCAGGACCCCAATATCATTCTGGTCGGAGAAATCCGCGACTTCGAGACGGCGGAAATTGCCGTGAAAGCGGCGCTTACCGGCCACTTGGTGCTCTCCACTCTGCATACCAACGATGCGCCGTCGACGATCAGCCGGTTGATGAATATGGGCATCGAGCCATTTCTTGTAGCCACCTCGGTAAATTTGATTTGCGCGCAGCGGCTGGTGCGCCGGATTTGCAGCAAGTGCAAAGAAGAGTTAGAAGTGCCGCAGCAAGCGCTGATCGATGCGGGCTTCACTCCGGAAGAAGCCAAGACCACGAAGATTTATCACGGGAAGGGCTGCTCGGTGTGCGGCAAGGGCGGCTATAAGGGCCGCGCCGGTTTGTATGAAGTGATGGAAATTACCGACGAGTTGCGGGAACTGATTCTGGTCGGTGCTTCTTCGCTCGAACTGAAGAAAAAAGCGATGGAGCTGGGAATGCTTACTCTGCGGCGCAGCGGCCTGACAAAAGTGGCTGCCGGTATTACCACGATTGAAGAAGTTCTGCGCGAAACGGTTTTGTAGAGCTTTTTTGAGAAGGGATGGGGGACCATGGCTGGCATCACGCTAAGTGAACTGCTGAAGAAAATGATTGAGATGGGGGGCAGTGACCTGCATCTCACGACCAACAGCGCGCCGCGCGTGCGCGTTCATGGAAAGCTGCGTCCCATCGACATGCCTCCGCTGACGGCGGCGGACACCAAGTCGCTGGCGTACAGCGTGCTCACCGACGCGCAGAAGCATCGCTTCGAAGAAAACCTCGAACTGGACTTTTCCTTCGGATTAAAAAACCTGGCACGCTTCCGCGGCAACCTGTTTCATCAACGCGGCGCGGTGGGCTCGGTTTTCCGCACCATTCCCTGGGAAATCAAGGGATTCGACGCGCTGGGACTCCCGCTTATCGTGAAGGGCCTCTGCGAAAAGCCGCGCGGTCTCGTGCTTGTGACCGGTCCCACAGGGTCTGGTAAATCGACGACACTTGCCGCGATGCTCGACAAAATCAACAACGAGCGCGAAGAGCACATGATTACAGTCGAAGATCCCATCGAGTTTCTTCACAACCACAAGAAGTGTCTGGTGAACCAGCGCGAAATTCACTCGGATACCCATTCGTTCGCGAATTCGCTGCGAGCCGCATTGCGCGAAGATCCTGACGTGGTGCTGATTGGCGAGATGCGCGACCTGGAGACAATTGAGTCGGCGTTGCGCATCGCTGAGACCGGGCATTTAACGTTCGCCACGCTGCACACCAATTCAGCGATCTCCACGATTAACCGTATCGTGGATGTCTTCCCCGCCCACCAGCAGCCGCAAATTCGCGCGCAACTCTCAATCGTTCTCGAAGGCATCCTTTGCCAGGCGCTGCTGCCGCGCGCCGACGGCCGGGGCCGGGCCATGGTGATGGAAATACTGATTCCGCACGCTGGAATCCGCAACCTGATCCGCGAAGACAAAATTCATCAAATCTATTCGGCGATGCAAACCGGCACGGGCCAGACCGGAATGCAAACTTTCAATCAATCGCTGGCCAATGCGTATTCGCAGAAGTTGATTACTTTGGAAATGGCCCTATCGCGGTCGTCGAATCAGGATGAATTGCAGGACATGATCAATCGTGGAGTAACGTCGCTGCCAGGCCCCGGCAAAGTATCGATGAAACGGTAGCCGGCAAGCGTGGCGGTGTTTAAAAACGAATTCGAGTCGTCCAAGGACGAGGAGGAGAAATACTATGCCGGTGTATACGTATCGAGGCACCAACCGCTCGGGCGTCAGCATTAGCGGAGAATTAACGGCCACCAATAAGACCGAGCTGACCGCGATCCTGCGGCGCCAACAAATCAACATCACCAAGATGTCCGAGAAGGGCAGGGAATTCAACTTGCCCACCTTCGGCTCTGGTGTCAAAGCCAAGGAACTGGCCATCTTCACGCGGCAATTTTCGGTGATGATTGATGCCGGTTTGCCGCTGGTGCAGTGCCTGGAAATTCTGGCCAACCAGCAGGACAACAAAACTTTCCAAAAGGTTTTGACCGGCACGCGGGCCTCGGTTGAAGGCGGAGCGACGCTCTCCGTGTCAATGAAACAATACCCGAAAGTCTTTGATGCGCTCTACGTCAACATGGTTGAAGCCGGTGAGACGGGCGGTATTCTCGATACAATTTTGCACCGCCTATCCACCTACATTGAAAAAGACGTCAAGCTGAAGCGTGCGGTGAAGTCCGCGCTGGTATACCCAATCGGCGTTTTGAGCGTGGCCGGTGGCGTGATCATTTTGCTCTTGTGGAAGGTAGTACCGATTTTTGCGACGTTGTTCGTGGGGTTGGGAGTGAATTTGCCTTTGCCCACCCGTATTGTCATCGCCCTCAGTCATTTTATCGGAAGCATCTTTGGACTGCTGATCGCGGTTGCGGTAGCTGCTGGGTGCGTGGGCTTAAAAGTTTGGTATGGAACTACGCAAGGGCGAATGGCCATTGACACGGTGACGTTGAAAATTCCGATGATCGGAGTGCTGCTGAGAAAAATCGCGGTAGCGCGCTTTACACGAACTCTTGGAACGCTGATTTCGAGCGGCGTGCCCATCTTGGAAGGCCTCGATATAACCGCGCGAACGGCGGGAAACGCCGTGGTGGAGAAAGCCTTGCAGCACGTTCGCAAGCAACTGGAAGCGGGGCGCACACTGGCCGAACCCTTGAAGGAAACTAAGGTGTTTCCGGGGATGGTGACCCAGATGATCGCAGTCGGTGAACAGACCGGCGCGATGGACGCCATGCTGCAAAAGATCGCGGACTTCTACGAAGATGAAGTGGATGCCTCAGTGAAAGATTTACTCACTGCTCTCGAACCGATTATGATTGTGGTGCTTGGATGCGTGGTCGGCGGGGTGGTTATTTCGATGTATTTGCCTCTGTTCTCGCTGATCGGCGAGTTGAGCTCACCGAAATAGCCGCAGCTGGAGACTGTCCGTGCGGCGTCGGAGTGACGCCGCCGGACAAGAAGTTAGCAGCGAACGCCTGACGCTTCTCTAGGCGCGGAGAGCGGCGGAAGGATCCTACCGGATGGAACTCGGACAAAGCGTACGCGACTGGCTTTCTTGGCTGGCGCGCGTCCGCCTGTTGATGATCACGGTCATCCTCGGCGTCCTGCTGGTTCTCCCGCAATACGTCAAGCTTTCTCCGCTGGCGCGTTATTTCATCCCCCTGATCGTTCTTTGGTACGTCCTCGCATTTTTCTATACGATCTTGCTGCAGTGGATTCCCGGAGCGAATTGGCACGCTCCCATGGAAATGATCTTCGATTTACTGATAATCACTGCGTTGGTGTATGTCACGGGAATCCAGGAGAGCTATTTCATCTCGCTTTACCTGCTGGCAATCATTATCGCAAGTATTTTGTTCACTACACGCGGGACTTTTATCGTTGCTGGATTCAGCTTCATTCTGCTGGGCGTGGTCGCGGAGCTGGCCTTTTTCGGACATATTTCACGGACCACGATCTCCGAACCAACCTTGAATTCGATACGCACCTGGATGATGAGCAACCTGTTCGGATTTCTGGCCGTGGCATATCTTTCCAGCCTACTGGCCACCTCCCTTCGAAAAAAAGGTGTCGAGCTCGAAGCGAAGCGCGAGGAGTTGCAGGATCTCCAGGCCTTTAATGAAGATATTATTCACTCGATGCGCGGCGGATTGCTGACCACCGACCTGGATGGGAAAATTTTGCTGCTGAATCGGACCGGTGAAGACATCACCGGCTATTCCTTTCATAAGGTAGCAGGCCAGGTTCTGCAGGAATTGTTTCCGGACTTCTGGTTACCCGGGCAAAAGGGCCCGAGAGGCGAGCCCGTCTCGCGCAAAGAGATTGATTTCCATACGGCCGATGGCCAACAGCGTTTTCTAGGCATTTCCGTGTCGCCACTGCGCACACGCGTGTGGAGCCGCAGCGGGTACGTCTTCAATTTTCAGGATTTGACCGAGTTGCGCAGGCTTGAGCAAGAAGTGGCTACAAAAGAGAGAATGGCCGCTCTCGGGCGCCTGTCCGCGGCCATTGCCCACGAAATTCGCCAGCCGCTTACGGCCATGGCCGGCGCTGTTAAAGAACTAGCTCGTCTCGTGCCATTGCAGGAAGACGAGCGTCACTTGGTCGGAATCGTCAGCCGCGAGTCTGAAAGGCTGAACAGCATCATCACAAATTTCCTGAACTACTCACGCGAAAAAAGCTATGAGTTCAGCGAGGTCGATATCGCGGCGCTGCTCGAGGAGACTCTGACTCTGCTCGAGAAGCAGCCGGATCTCGCCGGCAAATACCGGATTGAGCGCGCTTTCAACGGTAGCTTCGTGCGTGCGCGGGTCGACCCAAGCAGAATCAAACAAGTGTTCTGGAATTTGTGTGACAATGCGCTTCGCGCCATGCCTGCCGGTGGCACGTTAACCGTGCATCTCGATCTGGTACCTTTTTGGGTGCGCATTTCGTTTGGCGACACTGGCATGGGCATGGATTCGAAGCAGCGGTCCAAGCTTTTTGAGCCGTTGCAATCGAGTTTTCCAGGCGGTACCGGCCTGGGTCTTTCCATCGTGTATCAAATTGTGCAAGCACACAGTGGCCGTATCAGCGTTGTGTCCGAGAAGGAGCGCGGCGCGGAGTTTATCGTGGAGTTGCCGCGCGTAGCCTGATTCCGTCAGGTATAGAGCGGCTTTTCCGAGCATAAGTTGTATAGCGGGTGACAGAAGATGGCGCATATCTTGGTCGTAGATGATGAACAATCGATCTGCGAACTATTGGAAATCACGTTTCGCAAAGAAGGGCATCGCGTCGAAGTCGCGCATACCGTCGATATGGCGAAGCGGCGCTTGGAATCACAGATTTTCGATATCATTATTTCGGACATACGCATGCCCGGCGGCGGGGGCGTGGATCTGCTGCGTTTCGCAAAAGAGATTGCTCCAGGCTGTTTTTTCTTACTCATCACAGGCGTGCCCGCCGTGGAGACGGCTATCGCAGCCGTAAACGCAGGGGCCGACCGCTACGTGATTAAAGACCACGATCTGGTGGACCAGCTACGGCGCGCCATTCATGAGGCTTCCGAGAATCTGAAGTGGAAAAAAGAAGCCGGGTATTTGCGGCGCGAGCTGCGGCGCCTCACCGGCCTCGATAATATTATTGGCAACAGCTCCAAAATGCGGGCAATTTTTGACTTGATTCAAACCGTTGCGCCGCAAGCTAGCCGCGTGTTGATCACCGGTGAGAGCGGCACCGGTAAAGAGTTGGTGGCCCGCGCAATTCATGAGAACAGCGCCCGGGTGGAGGCGCCATTCATCACCATTAACTGCGGGGCATTCCCGGAGAGCCTTCTGGAGTCGGAGCTTTTCGGCTACATGAAAGGGGCCTTTACCGGCGCGAACGAGAACCGCCGAGGTCTTTTTCAGGCTGCGCATGAAGGAACTCTGTTTCTGGATGAGATTGGGAACATGAGCCTGCCAATGCAGGTGAAGCTATATCGCGTTCTGCAAGAGGGAAAAATCCGTCCGCTGGGCAGCAATGAAGAAACCGATGTGGATGTGCGCGTAATTGCGGCCACCAACAAAGAATTTGAAAAAGAGATTGCCGAAGGAAGATTTCGCGAGGATCTTTATTACCGCCTCAGCGTGATTCCCATTCATCTGCCGCCGTTGCGGGAACGCCGCGAAGATATTCCGCTGCTGGCGCGCTCTTTCCTGGGGAGGTTCCGCAAATCGATGGAAAAGTCGGTCGAGGGAATTGACCCGGAAGCCATGCGGCGGCTGGAAACGTATGATTGGCCGGGTAACGTGCGCGAGCTGGAAAACACGATTGAACGTGCTGTTGCTCTGGAATCGGGAAGTATGATTTCGGTGGCGGTGCTTCCCGCGAAAATCGCCAACTATTCAGCAGGTGCCGCAGCCGGTGCGAGCCCCAACGGGCTGGATAACTTCCCGCCGGAAGGGGTCGACTTCGAACAGAAGATGGCAGAATTCGAAAGCCGCTACCTTTCGTCGGCTTTGGCAGCGGCAAATGGGGTGCGAACTCGAGCCTCTGAGCTGCTGAAGATTTCTTACCGGTCGTTCCGCCACTACGCCAAAAAGCACAATATTTAGCTTTGGCTTGGTTGTCCGACAGAAGGCCAATGCGTGCGTGCCGCAGTGCGCCGGGTAAGAGTCGCAATGAAGTGCATGACGAGGAATGACGCGTAGATGTCCATCACTGGGTCAATAGGGTGGCGGTAACGTAGCGACGAATGGCTCACGTAGTAGACGATTGGATAGACGATAATACTTATCGCCAACGGGAAGACCTCTGCGGCAAACAACCGATTCGCGAGCCATAAACCGCAAAAAGTGAGAAGGGCAAAAACACAATTCCATACAATCATACAACGCAAGAACCAATTCTTTGTCCGCAAAATGTCCACGGGTGACTCCCAAGTGCCGAACCAGGTGTCCGCGAAGCGGCGAAATGTTAAGCGCGCGAAGTCAGTGGGGTGCGTGCGGATAAACTGAAAGGCTTGACTCTGTTTTTCCGCCATATAAGGGATCTCGCCCATTTGCAGAAATTTCACGCGTTCCTGATCATTGTCGTTGGGATGCAGCCACGGGGTCCACGAATCGGGAGCCTCGGGGTTGTTTCCCAGATAAAGTTCCAGCCCAAAGTTTGAACGAACAAGCAGGATCTTGTCGAAAACGAGATAATTGCGAATGAACCACGGTGCCATGCCCGCAAGGATCACGAGCGCGGACACCGCCATCAAGCGTTTCCATTCTATCTTTCGCGTGCGTGCTTCAATGGCCAGCCAACCTAGAAAGAAAGGAAGGAGAGAGAGCACCGAAGGATTCGTCAAGATGACAAGAGCCCATAGCGCGCCGTATCCGAACCAAGAGCGCGCGCGACGCGATTCGCGAACCTCGTATGTTGCCCAAATTAGCCCAGGGACCAACATTGCCAGAAGGCTGGTGTCCCATACCCAACTGGTCGGGAAGGTAATGGCTGTCGGTAGCAGGCACCACATCCATGCGCTGGCCACAGCGGTCGGTCGTCCAAACAGGCGCTTTCCCACCATCCAGATCGGCAGGCAAGTAAACGCCGCGCACAGGGAATTAAAAACCAGGATAGCTATGTAGGAGGTATAAGTGAACACGCCGAAAACCTTGAATGTTGCTCCGAGAATTAAGGGATAAATAGGAGTAAGCCAGGCGGTGGCGCCAGAATCGACCCCGTTCAATGGGGAACTGAAGCCGTGACCTTCTGCAATGGATTGAGCGACTCGCCCTGCTTCATACCCTATTTTTACGTGACCCGCGGTGGGTAACTCCGCTGTGTTGGCGACGATCACCGCTAGACGCACCACGAACGCAACCAGAACAATCGTTGCTGGGGAAAATAGCACAGCAACTAAGCGGCTTGAAACAGTTTTGGCTTTTCGCCCGGTCGTTTCGACTACTTGATTTTCCATGACAACTTCAGTTTAGAAAGCGTGGCGGGACGCCGCAACAGCCATCTACGCATTATGCTTGGCCTAACTCCTATCAGTTAACCCGTATTAAGTCACAGGGTAGATTTCGAGATTATCGCAGCATCGGGAATACTATCTTGAAGTATCCACCAATAGTTTGCTGCAGAAGAGGAAAGGCTACGCGCGGCAGGCGCGATACTTTGCAGCTCGTCCCGCGCCGTCAGTCGCGTAGCCTCCTCGTCACAAGACCTGCTACGCCTCATGTGCCGCAGATACTCTATGATGTAATCGCCGGTTGAAGCGGCGCACAAGCAGACACCACTTAGCAGGAAGCGCTTGCGAGACTCCGTAAACTCTATTATTCAAAATCCGCCAGCCGCACGCAAACTCTCCAGTGAGTCGGATTTTGACTGTCAGGGTGACAGGAAGTGTCACTTTCATCATAGAGTTTGTATCACCTGGCGTTCGAACCAGCCGACCAGCTCCAAGTAGTCGCGCTAACTGCATGCAAATAAGCTAGTTAAAGGGGTGCTAATTTTGCCTGGGGATCGCGCCTCTTTTGGCCCATAGGTTGCTTTACTTCACTGCGGTGCTCCGGCACGAAGATTTCACTATCCAAGGAGATTAAGAGATTATGCGTAACAAACAAAAAGGTTTCTCACTTATCGAGCTTTTAATCGTTGTGGCGATTATTCTAATTATCGCCGCGATTGCGATTCCGAATTTGCTGCGTTCCAAGATGGCAGCGAATGAGGCTTCCGCCGTCGGTTCACTACGCACGCTGAACACAGCATGCGTGGCATATGCTACCACCTACGGCATTGGCTTCCCTGCGGCATTGAGCAATTTGTCGCCCGCCACAGCGGCCACATCGACCACAGCCGACTTGGTTGACAGCGTGTTAGCTGCAGGCAGCAAGAGCGGCTATAACTTCGTCTATACTGCGGCTGCCGCGGGTGCAGACCTCGTGGTCCCGACGTACACGACAACCGCGAACCCAGTTACTGTGAACCAGACCGGTAACCGTTATTTCTTCACGGACCAGTCGGGTGTGATTCGCCAGAACATCGGCGCAGCCGCAACGGCCGCCAGCACCCCCATCAAGTAAGTCACATGGCCTAACGGGGGGAGCTATGGCTCCCCCTGATTTTTTCTTCGGAAGCAATGTCTCAACGAAACTAGAAAAGCCGCGGAACTCAGCCATGCGACCAAACCTGCAAAACTTGAATCCCAACAAAGGCCGCAAGGCCGCAGCGGGCTTCTCTTTAATCGAACTTCTCCTCGTCGTAGCCATCATCCTGATCATCGCAGCCATTGCAATTCCAAATTATACTCGCGCGAGGATGCTCGCAAATGAAGCCGCTACAGTCCAGAACATACGCAACATCACCACTGCCGAGGTGATTTATTGGGGCACATACGGGATCGGTTACTCCCAAACGTTGCCAAATCTCGGTGGCACTGGCGTGCCGAGCGCGAGTGCCGCCCAACTGATCGACAACATTCTCGCGCAGGGCGGGAAAAGCGGTTTTCTAGTTAGCTATGCGCCGCTAGTTCCTGACACTAACGGAAATCCAACAGCATTCAGGGTGAATGCCGCGCCTGCGGATCCAGGGCACACCGGACAGCGCTACTTCTACACGGACCAAACAGGCGTGATCCGCCAGTCACTCACTGCCCCAGCCACCGTCAGCGACACCCCGATCTAGCCCGCTAAAAATTACAGGAAAAAATTATATTCAGGAACCTTCTGCGGGCTTCGAGTTTGACGTCAATTCCGCGTCGGGATTGCGCGGCAGGGAAGCGTTTTAGTAGGGAAGCACTCCGTAAGCGGCCTCAAAATCAGCGAGCGGCACCATTTCAATCGCGTCCCACGGGCAACCTTCCAGGAAGGCCCCGTCGGGTCCCTTGCTTGTACACAGCTTACAGCCGATACAGAGAAGAGGATCCACTTCGATTCGCCCAAACGGCGGATTATCTGTGTCCGTCACCCAATACATGCAGTCTTCCACTGGGCAGTAGTCTACGCACGCTGGCGATCCCGCGCATCCCGTGCAATTTTCTTGAATTAGCGCGAGGATGTGCGGCTTGCGCTTGCGCTTGGTCGTGGTTCCTTCCGACGTCGGCTCTTCCTTGACGACCGTGCCGGCAACGAACTCTTCGAAGGGAGGTAGAGCAATATACACGCATCACCTGAAATTGAATTTTTCTTGCCGTGACCATTCTTGCTGAGCGCACTCGCGATGTCAATGGCCTGAATGTTCCGCTCTCACTACCATTCATCGACTTTTTACTGCGCCCGTGCCATGGCATCGATGATCGCATCGGTGAATTCTTGCGTGTTGGAGGCGCCACCCACATCGCGCGTAAGGTGCTTTCCTTCTCGATAGACATGGTCCAGCGCTGTTTCAATCTTCCGCGCCGCATCTGCTTCGCCCATATAGTTCAGCATCATGATCCCGCTCATCAATAACGCTGTGGGATTGGCTATGCCTTTGCCGGCAATGTCCGGAGCTGTCCCGTGCACCGCTTCAAAAATTGCGGAGTCCGATCCAATATTTCCGCTGGGCACCACGCCCAGTCCGCCCACAAGACCGGCCCCCAAGTCGCTCACCACATCGCCATAAAGATTGGGAAGGACCATCACGTCAAACTGCCTGGGATTCAGCACCATTTGCATGCAGGTGTTATCCACGATCATTTCTTGGTACTCGATCTCCGGATATTCCTTGGCGACATTGCGGATGGACTGCAGAAAAAGTCCATCCGATAACTTCATGATGTTGGCTTTGTGAATCGCGTGGATCTTTTTACGCTTCATCCGCCGCGCATGCTCGAAAGCGAATCGCCCAATTCGCGTCGAGGCTTTCTCCGTAATGATTTTGAGGCTCTCAACCACGCCTGGGACCACTACATGCTCGAGTCCGGCATAAAGATCTTCCGTATTCTCCCGTACGATGATGATGTCTACATTTTCGTACCGCGTCTTGATGCCGGGCAGATTTTTTACCGGGCGCAAGTTGGCATAAAGTTCCAGGCTTTTTCGCAAGGCTACGTTAATGCTCGGCGCTCCCCCGGCAATGGCCGTGGCCATGGGACCTTTCAGAGCTACGCGGTTTCGACGGATTGTGTCCAGCGCCTTTTCATGCAGAAACCGGCCCTCCGCTCCGGGCTCGGTAGAACGCGCCTGCACTTCTTCCCATTCAATCTCAACGCCCGCAGCGTCAATGATCCGCGTTGTCGCTGTTGCTACCTCCGGTCCTACCCCGTCACCCGGCAAAAGTGTCACGCGATGTCGCATAGGTCTTCGATTGTAAGCGAGCTGGGGACGCGGAGGAAGTGCCCTTTAATGGCTGCTTTCCATCAGAACATAACTTGCCGGATTCCGAACTTTTGCGCGCCTGGGGGCATCTAATTGTATAAATGAGCGCAGGGAATTTGAGATCTTCGCCACTCGTTGACAATTCTGGTATAATCAATAGGTATAAGCAAATACCACAGGGCCCCTTAGGCCGAAGGAGCACAGATGCTAAGCGTTACACCCGTTGCCACCACTAAGGTGAAAGAAATCATGGTCTCGCAGACCCCCGCGCCCTCGGCCCTCCGCGTGGCTGTGGTCGGGGGCGGTTGCTCGGGCTTCAGCTACCACATGGCTTTTGAGAATCAGGCCAATGAAGCCGACAACGTTTACGAATTTAACGGTCTGAAGGTTCTCGTTGATCAGATGAGTGAAATGTACCTGGATGGCGTCGAGATCGATTATATCGAGACGCTCGAAGGTGCGGGGTTTAAGTTCAACAACCCCAACGTCAAGAGTACCTGCGGCTGCGGCAGCTCCTTTAGTGTGTAAGCCGAATAGATAGTCCAAAGTTAATCGATCACAAATTGAGCTGGTTTCGCGAGCTTTTGGGATTCCCAAAAGCTCGCTTCATTTTCAAAAACCCGTAAAAGGCTCTCTCCTCCTGGTACGGAAAGAATAAAGATGGCGGAGATCAACGAATGACTGCCGCCAACCTACCTCCCTCTGCAATCCTCACCCAATTGCTTTCCCTTCTGCCTCGGCAAGGCCAGGTTTTAGACCTCGCATGCGGAGCCGGCCGCAACGCCATCTTCCTGGCTAAGCACGGTTGGCGTGTCACAGCCATTGACTCATCACGCGCGGCGCTCGCATTGGCTAGGTCCGCCGCCCAATCGATCGGCATTGAGGTGGTCGAAGGTGGAGTGGAAACTCCATCGCGCTTACGCCCTGCATTGCGTGGCCGCATAGAACTTGTAGAGGCCAATCTCGAGCGTGTTCAACTTCCGCGGAAACAATTCCATCTCATCATTTGCTTCAATTATCTCCAACGCTCCCTGTTTCACCCCATCGAAGAGGCTCTTCTCCCGAGAGGGATTCTCCTCTACGAAACATTTACTCGCGCGCAACTTCAATTTCCCGCTGGCCCGCGGAATCTTGACCATCTCCTCGAACCCGGCGAGCTTCGCATAGCTTTCCCATCGCTTACGAGGCTCTATTTCCGCGAACTCTCCGCCGGGAAGGGAATCGCCACGCTTCTTGCCAGGAAATCCGAGTAATTGTAGCGTTGACTCCCCACCATCGAAACTCCCTATCAGTAACTTCCTCCGGGTAGTGGGCTGTTTTGAAAACTAGTTGCCGAACCGTCCGACAATCCACCCGATGAGTGTTCCGCCCAAAGCTCCAAGAATGATAATGGGCGCGTAGGCTTTGGTTATGATCGCATCAGCCACACTGAGCAAGAGTCCCATCGCAAGCCCAAGCAGCCAGCCCGGTCGATGGGGAGCGGATGCCAAGCCAATGACCACTCCAATTGAGAAGCGGTTTATGAAAGCCCCAAGCAAGGCAGCGCGTTTGTCAGGGAATGACAGGGGAATCATGGACGCTGCGGACAATGCGCCATAAACCAGACCGCAGATGATTCCAAGGTTAAGTCGATTCATGGGCGACAGACTAGCACAAACCATTCAGGCGGCCTCGGCTTCTTCTTGTCCAATAATCCTACGGTGCGGGTGCCAATGCACTGGGCGGGGCTGTAGCGAGTGTCGGGCCGAGCTTATGGCGCTCCATACAGCTTTATCAGCATCGCGTAGTCCACTTCCTTCCTCCGCGCTAAATTGACTTGCCCCTAATTAGGTGCCAACATCTTCCGCTTACATTGAAAACTAACCAGCACATCCCTTAGTGGATCAATGTGCTGATGACGTGAGGATGGGCATGCTCAAGTGCTATTCGCTTCTATTTGCAACCGCCATTATTTTTCTAGGCCAACAAAATTTGCAGGCTCAGCGGGCTTGTCCAGTAACCGAGAGCGGCGATCTTCTCGAAGGTAAGCTCCCGGTTATTAAAGCCGCCATCCCCCGACGCTTCTTAACCACTGGCCGAGACGGTTTTTTTGTGCCAAGCACCCCAGATACCGCTGCTTGGCGAGCCTTAACGTCCTCCATGATTCTGAGCGACTTGACCGAAGCTTGCCGAATTATCGAAGCCAACACATTCCCGTATAGCGTGGTCGAATACTCGGACAGTATCACTGCAAAAACGTACCATATTCTGCTGGAAGACATTCCCTCGCTTGAGCCCATCGCCAAGGGATGGGGGACATATATTTTTAATCCAGCCGCCACTACTTCTTTCAGTGTGGAAATACCTCATCCGCTTTTCGACGCCCTGACTCCGGAGGAAGGGGTGGATACCTTCCGCCAACTCGACGCCCGCACCCTCCTGATGGCTGGGACTCATCGCTATGCCAACCAGGCTTCCAGCTCATGCCAGCCTGACCCCGTAGGCAACATTGCCGACGTAGCGCACAACATTGACAATATGTTCGAGATGGCTCACGAAACGATCGCTACTCAACTTCCTGCGACCCTCTTCCTTCAGCTGCACGGAAATGGAAACATCTCTTGCGCGGATGCTTTTGTCAGTAACGGCACCACGGCACCCGGCCCACTCGTAAATCGCATCGTCGATTGCGTGAACCTCGGGCCTTTTATAGCGGAGGCTGCCACAGCGGAATCTCGCTGCATTTTGAAGGGCACAACTAATATCCAGGGTCGATTTTCCAATGGCTCCGCGGATCTTTGTGCCCGAGAAGCCGCGGCTGCATCGGAGCAGTTCATCCACATCGAGCAATCCGCGGCCCTGAGGGATCCTGCCAACAGGCAAGCGCTAATCGACGCTTTACGTTGCGCCTTGCCCTAATCGAATTACTCTCGCGCAAGTGTGCGAACAGAGGGGAGCACGGGGAAGAATAGAGCGGTAATCTTAGAAAGCCCGCCCCAGTGCCAGGTTTATTGCGGTCGTTACAAGGATTTGCGATTACGGTATTTAGGAATCTTTTCTTCGGGCGGCTCATCCGTCGTTACTTCAGACTCATCCGCATTATCTTCGGCAGCTTCTGCAACTCCGCTGACGACCCCGGCCTCCAGCCCCTGGCCCTCTTCCAATAACTCCTCCACACTTTCGGAGTCGACGTCATGAGCGCGCGACAATCCTTGCAGATCGCCTGATTGGCCCCCGGCATCGGGACCAACACCCCGCGGTCCCGACCGCGTCGATGCGCTATTTACCTCAGCAGTTCGCCGCGCGGGCGCGCCACGCAATCGACTCGACGGGGTGCCCCTCGCAGACCGGACGGAACTTTGCTGCTTTGCACTGCGGTTAACGCCAGGAGGGCTTTTCCGCGTTGCCCGAGGCTTTGCTCCCTTAGGTTTAGAAGTCTTCGTGGACTTGGACTTATTCGCCTTGGACTTCGCGCCGGAGCTCTTAGCGCTAGCCTTCGCTTTTTTCCCCGCCGGCCTTTTCTTATTAGAAGCTTTCTTAGTTTTTGCCATCCGGGGAGTCTACCATTCCGCAAAAATCTGTCAACCACATCCAATGCAAGCTCTAGGGCCGCCGGAAAATCTCGTACACGGCCCCCTTACTAAACGAGACAATGAAAAGGTGACCGTTGGGCCCCGTTAGGATGTCCGTTGTGATGCCAAAACCCTTACCGAAAAGCAGACTTTCGCTCCCAGTGATATCCCATTTGTCATCGTTCTCCGCTCTACGTCCGGCTAACTGCTGATCTCCGCTCAGGTCGAGGTCCATCCGATCGCCAGTTAGTTTGAACCGGAACAGATGGCCCCCGAGCAGGAAATCCCTGGCGCCGCCGATAATCATATCGCCATCGAATTCCGCGCCCAGTCCTGCTCCTTGCACGAAACCCAGGCCCCGCGGGAGCAATCTCATACTTCCACGTAAAGAGAGGGTCGTTATAAAACGCACCGGGCAGCATGAACAACCGCGCGAGCGCTTCCTCTGGCGAGTCTGCAATCAACGTCGGTAGCCATCGAACCTGCTGCAGCCCGAAATATTGCGGACTGGTTTCGATGGCCTTGTAATCGCCCACGTGATCGATGAGGCCCATGGCTTGTGTCCATCCGCCATTGGCGCCTGCCTCAATCCGGTTGATCTCACTTCCGGAATCGTCCCCGTCTTCGGACTCCCACAATTGCCCGGTGGCCGGGTCGAACGCCAGCCCGAATCCATTGCGCAGGCCGTACGAAAACACTTTCGCGATATTTGCCGCCGCCTCCGCGCTGGTTCCCGCTGGCAATTCGACATTGACAAATGGATTGTCGTCCGGCGTGCTCCCATCATCATTAAGTCTCAGAAGCACTCCTGTCAGGTGGGCATTGTCGGGCTCGGGACCCCCGAATTGATCGTCTTTGCCGTCCGGTCCGAAGCCGGTAGTGATGTTTTGCATCCAGCCTCGGCGCCCGTTGTCCCCGATGCAAACGTAAAGCTTGTCGTCTGCTCCAAAAAGAATCTTGCCGCAATTGTGGTTTCCAGCCGGTAGCTGGCCGGTCTCCCTCTGGTATGCGCGCAGGCGGATAATGTTCCTATCGAACGTCAGCACCGAGCCATTCCAGTGAAAGCGATCCACGCGGTTGCCCAGCAGCGGCACCGCGGTTGGGTCGGCCGTGTCTGCTCCAAAAAGTGAATCGCACTCGGGTCCGGCCGCTGGCCCATGGCAGGTCCAGTAAAGGTACACAAAACCGTTCGTCTCGAATTCCGAGTGCACTGCTATTCCCAGCAACCCGCGTTCAGAAAACGAATTGACGCCCAGGTCCAACACCGTCGATTGCACGTTTCCGCTCACTACGCGCTTTACTTGGCCCGTACTCTTCTCCAGCACAAGAAAATCGTCATCCCCTATGAACGCCATGCTGGTAGGTGCGGTCAGGCCTCCTACCACCTGTCCCACCAGCAAATTCCGGTCCACGACAACCGGATCGGAAACCTCCGCCTCCGTAATTGTCTGTGCTGTCGCAGAATTGTTACTGGAATCAGGATCGGGCTCGCTGGCGGCCACGCTGGCCGTGTCCGTGACCAAGCCCACCACTTGCGGTTTTACAACAATGAATACCGCGGCTCCCGCCTGCGTTCCCACGCCAAGGGTTCCGAGGTCGCAAGTGATTGTCGTTGTGCCCGTGCAAGGCATTGGCGCCTTCCCGATAAACCTGAAATTTGCTGACACCAACGTCAGTCCCGCGGGCAACACATTGGTCACGCGAACTCCATTGGCTGGATCAGGTCCGTGATTAATCACGTTCATTCCAAACGTAAGATTCTTCCGGATCGTCGCAGGATTGGGCGATGGCGTGTTCGTGATCGAGACGTCAGCCGACGCCTGCGCTTTTGCCCCCACCGGAAGCATCATCGAGAACGTAAGTCCCGCCGCAAGCAAGCACAATTTTTCTTTCTTCATTTTTCGCTCCCATAATTCGACATGTTGGACCCATTCAGCACTTTCACCACGGCTCGTGAAGCGCTAGTTTTTCCTTCCGGCGATTCACCGTTGTGCCATAATCGCCCCATGAAACCTATAATCCGCGTTCTTCAACTTTTTCTGGGGGCCTGGCTGGCCATTGCGGCATGTCCGTCAGCACAGTCCTCAAATCTCCAACAAACGCCAGCCAAAGAAACGCAAACGCAAGCCCAAGCTCCCGCGAATTCCATGAGTCCTGCGGATCTCGTAAAGCAGGGCCGCAAGCTTAATAGTGAAGGCAAGCAGGACGAAGCATTGGCCTTATACCGTCGCGCCTTGCAGCAGTCCCCGGATCTGCCTGACGCGCACCTCGCCATCGGCATCGCTCTCGACCTGCAGGGTCAATACGACGAAGCGCGCACCCATCTCCAAAAAGCCATTGAGCTCGCTTCCGGCGAGAAGTCCAAAGCGCAAGCTCTCAAAACAATGGCCGTCTCTTACGCCTTCCAGCAGAATGCCGGCGAAGCATCAAAACTGGAACGCCAGGTTTTCGACGCCCAAATGGCAGCTCGCGACTACCCTGCCGCCGCCGAAACCGCAAACGAAGCCGCGCGCATTGCGCTCGAGTCCGGTGACCTCGTCTGGGCCGCCAAATGGTATCAGACCGGCTACACCACCGCACAGCGCAAACCTAACCTGACTCCCGCCGAAAAAGATCTGTGGGATTTTCGCTGGCAGCATGCTCAGGCGCGCATCGCGGCGCGGCAGGGCAAACGTGAGGAAGCGCAAAAGCATGTTTCCGCCGCCAAAGCGATTCTCGACAAGGGAACCAATCCCCAGCAAGCCTCGTACTTCCCCTATCTGGCCGGCTACGTGGCCTTCTACGGCAATGATTACAAGGCCGCAATCGCCGAGCTTCAGAAAGCGGACCAGCGCGACCCCTTCATCCTCAGCCTCTTGGCGCAAGCCTACGAAAAATCCGGCGACAAAACGCAAGCTATGGAGTATTACCGCAAGATCCTCGCCTCCAACGCCCACAACCCCACGAACGCCTTTGCGCGCCCGTTGGCCAAAAAGAAACTCGCCGATTCCGGCGCCTAAAATATCCTTCGTTTGCGAAGGCCTTGGTCGCAATAGCGATTCCCGTTTCCCTTACACGCTGGAATATTTTCGCGAAAGCTTTCGCATATCGCCGATCAGTCGCGGTACTCCCGTCCAGGCGTCTTCTTTTTCGTTTTCATATTCCGCCGACATATACCCCTTATATTCGCCCTTCGCGAACATTTGCCACACGCGATCGAGATCGATCAGCTCGCCGGAATCAAATCGATATCGGATATGCGTTTGCGTGGCGTAAGGGATACACGCCTCGATCTGCGCGTAGCTGCTTTCTACCGGGAGGAAGTGCGTGATATCGAGATTGATTCCCGCATACGGTGAATCGACGCGCCGGATGATTTCCAGCAGCGTGTCCGCGTGCTGCGTAATTCCGCCGTGCGGCTCGATCCCCAGTGTGATCCCGCGTTTTCCCGAATATTCGCTGGCGGGCTTCATGATCTCCGTGCACCAATCCACACCCTGCGCTGTCGTCGCCCCCGGCGGCAATTTCCCGGCAAACACCCTCAGGTGCGACGCGCCCAATTGATCCGTCACCTCGATCCACTTCTTGATGTCCGCGAGCACCGCCGCTCGCTTTTCCTTCTCCGCCTGCACCATGGTCGCCCCGCATGCCGCTCCGGAGAATCCAATCCCATTCTTAAACGCCACATGCCGTAGATTCGTCAGATACGCTGGCTCCGTCGACTTCAAAAAATAAACCGTCACATCGACGCCATCCACCTTCAGTTCCACCCCTTTGCGGATGAAGTCCTCCATCGATATCTGCCCACCCTTCAAATACTTGCTATACGAAATCGCGCAGCATCCCACCAGCAATCGCGTCAGGTCTTGGGTGCTTGTTCCCCGGCCGCTGGGCGACGGCACGCCGCCCGGGTATGCCTTCTTATCGCCCTGCGCCGGAGTCTGCCCGCCCGCGTTAGGCCCCGCCAACCCCACGGCCGCCGCCCCCGCCGCCGCAACTCCCGCTTGCAAAAACTTTCTCCGATCAATCCCGCTCATGTGTCCCTCCTCAAAATCTCACCACCCGCTCCATTTATACACCGTTAACGCCGCGCCGCATACTCTCCCTGCTCCCTCCGTCGCGTTGTGTCCTAGGCAAGGGAAGCAGCTCGTTTAAGCCATGTCGTTGGTGTCGCCCTAGCCCGTGGGTGCCCCATCCTTGCGCTTTTCGCGAGGGTGGGGATTTTGTCTTGCAGAGTTCACGGCGTAACCTTCAGCTCCGAAAAATGAGCGATGGTCCCCGGCCCCACCCACAGCGCGATTGCACCGTTCGCGGTTGGCTGCTTAAGATCGTTCACGATGAGCACCGGCTGTTCCGCGCCGTTCACGTAGAGCCGCGCGCTCGCTCCAGCCACCTGGATTTTAACTTGCGTCCACTGCCCGGGAACCAAATCGACGTAGGACTCATACTTTCCCGGGGTCTCCGACCTGAGTTTCTGCCACGGGAACCCAGGTACCGAGATGTACTGCGCGGAATGGTTTCGTTGCAATTGGTCCTCGGATCGCCCGTTCTTGGGGCGCAGGTAGAAGCACTCGAAGTGCGAGTTGTCCGCGCTCACGCGAAACGCAATACCCACAAAGCCTCGCAACGCTGGCGGCGCGTTGGGCGCAGTGTCGCCGCTCAGGCTGGCTTCAATGCTGCCGTCCTGGAAGGAGCTTCCTGGAACCACTGCGACACTCTCCGAATCGGCAACGCCCTCTGGACCTGCATCGGTAATACGCATGGCGGCACGCCCGCGATAGGTAACCGCCTCCGCTTTCACGTTGTGCAACTCGAGCTTGTCAATCGCGAGCGTGCCGGACGTGAGCTTGCCAGGCGTGAGCTTGCCGGGCGCGCGCCCCGGAGCTTTTTGCCGCGATGGGCTCCCTGATTGTGTCGCTGAACTAACCAGTACGCCGGCCAATGCCAGCACCCACATCAAACCGCATTTCATCGCTCCCCCCTTTTCCCCAACGTTCCCCTTTTATCACGTTACGAGCAGAAATTCGAAAAGGTTCCGCTGTGGCTTACCGCGCATCCCAGCCCCCCCGTGTTACACACCTTCTTTATTTGTTTCAAAATAAAATCCGGAATGCCTACTCGCAAAATGTGGTACATAATGCGCGTAATATGTTTAGCGATTTCCTCTCTCGGAGAACGTCAACGATGAAAAATCCGAAGGGTACAATTCCTGCCAGCGGTAGCAGGGAAGTAGGCAGTTCGCGAGTGCCCATCTTATTTCTCGCGCTAATTCTCGCCCTATCGTGCGCAGCTTCAGCCAACACGACGGATGATGCCAAAGCCCAAGCCGCGAAGGACGCCATCCGCCAACAGATCGCTAAGTACACCGCAGCTCTCGACGCGGCGGACAGCAATCTCGGCGCGCAGGTTTGGCGAACTTCCGCGGATGTATCCGTTATCTACCCCGCCGGCCACGCTCACGGCTGGGAAGAAGTGAAGGGACTCTACAATTTCTTTGGTTCGTTTTTTTCCGAACGCAAGCTAACCGTCCGCGACATGGTTATTCATGTAAACGGTGACTCCGCCTGGGCCGAGTTCTATTGGCACTTCGTGGCCAAGAGCAAAGACGGCTCACCCATTCAAACCGACGGCCGAGAAACCCAAATCTACGAAAAGTCCGCCAACCGCTGGCAACTAGTCCACGTCCACTATTCCGGCCCAGCAACCCAGCCGCCTCAACAATAGTTTCCTCTGGTCGACGGCACAGTGCCGGTGACGAGTGCCTATACCCTCGGCAGTGTCCGCACCAGCGCGGAACTATACCTGCCCTAAATTCTGCGGTTTTCAATCGACTTCACCTTCCAATAGGATCATGGAAACAATAGGAGCTTTTGGATTCGTGGGAACCGCGTATTCGCTCTTGGTGTCAGAGAGCTATGGACATGCTCAGAGTTGATTGGGATTTGCGGTCGTTCTGGAACGGCCTTACTCACGCATCCGGTTATTACATCTTCTGTCTGCTTTTAGTAGCCGGGTATACGATATATTTTTTCGCTAAGACCTTGTATCGCCTTCACTGCTTGAAAAGGTCTCACCAACTCAATGGCACGCTAGCGAACTCTCCTTTGCTTAGCATGAGCCGAGGCATTGAAAATCTACGCCAGCTGCACTTATTGTTTCTCTTGCTCTTCGCGCTGTTTTTCGCCAATGAGAATTTCGTGGCCTTTCGCGCCGTCGCGTACTCGGACGTTCATTGCGACGTCGCGAGGTTCGACTTCAGCACAGGATTCGCATATTTCGTTTCAGCGGTACTCACGGTGCTCCACATTCTTCAGTGGATCGCTTCTGCGCGGCTTCGCCGATCACTTCCATCAACATAACTTGTGCCTATGCCCATCTCAGAGGTAAACGCCTTTTTCTCTTAGCCTTTGCCCGTGGGTGCCCCATCCTTGCGCTTTTTGCAAGGGTGGGGATTTTGCCTTGAGGTTGACTTCTAGCCCACCTCGAAACCTGTCCTGAACGAAGTCGAAGGAGAGGTGAGGCTTTTATTGTCTTGGTCCGTTCCTCCTTCTTTCTGCTCCTCTTCGCCCTCTGTGTTTCACGTCTTCTTCGGTTTCCCCATTTACCCCGTCCGCAAAACCCGCAGCGGCCTCTCCAACAAAGCGGTGGTTCCTAATAAAATTACAAAGATGAGTGTATCGTAGCGTAAAGTTCTAGTCGGCAAAAGCCGCTGGATAGGCGAGTCGGAGACGGTATGTCGCGTCGCGATCGATTGTGCCGAAGAACACAGGGCCGTTGAGTGCAGACTTCGCTTTAGCCAGCTGCTCCATGAGTCCGACAATGCTTTCACCGATCTCATCCTCGTATTGAACGAAAAAGACTTCGGCTGGACTGTTGAACAGTCTCTGGATTTGATCGCCATTCTTGCCCATCATGCCGGGGACCAACGTGCCTTTCTTGGCCGGACCCTTCAGCGCAAAGGCAGCGCGCTTTTGTTTGCCACGAACTTTCAATTTCACAGAGAAGATGTCGTTACTTTCGCCTCCCCAATCTTTTGGGATTTTCAATTCTTGCAGCAGGCGCAGGACGCCCAGCTTGACCTTCTGTTCCGGGAGACGCTTTGGGGTCAGCGCGTCCGGAATTGTGAGTATCTTCTTAGCCTTTTTGAATTGATCCACGTCGTCAATCGTGATGAAACGAGTCTTCACGATGAACGGCAGGCGGATTTTTACAGTAGTGATTACCTTAACGCGGGGATTGGTCTTGGTGGGATAGCTTGCCAATTGCCTGTTATTGCCCGCAAGGCTAAGAATTTTGGGCTTATTTAAGACAACGAAGCCGATCTTTCGATACACAGTCTGCATCGAGCCGTTGATCCGGTCGCGCGCTTGCTCCAAAAGCCCTTCCCGAGAGAGCGCCTTCGCGATTATCGTGACTCGCTTCCGCGTGTAGCCAGTTACTTCCGCTATTTGTTGTGCTGATTTCGTACTTCTTTTCCCAAAATAGACAGCCTCGAATACCTTCTGCCGCGCTGGCGCGTTCTTGAGGATTTCCGCAAAATTTGCGATCTGGTCCCGCCGATGGGAAGAAGTGTCTGAGACTTGCATCGACATAAGCTAACGGTCTCTCTTCTTGCCCTTCTTACTCTTCCGAAGAGGAACGATCATACTGACGTTGTTGCGTGTCACGCCCAGGACGTTACCTACTTGGTCGGTTGATGCATTCAATTTGAGTGCTATAAGAATCAGCAGATTGCGGATGTCCTTTAGTTCTTTCATTAGCTTCGCGTCCATATCCCTCCTATATGCGCTCTAAGTGAATTTGCCCTTTACCGATCACTGCTAGAATGGTGTCAACGAAACCGCAAAATCTAAATGCATCCGCCTGTGTAAAAGCATTGCTTAAGTTGTGGTGTGCTCGATTACGAAAAGCGGCGCGTGTCAACGAGTTTGAGACAGGTGCTCACGGAATTTAGTGAGTTTTTCATGTGTTTTGAACCGGCTTGTTGATCCAGACTTCGCTGGGAAGTTGGGGTGGTTTAGGAGCGCTGCGTACGAAGCGCTCCGGGTGAAGCTGGTAGGCGGTGTCCAGCACCGCTTGACGTTGCCGCAGGATGGTTTCTGCCTGACCGTGGTGCACCATGGCCGGCGTGAGCAAGCCCACGCCGGAGTGGCGATGTTCTTCGTTGTACCAACGAAAGAACCCCTGCGAGAAAGCGCGGCTGTCCTGGATGCACCCGAAGCGGTCCGGGAACTCCGGCCGATATTTCAGGGTGCGGAACTGACTTTCGGAATACGGGTTGTCGTCCGAGACGTGCGGGCGGCTGTGGGTTTTCGTCACGCCCAAGTCGGCCAGCAAAAAGGCCACCGGCTTGGAACTCATCGAAGTTCCGCGATCGGCATGCAGCGTAAGCTGGCCTGGTTTGATCTGCTGTTTCCTGCAACTCTCCTCGATCAGCCGCTTGGCCAGTTCCGCGCTCTCGCGCATCGCCACCATCCAGCCGGTGACGTAGCGGCTGAACACATCGAGGATCACATAGAGGTAGAAGTAGGTCCACTTGGCGGGTCCCAGCAGCTTGGTGATGTCCCAGCTCCAGAGCTGATTGGGAGCCGTGGCCAGCAGCTCCGGCTTTTTATAGGGCGGATGAGTCAGTTGATCGCGGCGCTCGCGAGATTCACCGCGCTGTCCGAGCAAGCGATACATGCTGCGGATCGAGCAGTGATACTCCCCTTCATCGAGCAACGTAGCATAAACAGCGGCTGGCGAGCGATCTTGAAAACGCTCTTCGTGCAGACGAGCGAGGACCGTTTGGCGTTCCGCGGGACGAAGTGCCCGCGCCGGCGAAGGCCGCGATGTGGCCACCACCGGAGAAGAACTCTTGCGGCGATCCCCGTAGTAAGAAGCGCGAGGCACATGGAGCGCTTGGCAAGCGGCGCTGGTACCCACGTCCACCGCCAGTTGGGTGACCGCGGACATCAGGATTTTTCCTCGGGGTCCTGCTCCGGAATCGGATTCCCCAACAGCGCAGCCACTTTTTTTTGAACGTCGATGATGATCTCCGCTTTGCGGAGCTTTTCCGTCAATTGACCAAGCTGTCGGCGCAGCTTCTGGTTTTCTTCCGCCAGGGGGTTGTGCGCGGATCGTGGCCCGCGTTTCCGCGGGGTCAACGCTTCGCGGATGCCCAGGTCGCGCTCGCGCCGCCAGCTCACCAGGTGCGAGGAGAACAAACCCTCCCGGCGGAGCAGAGCGCCCACACCGCCGCGTGTCGCGGCAGCGGCCTCGGCTTCCTGCAGAATGCGTTGCTTATACTCAGCGGTGAAAATGCGCCGCTTGGGCTTGGCCACCACTTCGGGATCGGGCCGCGAAGCTGCCAGCCGATCGGCGCCCGCTTTGGCTGGCGCTGCACTGCGCTGCGGCTCGCTACGCTCGCCTTCGCTCCGTTCCGCGCCAGCCAAACCTCCAGGAGAAAGAACCACACCAAGAGAATTCCCGTTCATCTCTGCCTTTTTCTTTCTCGCCCTGCTCATTAATTAAGGGTACTAAAACTGTCTCAGAGATGTTGGCACGGAGGGAGAAGGAGTTCCGACTGGTATTTCGCAATTCGGTCCAGATCAATACCGAATATCTGCAGCAGTTCGTTGAATTTGATTCGGTAAATGACACTAAGACTGTAAAGCTTGTAGATACTTGGACTGGATTGAGTATTTTCTAACTGGGTCAGCCAGGCGTTAGAGATGTAAAACTCAGAATTATTCTCGGAGTCAGCGAGTTTCTTGCTCAGCTCTTCGACTTCGCGGGTTGTAACGCCGACACGCCCCCTCAATTCTTTTAGCTGCTCCCCAGTTCGCAATTGGTCCTCCCGCTTGACAGGGCGCGCTTATGATACCAAGCGTCTTTCGCTATTGTTATCCCCAAATATAAATACATTCTTATGATCATGTCTGGAATGAATATCCCAGGTACCAATCGATGGGTATCCCTCGGCTGGGCCGTTCAGCCTATTATAACGCCGATTCAACAATGGCTCGACGTACCCATTTTAAGTGGACCAGCGAAGGGCCTGAGATGGATCTCGGAATCTTCGAGCCTAAATTTCTGGCTGGGTAAGTTCGAACAACGCAAGATGCAAGTATTTGCCAGAGAATTAAAACCCGATTCTGTCGTCTATGACGTAGGTGCTCACGTTGGTATCTACTCACTGACTGCATGTCGCTCTTCAAGGGCTGTCTTCTCTTTTGAACCGCACGTGGCCAATCTCTTTTATCTGCGGAGGCATCTCGAGCTAAACAGTTTTGCAAATGGAACCGTGGTTTCTAAAGCTGTTTCCGCAACCAACGGCACAGCTAAATTCGACTCCGGCCATGATCGGTCCGAAGGGCGTATTTCGGAGGATGGCGAGGTTGAGGTGCAATGTGTCTCGTTAGATTCGTTCTGTGAGAAAGGGAATCCGTTCCCTGACTTAATTAAAATGGACATCGAGGGTACGGAATATGATGCTTTGTGCGGTGCGATGAAAATCCTTGCACACAAAAAGCCCACGCTATTTCTGGCTACACACGGTTTGGAAGTTCATCGTGCCTGTTGCGAGCTTTTGTCTGCGCTAGAATATGATATCGAGCTTCTAGGATCTAACGAGCTCATTGCCCGCGGTTAACTCCTTTTTACCGTATCTCTATACGTCAGAAATAGTATGACTTCAGATACGTGCTTACAAAGCTGAGCAAAGTTTAGTTTCAATTCGATACACCCTGCTGTGCGTATAATTTTAAACACAACATGCTTCTAAGAGGCCCCGCAAAGTTTGACGAACGCCGGAATACTTACCGTTATCCCTGTTGCGGTGAAGCACTTGTGAAAGCATCGGCGGGGACGTTGCTCGTGAGTCCACTTCCCTCCGGAACAGAAATCGATGTTCTGCTCGTGGTCCAGAAACGCCACATAAGAGCGAAAGGACGAGTGTGCGCGTCACGCATAGGTTTCGGAATGGGACCCGCTTTCACCGAGATAAGTCGTAGAAACTACATCAGCTTGACCGATCTCGCTTGGTGCGTCTCGGAGGCCTCACCCCGAGGCTCCGAACAACCTACAACCCGATCACCAAATCGCGAAGCCTGGATTGGATCTCAGAATAACCATAACATTCGTGCGTCGAAACAACGGCTGCCCTAAAAGCCCTCTTAATGATGTTGGTTCGCAAAAACTTGATAGGTAACGAAGGTTATACCGAGTCGTTAGGACAAGCGAATTCTATTATGCGTGGATTGTTTGCGCCACGCGATTCCTAACTGGGGAGATATAACCGACGGGATAGGGGAAGCTGCAATGGGGGAGCGATGATTCAGACTTCTTGTAAGTTTAACTCTAGGGTATTCATGGAGCTGCGGCGACAGGGGATTTACGCGAGGGGTCCTTTTCCGAT
>JRHI01000842.1_pt1 | contig 30470 bp, 28 predicted proteins | sample 215371 | NCBI WGS metagenome assembly JRHI01 (sample SAMN02929681, study PRJNA255918) | sediment metagenome | biome: cave system; feature: Ice Cave; material: Sediment; isolation source: sediment from deep within a dark volcanic ice cave with no known source of... ...
CTGCGCGCCTTCGGCCTGTACCTCATTCAGCCGTTACAGTCCACTAGTGGACTGTAACGGCCACAGCTCAGACGACCGCTCCCGGGGGCAGGATCATGTGGGCGCCGACGACTCCATTCACGAGCTGGGTGATGCGCAGGTCGGCAGCCACGCTGGCCAGCACCAGTGCCTCGCGGCGGTCGCAATCGTGGAGCTCCTGCAGAAGATCGAGCATTCCCTCCAGCGCTCGGGCCGAAGCCTCGTGCAGATCGTCGGCAAAGCCGAAGGTGATCCAACCGGCCGGTGCCTGCGCTCGCGGTGCCTCGAGATGGAGTTCCGGGAGGAGGCTCAGTCGCACCTCGCAGCGCTCCATCGGGCATTCGATCGCGGTCCCCGACACCTCCCCATCCCCCTGCGCGGCGTGACCATCCCCGATGGAGAGCAGCCCTCCCCGAACCGCGATCGGTAGGAAGAGCCGGCTGCCCGCCACCAGCTCGCGGCAGTCGATGTTTCCACCTGTCAGCCGCGGCGGCCCCGTCGAGTGGTCCCCCGGCTCGGCCGGCGGCATCCCGATGACGCCCATGAACGGACGCAGCCGGACCGAGTGCCCGAACTGGTTCAGGGCGACTCCTGCGGCGTTGTCGATTCCCCAGAGGACTGGGAATTGGGGACTTTCCGAAACGCCGAGCCGGTCGTTGAGTGGCGTGCTCCAACCCGCCGCCGCCGTCCAACCCCAGGTCCCGGGCACGATCGTTATCAGCTCCACCTCGAGAGTCATCCCCGGTTCCGCACCCGCCACCGCGATCGGCCCACAGAGGGCGTGGCCGTCCTGGCGAGGTTCCAGCGTCCGCACCGGAACGCCCGGCTCAACCTGTGGTTCGAGGTTCCAGCGTGCGTCGAGTGTGCGCAGCACCACCGTGTCACCCGAGTCGACCGTCAGTATCGGTGGCCGGGTCCCGGAAAAGGGCCCGTGCACGGTGCCCGGGCCGGGCTCGATGTGGTGTCGACTCATCCGACGGAAGGGATGGTCAGGGTCATCTTCAACTGTGAAGCGACCAGCTCTGCGGACAACCGCCCACCCATCGTCCTGGCCAGCTCCCGGCTGATAGCAAGCCCCAGCCCGACGCCGCCGGCCGCGGAGGAGCGGGACGGATCCGCCCGATAGAAGCGGTCAAACAGGCGCTCGGGGTCAGGAGCATGCTTGCCCACCTGGTTCAAGACCGACACCTCGATGCTCATGAGGCCCGTCTCAACTGTCACTAGGACCTGCGTTGCCTCGGGAGCGTACTTGACAGCGTTGTCAACGAGATTGTCGATGATCTGGTGGAGCCGCTCGAGGTCAGCCCTGACGGGTGGAAGCGAGGCGGGCACCTGGAGCTTCATGTCCAGGTGGCGCTCGGCGGCCCGGGGCTTCACCAGCTCGATCTCCTGTTCAAGGAGAGCCTGGAGGTCGACATCACCCAGCTGGATCGAGAGATGGCCGGACTCGACCCGAGCCAGGTCGAGCAGCTCCTGGGACATCCGAAGCACGCGCTGGGCCTCCTCATGGATGATCTCGGCCGCTCGCGACCGCTGCTCGGCGGTCTGGAGGCTGCCGTCGACGAGGGCCTGGCTGAACCCGATCAGGCTGGTCAAGGGCGTCTTGAGCTCGTGGGAGATGTTGGCCAGGAACTCGCGCTGGGTCGTCCGCGCCCGCTCGACCGCCTCTCCCATCCGGTTGAAGGAGCGGCCCACGACCCCGATCTCATCCCCACCCGTCCGGCGCACCCGTCGAGAATAGTTACCGGCGGCAATCTCCTCGGCCGCCGCAGCCAGCTCCGAGAGCGGCTGGGCGACCGCCCGGCTGAGCACCAACGCGACCGCGAGGGCGACTGCCAGAGCGATCAGAGCTGCCCCGACAAGGAGCGGCAGCAGGCTCCTCACAGCGATTGCATTGATGGTGGCGGCGGAGCGGACCAGCACCACACGATTGGCGCCGAACGGGTCGCGGCGGGGATTGATGGTGGCGGCGCTCCCGATGTAGCTCTGGCCGCCCAGGAGCAGCTCGCCTTCGGCGGTCAGGTCCTGGTCGATCTTCCGGGTCCGGCTGAGGTTGATCTTTTTACCCAGTGCGGCATCGTTCTGGGTGTCGAAGACCACCTTGCCCGCCGGGTCGAGCAGGAGCATCCGGTCGGCGGAGCCATAGCGATTGAGTCCGATCAGTCGGTCGTGGAAAGCTTCCCGGGTCGCCAGCCGGCCGGCCACACAGTCGATCCGCGGCTGCGGCTGGGCGGTCTGGCACTCGGCGCGCAGCACATCATGCCGAGCGGTCAGCGACAGTCGGTCGAGCTCAACCTGAGCGGTATCGAATTCCAGTGAGCGGACGAGAACCAGGCTCAGGGCACCGCTGGTGAGCAGGCTGATCAGGACGATCCCGGCGGCGGCGAGGAGAAGCCGGATGCGAAGGCTCACGGCGAACTCCAGCTCMGCCGGTGATGCAAGCCCGCCGCGAGCACCGGCAGCTCAGGCGGCCTTGAGTTCGAGCCTGTAGCCCACGCCCCAGACGGTGTCGATGGTGGGATCGGTCACGCCTGCAGCGGCAAGCTTCTCACGGACCTGCTGCACATGAACGTCGACGGTACGGGTGTAACCGGGAAAGTCATAACCCCAAACGAGGTCGAGCAGCTCCGTCCGTTGATACACGCGGCCCGGATGTCGGGCAAGGAGGGTCAGCAGATCGAACTCCTTGGGCCTTAGCTGGACCCTCGCCTCCCCGTGCCTGACCTCATGCCGGCCAAGATCGATCTCGAGGCCGCCGGCGCGGATCACCGCGGTCTGGTCGGGCTCCTGCCGCGTGCGGCGCAGCAGCGCTTTCGCCCGCGCGACAAGCTCCTGGGGGTGAAAGGGCTTGGTCAGGTAGTCGTCGGCCCCCAGCTCCAGCCCGACCACCTTGTCGGTGATCTCGTCACGGGCTGTGAGCATGATGATCGGCACCTGGCTCTGCTTGCGGATCTCCCGGCAGATGGTCAACCCGTCCACTCCCGGGAGCATCACATCGAGGATCACCAGATCGGGCCGGCCCGAGCTGAATCGACCCAACGCCAGCGCCCCGTCGGAGACCGAGTCGACCTGGTAACCCTCCCGATTGAGGTAGAGCCGGGCGAGCTCCACGATGTGTTCTTCATCGTCGACGACCAGGATTTTTTCACTGCTCATTGAGGCAGATGATCATGCGGTTGTGATGCGAAGCGTCCGCAAGATGCCATGGAAATGTAAACGTCAACTCGGCGGCGCCTGGCGAGGGGCGGTCGGGCCCGGTTGCGAGGTCGGGCCGCCTCCCGCTCTGGGCTCGGTCCCCTCGCGGAGCCGGCGAATGTTGTCGCGGTGGCTGTACACCACCAGCGCCGCCAGGCCCAACGCCAGCCCCACCCCGTCCAGCCGGCGGTAGATCAGGGCCACCGTTAGGGGCAGCGCAGCCGCACCGGCCAGGGAGCCGGCGGAGATGATCCGAGAGCGGCGGCCGGCGATGATCCCGGCCAGGATCACCAGAGGCGTGGCGGCCGGCCAGAGGATGATGGCGGCTCCCGCTGTGGTGGCGACACCGCGACCGCCCTGGGCCATCAGGAACACCGAGAAGACCTGGCCAAGGACAGTCGCCAGCACCACCGCACCCAGTTCGATGCCCGTCAGCCGCAGGCGCAGCCCGAGATAGGCGGCGAGGGCGCCCTTTGCGGCGTCGAGGAGTGCCACGACGATCGATGCCGGCAGACCCAGCGCGCGGTACGTGTTCGTTGCGCCGACCCGTCCGCTGCCGACCAGCCGCGGATCCACCCCCGCCAGCTTGCCCATCACCAGGCCCGTCGGAATGGCGCCGACGAGGTATCCGGCGATGGCCAGGACGAGCGCGGTCACGGGATCACCGCAGCTTCTATTTCTTCTCTTGCCGGAGGACCAACTTGAGGGGGTTGCCCGCGAAACCGAAGCGCTCGCGGAGCTTCTTCTCGAGATACCGACGGTAGGAGAAGTGGAGCAGGTTCACGTCGTTGACGAAGAGAACGATCGTGGGCGCCTCGGACTCGGCCTGGGTCGCGAAGTTCAGCGAGAGGCGCTTGCCCTTGAAGCTGGGGGGCGGTCGCTCGCTCATCGCGGTCCGCAGCACCCGGTTCAGCTCGCTGGTGGGTACCCGGGTCCGCCGCTGCCCCACGACCTCCAGCGCCGCCGGTAGCACGTTGCGAACCCCGCTTCCTGACTTGGCCGAGATCATGACAACAGGGGCGTGGGGTACGAACTTGAAGTTGGCCGCTATCTGGCGCTTCCAGGCCACCGCAGTGCGCTGCTCCGGGTCCACCAGGTCGATCTTGTTGAGAACCAGGATCAATCCTTTGCCCGCCTCGAGCGCGTAGCTGGCGACATGCTGATCCTGGGTCAGAACTCCCGAGGTCGCCTCCATGACCAGCAGGACGGCGTCCGACCTCTCCATCGCTTTGATCCCGCGCAGGAGGCTGAAGCGCTCGAGCCGGTCGCGGGCCGCGCTGCGCCGGCGAATGCCCGCCGTGTCCACCAGGACCACGGGGAGACCATCGAAGGTGAGAACGGTGTCCACCGGGTCGCGGGTCGTTCCCGGGACATCGCTGACCAGAGCCCGTTCGTCGCCCAGTAGGGCGTTCAGGAGCGAGGACTTGCCGACATTGGGGCGGCCCATGATCGCAATCCGGGCGCTCTCCTCCTCGCCCTGCTCCGGCTCAGCCGGCGGCAGGTGCTCGAGCACCCGATCGAGCAGATCGTCGACCCCGATGCCGTGCTCGGCGGAGAGCATCAGCACCTCCGCGAAGCCCAGGCCCAGGATCTCGTGACGGAAGTGCTCCTGGCCATGAGTATCCGCCTTGTTGGCGGCCACGACGACGGGGCGGCCGGAGCGGCGGAGCATCTCAGCGATGTCGCGGTCGATGGCCGTGAGGCCCTGCCGGACATCAAGCATGAAGACGATCGCGTTGGCTTCCTCGATCGCGATCCGGGTCTGTGCCTCGATGTCCGCCTGGCTGAATTCGCCGTCCACCGCCGGGAAGGCATCCATCTCGAGGCCGGCGGTGTCCACCACCGTGAATTCGGAGCCGAGCCACTCGCAGACCCCGTAGAGGCGATCGCGGGTGAGACCTGCCGTGGGATCGACGATCGCCTTGCGCCAGCCGACGAGACGGTTGAACAAGGTCGATTTGCCGACATTCGGCCGGCCGACGATGGCGACGATGGGATGCGGCACGGCCTCTATTGTCGGGGCGACCGCCTGCCGCGGGCTGGCGGGCGGCTGCACGACCGCTCGCCCGCCTATCAGACTATGACCGCCAATGTTGCAGGATCGGGTCATTCTCAAGGAGAACCGCGTGTTTGCGGTCTCCGACGCATCCGGCGACATCCCGGTCGGAAACGAATACGGCTACGGCCTTTACCACCTCGACACCCGCTACCTCTCCGGTTTCCAGCTCCGTGTCAACGGCTGCTCGCCGATTCTTCTCAGCAGCAGTGTCGACCGGGCCTACGTGGCCACCTTTCAGCTGGTCAACCCGACCCTCTCCATCGCCGGCGGCCTGGATATCCCCCGCCAGACTTTGAGCATCCGCCGCACGCGGTTCATGCATCGAGGACTCCACGAGAGGCTCGGGATCCAGAACTGCAACCGAAGCAGCGTCGACGTCGAACTCGAACTCGAGTTTGCCGCCGACTTCCGGGATATCTTCGGGGTCCGCGGCTACCACGCCCGAGATGCCACCGGTGTCGTCGAGCCGGTGGAGGTCACCGACACCGGCTTCCGCTTCGGCTATCGGGGCCGTGACGCCGTCCCACGGAGCACCGAGGTCGTCTTTCACTCACCCCACTCCAAACCCAAATTCGCCGCCTCAACCGCTCGCTTTCCGCTTCGCCTCAGGCCGCAGGAGACGTTCGTGCTGCTGGTGGACATCCTGCCGCTGCTGAACGACGACGAGCCACCGCTTCATTTCGATTTCGACAGTGCGCTGACCGATCTCGAAAGCTCGTACCGCCACTGGAACCAGACCTGCACCCAGATCCACTCGGACAACGAGGTGCTGGATGGCGGTCTGCTCTGGCGCAGCCGCGAAGATATCCGGATCCTCTGCGACGATTTTCCGACCGGCCTTTACCCCACCGCCGGGATCCCCTGGTATGCCGTGCCATTCGGTCGCGACGGACTGATCACATCGATCCAGACTCTGGGCCTCAACCCGGACCTGGCTCGCGGAACCCTCCGTTACCTGGCACTTCACCAGGGGACCCGGGTCGACGAATCGCGCGAGGAGGAGCCGGGAAAGATCTTCCACGAGATCCGCTTCGGCGAATTGGCCAATCTCCGGCTGATCCCCCACACCCCGTATTTCGGCTCTGTGGATTCCACCCCCCTCTTTCTGTGCCTACTGGTCGATCTGATCGACTGGACGGCCGACATCGATCTGCTGACTGAGCTGACACCGAACGTGATCGCCGCCCTCGCCTGGTGCGATCGCTACGGAGACAAGGACAAGGACGGGTTCGTGGAGTACCAGCAGCACAATCCGATCGGAGTGCGCAACCAGGGCTGGAAGGATTCGGTGGACTCCCTGACTGCGGCGGATGGCACGCTCGCGCCCCTCCCCGCCGCGCTGGTTGAGGTCCAGGGCTACGTCTACCGGGCCAAGGCCGGGCTGGCTCGGATCTTTCGCTCCCTCGGCCAGCGCGAGACAGCCGACCGCCTCGAGGCAGAGGCGAAGAGCCTGCGCCGGCGCTTCAATTCGGCCTTCTGGATGCCCGACCGGCGCTTCTATGCGCAGGCATTGGACGGCAACAAGGCGAAGGTCGAGGCAATCTCATCGAATCCGGGGCACGCCCTCTGGTCAGGTGTCATCGATAAACAACGCGCGGGCGCAGTCGTGCGGCGGCTGATGAGCCCCGAGATGTTCTCGGGCTGGGGCATCCGGACGCTCTCCAGCGAGGCGACCAGTTATAACCCGATGAGTTATCACAACGGCACCGTCTGGCCGCATGACAATTCAATCCTCGCCGCCGGCATGAAGCGTTACGGGTTCGCCCAGGAGGCCGAGCTCGTCGCCCGCTCGATCATCGAGGCGGGCATGCGGTTCGCTGATGGGCGCCTTCCCGAGCTCTTCTGCGGCTTCAACCGCGATCGCAAGTTCAAATCCCAGCCGGGCGAATACCTCGTCAGCTGCAATCCACAGGCCTGGGGGTCGGGCGCTGTCTTCCACCTGCTGAGCGTGCTCTTGGGCTTGGAGGTCGACATGCTCAATCGGCGCGTGCGGATCAATCCGATCGAGACGCCGCTGTACAACCGCCTCCACGTGTCCGGGCTGCGCGTCGGGGACGGCGTGCTCGACTTCACGGTCGACCGGCGCCGCGGCGCCGTCAGGGTGGCCATCGACCGCTGCCCGCCCGGCCTGACCGTGGAGCATAGTTCCTGAACCCTGAGGCCCGGCCGCGGCTGGCGCTCCTGCACTACTCAGCCGCCCCCGAGCTGGGCGGGGTCGAAGCGATCATGGAGAGCCATCGCCGGATCCTCGCGCAGGCCGGCTATCCGGTCCGTGTCGTGGCCGGTCGGGGCGCTGCCGAGCTGGTTCCGGAGGTCGACTCCCGCCACCCCGCGGTTGAGGCGGTGACGGCCGGACTCGCTGCCGGCGCCGACGTGGCCGCCGCCTTTGCAGCACTGACGGCGGTGATCCGGGAGCGCCTACGGAGGGTGCTGGCGGACACCGATCTCCTGATCGTCCACAACGTGATGACCATGCACTTCAACCTGCCGCTGACCGCGGCGCTGGCGGGGGAGTGGCGCGTCCTTGCCTGGACTCATGACCTCGCCTGGGCGAACGACCGTTACGCAGCCTTCCGGCGTCCCGGTTTCCCCTACGATCTCCTCCATTCCCCCTCCCCGGGCGTCCGTTACGTCGCCATTTCGCAACCGGTCGGTGAGCGGCTCCGGGAGATCTACTCGGTACCCGCGGCGGAGGTGCCGAACGGCATCGACCGGTTCGCGCAGCTGAGGATCCGCGCCGCGACCGCCGAACGCCTGCGCGCCAGCGGCCTGGCCGACGCGGATCCCCTGATCCTGATCCCCTTCCGCATCACGCGGAGAAAGCGGCTCGAGCTGGCGCTCCGAATGCTGGCCGTGCTCGCTCCCCGCCACCCGCGGCTCAAGCTGGTTGTTTCAGGCCCGCTCGGCCCGCATTCCGTTGACAACGTGGCCTACTGGCGCGAGCTGGACGGGCTGCGCAGCGAGCTCGGCCTGGGGTCAACGGCGGTCTTCCTCCACGAGCTCGGTCGCCCGGCAGAGCCCGGCCATCCGGTCGATGACGAGATGGTCGCCGAGCTCTACCAGCTCGCCTCCCTGGTCCTCCTGCCCAGCGAGGCCGAGGGCTTCGGACTGCCGGTGCTGGAGGCGGGGCTGGTGAGGGTCCCCGTCGTTTGCACAGACCTGCCGGTCTTCCGGGCTGTGGCGGGCGACAACCTGTGGCGCTTTCCCATGGACGCCGGCCCTGAGGTGATCGCCGAAGTCGTCGAGGCGGCACTCGCCACGCGCCAGGCACGGCTCCAATCGCGCGTTCAATCCCAGTTCGGGTGGAGCCAGATTCTGCCTCGTCTGGAGGAGGAGATCCGGCTTGCCCTCGCCTGACGGCCGCTTTCGAATCCTGATCCCGGTCCTCACCTCGCGCGGTCTGCCGGGGTTGCTTCCGATCGCGTCTGCGATCCTGAAACAGCGTCGCGGAGTGGGCAGCCTGCTCCGCGTGGTTGAGGTTCCGGTGGGTCAACCGATCTCAAAGGGCGTCACCGTCGCGCGCCGCTACCGGAGCCTTCTGAACAGGATCACAGCCATCGAGGAGCGAGCGGCCGGCCGCTTCGGCGTCGAGGTGCGGGTCTCCCACGACGTCGCCCAGGGGATCCGGGAGGCCGCCCACGAGGTCGGGGCTGACCTGCTCGTCCTGGAGTGGCCAGGCCTCTCCGTGCGCCCGGGCGTGAGCAGTGTCATCGCCAGCCTGGTCGCCGATCCGCCGGCCGACCTGGTGCTGGTCCGGCCGGATCCCGAGGGCCGGCCGGCCGACGACGGGTCGGGGATCCTGGTCCCGGTCCGGGGCGGACCCAGCGCGAGGCTGGCCCTGCGAGTGGCCGACGCCATCGCCGAGGCGGAGGGCGCCCCGGTTACCGTGATGCACATCTACCGGCCAGGCCTCCCCGAGGACCGCCGGCGGCGAGAGTCCAACCATTTCAATGACCTCGTCATCGAGGTCAAGTACCCCGCCGTCAATCGGGTGGAGGTGGATTCGCACCACCCGGGCCAGGCGATCCTGGACGAGGCCCACAAGCACCGGATGACCGTTCTCGGCGCCCAGGCGGAGCGCGCCCGCTCGCCCCTCCTGGTGTCGACAGCTTTGTCCCGAACGGTGCGCCACCTCCCCGGCACGGTCGTCGTGGTCAAGAGCGGCGGGCTGGTCGTCCGAGCGGCCGCCTCTTCGGGGGAGGTCGACACGGTGCCGCCGTCGAAGGCCGAAATCGCCTTCACGCCGGCTCTGCCGGAACGGCACCTTTCGGCTCGAGTCGACCGCTGGTTCGCCGAGAACACCTTCCATTCGCGCGAGTTCCACGACCTCGATCGGCTGGTTGAGATCAAGCAGAGGCAGGGCCTCACGATCAGCCTTGGGCTGCCCACCCTCAACGAGGCGGCCACTCTCGAGACCATCCTGCAACTGATCCAGCGCTACCTGGTGGAGCGGTACCCCCTCCTCGACGAGGTGGTGGTGATCGACAGCGGGTCGACCGACGGCACGGTCGAGATCGCCCGGTCCGTCGGGATCGAGGTCCGCCAGCACCACGAGATCCTGCCCGAGTACGGGTCCTTTAGCGGAAAGGGCGAGGCGCTCTGGAAGAGCCTCCACCACCTCCGCGGGGACATCGTCGCCTGGTGCGACACCGACATCTCCAACTTCCACCCCCGGTTCGTGTACGGGACGATCGGTCCCCTGCTGACAGACTCGCGGATCGGATTCGTGAAGGGCTTCTACAAGCGCCCTTTGAAGTTCGGCACCGAGCTGCTGACCGCCGGCGGCGGGCGCGTCACCGAGCTGACCGCGCGGCCGGTGATCAACCTCTTCTACCCCGAGCTGTCGGGGCTTCTGCAGCCCCTCTCAGGTGAATACGCCGGCCGGCGGGAGGTGCTGGAGCAGCTCCCCTTCTTCACCGGGTACGGCATCGAGATCGGCATGTTGATCGACATCCTCGAGAGCGTCGGACTCAACCGGATAGCGCAGGTCGACCTCGGCTCGCGGGTTCACCGAAACCAGGCGCTGTTCGACCTTTCCAAAATGGCGTTCGCCATCATGCAGGTGGCCCTCAAGCGTCTTGGCGACCGCCACCGGATGCACCTGCTGGAGGAGGTCAACCGCTCGATGAAGCTGATCCACTTTGAGAACGACAGGTTCTTCCTTGAAGTGAAGGACATCCAGGACCAGGAGCGGCCGGCCATGGTGCAGGTGCCTGAATACATCTCGCGGCGGCACGAACTGCGGACCCCGTGGCGCCGCCCGGCGTTAGCGCCGGCGCCGGCCGGCTGAAGCGACCTCCCTCAGGTCAGGTCGATTGACTCGTCCCGGAACGGACCGCCGTCCTGGCGCGCGACGAAGGCGCTGGAGTCGACGACCTTGCCCGCCACACACGACACGATGAGGTAAACCGGGCCCGCCCAGGAGCGCTCCGCGTCGAAGATCGAGGCCCGGGCCGGGTGGTCGGGATGGGAGTGGTAATAGCCGAGGACATCCTCGCCCGCGTCGTCAGCCTGGCGCTGGACCCTGATCATGTCGCGGGGGTCGATCTCATAGCGGTCGCGCGCCCGTTCCACCACCGTGTTGGCGGCCCTGACCGCGCGCGTGATCCGGCCGCTGCCCCGGGGTCCGATCAGGAAACCGCAGATCTCGTGCGGATAGCCCTCTTCGGCATGGACCGTCACCGCCTCGAGGGCGGCTGAGGTGATCCTCACCGGCGGTAGAGGCCAGTCGAGAGATAGCGATCGCCGGAATCTGGGAACACGGTCACGACAACACCTTCGGAGACCTGCTCAGCCAGCCTCTGGATGCCCCAGAGCGCCGCCCCCGATGAGTGACCGGCCAGGATCCCCGCGTCGCGGGCCAGTTGCCGGGCCAGGTCATAGGCCGGCTCGGTGGGGCTCTCCCAGACCGCGTCGGCATATTCGGGAGTCCAGATCGACGGCACGAGCGCGGTCGGCAGGTGCTTGAGGCCCTCCAGGCCGTGGAATTCTTCCGGCATGATCGCGTAGGTGGCGATCGCCGGGTTGTGCTCCTTCAGGCGCTTCGCCGTCCCGACGAAGGTACCCGTCGTCCCGAGTCCCGCGACAAAGTGTGTGACGCGGCCGTCGGTCTGCTCCAGAATCTCCAGGCCGGTGCCGTTGTAATGGGCCAGCGGGTTGGCTGGATTGGAGTACTGATCAGGGTAGAAGTAGGCGTCCGGATCCATCGCGATCAACTCGCGCACCAGCCTGATCGCTCCATCGGAACCCTCCAACGGGTCGGACCAGACTATGTCGGCACCGTAGGCCATGACGAGCTGCTTGCGCTCCTCCGAGACGTTGCTCGGCATCACGAGCTTGACTCTGTAGCCCTTGGCCGCTCCGACCATGGCGTAGGCGATGCCGGTATTGCCGGAGGTCGAGTCGATGATCGTGCGTTCGGCGGTAAGGGCCCCAGTGCGCTCCCCCGCCTCGATCATCGCCAGCGCCGCCCGGTCCTTGACCGAACCGCCCGGGTTGAACCATTCGGCTTTGGCATAGACCTCGAGCCCGGGGTGTTCGCGTTCGAACAGCCGGATCCGAAGAAGTGGGGTATTGCCCACCAGGTCGAGTAGCCGGCGAAGTTCGGCGCGGGCGTGGACCACCATCACAGAGTTTAGAAACCGCGGCCACCCGGCCCCGAATTCCTAACTCGCCGGGCTAGAGGTGGATGAGGACCACCCCGAAGGCGACAAAGAGCGCGCCGATGCCGTAGCCGATGACTGTGCGCCGGAGGAGGGAGCCGCCCTCCGGCGCCAGGATGTTCAGCACCGCCTTGCCGATGAGCAGCCCACCGGCGACCAGCGCCAGGGAGGGATGCCGGTCGGGCGTCGAGAGCAGTGCGTAGACCAGGACCACCCCGAAGAGCGCGAGCTCGACGAGCTGGACGAAGGTGTAGACGCGCAATTACCGTCCACCAGCCAGAGCCTGCTGGAAGTCCTCGATGATGTCGGCCGCCTCTTCGATTCCTGCGGAGACTCTGACGGTGCCGGAATGGATCCCGAGCCGGGCTCGCTCCTCGGGGCTCAGCCCGCGATGAGAGGTGACCTCCGGGTGGGCGATGGTCGTCTCGACGCCGGCCAAGCTGGCAGCGAAGCTGACCATCCTGAGGCGGGACATCAGCCTCTGGACGGCCGGCCGGCCGCCATCGAGCTGGAAGGCGAGCATCCCGCCGGCTCCGTCGGGCAGGAGTCGCGCCGCCAGCTCCTCCTGGGGGGATCCGGGCAGGGACGGGTAGTGCACCGCCACGACCCCGGGTGCCTCACGCAGGGAGGCGGCAAGCGCGAGCGCGTTGGCGCTCATCCGCTTCACGCGCAGGTCGAGTGTGCGCAGCCCGCGCAGGGCGAGCCAGGCTTCGAACGGGCCGAGGGTGGTGCCGAGCCGGGCGGAGCGGGCGTGGGCAGCCTGAACCAGGGCGGCGGAACCCACGGTGACACCGGCGGTGAGATCGCTGTGGCCTCCGATGTACTTGGTCGCGCTGTGGACGCACAGGCTGGCGCCGAATTCGAGCGGGCGGCACAGTACCGGCGTCGCGAAGGTGTTGTCCACCAGCACTGGAACACCCCGCTCACGCGCCAGGCGGCAGATCTCGGCGAGGTCGGCGATGCGCACCAACGGGTTGGTGATCGTCTCGCAGACAACCAGACCAGCTCCGTCGAGGGCGGCTTCGAAGGCCCCGAGGTCTCGGAAGTCAACCGCCCGCATCGTGTACCCCGCCGGTTCGAGCTCGTGCCGGAAGAGTGACCAGGTTCCGCCATAGAGATCGAGCGGGGCAACCACCGGACAGGGCGACGGCGCCAGGGCTCCCAGCGCGACAACGATCGCCGCCATGCCAGAACTCGTTGCCGTGCCCGCCTCCGCGCCTTCCAGGTCGGCAACCGCCTCTGCCAGCATGGCGACGTTCTCATTGGAGTTGCGAGCGTAGTAGTGGCCCGGGGAATCGCCGCGCGCGACGGCGTCGTAATCCTCAAGGTCCTCGTAGACGTAGACCGAGGTCTGGACGATCGGCGGACTGAGAGGGCGTCGCGAAGCCTTCTCGTAGCCGGCGTGGACGGCGCGGCTACCTGGCCTCATGCCCTGTCCGGGCGAGCTGGCGGCCGCCGGCATAGCGGGCGGCGGGGCCCAGCTCCTGCTCAATCGCCAGCAGGCGGTTGTACTTGGCGACGCGCTCGGAGCGCGCCGGCGCCCCGGTCTTGATCATGCCCACGCCGGTGGCCACGGCGAGGTCGGCGATGGTGGTGTCCTCAGTCTCTCCCGAGCGGTGGGACATCACTGAGCTGTAGGCCGACTGCCGGGCGAGGTCGATCGTGGCAAGGGTCTCCGTCAGCGAACCGATCTGGTTCACCTTGATCAATATGGAGTTGGCGATCCCCTTTTCGATGCCGAGACTGAGGCGCTTGACGTTGGTGACGAAAAGGTCGTCCCCGACCAATTGRATGCGGTCTCCGAGCCGCTTGGTGAGCAGCTCCCAGCCCAGCCAATCGTCCTCGGCCATGCCATCCTCGATGGAGACGATCGGGTACCTGTCAATCCACGTCTCATAAAGCTCCACCAGCTCCGCTGCGGCGAGCGATCGCCCCTCCCCCCTCAGCTCGTAGCGACCGTTTCTGAAGAACTCGCTGGCGGCGGGGTCGAGGGCCAGGGCAACCTCGCGGCCAGGCTCGTAGCCGGCCTCTCGGATGGATTCGACAAGGAGCTTGAGCGCCTCCTCATTGGATTCGAGCTGGGGTGCAAACCCGCCCTCATCCCCGACGCCGCCGGAGAGGCCGCGCCGATGGAGAACCTTTTTCAGCGCCTGGTAGACCTCGGCCACCGCCCGCATCGCCTCGGCGAAGGTGGCCGGGCCGACAGGACAGACCATGAACTCCTGAAGGTCCACGTTGTTGTCGGCGTGGACGCCGCCATTGAGCACATTCGCAAACGGCATCGGCAGCAGGGCAGCCCCCTCCCCACCCAGGTGTCGATAGAGGGGCAGTCCGCGTGTGGCCGCAGCCGCGTGCGCAGCCGCCAGCGACACGCCAAGTATGGCGTTGGCGCCGAGCCGTCCCTTGTTGGCTGTCCCGTCCAGTTCGTTCATCACCTGGTCCAGGCCGGCCTGGTCGGTGACGTCCCGGCCGGCGATCGCCGGTGCGATCACTTCAGTGACGCTCCGGATGGCGGCGGTGACCCCCTTTCCGCCGAACGGAGCGCCCCCGTCGCGCAGCTCCACGGCCTCATGGACGCCGGTCGAGGCGCCCGAGGGAACCGCCGCCTTGCCGACGCCGGAGGCGGTACGAACCGTTACCGAAAGGGTTGGGTTGCCGCGCGAATCGAGAATCTGCAGGGCCGAGACGCCCTCGATCGGAACCACCCGTCGATTCTAGGGAGCGGCCGTCGAAAACCCGTAGTCCATCAGCCGGACGCCGTCGCCGAACATTACGTCGGAGCCCATCACGACCAGCATCAGGTGACGGGCGCCCCGCGTTGCGGTGGCGATGAGGCAGCCGCCGGCGTCGTCGGTGAAGCCGGTCTTGAGCCCCGTCGCGCCCGGGTAGACCTTGAGGAACTGGTTGCGGTTGTGGGGATAGAAGGCCTTGTGATCGTCCGTCGCCGGGATGACCATGTCCCGGGTCGCCGCGATCCGGACCACCTCGGGATACTGCTTCAGCAGGTAACCCGCCATCACCGCCAGGTCGTAAGGCGAGCTGTAAAGCTGGGGATCGTCGAGCCCGTTCGGGCTCGAGAAATGCGTGTCACGCATGCCCAGCGCCGCGGCCTTGCGGTTCATGTCATAGAGAAAGCGGTCGATGGGCTCGACTCCGTCGGCGATCGCGGCAGCGGCGTCGTTGCCGGAATCGAGAAGCGCTCCGTAGAGCAGGTCTCTGACGGTGAGTGTCTCGCCCTCGCTGAGACCCATCCGGCTCGGCTCAGCGGCGGCCGCCTCGCCGGTGACGGTGAGGCGCCTGTCCGGGCCGCCAACATCCAGGGCCACCATCGCCGTCATGAGCTTGGTGAGGCTCGCCGGAGGTCGATGTGAGTGTGGGTCGCGCGCCCAGAGGACGCGGCGAGAGTCGAGGTCCACCAGCACGGCGGCTTTCGCGTGGAGGCCCAGGTCGGGAGCGCGAGACGCGTCATACCCGGCTGAGTCGTAGACCGGCACGCCGAGCAGGGGGACGGTTCCGCCGACACCTTCCCGCTGCGCCACCTGGGCCCGGACGCCGCCCTGCCCGGGTGCTTTGAGGTGGACACTGACCGGCGCCTTGGCGCGGTTTTGGCCGTCCACGCTGGACGGGGCGAGACCGAGGCTGAGCGGCCCGGCGGCCCGCACCGCGAAGCCGCAGCCGACGGTCAGGAGGAGGACCAGCCCGAGGGCAGCAAAGTCTCTACGCCGGCGGGCACGGCCTCGACCGTACCGGCGCTCCCGAGGCTGAACGTGGGCAATGACGGGGGAGCGAGCGTGCAAGCTCGCCGCAAAGGATAGGCGTCAGCGGGCCATTTGGTCCACTGGCAAATTTGGCCGCCACCTTCTGCGACGCGGGCCCCCTCCAACCTCCCCCCTCTACCTTGGGGAGGACGTTGACTCCGCCTCCTCCTACTATGTGGTCTCAAAGCGGATTCCAGACGGAAGGAGGTGATGACAAGTGACCAATGAAGAAGAAGTGGCAGAGATGACGCCTAGGCGCCAGAAGGTCTACGGCCTGTTGCGGAAGGACGGCCTGGACCACGAAAGCGCCGTGGAGACCTCGGCCATCATGACCGGTGAATTGAAGAGCGACATCCGAACGGGCGAACCGCCTACCGAGTAGCTATTTGCTCCAGCCACGCTCAGCTATCAAGGCGTCGAAAGCCGCCGCGATTGGCTTGAAATCCTCATGGGTCCACTGCGAAAGCGTGCTGGCCGTGTGTTTGGATGTCCTGATCCCATCAAGCTGTCGGATCAGAGTCGGATCTTGGGTCTTGGTGGCGATGTACTGCGAGTAGCCTCGAGCGAATTGCTCCACCGGGATGAGCAGGTAGTTCCGGTATCACAGGTTGCGAGTTTGTGCCTATCTTGACAGGGCCCAGTAACGATCTGAGTACAATCCCCCACAAGCTAGGTCAGCGACCCGCGCGAAGCTTGTCGATGATGGCGTCCGCCACCTGCGAGGTCCCCACCGCGGTGGGATCATCCCGTTCTTTTTTCATGTCGTACGTCAGGTTGCGGCCCTCGGCGATGGTGCGCGCGATCGCGGCCTCCAGGTTGTTCGCCGCCTCAGCCTCCTCGAGGTGGCGAAGCATGAGGACCCCTGAGAGCATCACCGCCATCGGGTTGACCTTGTTCTGGCCCCGGTACTTGGGCGCGGACCCGTGTGTCGCCTCGAACACCGCGGCCTTGGTGCCCATATTGGCTCCCGGTGCCAGCCCCAGCCCGCCGATCATTCCCGCCCCGAGGTCGGAGATGATGTCGCCGTAGAGATTGGGGCAGCAGAGGACGTCATATTCGTAGGGCCTCAGCACCAGCTGCATGCACATGTTGTCAACGATGCGGTCGTTGAATTCGATGTCCGGGTGCCGCTCGGCCACCCTGCGGGCGGTGGCCAGGAAGAGGCCGTCGGTGTGCTTCATGATGTTCGCCTTGTGCACGGCGGTGACCAGGCGGCGGCCCATCCGGCGGGCGTAATCAAAGGCGTACTCGACGACGCGCTCGCTCCCGCTGATTGAGATCGGCTTGATCGACAGGCCGCTGTCGCTACGAATCTTCTTGCCCGATCGCCGCGAGATGTCTTCGAGGAGAGCGCGGCAGTCCTCGGTCCCCTGCTCGAACTCGATCCCGGCATAGATGTCCTCGGTGTTCTCGCGAACGATGACGAAGTCGAGGTCGTCGCGCAGGTTGCGGGCGCCCTTGTACGCCTTCACCGGCCTCACCAGGGCGTAGAGGTCGAGCTCCTGGCGAAGGGCGACGTTGACACTCCGGAAGCCGGTCCCGATCGGTGTCCCGATGGGACCCTTGAGCGCCACCGAGGTCCGGCGGATCGAGGCCAGGGTGCGCTCGGGGAGCGGGGTGCCGTATTCCGCCATCGCGCTCTCGCCGGCGGGCTGGGGATCCCATTCGAACCCGACCCCGGTGGCCTCCAGAACCCTGACCGAGGCCTCGCAGATCTCGGGGCCGACTCCATCGCCCTCCAGCAGCGTGACAGCATGTTTAGACAACTGAAGGCCTACCTCCTGGAACTCAAGCCGAGGCGCTCGCTACTTCTTGAAGTAGTCGGCGTTGATCTGGGTGAATTGGCGCCACTCCTCGGGAACCTCGTCCTCGGGATAGATGGCGTCGACCGGGCAGGGATCGACGCAGGCGCCGCAATCGATGCACTCATCAGGATCGATGTAGTACATGTCAGCGGAGTCATTGCTGTGGATGCAGTCCACGGGACAGACCTCAACGCAGGAGGCGTCTTTGATGCTGATGCACGGCTGAGTGATGACGTAGGCCATGTCGACCAAGAGGCTATCAGACGGGTTGCGGCGGACCCAGTTCAAGGCGATAGCCAAAGCCGGGCACCGCGACCAGGACCCCACCTCGACGGGGCCCCTCTCCCAGCTTGGTCCGCAGCCGCCTCACCAGCTGGTCGACGCGCTCGGTCGAGATGTCGGCGGCGAAGCCGTACACCTCCTTCATGATCTGGTCGCGCGAGACGGCGACGCCGGTATTGGCGGCGAGGTACTCGAGCAGGCTGAATTCCAGGGGAGCCAGGCTGAGCGACTGGCCGCCAGCCCAAACCAGCCGGGCGGCCAGGTCGAGCTCGATGTCTCCAAACTTGTGCACGCGCTTCTCACCCAGGGCCGCCTCGGCCTGGCGAGCGCCGGCGAGGTCAGTCACCTTGCGCAGGTGCGCCTCGAGGCGCGCGATCAACTCCCGAATTCGCACCGGCTTGATCACGAAGTCGTCCGCGCCGGCGTCGAGTCCGCGGATGGTGCTCGCCTCGTCGTCCCGACCGGAAACGAATATGATCGGCACCGCCTTGTCGAGGCCTCGCAAGCTCCGGCAGGCCTCGATCCCCGCCACGTCGGGCAGCACCCAGTCAAGGAAGACGGCAACCGGAGCCTCGCGCGTGAAGGCGTCCAGCGCGGCAATTCCACCCGACGCCCGGGCAACGGTGAAGCCCTCCTGCTCAACCAGCTCCGCGATCAGGTCGGAGGTGGCGACGTCATCCTCGACGATGAGGATGATTCCCCGGGACCCGCTCATCAGGCGCGGCACGTCGGCCGTCAGGGGGCGGCCGTTCCGGGAAGCGCCTCGCTCGCTCACCTGCAGGGTTTGAGCCATCAGCCGGGAAATTCCAGGAAGATCGCCCCTGCCAAGAATCGAGCGAGCGAGGAAGAGTGCATCGAATGGCGCACGCTAGGGCCCGGCTGCCGTCAGTTCGAGGGCGGACCTGTTAAGAGAGTGCAGGGCGGCCATCTTAACGCGGACACTGACGAGCTCATTAACGGGCCCCGGGCTCCGGCGCGGTGGAGCTGTCCCGATGCTTGAGGATGAACTCGGCCAGGACGGTCCGAACCTCACCGATGGTGACCTGACGAGGACACTCCTGGAGCACGGTCCAGGCGGTCAGCGCCAGGCTCCGGCCGGGGGGCAGGGCCGGGTAGGGAGCGAGCAGCGTCCGTCGCTCCGCGGTCACGGCTGAGCGCAATGCCTCCAGGACAGGAGCGGGCAGCGCGTCCGGGCCACCGCTCTGGTAGTACACGACCACGTAGCCGTGTTCCAGGTTGTGGACAGCCCGCGCCTCGGCGACCTCGGTCGAATAGACGGCAGGTTGAGGCGGGAGTGGGATCGGAGAGTGCGGTCCGGACGTTGCCGGGTGAACCGGATAGGTGTGATTGGGGTCGCTGAGGTGGTCGCGTCCGGCGTCCGGCTGCGGCTTGGCGGCGGTGCAGACCAGGGCGGCGGCCGGGTTTGCGGCTGGGCTGCCCGAGGCGGCGGCTCGGGCAGTGGGCGAAGGCGCGGCGGTGGCCGACCCACAGCCCGCGAGCCCAAATAGGAGGAGAGCGCCGAGAGCGGCCGTATGAGTCGGGAAGGAGCATGAGATCGGCTTCACGATTGTGGTTTCATCTTGGCAGGAAGCTTCCCCCTGGAGATCTCAGTTCAGAGACTGGTGCTGGCCTCCGCCGGCGCGAGGTCGTAACCTGATCGCCGTGACGCTCTTCGCGAACCTGGCCGAGATCGCTCCCCCGACCAATTTCCCGGGCCGGCGCGGGAATGCCTGAGCAGCCACCCGAGCTCCTCGAGCAGCTAGACAGCGGGCCGGCCGGCGTCAGCTGGCGAGCCCGACTGGCCGACGGCCAGGAGGTGGTGGCAACCCAGGTTCTGCTCGGTGAGGAAACCGCTCGCAAGAATGGCGTCGATCGGCTGCGTCGCCTGGCGAAGATCCAGAGTCCAAACCTGGCTCCGATCAGGGGCTGGTGGTCGGACGGCCAGGGTGTCTGGTTCGTCAGCGACCAGGAGCAGGGGCTCGGGCTCGCAGACCTCCCGGCGGGCGGCTTCCTCTCACCCCAGCAGGCGGCGGCGGTCAGCTTCGGCGCCCTGGCCGGACTCGAAGCCATCCACAACGACGGTTTGAATCACGGTGCGCTGAGTGCAAACAACCTCAGAGTGATGCCCGATGGGAAGGTGCAGCTGACCGGGCATCAGCTGGCGACAGTCGGCTTTCCAAGCCCGGCTGACCTGGCGGCGGAGGTGCGAGAGGCGGGCCGGCTGGTCTGCCAGGCCTTCGGCATCACCCCCGAGCGCGACCCCCGCGCCGCTCCGCGAGCAATCGAGCACGCCGCTCCAGCATTGGTCGTCACGGCGCGTGCCATCGCGAGCGGTAACTTCGGTCCCGACCTCAGAACGGCGGTGACCGCCCTTCGTGACACCTCCGGACCATTGGCCGGCGCCGAGCGCCAATCCATTGGCACTCAGGAACTCGCCGCCGCAGTGGTGGCCAAGCGATCGGGCGGTCAACCGGCGCAATTTCGATCGTTGGCGGCGCCGATCGCGGCGGCGGCTGCTTTGGGCGCCTCGACTACCACCCCCGCCGCCGCCCCTCTCGCCGGCGCGGCGCCCCTCGCAGCTGCGGCTGACGCGCGTCGGGCGTACGGACCAACACCCGCCGCCGGCGTGCCCGTGGCGGCGTCCACCTCCCCTCGCCGCTCCTGGGAGGAACGCCAGGCCAGGCCCCTGCCCCACGAATACTCCGGCCCGAGCGGCGGCTCACGCCGCTGGCTGGTTGTGGCCGGAATCATCGCCCTAGTGCTGATTGCGATCCCGGCCGGGATCTGGGCGGCCGGCAAGTTGGGCGGGGGCGGTGGCCAGACGGAAACCACAGCCACACCACCGTCGGCGACGGCCACAGCTGGGATCAAGCCGAAGACGAGCGCCCCGCCGCCAGCCACCGCCGGCTCCGGCGCGGCTCCCGTGCCGACCTTCGCTCCCCCGGCAGCCGGATCCGTCCGTGAGGTGACGGCGACCCCCACCACGGCGTGCCAGCCGGGCGGCTCCTGCACCATCAACGTCGTCATCAAGTTCAAACCGGCAGGCAGCCCGCACGACGTCACCTGGAAGTTCAAGACTTTCGATCCTTGTACCCGTCAGAGCGTCGAACTCGGCGGTGGCTTGATCACTGCCCAGGGCGATTGGAACACGACCGACGGCAACAGCGCGGTGAGCCTCCCCGCCGCCAAGGGTCAGCTCATCGTCGTGGCGATCAGTGGGCCGGAGGAGGCTGCCTCACCACCCATTGTGCTGGGCACCTCGGCCTGCTGAAGCTTCCGTCAGGAGTTGATCTCGGTGCCATCCTGCGACCAGCGGGTGTGAAAAGAGCCCTCGCGATCAAGCCTGCGATAGGTGTGGGCCCCGAAGTAGTCGCGCAATCCCTGGATCAGGTTGGCGGGGCTGCGCTCTTGCCGGAACCCGTCGTAATAGGCGAGCGATGAAGCAAAGGCGGGGACCGGAACCCCAAGGTCGATGGCCGTCGTCACCACCCGGCGCCAAGCCTCCTGGCGGCGGCCGACGGCGTCTGTGAAGTAGGACGCCAGAAGCAGGTTGGAGAGCGCGGGATCGGCGGCGTACGCGTCGCGGATCCGGTCGAGGAAGCGGGCCCGGATGATGCAGCCGCCGCGCCAGATGGTGGAGATCGAGCCCAGGTCGAGCGACCAGCCGTACTCCTGGGCCGCCATGGCCATCTGTTCGAAGCCCTGCGCGTAGGCCACCACCTTCGATGCGTAGAGGGCGTCCCGGATCGAATCCACGAGGTTGCTCTCTCCGAGCCGGTCGCCGCGTGGGCCTGGCAGGATTCGTGAGGCCCGGATCCGCTGCGCTCGCTGCGCGCTGAGAAACCTGGCGAAGACGGCCTCAGTGATTGCTGTCAGGGGCAACCCGATGTCGAGGGCCGACTGCGATGTCCATTTACCGGTGCCCTTCTGGGCGGCTTCATCCACGATCCGGTCGACCAGCGGCGTACCGTCAGGGTCACGCTTGTCGAGTACTTGGGCGGTTATGTCGATGAGGTAGGAGTCGAGGTCACCCAGGTTCCATTGGCGAAAAATAGCGGCCTGTTCGGGTGGCTGCAGGCCGAGTGCCTGCCGCATCAGGTCGTAGCTCTCAGCGATCAGCTGGATGTCCGCGTACTCGATGCCGTTGTGGACCATCTTCACATAGTGGCCGGCGCCGTCGGTGCCGATATAGGCGCAGCAGGGCGTGCCGTCGACCTCGGCGGCGATGGCGGTGAGCACCTTCTCCACCTGACCGAACGCCTCCGGCGTGCCCCCCGGCATGATGCTGGGTCCCTTGAGGGCGCCCTCCTCCCCACCGGATACCCCCGTGCCCAGGAAGCGGAAACCGCGGGCTTCGAGCTCAGCACTGCGCTGGCGCGTGTCCTGGAAGTGGGAATTGCCGCCGTCGATCAGGATGTCACCGCGGTCGAGATGGCCCGCGACCTCTGTGATGGCGGCGTCGACCGGAGCGCCGGCCTTCACCATGAGAAGCACGGCGCGAGGCCTCTCCAGCGAGGCCACGAACCCGGCAACGTCCCGCGAGGGTGTGAACTCGCCCTCTGCGCCAAAGTCAGCCATGAACTCCTCAGTCCGGGCCGTCGTGCGGTTGTAGACGGCGACTGGGAATCCGCGCGAGGCGATGTTGCGGGCGAGGTTCGCCCCCATCACCGCCAATCCGAAGACCCCGAACCCCGCCTTGCCCGCCATGCGCGAAATTCAGTCTAGGGTTGTGCCGTGAACGACGATTTCAGGGAAACCGGCACGGCGCAAACGAATCCTTCAGGACTGCAGTACATCGAGCTCCTGCCCGGCACCGGAGCCGAGGCCGCCGCCGGCAAGCGCGTGACAGTGCACTACACCGGCTGGTTGACCAATGGGACCAAGTTCGACAGCTCCCGCGACCGCGGTCAACCTTTCAGCTTCGGCCTTGGAGCCGGCCAGGTGATCAAAGGCTGGGACGAGGGCGTCGCCGGAATGAAGGTTGGTGGGCGTCGCAAGCTGACCATCCCGTCGGCCCTTGGCTACGGCGAGAGGGGCACCGGTCCCATCCCTGGGGGAGCCACTCTCGTATTCACAGTAGAACTGCTCGGCGTCGACTGAGTCAGGCGGGGGCGCGTGCCGCGCGCCAGGTCGGGCTGGTTACCGAGCCCGCTCAGGCATACCCGCGCTGGCGGGAAAGCTGCACCTGGCGATGGCCGCGGCCGCAATCACAGGTTGGACAGTAGGCGACGGCGTCCAGGTTGGCGGGGAGAACGCCGGGGATGAGGATTGTCCAGCTGGCCCGGTGCAGAAGCCAGCACCTAATGAACTCCATGGGCCGCGAGATTAGGAGCGGTTGACGGCAAAGCGGCAGCGATGCTGTTAACGATGCCTGTCGAACTTGAGCCGATCTCCGCCCTTTTGGTATAGGAGCGATATCAGCTTTTGATATAGTTTACTTATCGCCAAGATCTCTCCCGTACTGCCCACCAGGCCGTGGCTTGACCACGTTGACCCTCTCGGCGGGCGGGCCGGCCTGGCCCGAACGGGCGACGGTGGCCTGGTCCGCGTCAGCAGCCATTCCATGCCCACCGGAAGGAGCGCTGCGTCCATGCTGGCACACGTCCGCCGGCTATCGACCCTCAGCCATCCCAACCTCCTGCCCATCCTGGGCGCGCGGATCGAGGGTGATCGGCTCTGGGTCTATTCGGAGTACGACGATGGCCAGAGCCTGGCGGCCCTTCTTGCTCGGACCGCGCTGACCGCGCCGCAGAGCGTGGCGATCGGGATAGCGGTGGTCGCCGGTCTCGAGGCTCTGCAGCGGGGGGGGTTCGCGCACGGCTCCCTCGACACCACGACGGTGCAGGTTGCCAGCTACGGCCAGGTCCGCCTGAGCGATTACGGAATGCGGCCCCTGGCGGTTGGTGACAAGGCGTCCACCTGGCCGGACCCGCGCCGTGACGTCAGCGCAGCCGGACGGGTCATCTGTGCCGCCCTCGGCATTGATCCCGAACGCGGGGCCGACGGGGGGCCGAGCGTGGTGGAGAGGACCTTGCCGGGCCTGGCCGCCACAGCTCTCACCATCGCGTCAGGGAGCGCCGGCCGGAGTGCTGCCACCGCGGCGATGATGCTCAGCGACGGCGCCGGCCGGCTCGCCTCCCGATCGCGCGTCTATCTGAGCATCGCCGAGCTGGGCCGGCTCGCCCAGGCCGGGCGACCCACAATAGAGGCGGCAATCGACTCGGTGATGGCACCGAACCAAGCACCTGTCATTCCGCCAATGCCGCCACCGGCGCCGGCGCTGAAGCCGGTGCCGTCCGCACCTTCAGTGGAGCGCCCCCGGGCCAAGCCAAGTCCGCCAGCGGCGGCGCGTGCCGCCAGCTCACGCGTGCCGCTGACGCTCGCCCTTCGCCGGCTCGCCCAGGCGACGGTGCCGGCGGCCACGATCGCCGCTGCTCCGCCGGCGGCGGCAACCCCGGCGAGGCGGCCCGAGAACCAAGCTGCCCCGCGCCTGAAAGAGCCGGCCCCCGCGCCCTTGGTTCGGCCCATCATGCCGGCGCCAGGCCCCCACCGGACAGCCCGAGCGACGCGATATCTGCCCTATCTGCTCGCGGCCGGCGGACTACTTCTGCTGGTGGTTCTGGTCGGGCCGATGCTTGTGAGGGGTGTCTCCCACCCCGTCGCGCGACCCAGCTCGGCCCTGACCCGGCCTGCGGCCCCGGCGGCGACGCCGGTCGATGTCGCACCCACACCCGCTCCCTCTCCCGCTCCTTCGAAGCCTGGGCCTGCCGTGGCGGCCGCCCCGGGCCTGCCGCAGGGCACCGTCACTTCCTTTTTCGACCTGGTTCTACAGCGCCGGTACGAAGAGGCGGCGGCCCTGTGGTCGCCCCGCATGAAGGCCAATTACCCGCCCTTCACCAACATCAATGAGCGATTCGCRGGGAGCACGGTGCTGACGGTCAACCAGGCCCAGCTAACGTCGTCGAGTGACGGGGTTGCGGTCGTCGCGGTCGACCTGACCGAGGTGGCGGACGGAGTGGTCCACCACTGGTTGGGCACCTGGCGGTTGGTGGACATCGGCGGCCGCTGGCTGCTCGACCAGCCGGACTTTCAACCCGCCTAGTCCACTAGCCTAGCCGGCGCCCTCCGCACGGCGGTTGATCATGGCGTTGGAGGCGACCTCGAAGTAGGCGAGTAACGCATCGCGCACAGCGCGCGGCACCGTCAGCGAATCGACGGCATTGCGCATGTGCCCCAGCCAGGCGTCCCGTTCCCGAGAGCCGATGGCAAACGGCGCGTGGCGCATTCGCAGCCGGGGATGCCCACGGAGCTCGCTGTAGGTTGCCGGTCCTCCCCAGTACTGAATGAGGAACAGGCGAAGCCTCTCCTGAGCCCCGCCGAGATCGGCCTCCGGGTAGAGCGGCCGCAGGATGGGATCGCCCGCGACCGCGGCGTAGAAGCGTTGGACGAGCAGGGAGAAGGTCGCCTCTCCGCCCGCTGCCTCGTAGACGTTGCCGATCATTTCTGCAGCCGAGCCTAGCGGTTGCCGGGCGACCGGCCGGGAATGACGCGCGTCCGCAGCGGCTCGGCGAGGAGGCTTGCTCAGCCTCCCATCGCGGGGTCGTTGTAGGTTCGGCGCGACATTTGATAGCCGGGGAGGCTGCCATCTCCTGGGATCACCACGACCGGCGTGTTGACGGGAGCCCAGGAGTAAAGGGTGTCGATCGGTCCGTTGGGCAGGCCGATACAGCCATGCGAGCCGTAGCCCCCCAGGTTGGAACCGGGGCCATACCATCCTCTCCACCAGGAGTCGTGAATGGCCTCCCCGCTGGGGTGGAACCACATCGCGTAGCGGACCGTGAGGTCGGGGTACCAGTAGGGTGAACCCGGACCCCAGGGAGAGCGCATCAGCCAGTTGAGATTCTTGCGATAGACCCTCATGAGACCGACATCGGTCGGCAGCTCCGGGCGGCCGGTGGTCACCAGGGTGTCGATCACCACGCCGCCGTTCTCGTACGCCCACAGCCTCTGCTCGCCCAGCGAAACCAGGATCACCTTGTGCGGCAATCGAGTCACGAACACCTGGTGGACCAGGCCGGCCAGCCGCTGCTCGTTCTCCACCGCCGCCGCCAGCTGCGGACGGTCGACGGCCTCCAGCGCTGCCGCCGCCCCCTCCAGCTGAACGTAAGCGTCGCCGAGGGCACCGCGGCCCAGGAAGGCGATCCAGGCCGCCTCATTTCGGCCGGCCCGAAGGGCGTCGTAGCCGCGCTGGCGCAGCCCCTCGAGCGAGTTGTAGTAGTCACGCGCCCGCTGCTCCGCGGCGGCCTTGGCGGCCAGCTCGGCTTCGCGGTCCTGTTTTCGTTTGGTGACATCGGCGACGTGGACGCCGAGCCCTTCGACCACCCGCCAGAGTTCCTCGGTCGTGCCTGCGCGCGTCATCGCCTCGGTGGCGGCGTCGGCAGCCCCGGCCGGAGCGACGAGGTCTGCTGGCGCCACCCCCAGGCGAAGCGAGTCGTCGATCAGGGTCCTGAGTTCGGTTACGCGCACCATCGCCGATGCGCGAGCGACCGTCACCAGCTCGAGTCTGATCTCGTCCAGGCCGGTGAGGTTCCACATCGCTCCGGCCGCGTCGCGTTCGCGAGCCAGCTGGTCGCGGAGCGGCTTGAGATCAGCCTCGTTGACGCCGGCCCCGGCCTCCTGCACGTGTAGCCAGGCGACCTCATCCGCCAGCCTGTCAATCACGCGATGAACCAGACCCAGCCGCCGGGTGTTGGCCGTGTTGAGGTCGACCCAGCTGCGCTGCGTGCCGAGGGAGAGCGGCAGCGGGCCACTCGACAGCGTCCCACTCGACAGCGGGTCGCCCGGCTGCGTCGACACCGAGCCCCGGTCGGCCAGGTGCTGCCAGCCCTGTGGTAGCAAGTTCGGGTCGGGTCTATAGGTGGGGCTGAAGCTGGCGGCCGCTCCGACACCCGCCGCGCCGACGGCAAATGAAACCAGAAGGAGACAGCTGCTGACTCTCAATAGACGGCGCACGTGGTCCTTCAGTTTCCCCCTGCGGTCAGCGACGACTCGGGCAATGTTATGCCCTACCAACGTGCCTGCCAAGAGATACCGGTGAACTGCCTTCAGGTTTCCGCCGAGGCCGGCCTGCGGAGGGCAGTCGGGACTGCCGTCAGTCGCTGCTCGCCGGTTGTGCGCCGGCAACCTTCGGCGCGATGCGGCGCCGAAGCCGCCAGGCGACCAGGCCCAACCCGACGAGAATCAGAACGGGTCCGGCGTTGCCGAGGCCGACCAGGATGAAGCTCAGGGTGTTGACGAAGCCGCGAGTCGCGCCGGAGAACGCTGCACTCAGCCCGCTCTCTGCCGGAGCCGGCTTCAGGGCCACCGCCGCCTCGTGGAGGCTGACCGAGACCGTCGAGTAGCTGGTCGCGTGATCCAGGTAGTTGATCTGACCGCGAAGTTGCTCGATCTGGGCGGTCGTCTGTCCGATCTGTGTCTGGACGGCAATGATCTCCTGGATGGTGTTCGCCTTGCCGATCAGCGCCAGCATCGCATCGCGCTGCGCCTCGGCGTTGCGCAGGCGAGCCTGGAGGTCCACGTACTGCGAGCTGACGTCCTGGCCGCCGATGCTGAAGTTCTGGACGTTGCCCAGCCCGCGAACCTGCTTCACGGCGAGGTCGAACTTATCCGCCGGGACCTGGAAGGTGATCGTGCCTGTGCGCAGGGTTCCGCTCTCCGCAGTGGCATTGGAACCGGAGATGTATCCGCCGAAGTCGCCGGCGATCCGGTAGAGCTGGTCGAGTGTCGAATCGAAGCTGCCATTACGCACCTCAACGCCGATCCGCGCCGTGCGGATGACGCGGGGCCCCTCCGCGATCGGCGGCACGACTTCGAAAGCGGTGATCGGTGGCACGCCTGGCCGCATCACCCCGCCCGTGGCGAGGTCGGGGGCGGTCACCATCCCGGGCTTGGCACCGTAACCGGGGCCGACTGACCGGGACGGCGTTCCCACGCTCGCTGATTCCCCGCAGGCGACCATAAACAGCAGGGCGAGAGATGCGAGTGCGACTCTTGCGGATTTGATTGTTGCGAACGAACGGGCTGTTCTCATATCGGAGGATGACGCTCGGCGGCGGCCCGGGTAACGCGGCCTTCCGAAACCCCGGCGTCAGGCCCCCGGGTCAAGGCCCGATCACTCATGTTCGCTCCGATCGGGTTAGAGGGATGTGGCGATGGCGCGCAGGTAGGCACCCGTCTGGGCGTCTACCTCCTGTGCGAGAGGGAGGGATGGTATCGGTACAGGCGAACAACGCCCCGCCTCGTCACCTGACAGCGGATGCCGCCTACGCTGGCTCGGCCTCCGCGGACCACGTCCCGCGGGTTGTCCCAGTCTCGGTTGAGACTTTCCTGCGCGCCGCCACTCCCTTCCGCCTCCTATCCCCGGAGGCGCTCCGCTGGCTGGCAATTCACCTGGAGCCGAGGCGCGCCGACCGCGGCGAGGCGCTCGTCCGCGAAGGTGAGGCGGGAGATGCGCTCTACATTCTTCGCAGCGGATCGGTGCAGGTCATCGTGGCAGACCCCGAGGCGCCGGGCGGTGCTCGTGAGCTGGCTCAGCTCGGCCCTGGTGATGCCTTCGGTGAGCAGTCTTTGCTCAGCGGCGATCCGCGTGCGGCGACGGTGCGCGCCCTGGAGCCGGTAGAGCTCTATCGGCTCGCGGTCGCGGAGTTCGAAACAGCGCGGCGGATGTTCCCTGATCAGTTCCGCATCTTTTTCACTCTCGCGATGCGGCGGCAGCGACCTCGGCGGATAACCACCTGGACGATCGCTCGCGAGCCTGATGGTGCGCATGCCATCTTGAAGAACACGCGGACCGCCACCTATCTGCGGCTCTCCGAGCCCGCGACCTTCCTGTGGGATCAGATGGACGGGCGCAACACGGTGCGTGATTTAACGCGTGCCTACCTCATGAGGTACGGGAGCTTCGACATCGACGAGGTGCTCTCTGTGATGGAGCGCCTCCACCTGGCAGGCTTCGTCGAGATCCAGGCGCTTGATCGGCGCGGGGCACCCGCTCATCTGGGAGGGCGGCCGCGCTTATCGCCGATGCGGCTCATCAGCCAGTACGTCTCCCTGCCCTACGTCGATCGCGGCGCGAGCATCCTGTACGCGAGCCTTTACCGGCATCTGATGACCTGGCCCGCACAGATCGTCTTTCTGCTCTTGACCGTTCTGGGCGCCGTGGTGTTCACCCGGATGTTTTTCTGGCATGGACTGCCTCTCCGCAGCGCCGGCCATCCGCTCGGCATAGTCGCTATTGGCATCGGCGGGCTGGCGATTCAGGTCGTCATGCATGAAATCGGCCACGCGGCCACCTGCAAGCATTTCGGCAGGGAGGTTCGCCGGGCCGGAGTCGGCTGGTACCTGTTCATGCCCGTCGCGTTCGTGGACACGAGCGACATCTGGATGGCAGGCCGCTGGCCCCGGATCGCCGTCTCAATCGCAGGCCCCTACACCAACCTTGTGCTGAGCGGCGTGGCCAGTCTGGCCGTGCCGTTCGCCGCGCCTGGGATGGCCGCCGCCATCGCACATTTCGCGCTGGTGGGATATGTGCTCGCACTGATGAACTTGAACCCGCTGATCCAGTACGACGGCTACTACGTGCTCATGGATTGGCTGGCAATCCCCAACCTTCGCGCACGAGCGCTGGTGGTGATCGGTGACCTGGTCAGCGGGCGGCCATCGGCCGTGGTCGATGCCCGTCTGCGCCGGCTGCTGGGCGTTTACGGCGCCCTCGCGCTTGTCTACACGACGATCATCACGTATGCGATCCTGGCCGGCTACCACCGCTACCTGGAGGCGGGCGCGAGCCAGCTAATGCCGCATTCCTGGGCCGTCGCAATCGGCTGGATTGTGGCCGGCCTGATGGCGTGGTTGATAGTTCGCGGCGCCTGGCATGACCTTCACCTCCGCCGATCCTCCCTCTCCGGGCAGGTTGATTCCGACGCCGTTTCGTCACCCTCCGCCCGACAAGTTTGAACCTCGGTCCGCGTTATTCGACTCACCAACGTGGGGCGGAACGCATTCTTTTTTTCAGGAGAGAAATCAGCATGAGTTTGAATAGCGTGATCGACAGGGCGGTAAGCGACCCAGAGTTCGCAAAGCGACTCTCGCGCGACTTCGTGGGGGCCAGCCGCGAGGCGGGCCTCGAGGTGAGTGCCAGCGAGATCAAAGCATTCGTCGGGATGCACGGAGCATCGGATGAGGAGGCAGTGCAGGCGCTGCAGGCGCGCATCTCACATACCGGACTTCTGACCGGTGTGGATTTCGCCGGTGATGATGAGGTTCCGACCACTCCCGCCGCCGCGGGCAGCCCCGATCTCAGCGCGGCCACCACGGTGCCGGCGACCGCTCACCTGAATCACCAGACGGGACCGGCGGACGACCTGAAAGCCCCGGCTGCGGAAGCCAAAGTCGAGGCTCCCGAAAAGCCTGAGGTTGTGGAGACGAAGGCAGAGGCAGAGGTCGAGGAGACTGACGGCGACAATCACAACGTCCAGGACGAGCACGGCAATGCCGAGCACGGAAACGTTCAGACCGGAAAGCACGACTAACCAAACTGAAAGACTGGGGAGCCTTCGGCAGCGCCGAAGGCTCCTCCCGGACTAGTACAACGTAACGCCTAATCGTTGACGGTGACCTGAGGACGTGGGAT
>JRHI01000843.1_pt1 | contig 30466 bp, 26 predicted proteins | sample 215371 | NCBI WGS metagenome assembly JRHI01 (sample SAMN02929681, study PRJNA255918) | sediment metagenome | biome: cave system; feature: Ice Cave; material: Sediment; isolation source: sediment from deep within a dark volcanic ice cave with no known source of... ...
AAAGCAGTTAGGCAAGTGAATCATGTTGACAGCAGTGGTACAAGATCGCGCCCCAAACGCGGATTCCCGCATTCGCTCTCGTCGTCGAGATGCGATCGCCGGGAGAATTCGGCAAGTCGATGGAAGCCGTCCTGCGCGGCGCCGCACTACTTGCCGGCACGCAGTACTCGTTGAAAATGTTGGAGGAGAAGCACGGCGCTTACACCCTGGTCGGCTATCGCTTTTCCGAGGATCAGCCACTGAAGACCGACGTGGGCGACTTCCGCTTCAACTTCAGTCCGTGCTTTTGCGCAGTCGGTAACCAGTTCCTCGCCTGCTCCACCCTGGAGCTGGGCCACGAGATGGTGGACCTGCTGGAGAAGGAACAGAAGGAAGGCCCGGCCGCCAGCAGCGCTGCGACGTCGCGGGCTCAGGTCTATTCTCAGGGGGGTGCCGAACTCCTGCAATCCATCGAGGACATTTTGCTCACTCAGGCGATCCTGGACCAGGCACTGCCGCCGGCCGAAGCCCGGGAACAGGTGAAGGCGTTCATCACGCTGGTGCGGCATCTCGGCGTGGTGGACCTGCAGGTCGAATACGGACCGAAGCTGTCGCATTTCGACATACGCTTGTTGCTGAACCCATGATCGGCTGCGCATGGCTTGGCGGTCCGGATGCGAAATGAGGGGGTTGGACATGGCAGAGGACATCGATTCGTCTTGGGCGTGGGTTCCGTACCATCCCACTCCACAGGAGCCTTGGAACCTGAAAAAGGTAGGCCACCTCTATCGACGAGCAGCCTTCGGGGCCTCATGGATGGAGTTGGAAGGCGCGCTGAAGGCAGGTCCAGAAACCGCCGTCGCAAAGCTCCTTCGAGGCGGAACTGGTCAGGAGGAATTTGACCGTGAGACGGCGGCGCGCCTGCCGAGCATCGAGCGGGCCAACAACGGCGCGCAGGCGCGAGCCTGGTGGCTGTACCGCATGCTCTATAGCCCGCATTCGCTCCGCGAAAAGCTGACGCTCTTCTGGCACAACCATTTCGCCACGAGCAACAACAAGGTCGGCAATGCTCGCTTCATGCTGGGCCAGTATCAGCTCCTGCGCCGGCACGCGCTGGGTAGCTTCCGCGCCCTGCTCCAGGAGATGTCGCGCGATCCTGCCATGCTCGTCTGGCTCGATGCCCGCGACAGCAAGAAGGGGAATCCGAACGAGAACTATGCCCGTGAACTGATGGAACTGTTCAGCCTCGGCATCGGCAATTACACCGAGAAGGACATCCGCGAAGCCGCCCGTGCCTTCACCGGCTGGGAAATCCGCGGCACCGAGGCGGCCTTTAACCCTTCGCAGCATGACAATGGCGACAAGAATGTCCTCGGCCAGACGGGCAAGTGGGCCGGCTCCGATATCGTCCGCATCTGCCTGGAACAGAAATCGGCCTCGTACTTCATTGTCGGCAAACTTTTCCGGTTCCTCGTCAGTGAGATGGCGCCGGCCACCCCCGAGTTGCTGGAGCCGCTGGCAAAGCAGTTCCGCGATAGCGATTACGACTTCGGGGCATTGGTGCGGACCATGCTGCGTTCCAACCTGTTCTTTGCGCCAGCGGCATATCGAGCCCGGATCAAGGCACCAGTGGACTTCGCGCTGGGGATCGTGCATGGCCTGGAAGGGCAGACCGGCACGACCGCCCTGGCCGCCGCCCTGGAATCGCTGGGGCAGAACATCCTCTATCCGCCGTCGGTAAAGGGCTGGGACGGCGGCCCCGCCTGGCTCAATGGCCAGACGCTGCTGTACCGCCAGAACCTGGCCCTGGCGCTGACTTCGACGGAAGATGGTCGCTACAGTCGGCGCACCGATCCGGCCGCCCTGCTGCGCAAGCACGGCAAGAAGCCGGACGAGGCGGTGGAGTTTTTCCTGCGGCTGTTCCTGCAAGGAGACGTGCCCGAATCGTCGCGGGTGAAATTGCTGGAGTACCAGCAGCACGTCGAGAAGCTGAAGATGCCGGTTTACTGGACGGCGCAGGACGCCGCCGATCATCGAGTGCGCTCGCTGTGCCATCTGGTGCTGACGTTGCCCGAGTTCCAGCTCGATTGAACCACCCGGCCCGCGGCGGCAGCAGGGACTGAACAAATACCTTGCTGGCGGCGCGGGCTAATTTCCCGCACGCCTACGAGGGTCTTCCCATGATTCCGAGTCGTCGTGAATTCCTGAAGTCATCCGTGGCCGGCGGCAGTCTCATCGCCTGGGGACTGACCGTGCCTGGCTTCCTGGCCCGGACGGCGCTGGCCGCTCCTAACGCCGGCAAAGGCGGGGCGAAGGACACCATCCTCGTCGTCATCCAGCTCACCGGCGGCAACGACGGCCTGAACACAGTTGTCCCCTTCAAGGATCCGGAATACGCCAAGCTGCGGCCGACGCTCGCCCTCCCGGCAGGCCAGCTCAAAAAGATTGATGACCAGCTCGGTCTGCATCCTGCGCTCGAGGGCCTTGCCGGGCTTCTCGAGGACCACGCTCTCGCCATCGTCCAGGGCGTCGGCTATCCGAACCCATCGCAGTCGCACTTTCGTTCCATGGACATCTGGCAGGCAGGGAGTACGGCTGCGGAGCTGACCGAGGGGTGGGTCGGCAAGGCGCTACGCGGGCTGCAACAGGCCCCGGCGTTCCACCTGGCCGGCGCCAACGAAATCGCGCCGCTAGCCCTTGCCGGCGCTCCGGTGAGGGTGCCCTCAATCCAGTCGTTGGAGGAGTTCCAGCTGCGCACGGTTGCAGCGAGCGGCATGGATCGCAGGGAGCAGCGCTCCGTGATCGAGAGCACGGCCAAACCGGCTGCAGCGAAACAGACGAGCCTGCTCGATTTCGTACAGAGCACCGCGGTTAACACCTACTCCAGCAGCCGGCGTCTTCAGGAGATCGGCAAGAACTATCAGCCAAAGGTCCCATATCCGAACACCCCCTTCGCCAACCGCCTTAAGCTGGCGGCCCAGCTCATCGACGCCGACCTGGGCGCGCGGATCTTCTACGTGTCGCTCGATAACTTCGACACGCACTCCACCCAGCTTCCAGCCCAGGCGAACTTGCTGCAGCAGCTGTCGGCGGGCGTGACGGCCTTCTATAAAGATGTGGCGGCGCGCGGTCACAAGGATCGCGTCCTGCTGATGACGTTTTCCGAGTTCGGCCGGCGCGCTCGCGAAAATGGCAGCCGGGGCACCGACCACGGCTCTGCGGCTCCGATGTTCTTGGTCGGCGGCAAGGTCAAGCCCGGGCCTGTCGGTAAACATCCCAGCCTGACCGACCTGGAGATGGGCAACCTGAAGCATCACACGGATTTCCGCCAGGTGTACGCCGCGGTCCTGGACCGCTGGCTTGGCATACCCAGCAAGGAAGTGCTCGGCGGTACGTTCACTCCGGTTGACGTGCTAAAGAGTTAACTCGTCGCCGGCAAGGTAAGAAGACCGCCCTTGCCGGCCTGCCAGCTGTTCAACCTGCTACGGCAGACCCAGGAATGGTCGAATGAATCGGAAGCCAATCGTCGACACCGGGGCCATCAGCTTCAGGAGCATGACGCCGGCCTCGTTGCGACCCAGCTGCCGGTACAGCCGATCGAGGTAGTCGATCCGCAGCATTACCAGTGCCTCGTCCACGCGCGTTCCCAGGTCGAGCGCTCCCTGCTGACCGTGCTTCTCCAGGTCGGCCTGGCGACGATGGCGAGCGATCAGGTTTTCTCGCAACTTGTAGATCTCGCCGTTGACCACCTTCTCCACGTTTGCCTTGAGCTGGAGCCACGGCGGCACAAATCCCAGGACCAGTAGGAAAATCGTCACGCCCATGCCGATGTAATCCGTGATCGTCCCCTGCGCGTACCAGACGTAGAGCGCGTTGAAGAAGGCGAAGCCAAGCACGATGGAAGCCCCTTGCCCACTCATGAGCAGGAAGGGACGGTAGTGTTTCTCGTGCAGGACGATCTCGACCGGGTCCCGGAAACTGTACCTGCGCAGCACGCGCATGGTCAGGATAAGGAAGCCCAGGAGCAGGACCCAGATGTAGGCGTTGATGGCCCACTCCAGGCACCATATCCCCCACATGAGCAGGTCGGCCAGGCCAATCGCATGGACTTCTTCCTCCAGGCCGCCCGCTTGCCGCACCACCTCGTCCGGAAGGGGATGCTCTCCTTCTGGCCAGAGGAAGAAGACGCCCTCCAGGTTTCTCGCTTCGTCCGACGTGGCACCGATGGTCTTCTTCGGCCCGACCAGCGAATCACGGTACTTGTCGCCGTCAAGTTCAGCCAGGTCGCGGAGACAAAACGGGGCCGCGATCAGCACCGCCAGCAGGCCGATTGGCCCGAGCACGCGGTACATCCGCCAGCGCGCCTCTTTCTCCGGCATGGTCACGTGGGCGATGCCCGCCATGAAATTGCGCGTGTAGAGCGTGACGAACATCCGCAGCGTGATGAAGTGAACTGGCAGATAAATGAGCTGGGCATGCCACTCCTTCGTCCGAAGAAACTGGGAGCGGTCGGTGGCAAGGAGGTAGCCAAGCAGCCAGCAGCCCAGCGAAATGCCGCCCACCATGAGCAGGAAGAGCTGCGGCCGCTGCGGCAGAATTCGATCGACCCAGGCCACCGGTATGCCTTCGAGGGACACCTGCGTCAGCGGTTCACCACCCTCGACGGGGGCATGGGACCAACTCTCCATCATGATGGGCGGTGGGGCGGAGTCGGTTTCGGTCGCCGGCACGGGCGGTACGCTGGCACCGTCATCGCGCAAGGCGGTTGGCGGAGTCGGCCCGTGGAGAGAAAAGGTGCCACCGCAGGCGGGGCAGATGATCTTGCGGGCGAGCTGCGCCTCGCCCAGTTCAGAGACTTTTTGGCAATGTGGACACAGAACCCGCTGAGACAACGCTCGGCCTCCACGAACAGGGATGCACGTTTCCCGCGGCGCCGGGCAAGCCCGCCGCGCCAGCAAGGGCAGACTAGATCCTTTGCTCGCGCTGCGGGCTGCCCCGCTGCGGTATCAGCAATGGTTTTCGCCTTACGGCTCCGTCACACTAACGGAGGCGTTCAGCACCTTGGCAATACGGTCCTGGCACTCCTCCAGGTGGGCGCGCGTCGTGTCGTCCTGCGCCACCTTCTCGTTCTTCAGCGTCAGTTCGATCCGCTTCTGGATCTCGCGCAGGTGCAGTCGGGCCAGACTGCGGGCGTCGGCCGGCGCGTCGCCGGTCCGCGGGCCCACCGTCATTGCAGCCAGATCTCTCAGGTGCTGGCGCTGCAAATTGCGTCGAATCACCGACGACTCACCGAGCGGCCGGGCGGTCTGCGGACTTTTCGTATCTTTGTTAGCTACGATCATGTTATCGTTCCAGATCGCATCCGTCAGTGAACGGAACACCTCGGCCAGCGTCAGCGGCTGCTCGTCCTTGTCTGTTTTCAGCGCATTGTTGTCGATGCGCCGCAGGACCTCGCCGTCGAGCACGTGATCCAGCACGATTCGCTGAATGGCCTGGACGCGCTCGTTCAGCGGATACTCGACGCTGCTCACGCCATGGGCGCTGCCCCAGTGCATCCAGCGGTCGGCCGCCAGCCGGCGCAGCAACTGCGGGGAGAAGTGAAAGGTCCGATCGGTCAAGATGTGGTCCGCCAAGAACCTCAGCGCTTCGCGCTGCCTAGCGGCCTTGACCGGCACGAACGGATCGCGGCCGTTCGGATCGCCGCGGTGATCCCGGTGCATGTTCTCGCCGCCGATGTTCCGCGCCACCAGGTAGGCTCCGTCGCCATATTGCCGCAGCAGCAGGTTGAAGGCGCTCCGCAGCCTTTGGTAACCTTCGCCGTTGTCCACAACGCGCTCCGGCAGGTTCTTGAATAGCTCCTCGGCCAGCATCATGCGGTCCTGCGCGAACTTCATCGGGTCAGCGCCCAGGTCCCAGACGTTCACCAGTGGGTCCGAGGAGGTGACCATGTCCTCGTCCGTGGCGTAATCGTGCCCCGCGGTGTTGGTCTCCTTCGCGATCTCCTGGAGTTTGTCCAGCTCGCCCTCGGTGCCCCCTGGGAACGGCTTGTAAGCGTACCGGATTGCCCAGAAGTCGTACGGTCCGAGGACCGTCGTGAAGTAGTCGCCCTGCTTAACGCCCTTGGGAGCGATGTTGACCGGGGCATAGTCCATCACTGAACCAATCATGCCTATCTTGCGGGTGATGCTCTGGTCATTCAGCTGCTCGTTCTTCAACATCGTGCTCGCCTTGAAGTTATGCCGCAGGCCGAGCGTGTGGCCAACCTCATGCATCGTCACTTCCTTGATTGCTTGACCGATCAGTTCCTCGGGCACTTTCTCGCCCGGCTTCAGTTCGCCGCGAGCCGCCAGCGTCATCGCCGCCAGGCCCAGCTCGTAGGACATGCACGAGGCGCACTGGCAGATGCCCTGTTGCACCGCCCACTGCTGCACGCGCCGCTCGTCGGTCGCATCGCGCTGCCGCTTCTCGCTCCAGCCGGCGGGAAGATCGTGCGCCAGTGCCAGCGCATCATTCAACATCCATCCCTTGCGCGTTGCCTGCATCAGGCTGACTGGTTCGTCGAAGGCGGTCGCGCCGCCCTGGCCGGGAGCGGAAAGAACGTACTGACGCTTCCACGCGGTCACCATGCTGGCGTCGAAAACGATGTCGGCGTCGAGGATCTCACCGGTCAGCGGATTGGCCCGCGACGGTCCTCGCGCGAAACCGCGGTCGGTCGTGATCCAGCGGAAGGTATTGTAATTGACGTCCTCGGGATCGAAGTCCTCGTTCTCCTGCTGGCGTACCTCAATGGCGTCGCGGAAGCCGATCGCCTCAAAGGCCTTGTTCCATTCGAGGATGCCCTCCCGGACATAGGCCCGGTACTCATCGGGGACCGATTTCTCGATCCAGAACACGATCTTCTTCTTCGGCGGCGAAAGCCGCTCAGGATGTTTCGGATCGTTCTCGGCCCGCTCCAACCGCCAGCGATTGATGTAGCGGACGAAAGAAGTGTCGCGGTTATCGCTGCTGAAATCCTTGACGACACTAAGGAAATGGCCGAGGCGATCGTCGGCGAGACGCGGCTGATAGCCGTCCTCGGGCAGTTGCATAAGACCGTAATGGATGACGACCGTGGTGCCGCGTGCGTCGATTACATCCTGGTTGGAGCGACCGCCGGCGAAGGTCGCGGCCACCTGCAGCTCAATGTTCCGCGGGAACGCCTTGATCTTCTCCTTCACCCAGACACTGCGGTTCGGGTCGAAAACGCCAAGCGGCAGCCCGGCGAAATTGTTCATGAAAACGTCATTAAGGTCGATGAGCACCGACTGCTGTACCGGCCTGACGCCCAGGATGCGCAGGGAAAGCAGCACCGAATCGGTGTAGGTGGTCTCGACGGCCCGGGCGACGGGCAGGTCTTTGCGCGCGTGAAAGTGGACGTTGCGCCGTATCACGTGAACCTTGTCGCCGGCGCGGCGGAAGGAGAGCACCCATTGCTCGCCGAAGTTGAGCGTGTCGCCGCCCATGCCGGCGCCGCGGGCGATGGCGATCGGGCACAGGAAGAGCTTCTCGAACTGGTCGGGCTTGATTTCGGCATAGACGTGCTCGTCCTTCAGGTAGAGCCGAAAGAGTCCCTCCACCTCTTTCGCCCCGCGGACGACGTTGGCAAGGTCCTCCAACTTTTTCTCCGGAGGATGGCTGGGAACCTGCGCGGTTGCAGGCGCCGCCAGGCCGAGCACAGCGACGGCAAAGGCCGGGGCAAAGCGTATTATCTGTCTCATCGGGGTTCCTTCTGTGTGAAGGTGCGGTGCTGATCTCAACAGTGGTGTTGCCAGAGTAGGTTCATCTCCTGCATGCTGGTGCCACGCTGGCGGCGCGATCCGGACAGGTATTCCTCCAGGGTAGCGGGGGCGTCGAAGCAGAGCAAGGGGCCATGACGGTCAAGCAAGGCAGGAGACCCTGAGAAGGCACGCAAAGAAAGCAAGCTGTGCAGAATGTGCGTCACGCGCGACTCGCCGGCTCCCGGCGTCAACGAGGAAAGAAGGAGTCCGTTGCCTGCGACGCAGGCTGGTAAGTTGCGGTAGGTTTCCGCACTTTCTGCACCTTCGGCAAACTCGGACTGATTCGTTTCTTTGCCCCGACCGATAACTAGGGATGAGACAGTCCTGTCAAGGGGACCCTGCCGTAGTTTAAGCGGTGTCCACGCTGAAAGGAGACCCGGGTTATGGTCCGGTCAATCTGGTTAAGGACCGTGGCTGCTATGCTGGCTTCGACCGGCCTGGTCTGGGGCCAACAGCCGATGAACGTGCCCGTCCCCGCGTCGGGGGCTGGGGACAAGGTCGTCACCGTGCAGGAGATGGGCAAGCCGGGGCAGAAGTGTCACGTCGTCAAAACCTGGCGGACGCCCGAGGGGGCGCGCGCGTTTCAGGTCCAGTCCCTGGCTAACGGTGAGATGCTGACGATCATCGAGAGCGGCCCTGTCACAATGCCACTCGACTCGTCGGCCGGTAGCCGCGTGCAGGCGATCACGACGCGCATCTTCCACTGGGGCCGGAGAGGCTCGCCTCCGGCCGGCGCGCCGATTCCGCCCATGGAAGTCGTCCAGAGCCAGGAGCCGCCGCTGAACAATCCGGCGGCGGCCACCACCAAACAGGCCCCCATCGTCCAGGCAAAGCTGACGCCGGAACCGCTGCCGGTCATCACTAATCAGAACGACAATTACGGCTCTCATGCCATCGCCGGCAATCGCGGTCCCGGCAAATCCACCACGGTTGAAATCGGCTCGTCCTCCGGGCTGCCCGTTGTGCAATCCGGCCCGTCGACGACCACGACGACCTATCCGAGCGGCCCCGTCATTATCAACGAGACCGAGATGACGCCCGCGCCGACCGGCCCTGGCCACCGCGTCAAGGAGATGGCGAGCCGCCTCTTCCACCGCGAGCACAGCGAGACGCTGCCGGCTCCTTCCGGGCCGCAGATCGTCGTGCAGAGTTCGCAAACGACGACAACGCAGCTCTCCAGTCCACCTCCGGCCGGAACCCCGGTCATGGTGCAGTCGACATCGCCTTCGGGAACTCGCCTCATTCCCTCCACGGTCGCGCAGACCGGCTATCCCAACGCCTGGCCAGCAGCCTTCGCTCAGCAGTCCGCGGTAACACAAACGACAGTGCCCACGCCCTCCAAGGTCGTCAGTAACACGCCCGGTACAGGTTGCCCCACGTGCAACGCGACCGGCCCGGATTGCGGGTGTCAGACGCCCAGCCAGCCGACGATTGTTCAGACCGTGCCGGGGGATCCGAACTGCTGCGGCCGGCTGGTCCCCCCGGGCAAGTTGCCGGTCCTCTCGTCGCTGTTCCACCGCGACTCGAAGCCGCAGACGGTCATCACGGAAACGGTGCCGGTCTCGCCAACTGCCAAGACGCCAGCCATCATCAGCACGACGCAAGCGCCGACCAGCAAACCGGCCACGGAACCGGCCAAGCCGACTGATTGGCGCCAGTCGTGGGGGAAGCTCGACGCGCAGAAGTTGGAAGTGGCCAAGACAACCTCGAAGAGTCCACCCCCCGCCTCAGCAGCGCTGCCCAAGGCTGACACGAAGAAGCCCGATCCCCTGAAGGATCCCGAGCCATACACCCGGCTCGACAAGGACGCCACTTCCAAGGGTAAGAAGGACGATTTCAAGTTCTCGATGCCGCCGTCCCCGGTCCCGGCCACCAAGGATGAGACTCCGGCGGCATCCGGGTCCGCCGGCGCGACTGGCAACCACCCGCTCGGAACGAAGTCGGTCTACGACGCGGGTTCGCCCAAGTACGTGCCGGTGCCGATCGTGACCGTGCCGGACTATCGGCGTCCACCGCAACCGCCGTCCGCTCACGTGCCGCAGCCGCCGACGCCCAATACCTACCTCGACATGAGTAACGCTTTCACGAATCGCACGGCGGGTCCGGTCTCGGCACCGAATTCCCAGGCAAGTAATGCTTTTTCGCCGGCGCGCTCTGGTGAGGCGTCTCCCGCGATGGCCGGTGCCTTTGGGCCGATGGGGCCGGGTAATCAGGTGCCTGGCGCGTATCCGCCGCCCGGCTACGCTGCTCCGCTGGCGCAGGGCGCGTATCAGCAATCGGGTTATCCGCAAGTGAACCTGGCCGCCTATCCCTCGAATGCAGCGACCATGGGCCAGGGCGTCCGGCCAGCCGGCTATTATCCGCAGGCTGGCCAGCATCAGGTGGCCATGGCGAATACTGCGGCGGCCTACCCGAACCAGCTGATACCGACCAGTCAGGGCACGAACCAGGCGGAAGCCATCACCACGCTGCGCGACTCGGTCTACCCGTCGCAGCGCGAATGGGCGGCCGGCCGGCTTGCGACCCTCGATTGGCGGATGCACAGTGAGGTGGTACAGGCCCTGACGACCGCGGCTCGGCAGGATCCGGCGGCCACGGTGCGAGCAGCATGTGTGCGCTCGCTGGGATCCATGAAGGTCAACACGATGCCGGTCATCAGCACTCTCCAAGCGCTGAAGACCGATGGCGATCCGCGCGTGCTGCACGAGGTCGAACAGGCCCTGTCCGTTCTGGCGCCGGAGCCCGGTTCCAGTGCAGTGCAGCCTGCCAAGCTGACGACGCGGTGATACGCTGAGGGAGTGGGATGCCGGCAAGGGGTGTCCGGAACTTAACCGTTCCGGGCACCTCTTGTCGTTTGATATGATGCAAACTTGCAAGCGCGTGAAAGAGGAGTTCCTGAATGTCCGATTTTGACCTTTCCTTCAACGCTGACCGCGCTAGCGACCGCCTGCTCCGTTTCCTTGGTGTAGAAGGCGTGACGGGACAGGAACGCGCCATTGCCGAGGCAGTGGTGCACGACTTGCTCGAAGTCGGGGTGCCCCGCGCACGCATCCGCTTCGATCAGGCGCAAGAGACGATCCCACTGCCAACACAAATCGGCAATCTGATCGTCACGCTGCCGGGCACGTTGCCTGGACCGCGCCGGCTGTTTATGACCCATCTCGATACGGTGCCGCTCTGCGCCGGCGTCGAGCCAGTGCGCCGGGGCGCGCGCATCCGGCCGGCCGGGAAGACAGCCCTCGGCGGCGACAATCGCACCGGCGTCGCCTGCCTCGTCACGATGGTCGCGACGCTACTGGAGCGACGCCTACCGCATCGGCCGTTGACGGTGTTGTTCACCGTCCGCGAGGAAAGCGGTCTGTGGGGCGCGCGCTACGTCGATCGCGCCGACCTTGGCAATCCGGAGGAAGGCTTCAACGTGGACGGCTCGAAGGGCGCGCAGATCACCATCGGGGCCGTGGGAGCGGAACGCTGGGAAGTGGAGATCGTGGGCCGGGCCGCCCATGCCGGCGTCCATCCGGAGCGCGGTATCTCTGCGACGGCGGTGGCGTCCCTGGCCCTGGCAGAGGTAGTCCGCGGCGGGTGGTTCGGCAAGGTGGTGCGAGACGGCCGCGCCGGAACGTCCAACGTCGGTAGTTTCGGCGGCCACGACGGCAAGAGTGCCGGCGAGGCGACCAACGTCGTCACCGATTATGTGCGCATCACCGGCGAATCGCGCAGCCACGATGGCCGCTTCGCTCATGCCATCACGCAGGCTTACCGCGACGCCTTCCGCGCGGCGGCGAAGCAAGTCCGCGATGACCGAGGCAGGGGGGCAAAGTTACGATTCCAGGCGCGGCGCGACTATTACCCCTTCCGGCTGGCGGAGACGGCGCCCGTGGTACGGCACGCGGTTGCCGGCGTCGAGCGGGCGGGACTGAAGCCGGAGCTCCGCATCAGCAATGGTGGGCTCGACGCAAACTGGCTGGTGCGGCATGGTATCCCGACCATCACGTTTGGCGCGGGACAGAATCAGGTCCACACGACCGAGGAGTACGTCGAGTTACGGGATTTCCTCGACGGTTGCCGCGTGGCGCTGGCGCTGGCGACGCTGGTACAATGAGCTGCGAGCGGCCAGGCAGTCACTAATACTACCGGCACGGGGACGACCATGCTGCACCTCGAAGGCACGAAGGACTTACCACAACCAGCCCCGGACCTGGCCAGCAAACTGGGCGATGCGCGCTTCCTCGTCCAGTGCGTTCCCGGAATCGAGAAAGTGCTGCGGGACGAACCGGACCAGGCAGCTTGTATCTTGCGGCCGGGATTCGCCTTCGTGCGCGGCACGCTGGAAGTGTCGCTACACGTGGTGCCGGGGACTGACGACACGACGGGCCGAGTGCTGCTGCACAGCAAGGGCATCGGCTCGACCAGCGACGTTGAGGCCCAATGGACACTGCTGCCGCGGGAGAACGGCACGCAGGTGCATTGGACCGCTGACGTCAAGGAGCTGGGCGGTCTACTGAAGGCAGTGCCACAGGGACTGGTCAAGGCGGCGGCACAAAAGGTGATCGAAGATGCCTGGTCCGCAGTCGAGATCCGCTTGGCCCAGAGCTAACCGCGGGTCGGTCTGCGCAAACTGCCGATCTTTCCAGATTGGAGAGGTGCGTGTTCCCGACAGGCGCAAAATGAACGCGAGGCAGCATTCTTCCTTGAACTATGGGAAGAAATGCATCACAAAGGGGAACAAGGGAGTGGCCGGAGTCAGTCCGCTTCCTAGGATAAATGCACCGTTCCGCGTTCTTCCGCCATCCTTTTCCGCCGCAGGAGAGCCAAATCATGGCCGATCACCCGAACATTGAACCCGCAACCCCGACCCCAACGGCCGCGCCCGTAGCCGCCCCGCAAACGGTCGAGTGCGATGACAGCAACAGCCCCGCCCTGTACTACAACTTCGTGCGCGTCAGCGGCACACCGGAGGAAGTCATCCTTGACTTCGGCCTCAATCCGGTCCCGATGGGCGTCCCGACGAGGCCAATCAAGGTGTCGCAGAAGTTGGTGGCGAACTACTACACTGCCAAGCGGCTGCTCCTGGCCCTCCAGATGGCCATTCAGCGGCACGAGCAGGCGTTTGGCATTCTCGAAATCGACGTGAACAAGCGGGTGCGCGCTCAGGGCCGCTAGCGGCAGATCTCGTCCTCGATCTCCCATGAGGCGTGGTTGACCGCGGTCAGCTGCGTCAGTTTCTGCGACCCCCAGGCCCAGCGGAGTGCGGACGTCAGGTCGTTGCTTGACGTCCGCGCTCCGCTGCGTTTCGCGGTCACACGATCCCATCCCTTCCCATTGCTCAGCTGGTATAATGGCGCGTGCCCGGTTCGCAGCCGCGGCCCGGCAGCAAGTCTGCTCGAGTGACGCATCCCACTGGGAGTCGATGCATGAACATCCGTCTGATGGCCCCACTCCTGGCCTTGGTCTGGCTGTCGCCGCCCGCCTGGGCCGCCGAGGCCAAAAAGCCCGCAGGCCAGACCATCGAGGTGCCTTACCGTCTCACGAACTTCAATCATGTCATGGTCCGCGCCAAGCTCAATGGCAAGGGACCGTACAACTTCATCGTGGACACGGGTGCCCCGGCCCTGTTTGTGGCCACTGCGGCGGCCAGCAAGGTTGGCGTAACGCCCGGGAAAAACGGTTGGGGCACCTTCGACCGCTTCGAGATCGAAGGAGGTGTCGTTATTGAAAAATGTAAGGCCCGGATCGAGGATCCCTTCCAACTCAAGGGGATGAACGGCATGGGCCTCGCGGGCATGGAACTCCACGGCATGATCGGTTACACAATCCTGGCCCGCTATCGCATCGAGTTCGACTTCACGCGCAGCAAGATGAAGTGGACGCCCAACGACTTCGATCCAGGGACGCCGCAGGGTCTGAACGGTCGAGGCGGCGCTGGCGGCCTCGACGCGATGGGTGCCATCATGCAGATGCTCGGCAGTCTTCTCGGCAAGAAGCCGACCCCCGATGTCCGGCCACGGCCCTTCCTCGGCGTCGACGTGGCGGAGGACGATAGGGGCGTCGTCGTCAAATCAGTGCTCGCCAGGGGACCGGCGGCCACAGCGGGATTGAAGGTTGGCGACCGCATCACCGAGTTCCGCGGCCGGACTGTCCGCGAAAAAGAGGACCTGGCCCGTTACCTCGGCCATGCGGAGGTCGGCGACAGCGCCGACTTGACGGTGGTGCGCGACAGCAAGAACCAAGAGCTGACCGTCAAGCTCGGGGAGGGCCTCTAACATGAAGCGCTATCAGGAAATGGCGGTTCTGCTGGCCCTCTTGTTGGTCGCCTACGCCCGCGCCGAAGCTCCGGCCGCGAAGCCGGTCACGGTGCCCTTCGACCTGTTCCCCACGAAACATATCGCGGTCAAGGTCAAGATTAATGGGAAGGGCCCCTATCGCGTCATCTTCGACACCGGCTCACCGGTCACGCTGCTAAGCAACAAGATCGCCAACGAGGTCGGTCTGCTCGACAAGAAAGCGCCCAAGCCCTTTTTCAACCTGTTCGGCGCCGGCGACGAGGCGAAGCTCAAGACGCTCGAAGTCGGCGACGCCAAGGTGGAGAACGTGTCGGCGATCATCATGGACCATCCTGGTGTCCAGGCCATGTCGCAGGCATTCGGCTCGGTCGAGGGGATCGTCGGCTTCCCGTTCTTCGCGCGCTACAAGATGACGCTCGATTACCAGGCCAAGACGATGACACTGTCGCCGAGCGGCTTCCAGCCGACCGATGCGCTCCAGGGTATTGTGGCCAGCATTCTGACCGTGGGCCAGGACGGGTCGGCCAAGGTGCTGGCACCGGCCGCTCAATGGGGCCTGATAGTCAACAAACGGAATGGTGACGAGGAGCCCGGCGTCACCGTCAAGGAGGTCATGACCGGCAGCGCATCGGCGGCGGCGGGGATGAAGACCGGCGACCGCCTGCTGACGCTGGACGGACGCTGGACCGACACGGTCATCGATACCTACCTGGCCGCCGGCTTCGTCAGGCCGGGCGCGTCCGCCAAGGTCGTCGTGCAGCGCAACGGCAAGGAGGTCGAGCTGATTGTCAAGCCGCAACCCGGAATGTGAGGCTCACCAGTCCGCGGCGCCAGCATGAGTAACTGGAACCTCTTGCTGCCGCTCCGGGCTGGTACAACCGCCCTAGAGGTTCATCATGAGAAAGAGGCTGCTGGCCCTGCTCGCTCTAACGGCCTGCATCGGACTGCTTACCGTCTCCTTCGGTCACAGCGCCGACACGGCCCCGAATCAACCCGGCAAGAGAATACCCAACTTCACCCTGATCGATCCGCGCAACGGCAACCAGGTTTCACTGACCGACTTCAAGGACCGCAAGGCGGTGGTGGTCGTATTCGTTGGCACCGAGTGTCCGCTGAGTAATCTTTTTGTGCCGCACCTGGCGGAGCTGCACCGCGAATTCGCTCATCGCGGCGTCCAGTTCCTCGCCATCAACAGCAACGTTCAGGATACCCCGGAAAAAATGGTGGCGCACGCACGCAAATTCGTGCTGCCGTTTCCGCTGCTGAAGGACGAACGCAGCCACGTCGCCGACCAGTTCGGAGCGCAGCGGCTGTGCGAAGCCTTCGTTCTGGATGAGACCAGCTCCATTCGGTATCACGGCCGTATCGACGATCAATACGGCATTGGCTTCCAGCGGCCGAAACCTGTCCACCGCGACCTGGCCTACGCGCTCGACGCCCTCCTGGCTGGCAAGGAGATCGCGCAGCCGGTGACAGCTGTCGCGGGCTGCCGGATCAGCCGGGCCATTGGGCCGCGCACGGAGGGCACCGTCACCTTCGCTCGCGAGGTGTCGCGCATCCTGCAAAAGAACTGTCAGGAGTGCCACCGTCCCGGCCAGATCGGGCCCTTCTCATTGCTGACCTATGACGATGCCCGCGACTGGGCCGCAACCATCCGGGAGGTCGTGCAAGAGGAGCGGATGCCGCCGTGGTACGCCGATCCGCGCTTTGGCAAGTTCGACAACGACCGCCGGCTGCCGCCCGAGGACCGCGCGCAGCTGCTGTGCTGGCTGGACCAGGGGTGTCCCAGGGGCGACGACAGCGACCTGCCGCCGCCGCGTCCGTTCACCCAGGGCTGGGTCATCGGCAAGCCGGATGCGATCTTGTCGATGCCGAAAGAGTTCGACGTGCCCGCGACGGCGCCGAAAGGTGGTGTGCCGTACCAGTATTTCACCGTGGACACTGGCTTCACCGAGGATCGCTGGGTCGTCGCAGCTGAGGCGAAGGCAGACGCCACGGAGGTCGTGCATCACATACTTGTCTTCATCGTGGCGCCAGGCGAGAAGTTCTTTCCCGATCGTCCGGGCAATGTCGTTCTGTGCGGCCAGGCTCCGGGTGACACGACGCTGCGCCTGCCGCCCGGCGCCGCCAAGAAAGTCCCTGCCGGGTCGCGATTTGTCTTTCAGATGCACTACACACCCAACGGCAGGGCCCAGAAGGACCGCTCGTCGGTCGGGTTGATTTTCTCGAAGGATCCGCCCAGGATGGAGGCACGGACACTGTCGGTGCTCAACCCGCTCTTCCGGATTCCGGCCGGGGCAGACAACTATCAGGTCGAATCGCGTTTCACCTTCAAGGAAGATGCCCAGGTCCTTGGTTTCATGCCGCACATGCACTTACGCGGCAAGGATTTTTTGTACGAAGCGATTCTCCCTGACGGCAAACGTGAGACGCTGCTGTTCGTGCCGCGCTTCAGTTTCGGTTGGCAAAGCTCCTATCGCCTGGCCAAGCCGTTGCAGGCGCCGAAGGGAACGGTGATTCATTGCGTTGCCCACTTCGACAACTCAGCGAAGAACCCGAACAACCCGGATCCGACAGCGACCGTCAGCTGGGGCGAGCAGACCTGGGAAGAGATGATGATCGGCTGGATGGAGTATGCGACCGAACGGAAGGGGAAGTGATGGTTCGCCGTTCCGCGGTTTGGCCGCGACGCACAGCGGAGCACGAACTTCGCGCTCCACTGCGCGTCGTGGTTATAGGAGAGATTTAGCGAGGCAAAGGATCCAGCAGCGCGGGTTCCACCAGCCAAGTATTCAGCTGGGACTCAGTCAACCCGGGGTCGAAGGCGCACCCATGGAACCAGACAAAATCATCCAGACGCGAGCGCACCACGCGGGCGCGGAACGATTTCCCGCGGCGCCGCGGTAACCACGGCTCGATGACCAGGAGCGTGCCCGCGGCAATCGGAAAAGGCAGCGCCAGGCCGATGCCGCCCGCGGAGACGTTGTACACCATGACCGGCCAGTCGCCTCCCGGCGCCGCGCCATCGATGTGTACGACGCATTCGCGCATGCAGCGGTGGCGTGGCTTCGCCCGACGATCGGCGGCGAGCGGCTGGTTCTGGGACACTACATTTTCGGCAAGAGACGGTGTGGTCATGACTGCTCCGGGGTGTGGGCTACCCAATCAACCGCCTCAAGCATAGGGCGCATTTGCTAGCCAGTCAAAGCCGCCATTGGACACTCGATCCTCGCGGTCCTATCATCCTCACTAGTCCCGGCAGGTTCCCCCGCGCCGCTGTGGTGGGGGGGATGAAAAGGGAAAACGGTGAGAATCCGTTGCAGGGCCGCTGCTGTAATCGGCCAGAGTTTCGATTTCACGTCGCCACTGCGTCTCGCCCCTTAACGGCAGACGCGGGAAGGCTGCTCGAAACTCGTCATGAGCCGTAAGCCAGAAGACCTGCCTGCCGGATTGTTTCGTGGTGCCTCGGCTCCAGGCATCCGGGCAGGAGAACCGTCCGCGTGTGGACGCCTTTCCCGGTTGGGCCGGCACCCATCACTTTTGCCCGGACCGGCAGAAAGGACCTTCTCCATGCCTCCCCGTCCCGTTGCGGCCATGCGCCGCCCCTCGGCCTTCACCCTGATCGAGTTGCTGGTGGTCATTGCCATCATCGCGGTGCTGATCGGCCTCCTAGTGCCGGCGGTTCAAAAGGTGCGCGACGCCGCCAACCGCATCAAGTGCGCGAACAACCTTCATCAGCTCGGCCTCGCCGTTCACAACTACGTCGCCACCTTCGACAGCACACTGCCGCCGGCCCGCACCCGGGAGAATGGGGCCGATCGCTGGTGGTTCGGCCAGACGACGCCCGGTTCGACGGTCATCGACACGACGCGCGGCCACCTGATGCCCTACGTGGAGAACAATGTTGGTGTCTTGCAATGTCCCAATGTGGCCCCGAACAGGATCCAGCAGCGCTACCAGGGCGGCACCGGCGGTTACGGCTACAACTATGAGTACCTCGCTCCGCTGACCTACTCGCCGCCGACCTATGCTCCTGCGTGGCACCCAAAGAAGATCATCCACTTCAGCAGCACGAGCCAGACGATCTGCTTCGCCGACAGCGCGGGCACCTGGATCAGCCCGTGGCCGACGGGTACACCGATCCTCATCGAAGTGCCCCTCATCGAGCCGCCATCCGGCATGTACCCGAGCGTTCACTTCCGGCACACGGGCTGCGCGAACATCGGTTACCTGGATGGCCACGTCGAAACGTACGCGCCTGGCACGCGCAATTCGCCGCCGTCGTGGGAGCCGCCGGCCGCCAACGCGCTGCGAGACAAGGAGCGCGTGTTCGACGTTGGTACGAACGACAGCCTTTGGGGCCTGGAGTAGGGGGCGCGCCAGCTTGAGTGGAGCAGGTTCTCGTGTAGCCGCGGCGCGCCCCCCACGCTCCGCTGAGCATCGCGGCTACACGGGACCGTCCTGCCGCCAAAGCTGCCCCGTGACTCGCTCCCGCCCCATCAAACAAAGCAGGTCTTCTGCCTGGCCCCGCGTCAGGTTGTTGCCCAGACACAAGGGCAAACGCTCCAGCGCCTTCTCCGCCCCTTCGGCGCTCAGGCCCTGCTGGGTGCGCAGCATCAGCGTGACCCATTCTCGGGCCGGAATGGTGAACGACGTCACCTCCACGGTACAGTCAGCTGGCACCGGCTGACGGCAGACGAAGCGTTCCATGTCTGGCAGGGCCAGCAGCGCGATGAGACGACTCCCCGGCACCAGGCGAGCGGGCAGCGGTCTCGCCTCGGGCGCGCCGGCCGGATCCAGGACGACCAGCGGCACCAGATGATAGTCCACCGCCACGGCGCGCACCGTCTGACCTACCAAGGGCGTATCCTCCGCCTGCACCGTCAGGTCCACCGCGGCCAGCAGCCGATCGCCGACGAGAAAGACGTTAAGGACCCTGTCGCCAAACAGCGCCGCCACGAAAGCCGGAGCGGCGAGCATGGCCACGGAGAACGCTAGCCGGATATTGGCCGCTTCGCGCAAGGTCTCGGCTAGGTGCGGGTCGGCAAGCCGCAGCACCACGCGCTGGACGGGATTTAATTCACGCGCCAGCAGGCCGATCTCCAGGTTCACGAGGTCATTGCTCGTGGCGGCGACGATCGCCCGCGCCGTGGCGGTGTTCGCCTGACGCAGCACTTCGCGTACCGTGGCATCGCCGTGGATGACTGCCACTCCCAGGCGGCGAGCCGTGGTCACGAAGCGGTTGTCGCGTGCCAACTCCAGGACGACGACGCGCTCCCCGCTACTGAGCAATTCCTCCAGGACGCGAAAGCCGATGTTGCCCAGGCCACAAACGATGACGTGGCCACTGTCCGGTATCCGGCGGATCTCCAGGGCGCCGCCCAGGCGCGCCCGCAACAGGTAGTTCGTGACGATGGCGGTGAAGGCAGCCGTCAGCGCCGTCCCCAGGATGCGCAGCACGCTGACGAAGAGTTTCATGGCCCCCGTCCGATCGTCCTCCATGCCCAGGTCGGCTCGGGTGGCAATCAGACTGATGGTGCGATAGACGGCATCGGCGACACTCTGGTGTTCCAGTGTCAGGTGAAAAATGAGCGTGCTCAGCACGATGACGCCGATGAGCACGCCGGTGCAGATCTTGACCGGCAGATCGATCTCGGCGAGGGTGCGCCAGGACATGCGGCCGAGGCGGCGCAGCCAGTTCGACCAGAGGACGCGGTCAGCGGTGTTCTCGCTGGCTTCGCCGAGCAGCGGCGCCAGCTGGTGGGTATCGGCGCAGACCACGAGCCGATCGCCAGCCTCGAGCCGGGCGTCGCCGCTGACGGCGTTGAGGTAGCAGGCTGGCCCGGACGCGGGAAAATAGGCCGTGACGGCGGCGCCATAACGCGCGGATAGTTCCGCGACCGGGAGACCGCGCAGGGATGACCCGGGCGCGACGACGACCTCGGCCAACTGCCGCCAGCCATCGGCGATACCGTCGATGCGGAAAGTGCCCAGGCTGTGGCCGGTCAGCGCCGTCACCGCCAGGATGGGCGCCACCAGGGTGGAGGTACTCAGCGCGATGATATTGTTGACGGCTTTGCCAAGCCGGGTGATGAGGTTCTGGTTGAACATCCGCAAGACAAGGCGCACGTCGGCCCGCAGATGCCGCACCATGAGGGCGGTGGAGATGTTGACGAGGTCGTCGCTGGTAACGATGAGGACACCGCGGGCCACGGCGACGCCGGCCTCTTCGAGTACCTCGCGGGAGGTACAATCGCCCTGGACGAGGCGCGCCTGGCCCAGGCGCGGATCGTCCGGTTTGCAGCGGTTATCGACGACGACCACGGGAAGGCCAGCGGCCCGCAAATACTCGAGCACTCGCCCGCCGACCTTGCCCAGGCCGCAGAGAATGATGGGGTCTTCCATGGTTGATGTGCTCCTCGCCCCGCTCTGCGCGTGCATGGTTCTGGTTGCGATCCTTATTCTATGGGGAGTATGATGGCCGTGGCGTCTCCCGTCCCCGTTTGCGCGAGGCCCGCATGGATCTCGATGCCAAGGTCTGCTACTGCTTCCACGTCACGCGGCGCAAGCTCGTGAACTTCATCCGCATCAACCGTCCGCGGGTGCCGAGCCAGCTGTCCGAGTGCGGCGGGGCCGGCACTGGTTGCGGCTGGTGCATTCCTTTCCTGAAGCAGTTGCACGACCAGGCCGTTGCCGGCGGCGACACCGAGCTGGAGCACCTCGCGCCAGCCGAGTACGAACGCGGTCGCGCCCTACACATTCGTGCCGGCAAGGGCACGCCGCCGCCGGGAGCAACACCGCTGCCGGCCGGAGAAGAGGAATAACCGAGGAGAAAAAGCCCGTGAGCGAAGATAGTTCCTTCGAGGACCTGGTGCGCAAGGTACGGAAAGGGGAAGAGGCGGCGGCGGCCGAACTGGTGCGCCGCTACGAACCCCACATCCGCCGGGCCGTCCGCGTTCGGCTGCTGCGCTATCCGCACATGCGCCGCGTGCTCGATTCGATGGACGTCTGCCAGTCGGTCATGGGGATCTTCTTCGCCCGCGCCGCCCGGGGCGAGTATCGTCTCGAACGGCCGAGCGAGCTACAGAACCTGCTGGTTGTCATGGCGTATCACAAGCTGATCGATCAGGTGCGCAAGAAACAACTGGCCGACCCTGGACCGGACGGTCTTCCCGAGCCGATGGACCCCGCCGACAGTCCCAGCCAGCAGGTGATGTACGGGGAATTGCTGCAACTGTTTCGCGACCGCCTCGATGAGAACGAGCGCCGGCTGGTTGACCTCAAAGCCGAGGGCCTCACGTGGCAGGAGATAGCCGAACGGGTCGGCGGCAGTCCAGAGGCGCTGCGCAAGAAACTCGACCGCGCCGTCCAGCGCGTGGCCCGTTCGCTTGGGATCGCCGAGGAGAACGACGATGACTGAGGCCGTCGCTTCGGAACCACCCTCCGGAGAGCCGACCCGCCCCGAATTGACTCGGGTGCTACTCGACCAGCAGGAGCGCTGGTATCGGGGCACGCCGCGGCCGATCGAAGCCTATCTCGACGAGAAGCCGGAACTTCGTGGCAACGTCTCGGGCATGCTCCTGCTCATTCATAATGAAGTGGACCTCCGTTTTCAGAAAGGTGACACGCCGGATCAGGGCGACTACCTGCGACGCTTTCCGCATCTGGCCACGCAGATCCGCCTGCTGTTCGAGGTGACGACCATCCTGCAAGAGGTCCCCGAGAAGACCTGGCCGGTCCTGCCCGGTTACGAAATCGTCAGCGAGATGGGCCGCGGGGGGATGGGCGTCGTCTACAGGGCCCGGCAGAAGGGGCCTTTACATCGTTTCGTGGCCTTGAAAATGGTCCGCGATAACGACAGGGCCCCCGGCAGCGCGCGCGTTTCCGCGCGGAGGCGGCGGCGGTGGCACACTTGCAGCACCCGCACATCGTGCAGATATACGATTATGGCGAGCAGGATAGTCGGTTGTTCTTTGCGATGGAACTGGTTGAAGGCGGCAGCCTGCCCGACGCGCTCGGTGGACTGCTGGTGGGCGCGCCTGCAGCAGCCGAATTCATGGAAACCGTGGCGCGGGCCATTCACCACGCCCACGAGCGCGGCATCGTCCATCGGGATCTGAAGCCGGCCAACATCCTTTTAGTAGCTAGCGGTCAGTGGCTGAAGGCTAGTGAGACGGCTCGCAGTTCGCCGATATGACGACGACGTTGCACGTCAGCGCCGATCAGGAATTCGGCGATACCTTGCGGATGAGTGCCGGCGGCGCCGACCGAGGGACAGCTTCGTCGAACAGGGGGCCGGGGTATCCCCTCCCACCCGCCGGAGGCCCCGCACTCCCTGGAGACACTCTCGGACAGCCGCCCACGACAACCCTCTCTCTGCCCGTTCGTGAATTCGGCGGGACGGCGCCAGGCTCGAGCAGTACCCCGGCGCCGCTCATGCTCACCCCCGCGGCGGTTGCAAGCGGTCGGTTCCTGGTCCTGCCCTCGTCCACCAGCCCGGCGTCGGCGGACGGTGTGGGACAGGCGCTCCCGATCGTTGTGACGCTCCCCGCCAACGCCACTCCGCTAGGCAGCCAGGTTGGCAATTTGCCCATGGTCCCCATCTTGCTGCCTGGCAGCGCTGGCAACTCCAGCCCGATCGGCACTGGCAACGCGCCCGTCACAGTCGAGCAAAGCGCCTTGCCCGGCGGTCCGGTCGCCGAGGCACCGGCCCAGGACGTGGGGCCAGCGGTAGGCGAGTCCGGCTCGGCGCGCGTGCTGGTGCGCCTGTCGGGAATGCCGCTCGTGGGCCCCGCAGCTCCGACCCGCCCCCTCCAGGTTCTCATCCTGGCCGCCCAGGAACGCGGGAACGAAACGGCAGACGCCAGCCGGCTGGAAACTCCCTCGGCTTCAAAAGCAGCGCAGAACCTGTGCCAGGACCACTCGTTCCAGCGGGAACAACTCAGCGACGCCATGCCAGAAACGCCGTCGGTGGACAAGGGCGGCGCGGCGGTGCAGATGGTTCAGGACCTTCGTGCCGCACCGCAACTGTTCCAAGAAGAGCAGGCGGCGGCGCCCTCGCTCCTCTTTAGTGAACCGCTGGAGGAAATCGCAGTCCTGGCACGAACGCCGCAGAAACACTCGGATTCGCTCTGTCAGACGAGACTGGCCGTGGATCTGGGCGGGTTCGTGGCGAGTTGCCTCGTCGTCGCCAGTCTGCACCATTTCGCTGTTCGCCGAGACGATCGCACCGACCCGTTGCGTTCGCCTATGACTTGTGGTTGACCGCTGACGTGGTTCGGGCGGCCGCCGGCACGATGAGGGGAAGCAACTTTGGCCGGGGTACGACAATACCGACCACACTGCCATGACGGTGCTGCAACTGGGCAAAGTTGAGCCGCAAGAAGTCGTGCAGCGCCGACTCCGGTTTGCTCGCCAGGTAGGCCCGCGCCAGGTGGGCCATGTGGTGGTCGTATTCGCGTTTGCTGCGTGTGTGGAAGACGCCCCGGCCATCGTGACGACGCAGGTCGCCGTCGAAGGCAGGATTGATGTGATAAAGCTCGTGAAAGATCGTGATGAACTTGTCGTCGAACGACTGATCGAGAAAGCGCGGCAGGCAGAACGTCAGGAGGTAGAGCATCTCGCGCTCGCGGACGAAGTAGCGCTGAACCTGGTAGCAAACACCCTGATGGAGCCGGGTCAGCCGGCCGCCACGGCAGCGCAGCGGCGTAACGCGCGCCTGCAAACCGCCGCGCCGCCCCTTGCGCGCCTGGGTGATGCCGAGGAGGACGAGGCCCACGTCAATGTGCCGCAGAACATCACAGCGTGCGACGAGGTCGTGGCAGAGGCGGCGAATGTGATCGCAGAAGTCGAAGGGCTCATCGTGCCTGCCGGTATTAAGCCAGGGTGGGGCTTCCAGTCCCGGGCCTGACCCCTTGCAGCCGACCAGGGCGCGCACGGAGCGTACCGGCAGCTCATCCTCCCAGCGCAGTTCTAGGGGGAGGGTGGGCGCTGACTGTTCCACACCGAGGCACAACGCTGTGGTCACCAGTATTCCCTCCTGCCCACTTGATCCGGTCGTGGTCCCGGAAGGCGAAGGCATCCAGACCAACCGGCAAATCCGTTAAACTCCGTCCGCTCGATTGGCCGATGAAAGTGAAGCAAGCGCGTCGGTACACGCGCCGCCCATCGGTGCCGCCGGTCCACGGAGGCCGGAGCCAGTGCGAGTTCCGCGCCAAGGGGGAGAACCCGATCTGGCCGGCACCGCGGTGCAGCAAAAAGTGTAGCCGAAGAACCTCGCAGGGGAAATGGGGAAAATGAAGACGACACGCTGCAGGCCGTGGTGGTGGGGGACCGGGCTGATCCTGGCCCTGGCAGCGATGACGGGCTGCCAGACGTGGACGTCGGGCATGACGCTGCCGTCGCCCCACTACCTGCAACATCCGCCGCAGTTCTTTGGTCCGGGACCAGCCTATCCGCTGACGCATGAACTGGCCCACATGGAAGAAGGCGCGGGCCCTGGCCAGCCCGTACCAGGGCCGGCTCCGCTGCCGCCACCTGTGCCTGCAGGGCCAGTACAGTAGCTGTACGTGAGGAATTGGTGCGGCGGTTTTTAGAGACCCGCTCGAGAGTTGGCGTTGCGCGCGCTAACCCTTGAGCGGGTTTCTGCGTTCACTCGCCCGGAACCTTCCTACCAATCCGGTGTTTACATGCCAGGGACCTTTGGCGGCTTATGCACGAAGACGACTCCTGTGCAAGCCAGTCAAGTTGGCTAAGGCCCCGCGAACCTTTGGGCCGCATGTTCACCGGAGTGCGTGTATGACCCGTGCCCTTGCCGCTACCAGCAGGTTGCGCCGCTCCCTGCCCACTTTGTCCCTTCTCGTCTTGTGCGGCCTCCTGATCCTGGGCCCGCAACGCTCCCACGCCGCGCCACCTGCCAGACCGACGGACGCGCAAAAGGCGGCGATCCGTCCCACGCCGCGAGGCTCCCTGCTGACCAGCGCCGCCTGGCAGAACGTGCCGCTCAGCCTCGCTCGGCCCGAGGAGATCGACCGTCTCGTGGCCACGGAGCTGCGGACCGACAAGATCGAGCCCGCCCCGCTGACCACGGACGAGCAATTCCTTCGCCGGGTGACGCTCGATCTGACGGGCGAGTTGCCGGTACCGGCCGACGTCAACGAGTTCGTGGCCGACAAAACGCCCAACAAGCGGGCCAAACTGATCGACAAACTCCTCGACAGCGACGAATACGCGCAGCACTGGTCGAGCTACTGGCGCGACGTGCTGACCGAGCGCCTGAGCGACCTGCGCGGTCGAGTGCTGCAACGCCCCTTCGATGACTGGATGACCGACCAGCTCAAGAATAACAAGAACTGGGGCGACATCGTCCGGGCAATGCTGACAGCCGAGGGGCTCTGCCGTTTCGACGACAACGGCCAGCACGGGGCGAACTTTTTCCTGGCGTCGCACATCGGCGCTGACGCGGCCAGCGAGCAGGCGGCCGAGACTTCGCGAGTCTTTCTCGGCATCCAGATTCAGTGTGCCCAGTGCCACGATCACCCGTTCGACCAATGGAAGCGCGAACAGTTCCACGAACTGGCCGGCTACTTCGCCCGCATCCGCGGACGACCGGTGCGCGAGGGCATGCGCCTCGCCGGCTTTGAGATCTTTTCGCTGCCCCGCGGCGAGCATCAGATGCCGCACAAGGACGACCCAAAGAAGACGACCGTGATGAATCCCCGTTTCCTCGATGGCAAGGGCCCGGCCCCGGGCGCATCCGACCGCGAACGCCGCCGCGTCCTGGCCATGGCAGTCACCGACCCCAGCAACTTCTGGTTCGCCAGCGCCTTCACCAATCGCCTGTGGGGTCAGCTGATGGGCCAGGCGTTCTGCACCCCGGTCGATGACATGGGGCCGCGGAAGGAAGTGGTCCTTGGTTCCGTGCTGGTGCGGCTGGCGTCGTCGTTCCGGGCAAGCAACTATGACGTCAAGGGCCTCCTTCGCCTCATCCTGAACACGCAGACTTATCAGCGCCAACTCCGCCCAGGTGAGAACGACGGGCAACACCTTCACTTCGCGGCCGCCTTTCCGACGCGGCTTGGGGCCGACGCACTGTGGGAATCGCTCGTCGGTGTTCTCGGCACGATAGGCGGTCCGGGCAATGGCAATCCCAGACCCGGGCAGGCGATGCCCTTCCTTTTCCGGCCGGGCTTTGAGGGGCTGTTCAAGGCCGAGTTCGCGTTCGACCCGTCGCAAATGACCGACGACGTGGAAGGGAGCATTCCTCAGGCGCTGCTGCTGATGAACAGCCCCATCATCAATCAGCGCATTCAGGCCACAGGGGCGAATCTCCTTGCCCGCATCCTCAAGGCCTATCCGCACGACGACGGAGCGCTGAAGATGGTCTATCTGCGCACGCTGGCCCGCAAGCCGACGGATCGCGAACTGCAACGGTGCCGCGACCATGTCGGCAAGGCGGACAAACGCGCCGAGGCGTACGAAGACATCCTCTGGGCGCTCATCAACTCGACGGAATTCCAGACCAGGCGTTAAGGCCGTTCGCGGCAAGGCAAGATCGAGGGTTTATCACATGTCGCTTCATTCGTTGATGCACGTTCAGACCAACCGGCACGGCGTTGTTAGCCGCCGCACATTCCTGCGCGGCGTTGCCGGCGGGGCGGCGGGGCTCGGTCTCCTCGGCTGGAAAGACGAGATGACTCTCCAGGCGGCGGAGCTGCGCCAGCGCGGACTCGCCTGCATCCTGCTGTTCATGCGCGGCGGTCCGAGCCAGTTCGAGACGTTCGATCCAAAGCCCGGCACCGACCACGGCGGCCCCACCAGGGCCATCCCAACGGCAGCTGGCGGCATCCAGATTGCCGAGAACTGGCCAAACGTCGCCAAGGCGATGAAGGACGTCGCGCTGATCCGCTCGATGTCCAACAAGGAAGGCGAGCACGGCCGGGCGGCGTACCAGCTGCACACCGGCTATGTCCCCGGTGGCGCAGTCAAGCACCCCAGTCTCGGCTCCATCGTCGCCGCGGAGATCGGTGCGCCTGATCTCGACCTACCGCATTTCATCAGTATCGGCAACCGGGCGACGACGCTCGGCTCCGGATTCCTTGGCATGCAATTCGCGCCGTTCGTCGTCGGCAATGCACTGCAGATGCCGACGAATGTCGAACTACCGAGGGGAATCGATCGCGGCCGCTTCGGCAAGCGGCTCGAATTGTTGAAGGGTCTGGAAGAGGATTTCACCGAGTCCGGTAGGGCTGCCCGCGTCGAGGCCCATCGCACGCTGTACGGCAGCGCCGCGCAGATGTTGCTGAGCCCGCGCCTCAAGGCGTTCGACGTCAGCGAGGAAAGAGACGCCGTCCGCGATCAGTATGGCCGCAGTCCGTTCGGCCAGGGTTGCCTCCTTGCCCGACGTCTGGTCGAGCAGGGCGTCACATTCGTCGAGGTGGAATCGAACGGTTGGGACACCCACCAGGACAATTTCACCCGCGTCAAGTCACTGAGTGACAGCGTCGATCCGGCGTTCGCCGCTCTGGTGACCGACCTGAAGGAACGCGGCATGCTGGAACGGACGCTGGTGATCTGGATGGGCGAGTTCGGCCGGACGCCGCGCATCAATCCGAACACCGGCCGCGACCACTTCCCGCGCGCGTTCAACGTGGCGTTGGCCGGCGGCGGCATCAAGGGCGGTCAGGTGATCGGGGCCACGAGCGCCGACGGCATGGACGTGAAGGAACGGCCGGTCACGGTGTCCGATCTGTTTTGCAGCTTCTGCCACGCTCTGAAGATCAACGCGCACAAGGAGAACATGAGCCCGGTCGGCCGGCCGATCAAGATCGTGGACGGCGGCCAGGCGGTCAAGGAACTGTTCGCCTGAGCGCCCGGGAAGCCGTATAGCCGCGCCGCGCAACGGCGCGTGAATCCCGCGCTCCACTGCGCATCGCGGCTACACGGCTCATTGACCTTGATCTTTTCGCTACCCCTCGCTAAGTTCCCGCCTCTTTCTGGCAGCTGGCCTGTCCGTGGATGGATCTACGGGCGCGACCGGCGGTCTGTTCGCGGAGAGGGAAAGTCCTATGGGCAAGATGCCCTTGCTTGGGCTGGCCGGCCTGTGCCTTTCAGGCGCGATCCTGTGCGGTTGCCAGGATTCCCGGCACTGCCGCAACGGTTCGTGTGGACCTCGGGCCACGCAGCCGCTGTCGGGCACCGCGTCCGGCGCCGCCGCGCCAACAGGTGGAACAGCCTCAACCGGCTGGGACAATACGCCGTCACGAAACCTGACCAGCCGGCCCACGGGTTCCTCGGACCCGCTCGGCCGCACGGGCACGTCGCCCGGCCTGACCGATCCAGGAACCAGTACCCGGCAGCCGTTCGCCGGCGCGCCAACGGTCCCTGCCGGTGGTACGCCGAGCTTTGACAGTGGCGCGGGGCGCGGCTTTGGGCAGTCTGGCAACACCGGCCTGAGTGGGAGTGCGGGTCGGGCTCTCGATCCGATGCCGTCTCCGCCTGGCACGCCCACGCCGCTGGCTGGACCAGGATTGGGTGCGCCGGCCCAGAGCCCGCCGACGAACAATCTGCTCGCACCGCCGGGATTACCTTCGGGCGTCAGCAAACCGGTACCCAGTGCCTTCAATCCGCCCGCAGATCCGGCCACATCCGGCCTCAATCAGGCGAAAATGGATGGGAATTACCGGCTGTCGGTGCCGTCCTCTCCTGGCACCGCAACGCCGCAACCTTCGCTTGGCGCGGCACCGGCGCCGCTGCCGTCGTTTTCCGCACCGCCGCCGCCGTCGCCGGTACCTACGATGCCGGCCGGAAAACCGCTGGAACCGTAAGCCGGACTGGAATCAGTCGGGGTTGGGGGATGGGGAGGGGGTGATCGGCAGGCTTTGCCTGCCGGTCGCCCTTGTTTCTTTTCACGGCGCCCACGCGAGGGCACGGATCTCGCCGAATTCACGCGTCAGTTTGATCCACGTCACGCCGCCATCGGTCGAACGATAGACCTGTCCACTGACGCTGCTAGCGTAGATCAATTCCGAATCAGCCGGGTGAACTGCAAAACTCCAGAGGGTGCTATTCGCTCGTCCCGGCGTCTGCATCACTTCCCACGAAGCACCGGCATTCGTCGAGCGCACGACCAGGCCGGTGGTGCCCGGCGGGAAATCGCCATTGCCCAGGAACACCACTTCGGGCCGGCCGCACTTCTGCATCATGCCGCGAAAATAGGGCAACGGCAGCGCCCCGCCCAGGCATAACGGCTGCCATGTCATGCCGCCGTCCGTACTCAGATTAACGTCGTTGTTCGTACTGGCAAGCAGCCGGTGCGCGCCGCCCCGCCCCGGAATGATGACTAGCGCGTGAATGTCGCGCGAGCTCAATCCCTTTCCAAGCGGCTGCCACGTGCGACCGCCATCCTGGCTGCGGTAGAGCCCGTCAATCTCGACACCTGCCCACAAGGTGTCTGGGTGGTCTGGATCGGCGGCCAGGCAGGTGACGCGCGTATGCACGATGCGCGGACAGTCGGTCACGATCTGGGCCTGTCCCTCGCTCCAGGTCCGGCCGGCGTCCCTGCTGCGGAAGAGCCGCGCTGGACAGGTGCCGGCGAGGATGCAGTTGGGATCGCGTGGCTGGAGGAGGATCGACCAGACTTGCCGACCGTTGAGGGGTGAGTCGACGCGCTCCCAGGAACCGGCACCGTCAGTGCTGCGAAACAGACCCAGTTCGCTGCCCATGTAGAGCGTGCGCGGGTCGTGCGGATGGACGGCAAGTGCCCGCACGTGGCACTCCACAAAAGTACCTTCGCAGGCGCGGCGGAAGGTTTCGCCGCTGTCGAGACTGCGGAACAGTCCTTCGCCGATGGTGCCCACGAAGAGGCGGTGTGTTGTTGGCATGGCTCAATCCTGGAGAATGGCGAGGGGACTCATGCGGTGTGCCAGCACTTGCAAGCAAGTGCCACACGGACCGCGTGTCAGGCCTTTCTCGATTGACTTGGTCCGCGCTGGCAGGGCAGCTGCGCAAGAGTCTCACAGCCTTGAGGCAAGTCTGCTTCCTCGACGATCATGTTCGGGATACCGTCTCGAATGGAGAACTTCAGCGCGCAGCGTTGACAGACGAGCCGATCCTCCTCCAGTGTGAGGCCGGTCCGGCTCGGGTCCAGTGGGCAGCGCAGCCGTTCCAGGAAATCCGGACAGATCATGATCGATCCTCGGGTCGAGAGTCGCCGTCTCTTCCCGCGGATTATACGCTCCCAGCGTGAGCCGTCAAACGGATGGCCCGGAGAGTTGGGCCAAGGCATCCGCCAGCGTGGGCGTTGCTGCAAGCGCTCCGGCCTTTGAAGGCTCGGCGCGGACGAGTCCTGTCAGAGCCTGTTCCACAAGGGTCAGCATCACGTTTTCG
>JRHI01000844.1_pt1 | contig 30438 bp, 26 predicted proteins | sample 215371 | NCBI WGS metagenome assembly JRHI01 (sample SAMN02929681, study PRJNA255918) | sediment metagenome | biome: cave system; feature: Ice Cave; material: Sediment; isolation source: sediment from deep within a dark volcanic ice cave with no known source of... ...
CAGGCCAGAGGATACTGTACATGCGCCCTCATTTGGAACAGCCTCTGAGACCGCTCCGTGTGCGCGTTGGGGCCGACAGAAGTGGCAAGATCTCCCCCTGGATAAACGCGGATAGTAGCGGGTCAGGTTGACGCTGAACGGCGAGCAGCCTGTCTGCCAGTATGGGAATGTTTAATGGGAATTGTGTGGTTTCCATAAGAGAATCTCCCCCTTGCCTGGCACCGCGGTGTCCCCTGTGTAACGTTGATATGCCCCGTCCTGAACGTCATGGGGGATTGAGAATCCCAGCGGGCGCAAGTGCCTGGCGTACAGACTCAAGAACACGGGATTGTATGTGCAGGCATACGCAAAGGTTGGCAACAGCCGGAGCGGCTTCAAGGTGACGATGGTCCCCCGGATCATCCAGGCTCCTGTGCGAATCTCGGCCCCACCGAGCAGGAAAATGGTTCCGCCTTTCATCTGCAACCCGGCGAAATCTCTCACGGGGCCGGTGACTGCAATGATCCCTTTTTTCATCCGCATCCCGACCTCAATCCCCGCCGAACCTTCAATAAGGATGGTCCCGTCCTTCATCCCCGCGAGACTTCCCCTGTAGGCTGCGCCGACCTGCCCTCCGGCGTTCCCGCGAATATGGATCAATCCTCCGGCCATCTCAGCCCCAATCCAGTCCGAGACGTTCCCGGATACCTCGATAGTCCCGCCTGTCATGTAGGCGCCGAGATGCATCCCAACGTTGCCGGTGATGGTAATGCGGCCATGAGTCATGCCGCGGCCAATCCATTTGACCTTTCCCGCTTCGCCGCGAATTTCCAACTCATCGCTGGCCGCTCCTTCGATCAAGAAAAAGTCATCGAGGCGACACTGTCGCTTGCCCAGGAATACCGGCAGGGCGCAGATCTGGCCATGCGGGAGCGCCTCCATCACGTCAGGTGAGAGGACTTCCGCTTCAAGCGGGACTGCGGGCTGTTCTTTGAGGGTTAAGGTGATCATACTCATTTCGTCGGCAGCAGGGCGAGCAGGGAGGCTTGTTTGACTCGACACGTTAGCGGATGCCGAATGGATTTGCCGGGGCTTGCGAATCTGCCGGCGCCTCCCTCTACGGGCAGTCATGGATTTCCGGCCGCGCGATGCGTTCTATCTCCACGGGGTAGTTGTCAAAGGACATGGTGTAGCACTGCTGAAACAACGGACGCAGGAAATCCTCGATCCCTTCGTCGAAGGCAGGGCGGACGAGGAATTCCCGACCTTCGTTCATGTTGCGGATGTCTCCTTCCTCGACGACGATTTCCCCGGACTTGATGACATAGCGCGGGTACCGGAACATGAGGACGCCATCCGGGTTTTCATTGTAAATGGACACATCCGCATCCGCGCCCAGGCCCAGGTGCCCTTTCTGCGCCAACCCCAGAGCCCGCGCCGGCCCCGCGGAAGTGATAATAGCGATCTCGAATAGCGTGTATTGCCGGTCGAGATCCGCCAGGACAAGGCGTTTCAGCGCCTTGGCTGGTAACTTTCTCACGCGCTCGCGCCGGTAATCCGCATTCATCAACAGGTGAATGATTTCTGGATACCTCCAGAAACAAGCTCCGTTCGGGTGGTCAGTGGTCAGGAAGATCCGCCAGGGATCATTGATAAGCAGCAGCAGTTCCAATCCCACGGCCCACTGCACGGCGTTCACCAGGTTGCTCCCCTTGTAGACGTAGGGGACGATCCCGCACCCGGTCTCATTCTCCACATCCAGGTTGCCCCATTTGCGCCCCGTGAGCTGATACAGCAAGTGCTGCCAGGGACCATCGGCGGTGACTGTCACAGCGTTGCCGAACAGGATCGCGCCGGCATCCGCGGTGAGGTTCGGCTGGGTGTTGAAATACTCGGCAAGCGCCGCTGCTTCGGAGCGCATTGTGTGCCAGTCGTGTCCACCGTAGGCGTGGAATTGCAGGTGCGCAAGGTGCGCCCGGTGTCCCTCCAGTACCTTCATGGTTTCGAGGGTGGTGGTGACGTTGCCCGGCGCTCCCAGGTTGTTGCAGTGGAGATGAAGCGGATGGGGCAAGTGCAACTCATCGATCATCCTGGCCAGGCTGGCGATGATCGTGGCTGGAGTCACCTTGCTGTAGCCTTCGACCGGCTCCGAAAGCGTCTTGGCATCCTTGCCCCACTTCCAGGCCGCGACCCCTCCGGGGTTGACTGCCTTCACCCCGTAGGCTTTGGCTGCCCAGATCAACCAGGCGACGACATGAGACGCGCGCTCCAGTTCGCCCGCCTGCAAAAGGTCCAGCACGATTTCGTTGTTAGCCATCAGCAGGCAGCAGGCCTTGTCAACGATGGGGGTGTCGCGGAGTTCTTCGTGCGTATGCTTGGCTGAAAGGACCGGCATGGCGGCCTCAATGACCGTCGTATAGCCCATCCCCGCGTACAGGTACCCGGTCGCAAAGGTGGTAGGGGTGGGACCACCGATCCCGGCGCGGCGCTCCGGTGTGTGGAGGAACGGAACCGCATGCCGGTGGTTTTCCGGGGTCATCGCCCTGGCAAAGTTGAGCGCCGCCCCGGCAACATGCGTATGAATGTCAACCCCACCAGGGAAGACGACCATGCCCGTCGCGTCAATGGTGCGACCGCCATCTACAGCGGCAACGATTCGGCCATCTGCGATGCAGACATCTTTGACCACACCGTCGATGCCATTGGCCGGATCATAGACTTTGCCACCCGTTATCCGCAGCATGGGTTGATTCTCATTTCAGAAGGCACACGAACCCTCCCCGCGCTCAGAGTCTGTTCCAGATGCCCCTCGCCCCCGACTACGCGGGCGAGGGGCATCTGGAACAGGCTCTCCATAGGAAGGACTACCTTATCACCATCCGAGCGTTTTCACTGGGAACCCACGCGGGCTTCGCGGCCACTGCCTGGTGGATGCGGCGGATCACCTCCTCGTCGGTCGGATACGGCGATTTCAGGGCCGGTCGCAATGGCAGGGGCACCTCATCCATCCGGTACACGGTCCCGGGCGCGCTGATCCCCGTGGCCGCCGTGGTAATGTGTACACGAGCCAGGCGGCTTGTGTGAGTGACTTTGGGGTCAAGCACGATGGTCGGAATGCGCGCGAGGTGGTCAATGCCGGGTTGGGGCATCGTCGCCCCTGGATCGGCACCCAGAATCAGGGCAGCGTCATTGTCTCCCCGGACCAGCAGGTCCACGGTCGAGTACTCTCCTGGATTGAACCGAGGGTAGCCGCGGCACAAGTTGACCCCGAAGGGATACCCCGTCGTCCAGCGCATGACCATATCCGAACCGGTCACATTGCCATGGCCCCGCATCGGCATGGCAACGAATTTGGTAAAAGCGTTCAACTCCGCTACCAGGGTCAGGACCGCCGCGGAGTTCATGTGCTTCCCGCGGGTCATCGAGAGGCCCATTCCGAAGAACAGCACTCCGAAGCGGGCACGCTTCATCCGGTCGGCCAGCTCTTGTAATTGCTCGACCGTCAGGCCGGTTTCCGCCACGCTCTCCTTGTTCACGGGTTGGCCCTTGATAAGAGCGCGCAGGGTTGTCACAACCTCGAAGTCCTGTCCAGGCTTGATCTGGAGGAAGATATCCGCGGCCTTGACGCTAGGGGTTTCCCGGATGTCCACCAGGACCATCGTTCGGCCTTTGCGCCCCTTGGGCACAAACTTGCCCTTCTGGGTCAGGGTGTACTTGGTGAAATGCCGCGGATGGCATTCCGCTGGATTGCCTCCCCAGTAAATGATGAAGTCCGCCCGGTTCTTGACTTCGCCCAGCGTACACGTGACCTTGCCACCCAACTGGGCGGCTATCTCTGTTGGGCCGTGTCAGAGCGAGGTGTGGCTGTCGATCACGCCGCCGATCAGTTCGGCCAGAGCCACCGCCTCCCGCTGAGCCTCGCAGGTTACATTGCTGAGCCCGTAAACCAAAGGCATGTTGGCCTTGTAGAGGAAATCCGCCGCTGCCTCGACGGCGGCATCGACCGTGGCGGGCTTGCCGTCTATCAATGCATCGGGAAAGACGCGTTCCGCCGTGTGGTTGCGGAACCACGACTCTCCAAGACTGCACGCGTTCTTGGTCTTGACGATCCGATCGCCTTCTGCGTGCAACTCGATGTCGTCGCACACGCAGCCGCAGAAGGTACATGTAGCGTTCTTGACAACGGTAAGGCTCATTCTCCGTCTCCCGTCAACGGCTCTTTTTTCCGTCCGAACCGGACGGCGCGATGAACGTTCAGCCAAGCTCCCTGCCGCGACAACTCCCCCGGATGCGGCGCGGCATGTACCTCCCCGTATCAATCAACTCCCAGGCCACAGCGTTTTCTGCCTCCGCTTCAGGGAGGACGGGTGGGATCAAAGTCCCCTCCGCCTCCGGGACATCTCGACGAGATTTGGCCGCACGCATGCTTCCCCTCCTTCGCCAATAAAGCCCGCGTCACTCCTTGCCCCGTAGGCGGGTTCAGGATGCCGCTGGCATGCCCTCTGGTCTCTGTGGAGTGGTCTCCGGTGCAATCGGTTCCACCTCAACTTCCCACCCTTTCGAGGTGGGCATTCCGGTCCCATCGGTGGTTTGGCCCATGAGACGGCAGGTTGGCGGGCCATAAGGGACGAAAATCATCCCTTCGGGAACTTTCCCCTCCCGGCACAGGAAAATGGCCTCGCCGTTCCCAGACCGCACGCGGACGGTTCCCCCGGGAGGAATCCCGATTGCTTTTATATCCTCCGCGTTCATCGTCAAGGTGCCCACGATGGCCTTGTACTCGGCGTGGTCCTTGCCGACGTTGATTTGCTGACCCTGCTTGGTCGTGCGGCCCACGTTCATGACGAAGCGTTTACCCGCCATCCATTCCCCCCCCTCGCATGCCGGTTAGCCGCATCTGCTCGGCCAACTCCATGACCACCTGTAGCCACTAACCTGACCGCCACTTGCGCAGCCGGACGACCTCGCCGGAAAGATTCATTGTATCAGGTGCTACGCGGCTGGGGAGATCCTGTGGAACAGCCTGAACCCGTTGGCCGCCATGGGGATGCCGCGTAGCGGTTCAAATATATGGCAGCCTGGCAGGGCGACTTCTCGCTCGCGCCGTAACCCTGGCAGCGATGGAGGTTTGCGGCGCCGCAGTCACCTTGCCACGGTCAGCTGAAATGGCAAATTGACAGCGCATCGCTCGTTGCCCCCTTGCTCGTGCTGCGAGCTGCAAAGCAGAGCCTGACCTTGCCGAGCCGATTAAATGTTGCAAACCGGGCAATCAAGGCGATAGAGTGAAGATGGTCGGAGCAGGCACACCACGAGAGTGATGAACTTCCGGGCAAAGCCAATCGGTCGTGCCAGAACCGTGTTAGGGATCGTGGCATGGTTCGTCCTTGTGGTTGACCATCCGGTTGGCCTTTCCCCTGCCGGGCGCGGGGGTTGATGATACGGAACCTATGCACTCAGGCCCGCCAACGCCAGAATCGCGGCACGCGGACTTCGAGGCGCTCTATGAGCGCCACAGCCGTGAAGTCTGGGCATTGGCGTACGCCCGCTGGATGAACGCCGACACGGCGATGGACATCACCCAGGAGGCGTTTCTGCGGCTGTGGAAACAGTGGGAGAGCGGCGAAAAGATCCTCAATCCGCGGGCCTGGCTGCTGCGGGTGGCACGCAACTTGGCGGAAGATCACGCCAAGAGTTCCTTCCGTCGCAATGGCACCCAGCCGCCGCAGACCATGAACGGCGTCCGGGCGCACGACCCGCAGCCGCTCGAAAACCTGGAACGAGAAGAAACATTCAGTCAGTTGCGCGGCGTCCTCGAAGCCCTGTCGCCAGCGGACCGCGAGATCTTGACGCTGCGGTACGCTCTGGATTATGACACGGATCAGATTGCGGACGCTCTGGCGATCAATGTCACGGCGGTTCACATGCGCCTGAGCCGGGCCCGGCAGCGCGTCGCCGAGCAGTTGCGGGCCCAGGGTGTTGGGCAAATTCCATGAAGCTGATCGATCCACCTGTTACCAACTGGCGCCGCGACCGTTCGGCAGACGATCCGGACGGCCTGCTGCGCGCCTTCTTCCGTGCGGAGATGCCGCGTCACTGGCCACCCTTCCACCGGCCGGATCGTCCGGCACGAGAGACCGCGTCGCGAAATAGCAGGACCGACACAGAACGCGCGCTGGGCAGGCCGAATAACCCCAGGCGGAACTGGGCCATGGCGCGCAGTCGCCTGGCCCTTGCCGCTACGGTTGCCCTGCTACTGGTGGGGACGCTGTTCCTGACAGGACCGTTCGACAGTGGTTCGGGACGCCGCGGGCAGGACGATTCCCGCCCAGGCGTTTTCTCCCGCCGGCGTGGCATCGAGATGGCCCCAGGTTACGGCAGATCGATCAAGGACATTATCATCAAGGAAAGCCTGATCCAGGAGGTCGATACGAAACCTGGTCCGGACGGCCAACCGATCCGGCAAGACCAGCCGACCAAGTATCTGATCGAGATTTACGAACGGTAACCGCCCTCTCGCTTGCGGCTCAGCGTCCTCATGCACAGACTCCTGACGATCCTGACGATCCTCCTGGTCCTGCCCCTGCCGTGCGCCTGGGGCCAGAATGGGGAACCTCCGTCCCCCGAAGAAAAGGGCACGTTCCTTGGCGTTCTCATCAGCCGGGTGCCGGAGGCCCTCTACGATCAGGTGGCCGAGTTGCCGAGCGGCCAGGGCGTCCTCGTTACCCACGTCCTGCCCGGATCGCCGGCTGCCCAGGGCGGCCTGAAACGCCACGACATCCTCCTCCGCTACAACGATGACACCATCCGCGACTGCGAACACTTCGCGCGCCTCATCCGGGCCGACCGGGCGGACAGCAAGATTAAACTCGAACTCCTCCGCGGCGGACGCAAGCAGAAGGTCGAGGTCACGCTGGCTCTCGGTCCCGTCCTGAAGATCGCGCAGGCCAACCGGGCTATCACTCGTGATACGGCCGAGGTGACCCGTGGCATCGCCAAGCAGGGCGGTCCGCCGTCCGTGAGCGTGGCCGCCACGCCGCTCGACAGTGGCAGGATGAAGGTCAACATCGAGTATTACCAGGAAGCGACCGGCCGGTTGCGCACGGTCACGGCGGAAGGGCTACCGGAAGAGATCGATCGGGAAGTGGAGAAACTGCCGGCGAAGGTGCAGCACTACACACACCTTGCCCTGCAGCGCATGCGCCGCCTTGAATTGCAATCCGCCGAGGCAAAGACGGTTGCGCCAAAGTCCGCCGCCGAACCCACCCGCAAACCGCGCTAAGGGCGCCTATTGGAGCGCCAACCGAAAACTGACAGGTAGAAGCGGCATCTTGCCGCTTCCATTCAAGGGGCAAGCTGCCGCTTCCATTCAAGGGGCAAGCTGCCGCTTCCGTTCAAGCGGCAAGATGCCGCTTCTACCTGTCAAATCCGTCTTGGCGGTCCACTACCCTCTGGCGAGCGGAAAAACGTTGCGTATACTGGCTCTCACATCCTCGCCCGCCCCACCGCACCAGGAGAGCCGCTACCATGACCGCCACACGCCGTCAGTTCCTGCAAACCGCTCTCGTCGCCGGCACCGGCCTCGCTGTCGGCACCCGCTCCGCCAGCGCCATCGAACCGATCGTTCGCACGGGCGGTTCGCACATTCGCCTCAGCATGGCCGGCTACTGTTATCGCCAGTACCTCGGCCTGAACATCAAGCCAAAGCCGCCGATGACCTACGATGACTTCATCGACCTGGCCGCCGGCATGAACCTTGACGCGGTTGAACTGACCCAGTACTACTTCCCGCAAACAACGCCCGAGTACCTGGCCCACCTGAAGGGTCGCTGCACCCGGCTCGGCCTCGACGTCAGCGGCACTGCCGTTGGCAACAACTTCTGTGTCAGCAATCCGGACAAGCTCAGGGAACAGGTCGCCATGGTCAAGGAGTGGGTGGAGCATTCCTCCCGGCTGGGGGCCAAGACGATCCGCATCTTCGCCGGCTCCGTGGAAAAGGGCGACACCGAGGAACAGGCCCGCGCGCGCTGCGTCGAGGCAATCCAGGAAGCCTGCGACCACGCCGGCAAGTACGGTATCTTCCTCGCCCTCGAAAACCACGGCGGTATCGTCACCACCGCCGAGCAGATGGTGACGATCGTCAAAAAGATCAAACACGACTGGTTCGGCGTGAACTTCGACACCGGCAATTTCCACAGTGCCGATCCCTATGCCGACCTCGAGCGGATTGCGCCGTATGCGGTGACCGTGCAGATCAAAACGGAGATTCACCGTACCGGCGTGAAGCCGGAGGAAGCCGACCTGAAACGGTTGATCGGTATCCTCCGCGCGGTCAATTATCGTGGCTATGTGGCGCTGGAGTACGAGGCGGCGGAGGACCCCAAGACAGGCGTCCCGCGCGCCATGGAGGCGCTGAAGAAGCTGATGGGATAACCCAACGACCCGCTTGCGGGTTAGCGTTGTTCACGCGCGTCCGCAAGCGAGATGATCCGGAATGTGACTGGACAGAAACCCCACAAAGGTTTAGAGTACAGTAGCAGATGAGAAATGAAATGATGAAAGTGACAGACGGGAATCCCATCAGGAGGTTTGTTTGACGACGGCACTTATGGCGGGGCCGCAGAACGGCTTCGCGGCACTCTCTCTCTCTTCTTCCGTTCTGGCAGCGTTGCAGCGGGCTGCCTACCTTGAGCCCACGCCGATCCAGGCTGCTCTTATCCCGGAAGCTCTCGCCGGACGCGACGTCATCGGCCAGGCCCAAACCGGGACCGGCAAAACCGCCGCTTTCCTGCTCCCCTTCCTGAATGGTTGGCACGACAAGAACGAACCAGGCCCCTCAGCTCTGATCTTGGCACCGACGCGCGAACTGGTGATGCAGGTCGGTGAGGAATCGCGCAAGTTGTCGCCGAGCCGGCACTGCAAGACCATACCAATCTACGGCGGGCAACGCATACGCGAGCAGCTCGACCAGATGGACAAGGGCTTTGCCATCGCGGTCGGCACCCCGGGACGGGTCCTCGATCACCTGGCGCGCGGCACCCTGTCGTTGGCCCGAGTTCGCTATGTCGTCCTCGACGAAGCCGACCGGATGCTCGACATCGGGTTCCGTCCGGACATCGAAAAGATCCTGCGCCGTTGCCCCACCGAACGGCAAACGCTGCTCCTTTCGGCCACGCTGCCCGCGCCCGTGCTGCGGTTGGCCCAGCGCTACATGATCGACCCGGTCAACATCAATCTCTCACCGAACCGGGTGACGGTCGATAACATCCACCAGTCGTACATCAGCGTCGATGAGGACCGCAAGTTCGAGTTGCTCCTGCGCGTCATCGAGCGCGAGCAGCCCAGGCAGTGCATCGTGTTCTGCCAGCGCAAGCGTTCGGCCGATTTGCTGTACAAGCACCTGCATAGCCAGAAGCAGCGCGTTGCGGTGATGCACGGCGACCTTCCTCAGCCGCAGCGCGAGAAGATCATGCAGCGCTTTCGCGAGGCGAAGATCGTCTTCCTTGTCGCCACCGACGTCGTAGGCCGCGGCATCGACGTGACCAACATCTCGCACATCATCAATTACGATCTGCCGCAAGATCCGGAAAACTACGTGCATCGTATCGGCCGCACGGGTCGCATGGGTGCCGACGGTATCGCCATCGCCTTCGTGACCCCGGAGCAGGGCGCGGAGCTGACCGATATCGAGTGCCTGATAAACACGCAGATCCCGGAAGAGCGCATCGAGGGTTTCTCGGCCGTGCGGCCGCGTCAGCCCGCGAAGCCCGAGGCGCCGAAGCCACCGACGCAGCCGGTGTTTGGCCGCCGCGTTCGCCGCTACAGCAACCGCCCATAGCCCGGTACGACTGTCCGCCCTTATGCCAGCGAAACCCCGGTCCGCACGGCCGGGGTTTGTCGTTTCTCTCGGCCAGACCTGCCACCTGCGGCTTAACGATTATCTTTGGCAAAGCCCAGGGCGGACCGGAAGGATGGATCATTCGCCAGTTCGCGGGCGAGTCGGGCATATCCTGCGGCCAGAGGATGGCTGGCATCACCATATAGCTCGCTGGGCAGCGACGGCGGTGCCAGGTAAGGAACCTGGTGGGCTTGCAGCCAGGCGATAATCGTCGCCCTGGTCTGGTGATACCGTTCCAGGCTCGACGGGCTCAGCAGGTGCTCGTTGAAAGGGCCGACCAGGACGAACACGCGGTTGCCGCGCCGCTGCAAGACCTCCACCACCCGCTGGAAAGCATGCCATTGCAGCGACGTATCCAGATCGACCCACGGATAATCCTGCTTGGTGATGCCACTCTTGTACCACGGCTGGGGTAGGTGCCGGAGCGATTTGTCTGCGGGGGGCAGGCCGCGCCCCAGCGGCCGCAGCGGATTATCGTAGGGATGCTCCAGGGTCCAGCCGGGAATGTCCGTCTTGTCATAGTAGGTTTGCTGCAAGTGGGTCGTCCAGCTGCTGAAGGGCAGGTGTCTTTCGAGCACGATGCCGAGCCGTGGCGAGATTTCTTCCTTGTAGCTGGGGATACTCGGTACGAACTGGGGCACCAGCCGGGGATGATTGAACTCGGTCGCCTTCTCGTCCTGCAAGTCGGCCTTGGGTGAACTTAGCCACAGTGGATTGCACTGGAGCACAACGCTCTTTCCCGCGACGCTGCCGGCATAGTGCTCGACCAGTCCCAGGAGCGCCAGCGGGTGGGCGCCATCCAGGCCGAGATTGGCGCATCGCTCCTGGTCCGCCTGTTCGTTGAGATAATGCGACAGCGTTTCTTGCCCCGTCACGTATTCTCCCCAGACGACGGAATCGCCGAGGAGCAGCGTGTCGTAATGGGCGGCAGCCAGCCGGGCGTAGCGCTCGTAGAGCCAGTAATCGCTGCTCAGGTCGTGGGGCATCCGGTAGTCGGGTTCGAGAGGAAACGGCTCCACGCAGGTCAACACGGTCGGAGAGAATGCCAGGAGCGCCACAGCGAACAGTCCGACGCCAAGCCACTGTCGGCCGGTCAGACGGATGCTGTTGGAAAACGCGGTCTCATCCGGCAGGACCGGCGCCGGTGGCTGTTCCATCATGCTGCGGTCCTTCTCGCCCATCATTTGCTCACCACCCGTCGCTCTCAGAACTGGAAATAGATGAACTGTTTGGTGCTCGGCTGGGCGACGATGGCCAGGTAGACGATCATGAGTACGACCATTCCCACCTGCACCGGCGCCCATTCGAGGCACCGGCCGAGCGCCGACCGGCTGGTGTAAAGGTACTGGTAGAACCACACCGCCAGAATCAGGCACATCATCAGCAGGGGGAAACGCGGATCCACCCAGCCGGTCGTGAAGATCCGGCCGATAATGAGCCAGGCATCGTCCAGGGTCTGGGCCCGGAAGAAGATCCAGGTGAACGTGACGAACGTGAAGACGAGCAGTTGCTTTACTAGCCGCGGCATCCGGTGCTTCCAGAACTCCGTCTGTTCCAGCTCGCGGGTCAGGCAGCGCCCAAGCGCGTGCAAGGCGCCCCAGGTGACGAAGGTCCAGGCGGCGCCGTGCCAGATACCGGAGACAACCATGGTAATGAACATATTCAGATACGTGCGAAACTTCCCGTACCGGCTGCCGCCGAGTGGGAAGTACAGATAATCCTTGAACCAGGTGGAGAGGCTGATGTGCCAGCGGTTCCAGAAATCGCCGAGCCCGGTGGCTGCGTAGGGATTGTTGAAGTTCAGCATCAGGCGGAAGCCCATCACCTGTGCGATGCCCCGCGCCATGTCGGTGTAGCCGCTGAAGTCGAAGTAGATCTGCCAGCCGAACGCCACCGTCGCCAGGAGCAGCGCGGGCGCCTGAAACTGGCCTGGGTTGCCATAAACCGGATCGACGTACCGCGCCAGGTAGTCGGCCAGCGCCACTTTCTTGAAGAAGCCCACCAGGAAGAGCGACAGGCCGTCGCAAAGATCCTGCCGGGTGATCGTCGGCGTTTGCTGGAGTTGCGGCAGAAGGTTGCTGGCCCGCTCGATTGGCCCGGCCACCAGCTGGGGAAAGAACGAGACAAACGTCAGAAAGCGCACAAAACTGCGCTCCGTCTGGATGGTACCCTTGTAAGCATCGATGGTATAGCTCATCGACTGGAACGTATGAAAGGAGATACCGATGGGCAGAATAACCTTGGTGAAGAAGCGATCCTCCGGAACGCCCAGGAGAGCGAGCATGGCGTTCGGATAGGCGGCCGGATCGGGTAGCAGGGAAGTAATCCCACAGTGCAAGAGAAACGTATTCAGGTTCTCGGTGATGAATCCGGAGTATTTGAAGTAACCGAGAAAGCCGAAATTGCTGACCAGACTAATGATGAGCCAGAGCTTGCGCGTGCGCTGGTTCCGCTCCATCAGCAGGACCATCAAATAGTCGATTGCCGAGGTGCCGAAGAGCAGCAGGAGATACCAGGGGTTCCACCAGCCGTAAAAGGTATACGAGGCCAGCATCAACCAGAGGTTCATCAGGTGGTTGTTCTTGCGCACCAGCAGATAAACAGGGTAGACAATCAGGAAGAAAACAAAGAAGACCCAGGTATGGAAGAGCATAATTGGCGTGCTTCTCTAACCTACCCGCAGCGCCAGCGGGGGAAAAGGCAATCCCATGCTGGCGCCACGCACTGGTGGGGAACCGTCATCAGTGTACGTCAGCGGCATTTGCCGGGGCCTTGCGCACGCACCGAAAGCCGATCGCGTCGCGGGCCAGGCAGGCGTCGGAGAAGCCGGGGTTCTCGCCGATCCGGTAGGAGGAGCGCAGAGCCTCTGCGCTGGATTTCCAGGAGCCGCCACGCAGCACGTATTCCTTGCCGTCGGTCGGTCCGCGCGGCTCGTTCTCCGGACTCACCGAGTAATACCCCTTGTCGTAGACGTCCTGGCACCACTCGGCGACGTTGCCGTGCATATCGAACAAACCCCACGGATTCGCCTTCTTCAGGCCGGCGGGATGCGTCTTCCTGGCGGAGTTGTCGGCGAACCAGGCAAAATCCCCGAGTTTGCGTGCATCATTGCCGTATGAGTAATCGGTTTCCTTGCCGGCCCGGCAGGCATATTCCCATTCCGCTTCCGTGGGCAAACGGTAGCCGGCTGCTGCAAAATCACAAGCGCCGGTCTCCTCGTTGTAGCACGGTTTCAGCTCCTCCAGCCGCGATCGGGCGTTACAGAAGCGGGCCGCCTGGGGCCAGGTCACCTGTTCCACCGGTAGATCCGGTGCGTTGAAGTGAGAGGGATTGGGAAAAGCCTCGATCTTGCCGAGCTTCTCGTACTCAGCCTGCGTTACCTCGTGCCGATCCATCAGGAACGAGGCGAGCGACACTTTATGTACCGGCCCCTCACCCGCGTGCCGGCTCCCCATCTCGAAGAACCCGGCCGGAATGACGACCATTTCGACGCCGCTTTTGGTGGTGATCGTCCGCGGTGCCTGAACGGCAGGCGCGGGTGGGCCGTGGGAACAACCCGGGACGTTCAAACCGGCGAGCGGCAGAAAAAGGGCGAGCGCGAACTGGCGCCACGTCATCTCGAGGCCCCCTCCTTGACCACGACCCAGCTCGGCTGCTTGCACGATTTGCCATCGGTGGTGATCGCGAGCCAGCGATTCCTGTGCTTTGCGTCCGCGACACACACGTTCCAGCCCGGGGCTTCGATCCCGGGGAATTCCGGCAACAGGCCCTTCAGGTTCCTGCCCTTGAACTTGGGACCGCGCGTAAAGGTGAGGTATTTCATGTCCGGCGACCAGGTGATGTGATAGGTCTCGACGGGGTCCTTGCTTTCGACCACGTCGGTGATATTGGTCGCCCTGGGCGTTGCGCCGGACAGATCCAGTTCCGCAACGCCGGCGCAATAATCGCCGTGGCCCCAGCAAACTTTCTTGCCATCGGGGCTGACGTTGGGCCGGCAGCCGCCCAGCTTCAGATCGAAGACCTTATCGCCGTTTGCCTCGATGGCCAGGATGCCGTGGCTGAAACCCATGCCGGCATGCACCGTGGACACGAACCAGTTGCCGTCCGGCGACCAGTTGAGAGTGTAGAGGTGGTGCAGTTTATGATTGACGTGTTCCCGCGTATTGCCGGTCTTTGTATCGTAGATGAACAGCCCCTTGGTGGCATAGTCTGAGAAGGTGAACTTCTCGAACTCACCTTTCAAATAGGCGATCTGGCTGCCATCGGGACTCCAGCAAGGTTCCCGGCCATTCTCGACGACCTTGACGCGGCCGGTACCGTCGCTGTTCATGTAGTAGATATTGCGGATTTTCTTGTCGCCCTTCCCTTCATCGGCGACGAAGCAGATCTTGCTGCCGTCGGGCGACGGTTTGGGATACAACTCATCCACGTCCGGAGTGTTCGTCAGGTTGATGGGGTTGGAACCATCGGCGTTGCACAGGTAGAGTTCCCAGTTGCCGTCGCGGTTCGTCTCGTAAACGATCTTGTGGCGGTAGGTCTTCAACTCGGCGAGCAGGTCCTTGGAACCCTCAGCCGTTGTCTCATCGGCACGCGCTTCTCCTGGGAACCAGGGATACAAGGCTGCGGCTGCCAAGAAGATGACCAATCCCAGCGCCGCGAGAAAGCGAGTCATCGTGGTTCTCCCCGTGAAAGTGTGCGAGGCTCACGACCAAAGCGAACCGCAGATTGCGTCCGCGGTCCATGCCTTTTGATCTTCTCAATCATCCGCGTGCCAGTCAGGCAGCAAACTCGACCCTGATTTGGTGATTTGCACGAATTCTTCTTCATCGCCGTCCAGTCGCTTCACGCAAATCTGCCATGGTCCCTCCGGCGCGGGCGCCCGGCAAAACAGGATCATGGTCCCATCCGGAGAGTAGCGGGCATCGTGCTGTACGTCCGCGCCGAAGGTCAGCTGTTCCCAGTTCTTGCCGTCCACGCCGACCTCGTGAATGTGTCCCTGCACCGTCTGGCAAAGGATCTTCTTGCCGTCCTTCGACCATTGCGGTGTGCAACAAGCCTCCTCGACCGCGAGCGGTCGATTCTCCTTGCCATCCAGGCTAAGGATGTAGATACCGATGTTCTCCCGATGCCGGCTGGCTACAGCCACTCGCCTGCCATCTGGACTGAAGGCAGGCACCCCACAGCGCTCCCACTCTTTCGGCGTGATGCGCTTTTCCTGGCCGGTGGCAAGGTCGCGGACATAGGTCTGGTTGTCCTGGATGAAGACGATGGACTTGCCGTCCGGCGCCCAACTCGCCTGCGAACCCTTGGTGACGAACTTCGACTCGGACCCGTCGCGGTTCATCATCCAGACTTCCGGAAAACCGCCGCGCAGCGTCGTGTACGTGATCCGCTTGCCGTCCGGCGCGAAGCGCGGGTCGGCGTCGGGGTCCGTGCCCTTCGTGAGTTGCCGGATATCCTTACCATCGGCGTGCATCCCCCAGATTTTCATGGTGCCGCTACGATCGCTGGCGAAAACGATCGTGCCCCTGAGGGCGGCCAGGTCGATCTTGCCCGGACTCGACGCCGGAGCAACCGTTGAGGCCGACTTCTCAGCTTTTTTCTCCGGGACGGGAACCGGAGCGATCTTCGGACTGCTGGCGACTGCCGTGGTCTTGCCGCCGGTATCTGCCTTCGCTCGCCGAAAGCCGTAGCTGTCCGCGCCGAAACAGGCATCGGAGTAGACGGGAAACTCCTTGTGGCGATATGCTGACCGGCATTTCTCGGCCGTGCAGTCCCAGGCGCCGCCGCGCAGCACGCGCATCTTGCCCGTTGCCGGTCCATGCGGATTGTCTTGAGGACTTTCCGTATAGTAATTCTCGCTGTACCAGTCGTTGCACCATTGCCAGACGTTGCCATGCACGTCGTAGAGGCCCCAGCGGTTGGGCAGTTTCCGGCCCACCGGCTGAGGCTTTCCTTGCGAATGTGGCTTGAACCAGGCGTACTGTGCTAATTCCCTCTCGTCCTCGCCACAGCAGTACTTGCCCGTGCTGCCGGCACGGCAGGCGTATTCCCATTCTGCCTCGGTGGGCAGACGGTAACCGTCGGCGTCGAAGTTGCAATTCCAGGTGTTCAGGTCGTAACAGGGCGTCAACCCTTCCAGCTCCGAACACCTGTTGCAAAAGCGGACGGCGTCGGTCCACTGCGTCCTCTCGACGGGATTCTGCGGGTCTTTCCGTTTCGAAGGATTGACACCCAGGACCTTTTCATAGTGTTCCTGCGTTACCGGAACCTTGTCCAGGTAAAACGAACGGACCGAGACGGCGTGCGGCGTTTCGTCGGCTTGGCCGGCACTGTCCCCCATGGTGAAAGTACCGGCAGGAATCAGGACCATCGCGCCGCCGGTCTCGGCGATACCCGGCCGAGCAGGCTCGTTCTTGCCGCACCCCGCCGCAGCGCAAACGACCATCAGCAAAACGAACGTCGCCGTTCTGAACATGCATCCTCCTTCGTCGCTTGCGGCTTTTCCTGCGCCTGGCCGTGCCTCCAGGCCACAAGCGGTGGTTAGTGTCGCGCCCCCTCGTGGTTGGCGGGGTTGCGCAGCGCCTCCTGCGTCCGGGCGCGGATCTCCAACGCAAGCGGCGCCGCTCGTGGGTCCAGCGCCATCAGGATGCCTGCCCGCTGCCGCAGCGACTTCACTACCCAGCGACATTCGCCCGACAACTCGTCCTGATTATCGCCGATCTCCACCAAGGCCCGCGTGTACTCCCTGCAGTGCCTCAGTGCGTCCGGGCCGACGTCATCGAGCACGTTCTTGCGAAACTCCGCGTTCATCTGGGCGACGTACTCGGGCGTCCTGATCTTGGCGACGCGGGCAGCCACACGGCTGTCGATCTGGCCGGTGAGTTTGTCCATCTCGGCGATGAAGTCGGCCAGTTCCGGATGCACCGGTTTCTGGTCCGCCAGGTACTGTCGCATCTTCTGGCCGAATTCGACGTAGCGGGTGATGCGGCCGCGGATGTGTTTAACGAACGTCAGCCCCTCGTCGAGAGTCTGGTCGATCTCCGCGCGTTTCTGCTTCTGCTGGTCGTTTGCGTAAATCGGCGTCAGCTTGTCCCGCACCGCGCAGGTTGCCCGGCCCTTGTACTCGCCTTTCTGCCCTTCCAGGTCGAGGATGTGCTCGCACGGCCCAACGCCCATCGTGTTGCGCATCACGTCCACCACCGTAAAGGCGTCGAGCGGCGTCTGCTTGACGCGGTTGATCGGGTAAATGAGCGCCGGCCCCTGGAACTGCAGCTTTTTGCTCCTGAGCGGCTGCAAGTACCCGCGCCGGTCGGGATCGGACCAGCAAGGGTAGGTATAATCTCCCAGCACCGTGTTCCAGCGGCTGCGGTTGGCGTTGAGGTACTGTTCGCCGCTGCCGAGCCAGGAGGGTTTCACGTACTTTTCACCCTTCTTTTCGCGCAGAAGCATCTCCCAGCTGTCAGTCAGCTCGTTGGCCCGACTGAAATCGACGCGCCACTGAGCCGGGAACGGCATCTGCCAGTCGAGCGGCACGACCTTGCCGGCGTCCTCTGCCTTCAAGTCGTGCATGTGCCAGATGTGCGGTGCCTCCAGCAACGCCACCCATACCTTCTTGCCTTCGAAGCCAATCTCCGACCCCGTCGCGATCCGCTGCTCGCCCGCGCCGGCGAGCGTGACCTGGACGTCTTGCTGCCGATTCTCGAAGACGCACATGGCGATGGCGTCGCCCCTGGCCGTCAGGTGCAGCACGAAGTTTTCGCTGGGCAGTTCGACCGCGCGCTGGGAAAGCCGCCTGGCGTCCAGCGTGATGTCGTCCGCGAAGAAGTCCGGCAGGACGACGAAACGTCCCGGGCATTCAACACGCAACTTGCCGGCTCCAGTCCCCGGCTCCGCCTGTACGGCCACATCGTCGCGCTTGATGCGGAACCGGCCGGCGACTTCGGCGCCTGTCGCGGTCTTGAAGGACGCCTCCAGGCACGCGCTCCCCCTGGTGTTCTCCACCAGGGCCATGCGCTCCAGCTGAGCGGCCGGTTCGCCCGTGGTGGTCAGCAAGCGCAGCCGCAGCCGGGACACCACACCATCGGGATGCACGGCATTGACTTCCACGGCTGCCTCTTGCTTGCGCAGCACGGCGGCAATCCAGCCATTGCTCAGGATGGCGTCGCCTCTGAACGCAGCAACGGTCTTTCCCGCGGGCAGAGCGGTCCAGTCGTTCTTGCCTGCGAAGGCCGCCGCCGGCAGAACGGCCGCGGCCGGCTGGCCCGTGTCCCAGATGGCCATGCCGGCCCGGTGTTTGACCGCGGGGACCGGCGCCGGCTCCGCGCCCCACGTGGCGCTCGCCCCCAGGAGCAGCAGCGGGACGATGCCAATGATCACGGGCCAACGCATCAGACACCTCCTTGGTCGAAGCATTCCCGTATGCTTCGGAGCCCGAATTCTACCGTATCGGGCGACAATCGCAAGGAGCAGCACGGCGGCGCGGCGACAATGGTGATTGACGACGGCCCGGCCGTCGCACAAAATGGCCGCAGCCCTGGAGGAGCGACCAATGAACGAGCGAATCACCTGGGTATTGCGGGCGGCCGCCGTACTGGCCAGCCTCACCCTTACGGCCGAGGCAAGAGCAGGAGGGAACGAGAAAGTGGCAGCCGGCATTCACAAGCAGGATTTCGGCAAGACCGCGGACGGCACGGCCGTGGACCTGTACGTCCTGACCAGCGCCCGGAACATGACCGCCAAGGTCATGACGTATGGCGCGATCCTCAGGGAACTGCACGTACCCGATCGGCACGGCAAGCTTGCCGACGTCGTGCTCGGATTCGACGATCTCAAAGGCTACCTGGCCCGTCATCCGTACTTTGGTGCCACGGTCGGCCGAGTGGCCAACCGCATCGCCAGGGGACGGTTCACGCTGGACGGCAAGGAGTATCGGCTGGCGACCAACAACGGCCCCAACGCCCTGCACGGCGGGTTGAAGGGCTTCGACAAGGTCGTCTGGAAAGCCGAGTCGCGCCCGGTGGCGCAGGGTGTCGCCGTCGAACTGAGTTACCGCAGCCCCGATGGCGAGGAGGGCTACCCCGGCAACCTGTCCGTCCACGTGACCTATACCCTCACGGACGAGAACACGCTGTGGATCGACTACACTGCTACAACGGACAAACCAACTCCGATAAACCTTACGAATCACAGCTACTTCAACCTTGCGGGTCCCGCGGCGGGCGACGTTCTCGGCCACGAGCTGCTGCTGGCGGCGGACAAATACACCCCCGCCGATGACACCCTTATTCCGACGGGTGAAATCAAGCCGGTGCGGGGCACGCCGCTCGACTTCACGACGCCGGCCACGCTCGGCTCGCGCCTTGCTCAGCTGCCGAAGGAACTGGGCGGCTACGATCATAACTTCGTCCTCCGCGGGGAGGGGAAGGCTCCGGCCCTGGCGGCTCGCGTGCGCGAACCGAACAGTGGCCGGGTCATGGAGATGTTCACCACCGAGCCGGGCGTCCAGCTCTACACCGCGAACTTCCTGGACGGCAAATCTACGGGCAAGGGGGGAGTCGTGTACCGCAAGCATGCCGCCTTTTGCCTGGAGGCGCAGCATTTCCCGGACTCGGTGAATCATCCCGAATTCCCTTCGGTCATCCTGACACCCGGCAAGACGTACACGCAAAGCACGGTGTATCAGTTCTCCGCCAGGTAAGGCACCTTGGCAACCTCGGTGCCTGGAGCGTGAGCGACAGGTTGGCTGTCTCGTCGCTCACGTTCCATGCGCAGTTACCTCGCCGGCGCCTCACGGTTTGCCGAGGCAGTAGAGTGCCTTGCGCCCGCGCAGGTATAGTTTGCCGTCCGAAACCGCCGGGGAGGCGATGAACGCGTCGTCGAGGTGGTTCTCGGCCAGCCTCTCGAATTGCGCCGCGGCCTTCACCACGGTGCAATTCCCGTTCAGGCTCACAAAGTAGAGGCGCCCTTCCGCGATCAGCGGCGACGCCTTGTGATCGCCTGACAATCGCTCCTTCCATTTCGTCGCCCCGGACTTTGCATCGAAACACTGAGCGATGCCGCCGTCCGAGACGAGGAAGAGCAGGTCCTGCTACACGACAGGGCATGGACTGTCCGGCGTGTTGTCCTTCGTCCGCCAGACGACCGCGCCTGGCGGCAATTCGCCGGTGCCGCTCAGCTTTACCGCCACCAGATCGCGGCGCATGCCACAGGTCGCGTAAGCCATCCCGTTGGCGATCGTCGGCCCGGTAATCGTCCGGTTGCCACTCAGCCCCGGCAGATACCATAGTTGACGGCCCGTTGCCGGATCGTAGCCGTCGAGCTGGTTGCCGCCCATGACGATCATCTCGGTCTGCCCGTTGATCTGGGAGAACACCGGCGTCGTGTAGGCGTCGCACTCCTCGGCCTTCGCCTTCGTGTTGCGCAGCGTCTTCCAGCGCAGTTCGCCGGTCTGCTGATCGTGGGCGACAAGGTAACTGTCCACGGGAGGCTCGCCGAGGTCGGCGAGGGAGTCCTGCATGCACACGGTGATAACGAGGTCGTGGTAGAGCACGGGGCTGTTGGCGTGGCCCCACCAGATGGTATAGGTGCCGAAGTCCTTCTGCAGGTTGCGGTGCCAAAGTTGCTTGCCGTCGAAGTCGTAGGCGGCCAGGTCGCCGTTGCCAAAATGCACGAAGACGCGCCGGCCGTCGGTCACTGGCGACGGGCTGGCGAGGTTGTGCAACTTGTGGAATTTCTGCTGGCCGCGTGGCTTCGGGGTCGAGCGCGTGAGTTGGCCCATGCCGGCGGTGCGCTCCCACTCGACCTTGCCGCCCTTCTTTGCGATCTTCAGGAGCAGCAAGTCTTCGCCTTTCTCGCAGGTGACGAAAACGGCGTCGCCCCAAATGGCGGGCGTGTTGGCGCCCTCGCCAGGGAGCGGACATTTCCAGAGCACGTTTTCATTCTCGGCCCATTGCAGCGGCAGCCCCTTCTCGGTGCTGACGCTGTCGCCGTTCGGACCGCGCCATTGCGGCCAGTTGCCGGCGGAGACGGGAAGTGTGAAGATAGCGAGCAGGGGCAGGGCGGCCAGGACGAAGCGCATGCGGCAGGAGAACATGGGAGGCCTCTCGGGGTCGGCGGGAATCGAGGCATGGGGGCGGCGGACAGAGTGATTATCCGGCGACCACTGCCGGTTGTCCAGCACCTGGGCCAGGGTCGGCCGGGGCAAGCCCGCAGGAGATGCTTGACGAGCGAGAAACCTGCCAGTACGGTGGGGCCTGGAAATCCACCTGAAAGGAAGGCAATCATGATCCTCTTCCGACGAGTGTCCCGGACGATCCCTGTCCAGGCCTTGCTTCTCCTATTCCTCTCTCTCCTCTCGAGCGGCTGCGGGGGAAACAGCGGCAGTCCGAATCCGGGTGCTGGCACGCGCCCGCCCCCGGTCGGCACGATAACCGGCAAGGTGACGTACAAGGGCGCTCCGGTTAGTGGCGGTTCCATCAGCTTCCATCCCGCGAAGGGTGAGGTTTTCCGGACAGCTCTCATGCCGGATGGGACTTATTCCCTCGGGAGTATTCCGACCGGCGCAATCAAGGTGTCGGTCGAGACCGAGACGACCAAGGACCTGATACCCGGGGGCCGCGCGACGGTGAAGCCGCCTTTCGCCAAGGACCTCAAATACGTGCTAATACCGAAGAAGTACACAGATCCCGAAACGTCGGGGTTGACCTGCACCATCAACGCGGGGCAGCAAACCCAGGACTTCGACCTGACAGACTGAGCGGCGCTTCGGGCAGGTGGCGGAACAGTCTTTCGGTCGAGGAGTACCAATCCATGCCTGCCTGGCGCCGTATGTTCCTGTGCCTGCTCCTACTCACCGCCGGCTGCCAGCGTTCCGTCACACCCTCCAGTCTGCGGTCGGCAGTCGGCAGTTCGCAGTCAACGGACATTCTGCCGGGCCCCCTCTTTCAGGAGATGACGTCCACCTCCGGCGTGGACTTCACCTACCGCAACGGCGAAGAGGCAGGGCACTATGCCATGCTGGAGACGCTGGGCGGTGGCGTGGCCCTGCTCGACTACGACGGCGATGGCCTCCTCGACGTCTTCCTCACCGGCGGCGGCTCCTTCGACAAAACCGATGAACAATACCAGAAGGACAAAAGCAAGCCGCCGCAGGTGCTTGGCCATCCCTGCAAGCTGTACCGCAATCTCGGCAGCTGGAAATTCGAGGACGTCACCGCCAGGGTGGGGCTGGACAAGATCGATTTCTACAGCCACGGGGCGGCGGTCGCCGACTACGATCGCGATGGCTGGCCCGACCTGCTGGTGACCGGCTACGGCCGGCTCGCCCTCTTGCACAACGAGGACGACGGCCACGGCGGCCGGCGTTTTGTCGAGGTAACCGAGCAGGCTGGCCTTGGCGGCGATGCCTTGTGGTGTACCAGCGCCGCCTGGGGCGACCTCGACAGCGACGGCTATCCCGACCTGTACGTCTGCCGTTACGTCAATTGGTCGTTCGCCAACCATCCGCGGTGCCAGGGCGACACGACTGCCGTGCCGCGCGACGTCTGCACGCCGCGCGTCTTCGACTCCTTGCCGCACCTTCTTTATCTTAATACCGGCCGACCCGGCGGTCCGCGCCGCTTTCGCGAAGTTGGCCGTGAGGCCGGCCTGCGTGTTCCGCCGCGGTCAGATAAAGATTACGGCAAGGGACTCGGCGTGCTTCTCGTGGACGTCAACGGCGACGGCAAGCCGGACGTCTACGTCGCCAATGATACCACCGATAACTTGCTCTATCTCAATCGGAGCAAGCCGGGCAAGCCGGCATTCCAGGAGGTCGGCTTCGCGCTGGGCGTGGCTCGCGACGGCGGGGGCACGCCGAACGGCAGCATGGGCGTCGATGCGGCGGACTACGACGGCCGCGGTCTGCCGTCCTTGTGGGTGACGAACTACGAGGGGGAGTTGCATGCTCTATACCGCAACTCCATGCGGGACGGCCGGCAGTTCTTCCAGTTCAGTACCCAGGCGGCCGGCATCGCTGCCATCGGCCAGCACTACGTTGGCTTCGGCACCGGCTTCCTCGACCTGGATAACGACGGCTGGGAAGATCTCGTCATCAGCAACGGCCACGTGCTGCGCCATCCTGGCCGGACCAGCATGCGGCAACGGCCCGTGCTGCTGCAGAACCGGCGCAACGGCCAATTCCGGCCGATCACCGACCAGGGCGGTCCCTACTTCGGTACCGAGCACCGTGGCCGGGGCGTGGCCATCGGCGACCTCGACAACGACGGGCGGCCTGATCTCGTTATCAGTCACGTCAACGAACCAGTCGCGTTGCTGCGCAACGTGGCCGCGACAGGCCAGCACTGGCTAGGCGTGGAACTGGTCGGGCGGGACCACCGCGACGTTGTGGGCGCCCGGGTGACCCTGGAGGTGAACGGCAGGCGCCTGGTGCGATTCGCCCGCGGCGGCGGCAGTTTCCTGTCCTCGGGCGATCGACGGCTGCTGTTCGGCCTGGGGAACACGGTGACGCCGGGCCGGCTCACGGTCGTCTGGCCGGACGGGCAGACCCAGCACTGGGAGGGGCTGGCTGGCGACCGCTACTGCAAGCTCCCGCAGGGCGACACGGAGGCGCGGTAGAGGGACCGCGCGGGATTCTCATCTCAATCTCATTTTTTCATAACATTTTGCTTGACAATCGGCGCGGTCAGTTTTAGTGTCAACGGATGAGAGAATCCGTCGTGCAAGACTCGCTAATCCTGCACCCGGGATTCTCAGGTTCTTGAATGCTGTCATTCGTGTTTCTTGTCGGATTGGAGGGGACGCAACCCTACTCGACTTGGTCGCGCCTAGGTTCCGTGGGAAGCGTCGGCGAGGCGGTTGCACCTTTTCTTCGTTATCGGTTCTCCGTCGTCTCTTTTTTTGGAGGTATGTCGATGTCGAAGTTTCGGCTCTTTCGACCATGGCGTGGCTTCACCCTGATCGAATTACTCGTGGTCATTGCCATTATTGCCATCCTCATTGGCCTGCTGGTGCCGGCGGTGCAGAAGGTGCGTGAAGCAGCCGCCCGCATCCAGTGCAGCAACAACCTCAAGAACATTTCACTGGCCACCATCAACGCCTCGGACACGAACCAGGGGAAGATGCCAAATGGCGTCGGCTGTTATCCGAACCAGGACCCAAGCCAGGCGCCACAGGATGCTTTCGGCAGCGCGTTCTTCCACATCCTCCCTTACATCGAGCAGGACAACCTGTACAAAGCCACCCTGGTGGGTCCGAATGCCGATGGCTGGCGGCTTCCGAAAGGCGGTTATTATTGCTGGCAACAGAGCGCCAGAAACAATGCCATCAAGACCTATGTCTGTCCATCCGACCCGACGAACAACGGGCCCGGCAAGGCCGGCGCCGGCAGCTGGAGCACCACCAGCTATGCCTATAACCATCAGGTCTTTGAGGTAGGTTTGTACGGCTGGAACTGCCCTGAGTGGGACAGTCACTCGACGGCTCGTTTCCCCGCCTCGTTCACGGACGGCACGTCCAACACGATCCTGTACGCGGAAAAGTACGCCATGCCGTCCTCTAATCCCTGGTCGATCGATTGGGGTGGGAACACCTGGTGGGAGTGGGCGCCCAAGTTCGCCGCCGACGTGCAGGGGCCGGCCTCCAAGTTCCTTGTTCGACCATCGGTCCCGTACTGTGACGCCACCCGGGTACCGGCCCAGTACCTTGGCGGGAGCAAGAACATCTGCGCGGTTGTGGCGGCTACCGGTCACACGGGCGGCATGAACGTCGGCCTGGCGGACGGCAGCGTGCGCTTCGTCAGCCAGGGCGTCAGCGGTAACACCTGGTGGTGGGCCTGCACACCGCAGGGCGGTGAGGTGCTGGGCAGCGACTGGTAAGGGGGGCTGTCCAAGAATTACTCCGGTGGGACCGGCGTCTCGCCGGTCTGAGGGCACTGGACCGGCGAGACGCCGGTCCCACCGGCCTGGGAGTAGTTCTTGGACGCGCCTTCAGGCCCAGCGATCCCCGAACAGTTGTTGAAAGATTCGCAAGCTAGGGAGTAGCAATTATGACCCATGGTTCTCGCTGCCGGGGAGGGCGCCTCTTCCCCGGCAGTCTCTGGCTGGTTTTGCCCTTTCTGGTCTTCGGGTGCGGGCCTCCGGTCGGCCACGTGTCGGGCAAGGTCACGTTCAAGGGACAGCCCCTACCTGGCGGCACGGTGACCTTCTATCCCACCGAGGGCAGCCAGGTTTTGCCCGCCACGGCGCAGATCCACGAGGACGGTACCTATGACATGACCAAGGCTCCGCTCGGCCCCGTCAAGGTTGCCGTTGACAATAAAGAGTTGAAGGAAGGGGGCGTCAATGCCCCGATTGGGGTGGGGAACAGCGGCATCCCCGGCGCACCTGCAGCGGGAAAAGTTCCGGGCATCGGAGTGCCAAAGGGCGTCAACACTGGGCCGCCCAAGGAGGCACTCGACAAGGCGGAACAAAAACCGCCGACTTACCAAGCGCCAGCCAAGGCTGCGGGGAAGTATGTGCCTATCGACACCAAGTACGTCAGCCCGGAGACTTCCGGGTTGACCTGCGACGTCAAGCGAGGCACCCAGACTTACGACATCGAACTCAAGTGATCCGTGCCGGGCCTCGCATGGGGCTCAGGAGTGACCTGGCTGCGGATCCTCGCGCCGCGATCCTCGGGGAGTCAGGCCGGCGCCTGTCCCCGATGGTCCCGGTGCGGTTTCTTTTCGGGACCTGGCGCCTGCCAGCGGCCGGACCTATCGGCAGGGCGCGTGAGGAGGTATTGTGGTTGCTCGTTGCCTGGCGCTGCTGCGCTCCCTGTTCCGCCGGCCGGGGTTGCTGCTGGGCGCCGTTGGCCTGCTGATTCTCATCGGTCTGGCCGGGGCTATGGGGTGTCTCCATCTGTGGGCCGAGAGCCACTTCCGCGCCGCCCAGGCCGCTCTCGAGCATCATGGCGCTGCCGAGGCCCGCCAGCACCTGCAATTCTGCCTGCGCGTCTGGCCATTCAGCGTGCCAACCCATCTCCTGGCTGCCCGAGCCGCGCGCCTCTCCGGCGACTTTGAGGAGGCCGAACAGCAACTAGAGGAGTGCAAACGGCTGCGCGGCCGGATGAGTGAGGACCTCGTCCTCGAATGGGCCATGTTCCGCGCCCAGACCGGCGAAGTGGATTCCGTCTTCAAGTATTGCCAGGACCGCATCGATCGGCGCGGTCCCGAGGCGCCTCTCGTCCTCGAAGCGCTGGCGCAAGGCTATATCCGCAACTATCGCTATGCTGAGGCCGGCTTCTGCCTGGAAATCTGGGTCGAACGCGAGCCGGACAATCCCGAAGCGCTCTACCTGCGCGGCTGGGTCAAGGAACAGCGCAACCTGTATGAGCAGGCCGTCGACGACTATCGCCGCGTCGTGGAACTGCAACCGGAACGCAGGCAGGCCCGGGTGCGGTTGATAAACTGCCTGCTCGAAGTCCTCCACGTCGAGGAAGCGGCCCAGCAACTGGAGCCGCTCCTGCGGGACGGCACGGCGCCCACGGTCGAGGAACGCGTGCTCCTGGCCCGCTGCCGGCACCAGCAGGGACAATCGGAGGAGGCGGCGCAGGTGCTCGACGACGTACTGGCCCGGGACGACCGGAACGAGTTTGCTCTCGTCACCCGGGGGCAGGTCGCCTTGCAGGCCGGTGAGTCCGCGGAAGCCGAGCGCTTCTTGCGGCGGGCCCTCGAACTGGTGCCCGGCAATGTGCAGGCACGTTACGCGCTGCACCAGGCACTCGAACGTGAGGAGAAGTACGCGGAGGCCCGGGAGGAGATTGGCCGGCTCAAGTCGTTCCAGGCTGACAGCGAGCGCATGCGCCAGATCGTCATTCGCGAACTGGAGAAGCGGCCGCACGATCCGGATTTGCTTTGCGAGGGAGGCAAAATCCTGCTCCGCGGCGGCCTCAGTCAGGACGCGCTGATCTGGCTGTACCGAGCCTTGAAGGAAGACCCGCGGCACCGAGGCGCAAACGCCGCGCTCGCCGAGTACTATCAGAAGATCGGCAACCGGGAAGGAGTGGCCCATCATCGCCAGCTGGAAGCGGCCGCGCCTCCCGCTCCAGAAGGAGACTTGCCGTGATCCGGCGTTGCCTCGTCCTGGCCGGCGTGGTGCTCCTACTCGCTGGCGCCATCCTGGGCGGCTGGCACCTCTGGGCCGCGTACCAGCTTTCCGCCGCCCGGCACGCCCTGGACCATTACCAGGTCGCCGAGGCGCGCCGCCACCTCGAAGCCTGCTTGCGCATCTGGCCACGCAGCGGCGCGGCCCACCTCCTGCTCGCCCGGATCGATCGACTGTCCGACGATCTCGACGGCGCCCAGAGTGAGCTGGACCTGGCCCAGGAACTGGGCGTGTCCCCGGAAGATGCCGCCCTGGAATGGGCGATGTTGCGAGCCCAGGGGGGCGATCTCGACACGGTCGAGAGTTCCCTCCGCGCCCGAGTCGATAAAAAGCATCCGCAAAGTGCTCTTATCATCGAAGCGGCAGCCGAGGGCAACCTGCGCCTCTACCGGATCTTGCAGGCGTTGACCCTGGCGGATCGCTGGCAAGAACTCCAGCCGGACAATCCGCGCGCCTGGTTCTTCCGCGGCCGCGCCTGGCAGCGTGTCCACGCCTACGAAAAGGCCGCCGATGCTTACCGCCACGTCGTCGAGCTGGATCCCGGCCACGACGACGCACGCCTGCGCCTGGCAAACGCTCTGCTGGAGACAAGCCACTGGGAAGAAGCCATCACCGAGTTGGAAGTCGTGCGCCAGCGCCGGCCGGACGATTCAGAGGTGCTGGTGCGCCTGGCGTTCGGCCACACCAACCTCGGTCACACCGACGAGGCCTTTGCCCTCCTTGACCGGCTGCTGGCAGCCCAACCCGACTTCGCTCCCGCCTTGACGGCTCGTGGGCAGCTTGCCCTGCAATCCGGGCAGCAGACTGACGCCGAGCGCTGGCTCCGCCGGTCTCTCGATTTCAATCCCTACGATCGCCAGGCCAATTTCCTCTATTACCAGTGTTTGCAGCAGCTGGGCAAGGAGGCCGAGGCCCGGGAGCAGCTGGTCAAGTTGCGCCGGGTGGAGACGGCTGTTGAGCGCCTTCTCGATCTCAGCAACCGGCAGATGAGCAAACGGCCGCGCGATCCGGCCCTGCACTGCGAACTGGCGCGCACCTTACAGAGCCTGGGACAGGAGGAGATGGCGCTGCGCTGGTATTACAGTGCCTTGAACCAGGACCCGGCTTGCAGCGCTGCACATGCTGCCCTCGCCGAGTATTATGAACGCAAGGGCGACGCCCAGCAGGCCGAGGAGCACCGCCAGCAAGTGGGCCGTCACGCAGAAGCGTCCTCCCGAAGCGCCGGACCAGGCACACACCCTGAATGACAGGTCAGCCTTGCAGCGCTGTCCTTATACCTTGTTTGCCCATCTTCCCCCTTGTGGTCTCCGCCGCTCGCCTTGGCCCCGCAACTCGGCCCAATACCACTTGCGAAGGTGCGGCCGCCGGGCCGGGTCGTGGCCGTACCACTTGCGAAGTTTGGTGCGGGGGGCGAGATCTTTCAGCCAGCTGTCGGCGTCACAGCTCGGTCGTCGTCCATGACCGGACCACGGCTGGGTGACCCTTGTTTAGCTCGCCGTTGTCCTTCACGACTTCACCTGCTGCAAAGCGGCCAGCAACTTTATGAGGTATTGCGGGTCCACCGGCTTGACCATGTGGTGATCGAACCCCGCTTCGTGGGAGCGGAGGCGGTCTTCCTCCCGCCCCCACCCCGTGACGGCGATGTGGACCACGTTCTTCCCCCTCGCCTGCTCCCGGATGCGTCGGTACATCTCGTAGCTGTTCAGCTTCGGGCGTGGCAAGTGAAGCCATGGTTCGTGTGTCGGCGGTTTATTCCGGCTCAGTCGGCAGCCGGAAACCTGGGGCGATAAGCCCCGCTGCGTGCTGGTGGGCTTCGGCCGCTCTGCGACAGCGGTCACAGATTATTCGGCCCTCGACCTCCACTGAATGCTTCTCGCAAGCGGGTTTGAGGCACACGTCGCATTCTCGGTAGAGCCAGGTGTCCCGGTCCCTGGGGTCTACCTTCAAGATCGGCTGGAGTTTGCGGTTGCAACCATCGACCCTGCACTTCACGAAGGACATGTATTTATCCCTGGATCTGGTAGTTACCGCGATTGTGAAACCACAGATGAGTCATTCTTGTTCAGGCAGTTTTGGCAGTACCAGGGGGCGGGCGTTTTGACAGGTTTCGGGCTTCTTCGGCGGCACCTGGCGCAGCGGTAGCGTTTGCCCTTCACGGCGGTTTTCGGGCGCACTTTCTTTCCGGTCCTAAGAATGTTCTTCACCAGCGAAACCTCCAAGGACATTTTATCAGACCATGCTTGCTGCTCGGTAGCGCTGGAGGAACCGCCGGGGAATGACGGTAAGCCCAGGAAACCGAACCAGGTGCGCCGAAAAAGATGTGGAGAAACCGTGGAGATCGGCTCGCTGCAACGAGAAAGGACTTGCGGGCAGTTGCCGCAAGTCCTTTCTTGCCAAGGTGCCGAAGAGAGGACTCGAACCTCCACTCCCTTAACGGGAACCAGGTCCTGAACCTGGCTTCGGCTACTGCTTTAAGCCCTTATGCTACATGGCTTTAAGCTCGCCAACGCCCCCCGGCATCGCAGAGGGGGCGTACTCCCATTTTACGGATGAAAGGTGCGTTTTCAAGCCGGAATGGTGCGCTGAATGGTGCGTAGACGGAATGTCTTGGGGGGCGCGGTTCGCCTACTTACGTCCCGTCTGAGCCGATCCGTGGCTCTCCGGCGGATCGTCCACAGAAAGCCCCCTGCCTGTCCCGTTTGAGACGGCTTTTTCCTCCGCCAGTTGACTTTCGTTACAAAACCAGGCAAGGTGAGTTCCCGACCTGAAACATTTTAACTTGGAGGTCGATTTTTGCACCTGGAGGAGTTGACTTTCGTTATGAAACCAGGCAAGGTGAGTTCCCGACCTGAAACATTTCAACTTGGAGGTGTTATGTTCAAGACTATTGAGGAATTGGGGCGCTTCTATTGGCGTGCCCTATTGGCGAATTGCATATCTGCACAAATCTGGCAAATTGCCAGAGCCAATGAGGATCGGCGGCAAACGAGTTTACGATGAAGCGGAAGCCGAGCATATCCGCCAATACTTTAAGGTGGCGGCGGATGGTAAGAAACGGCTTGCAGAGTTGCAAGCTGTCGAGAAGTGATGACCTTTAACCTGGAKTTTAAAATGATTGCAAGTGATCCGTGGATTGTGCAAGCGCCAAAGCAGACGGCGCAAGTGCCTGATGGCTTCTATACAAGCGCTTTTAAGGGAGTGGAAGAAATAACGCTAGAAAAAGACGGCTCTGCAAAGTGGCGCTTTGCCTGGGAAGTCAAGACCGGACCCGAAGCCGGCAAGGTTGCATCCGCCTTGTGCGATAAAACCATCAGCCCTACCACTCTACCCGGAAGGCTAATTTCTGGTATGTTGGGTAGGGCGCTGACCACTGGGGAGAATGTTAAGTCGCCGTCCAAGAAATACTTCCAGGACTTTCTG
>JRHI01000845.1_pt1 | contig 30431 bp, 26 predicted proteins | sample 215371 | NCBI WGS metagenome assembly JRHI01 (sample SAMN02929681, study PRJNA255918) | sediment metagenome | biome: cave system; feature: Ice Cave; material: Sediment; isolation source: sediment from deep within a dark volcanic ice cave with no known source of... ...
GCCGTGGCCGACAACTTCGCCCGCCGCGGCTACGACCATGAGCTGGGTGTGGACAGCCTGGTGCCGATCGAGCCGCTGCAGGTCCGGGTGCGGGCCTGGTCGGAGCTCTCGGGCCGGCGCATCGAGACATTCTGCGGTGACATCACCGACGCCGGGTTCACCCGCGAGTTGCTGCAAGGTTTCCGCCCCGAGGCGGTGGTGCACTTCGCCGAGCAGCGCTCCGCGCCGTACTCCATGATCGATCAGGCGCATGCCGTCTACACCCAGCGCAACAACGTGCTCGGCACGCTGAACCTGCTGTTCGCGATCGCCGAGACCGACCGTGACATCCACCTCGTCAAGCTCGGGACGATGGGCGAGTACGGGACCCCGAACATCGACATCGAAGAGGGCTGGCTCACCGTCGAGCACAACGGGCGCAGCGAACGGATGCTCTACCCGAAGCGGCCCGGGTCCTTCTACCACCTGTCCAAGGTGCATGACAGCCACAACATCGAGTTCGCCTGCCGGGTGTGGGGCCTGCGAGCCACGGACCTCAACCAGGGCGTGGTCTACGGCCAGCAGATCCCGGCGACCGAGGCCGACCCGCGGCTGGCGACCCGGCTGGACTACGACTCGATCTTCGGCACGGTACTCAACCGGTTCGTCGTACAGGCCGTGCTCGGCCACCCGCTGACCGTCTACGGCTCGGGCGGGCAGACCCGAGGCCTGATCGACATCCGCGACACGGTGGAATGTATCCGGCTGGCGTGCGAGAACCCCGCGGCGGTGGGCGAGTTCCGGGTCTTCAACCAGATGACCGAGGCCATGTCGGTCGAGGAGATCGCCAAGACGATCACCGAGTGCTACCCCGGGCCGACTGAGATCGAGTACCTGGACAACCCCAGAGTGGAGCAGGACGCCCACTATTACAACGTCGTACACACCGGGCTGGTCGACCTCGGGCTGGCGCCGCACCGGCTATGCGACACCCTGATCAGCTCGCTGTTCGCCACGGTGCAGCGCTACCGCCACCGGGTGGACTTCGCCGCCATGCGGCCCACTGTCAGCTGGCGGGCCACGGCGAGCCCGCCCACCGCGAGCTGAGCACGTCACAGGCGGCTGCGTGCCGTGAACTCGGCAGCACGGACCCTCTTGCTGCGGCGGACGTCGGTAACGTCGAGTTCACGACGCACCCTGGCATGGCGATCCGCGAGACAGGAGCACTCGTGCAGCAGATCACGATTGTGCTGCGCCGTCGGGTTGCCGTGCTGGTCGCCGCCGCGGGACTCGCAGTCGGAGGCTGCGCCAACAATCCCGCCCACGCACCCGGCGCGGTCTCCACGGCACCGACGACGTCGGCGGCCCAACCGCAGGCGGCGGTGGCCCTAACCTGGGCCAGGTCGTTTTGCCAGGCGCTGCACCCTGTCTTCGGCCAGCTCGGCGCGCCGCCGCGGCCTGACCTCAACAATCCTGACGCGACGCGGCAGGCCTTCGCCAACTATCTGGCCGATGCGCGAAACGCGGCCCAACAGGCGATCGACAGGCTGTCCTCGATCGGTCCTCCACCGGTGGTGAACGGGCCGCTGATCCTCGTTCAGATCCGCGGACAGCTCATCGCGCTGCGTGACAACCTCAACGACGCGGTGGGGCAACTCAACCAGGCCGATCCCAACGACTCAGGCGCGATCGGTCGGGCCTTCGGCGCGGCGGCCAGCGTTGTCGGCTTGCTCGGCACGCTGACCACCGACGCGCAGCTGCGGGCCGCCATCAACCAGGCGCCGGAATGCCAGAGCCTGTCGGCGTCCCAGCCGCCCCGCTGAGCTGAGCACTAGGCCGATCAGGCGGGCTCGCAGAGTGACTGGTGCCCCGAGGGCGTCCGGGCGATGCGGTGCTGGCCAGCGTAGACGTTCATGGTGTGCCCGCGCAGGAAGCCGATCAGCGTGAGACCGGCGTCCACGGCCAGCTCGACGGCCAGCGAGGACGGCGCGGACACCGCCGCCAGCATCGGGATGCCGGCCATCACCGCCTTCTGCACCAGCTCGAACGACGCCCGCCCGGACACCATGAGGATGCAACCGATCGCGGGGATGCGTTGTGCCAGCAGAGCCCAGCCGAGAACCTTGTCCACCGCGTTGTGCCGGCCGACGTCCTCGCGGGTCACCAGCAGGTCGCCGCGGGCGGTGAACAGCCCGGCGCCGTGCAACCCGCCAGTGACCTGGAACACTCGCTGGGCGGCGCGCAGTGCGTCGGGCAAGCTGGCCAGCGTGGCGGCAGTGACGGTAACCCGGTCGGCCGCCGGGGGAAAGCGGGTCCGCAGCCGGACCGCGTCCAGCGAGGTCTTGCCGCACACTCCACACGACGACGTCGTATAGAAGTTGCGCTCCGCGCTAGCCGCCGGCCCCGGCACCCCCCACGCCAACGTCGCGGGGGTCAGCGGCGGACGCCTTGCCCGCCTCGAACACCCCGAACCGGGTGGCCAGCGACCCGGCCAGCAGCGCCAGTCCGGACACCGCGGACACCGCCCGGTTGCGCCGACCGGCCAAAGCGCCGGCGATCCCGGCGACGGACAGCACCCGCGCCGCCCGCATCCACCCCCGGGCCCGACCGGCGCGGTACCGCTCGCCGATCATGCCCAGCCGCCGCTCCATCACCGCACCGACCGCCAGCTCGACGGTGGCGCCGAGTGCTCCCAGCCGCGCCGCCGGCGCGTTGTCCCGCACCGCGGCGCCGACCAGGCCGAGTCCACCGGCGGCGCTGCACGCGCTGGCGGCGAACACCACCGGCAGCTCACGGTGGGCGTCGTGCCAGGCCGGCACGGCGGTATCGGCCAGCAGCACGCCGGTGTAGCTGGTCATCGCCGGGCCCAGCACCGCGGCCCCGAGACCGGCGGCCCGGCCGAGCGCCGGCGCGATCCCGGTGAGCTGCGAGACCGCGGCAGCGGTGCTCAACGCGGAGAACGGGGACAGGATCCAGGTGCCCACCGACAGCGGCGAGGTGGGTTTGATCACCCGCAGCATGCGCAGGAAACGCGCCGGGCGACCCCAGGTCGTGGACCAGGCATCCCACCCCGACCAGCGCCCCGGCGGCCGCCCCGATCCGGGCGGTGCGGGCCAGGCTGGTCCGGCCGGTGGCGGTGGTCCCGGGTGGTGACTATCGGGTCCGGCGGCAGCCCGTAGACCTCCGGTTCATCGAGCAGCAGGAAGAATGCTCCATTTCCCCCGACCCCGTCGGTCGGGTCCGCGCCGTAGAGCTGAGCTTTCTCGACGCCCTCTGCCTGCAGCTGGCTGAGCCGTTGTTGGGCCCGGTTACACAGCTCGTCGACCGGGCCGAACTGGATGGAGTCGGTGGGGCAGGCCTTGGCGCAGGCCGGTTCCAGCCCGGCGCCGAGCCGGTCGTAGCACAAGGTGCACTTGAAGGCCCGGCCGTCCTCCGGCCGGATGTCGATCACCCCGTACGGGCAGGCGGGCACGCAGTAACCACAGCCGTTGCAGATGTCATCTTGCACCACGACGGTGCCGAACTCGGTGCGGAACAGCGAACCGGTCGGGCAAACGTCGAGGCAGGCGGCGTGCGTGCAGTGCTTGCACACGTCAGACGACATCAACCAGCGCACCTCACGGTCGGTCGCTACCGCGCCCTGCGGCACCGACGGCACCCCCAAATCAACGGTGGTGGTCTGCTCGACGAAGGCCACCGCCAGGTCGAGGCGCCCAGGCCCCCGGTGTTGTCATACGACATGCCGGTCAGCGCGCCCGCGGTATCCGGGCCTTTTGCGGGGGGAACGAGGTTCCACTCCTTGCACGCCACCTCGCAGGCCTTGCAGCCGATGCACACCGAGGTGTCGGTGAAGAACCCCATCCGCGGCGGGTGCCCGTCGTGGCCGGCCTCGGCCGCCACGTCGTCCAATGGCGCGGACAGCCTCTCGTCGAGGGTGAAGCCGGCCCGCTCCGGCGCGATGCTCATGGCTTGCCCTTCCTGGTCGTGTCGGCCCTAGTGGTGACGGCACTGTGCCGGTGTGATCGGTGACGCCGGCCCGGCGCTGGTACTGCTCGACCAGCTCCAACCGCGCCGGTCCCCGCGGCCACCGGCCCGGGCGGATATCGCAGTTGGCGGCCTTGGTGGGTTGGATGTGCACGTTGGGGTCCAGGGTGATCGACACCAGCTCGTTGGCCGAGTCACCGGTGCTCACCCCGTTGCCGCCCCAGTGGTAGGGCAGGCCGATCTGGTGCACGGTGCGCCTGCCGACCCGGAGCGGGCGCATCCGCTCGGTCACCAGTACCCGGGCCTCGATCACCGCGCGGGGATTGACGATCATGGCCCAGCCGAGGTGCTGCAAGCCGCGCTCGGCGGCCAGCGCCGGGGAGACCTCGCAGAAGAACTCCGGCTGCAGCTCTGAGAGATAGGGCAGCCAGCGGCTCATCCCGCCGGCGGTGTGATGCTCGGTGAGCCGGTAAGTGGTGAACACGTAGGGGAACACCTCGGCACCCGGCTCGGTGCCGCTGGGGCTCGATCGGTTGAGCCGGTGCGGGAACACCCGCCGGCCGGGTTGGACTGCTGGCCGTAGAGCAGGTTGTCCACCGGCGACTCGCTCGGCTCGTAATGCGCCGGCAACGGCCCGTCGGCCAGGCCGGCTGGCACGTACAGCCAGGACCGGCCGTCGCCCTGCATGATGAACGGCTCGTTGCCGGCGATGGCGTCCTCGCGCTCGGCACCCTCGGGCGGCCGGTAGTCCGGGGGCTTGGTGACCTTGAAGTCGGGAACGTCGTGCCCGGTCCAGCGCCCGGCGTCGGCGTCCCACCAGATGTAGGCTTTGCGCTGGCTCCACGGCTTGCCGTCGGGATCGGCCGAGGCCCGGTTGTAGAGGATGCGGCGGTTGGCCGGCCACGCCCAGCCCCACTCCGGCGCCACCCAGGACTGCTCGGCACCGGGCTTGCGTCGCGCCGGCTGGTTGGCGCCGTCGGTGTAGCAGCCGCAGTAGATCCAGCACCCGCAGCGCGTCGACCCGTCGGCCTTGAGCTCGGTGTAAGCCGACAGGGGTGTGCCGTCGGCGCCGGTCCCGTTGATCTCGGCGAGGACCGCTTCGGCGTCCGGTTCGGAGTGTTCCCCGACGGTCGGGTAGTCCCAGGTCAGATCCAGGATGGGTCGATCGCGTTCTTCGGTGGACCCGGCCAGCTTCGTCCGGATGATCTGCCCGAGGCGGTGGTAGAACCACAGCTCGCTGCGCTGGTCACCGCGCGGTTCGACGGCCTTGTGGTGCCACTGCAGCATCCGCTGGGTGTTGGTGAAGCTGCCGTCCTTCTCGGTGTGCGCCGCCGCCGGCAGGAAGAAGATCTCGGTGCCGATGTCCTCGGTGCGCAGCTCCCCGGACTCGATCCCCGGGCCGTCCTTCCAGAAGGTAGCGCTCTCGATCATGTTGAAGTCACGGACCACCAGCCATTCCAGGTTGGCCAGGCCCATCCGGTTCATCTTCGAGTTGGCGGTACCTACTGCCGGGTTCTCCCCCACCACGAAGTAGCCCTTGCTGGTGCCGGCAAGCTGCTTGATGACCGTGTCGTAGTTCGAGTGCTTGCTGGTCAACCGTGGTAGGTAGTCGAAGCAGTAGTCGTTGTCCGCCATGGCCGCGTCGCCCCACCAGGCCTTGAGCAGGCTGACGGCGTAGGCGTCCATATTGCCCCAGTAGCCCTTGGTGCCCGCGTCCGCCGAGATGTACTGCGCCAGGTCGAGGTGATCATGGGCGTGGGGCATCGGGAGGTAGCCGGGCAGGATGTCGAACAGGGTGGGGATGTCGGTGGAGCCCTGGATCGAGGCGTGCCCGCGCAGCGCCATGATCCCGCCGCCGGGCCGGCCGATGTTGCCCAGCAGCTGCTGCAGGATCGCGGCGGTGCGGATGTACTGCACGCCGACGGTGTGATGCGTCCAGCCCACGGCGTAGACGAACGCGCTGGTGCGTTCCCGGCCGGAGTTGCGGGTCAGCGCCTGGGCCACCCGGAGGAAATCCCGCTCGGTGATGCCGCAGATGTCCGCGACGACTTGCGGGGTGTACCGGGCGAAGTGCCGCGTGAGGACCTGGAACACGCAGCGCGGATGCTGCAGGGTGTCGTCGCGCTCGGGTGTGCCGTGGAAGGAGATCCCGCCGCTGCCGGCTTGTTCGACTCGGGAGACGTCCTGTGCCCGCTTCGCGAATCCGGACCGTCCGCCGCTGTCGTGCTGCATGGTCGACCACTGATCGCGTTACCCGGCGGCCGCCGCGACGTCGGCGCCCTCGTACTGCCACGTCGACGGGTCGTACTGCCGCGATTCGGCGTCGAAGCCGGAGAACAGCCCGTCCAGATCCTCGGTGTCGCGGAAATCCTCCCGCAGGATCATCGGCGCGTTGGTGTAGGCGACGACGTAGTCCCGGAACCACGCGTCGTGCTCCAGCACGTAGTGGATCAGTCCGCCGAGCAACGCGATGTCGCTGCCGGCGCGCAGCGGCACGTGGATGTCGGCCAGCGCGCTGGTCCTGGTGAACCGCGGGTCGACGTGGATGATCGTCGCACCGCGGGCCCTGGCCTCCATCACCCGCTGGAACCCGACCGGGTGGCACTCCGCTGCCCGCAGCCCACCGCGCAGTACGGGCAGATCGACTTCACCACCCGGTCGGCCGTCTCGGTCCGGGCCCGCAGGGTCCTGCTGCCGTCGGACTTGACCGCCGCCCCACGACCCAGCGGATCGGCTCCGGTGAACTGCTGGTAGACCGGCCATCCCTCGATCCAGCTCCGCACGCCCACGCCGCCCCATCCACTCGTCACGCCGCCGGGAGATGCCCGGCATGAAGTCGACGTCGGAGTAGCCCGGCCGCAGTCTCTCGAAACGCTGATTATGATCGGCTGCGAGCCGGCGGGTCGTCCGTGAAGAGCAGCCGGGTCGGTGCACCGCACCGCTGGTATGTCCCCAGCGCACGACGGTCCAACGTGACCAATTCGGCGCCGGCGGCGCGTGCGGTGAACGCGGTCAGCGCGTCGTACACCGCCCCGCCGGCGACCCCCAGCGTGGCCAGGCGAGTCGGCAGTGCCTCGTGCTCCTTGTGGTCCAGCGCGAGTCGCGGCCCGGGGAACGTTCGCCGGAGGAACTCCGCGACCGTCGCTGGCGCGGCCCGGAACGGATCAGGAAGCCTGGTCAGCACGGAGTATGCCTCCAGTGTCGCGTGCAGAGGCAGCAGCGGGCCCTGTTCGAGCACGTTGAGCGCGGCGGCGTGGTTCTCATGCCATGCGCCGAAGCACGCCACGACCACCGAGCTGTCCAGAGCGATCAACGGCGGACGTGTTCCAGGGTGTCGCGGACCATCTCCGCGGTCAGCACCGGCATCTCCCGGTCGGCCACCGCGGCCACCCCGTGATCGTGCTCGACGAGGCGCATCGACGTGACCGGAACCTCGATCTCGATCCGGTGATCCACGACGCGGAGCTCGAGTTCGGTCCCTGGCGTCAGATCGAGCTCGTCCCGCGCAGCCTTAGGGATCACGACTCGACCCGCGCCATCAATGGTGGTTCTCACGGTACGATATTACCATAATAGTTGGCACCTTAATGGCGCGGTGGCGGGGTAACTCTGCCAGGTCTGGTGGGGCCGAGGGACTGCGAGCATGCCATCACGCGACACGCCGGGAAAGGGAGCAGCGCGACACACTGGTCTGCGGGACGATCCGCGGCGGCCGGGGCCGTGTTGGGCGGAATTGTCGGGGTAGCGCTCCATACTGCTGGCCGACGGTTGGACCTGGAGACAGGAGGGGTGCGGTGACACAGCGGAATCGGGAACGACTGGCTGCTGCGGCGGCGCGTCGCCGGGCGCGTCGCCGCGCCCCCGCAGGAACTGGCAGCGCCGGGCCGTGGTCGGCCGATGCAGGGTTTCCCGGAGCGGCGTTTCCCCGCGGAGAGACTCCTGGAGCGGGGGCCGCTGGTGCGGGGACGGCGCGGGCGAGGCCGTCGGCGGAGACGATCTCCACCGTATTGCTCAGTGCCGCGCGCGAGCAGTGGGCGGGCGACACGCAGGCCGGGGCACGCATCGGTGCGATGGTGGCTGATCGGTGCGCTGACCAGCCGGAACTGGTCGCAGCTGCGGTCCGGGGCGCGGTGGTCCCTTTGATCACGGCGGCGTGGGAACGCGGCTGGACACCGGAGGACCTTCATCAGGTGGCCCGACGGCGGCTGGATGCCGCAGGTGGCAGCTACCTGGTCGATGCGATCGCCGACGAGTCCGGGCGCTACGCCAAGGCCACCGTGCCGCAGCGGTGGCGCGAGGATCTTCGGCAGATCGGGGCGCAGGTGTGGTGGGAACCCGCCCAGACCGGAGGTCATCTCCTGCAGTGGAGCCGGCGGCACGGCCGCGGCCTGGCCGACGCGCTCACGACGGTGATAGAGGTACTGGCGACGTTGCTGGCGCTGCCTGTACTGCCCAGGACCATGCCGCCACCGGGGTTTGTCGTGGCCACGGCGACGCCGCGGCGCGGAGTCGACCAGAAGATGCTGGCGCGGGTTCGGGCGCTGCTGGCCAAGGCTGAGTCGACGACGTTCCCCGAGGAGGCCGAGGCGCTGTCAGCCAAGGCGCAGGAACTGATGAGCCGGTACTCCCTGGAACGGATCGTGATAGACAACGCCGGCAGCCCGGGGTCGGATCCGCATCCCGCGGCCGCCCGAAGGCTGTGGCTGGACAACCCCTACGTGGCAGCCAAGGCGCTGCTGGTGAGCGCGGTGGCCGAGGCGAACCGGTGCCGGACCGTACTGTCGGAAGGGCTGGGTTTCACCACCGTGCTCGGCGACGAGGTCGACCTGGAGATTGTCGAGCTGCTCAGCACGTCGTTGCTGGTCCAGGCGACCAGGGCGATGGTGTCGGCGGGTAGCCAGACCACCCGCACCGGGCGGTCTCGGACCCGCTCGTACCGCCAGTCATTTCTGATCGCCTACGCGACCCGGATCGGCGAACGGCTGACCACTGCGCGGGACGTGGGCGCCGCCGCGGTGGCGGATCCGGCGCGGTTGCTGCCGGTGCTGGCCGCCCGGGAGCAGGTCGTGGACGAACTGTTCGAGTCGATGTTCCCGCAGTCGGTGTCGCGCTCCTACAGCGTCGGCAACGCCGCCGGGTGGCACGCCGGCCGTGCTGCTGCGGACCTCGCGGTGCTCGACACCCGACGCGCCGTACGCTCAGCAGGTAGCTGACGCCCACCTTCAGGCGATCACGACGGAGGGTCGACGCCCTGTACGACCCGAGGTCGGGTAGCCGCCATATCGCACGCCGTGGCAGTCGCCAACGCGGCGCACAGCTCAGCCATCCGCTCCGCGCTGAGCCGAGCGACGGCTCGGACGAATCTGTCCTTGCGCAGCAGGGTCAGGTTGTCGAGAGCAGCCATGCACTCGCGGTCGAGGCCGTCCTCCGGGCCGAGCCGCACCGCCGTGGGGATGTCTCGCAGCGTGGTCGTCAGAGGAGCGACCAGCACCGCGTTGAGGGCTCGCCCGGCGAAGTCGCGATGCATGACCACCGCCGGGCGCAGTTTGTCCATCTCGGCCAGCCACACCTCGCCGCGTCGAGGCTGCCTACCAGTCAAGTTCGCCCGCTTCCAGTCCCTGCACACTGAGCTCGGCCCACACGTCTTCGTCAGGGCCGGTCGGAGTGACCCCGTAGCCTCGCGCCAACACCACATCCACCTGCTCGGCATGCCTCCGGGCGAGCCAGTCGTGGACCGCGACCCGAATCACCTCCGCCCGGGAACGGTACTGGCCGGTAACCAGCGCATCGATCTCGGTGAGCGAGTCGTCATCGATCTGGAAGGCAACTTGAGTGGTCTTGCCCATGGCAAAACCATACACTAACCCATCTGCCGTGGTACATGCGTCCATGTACGACAGGGAGATCAGTAGAGAAGCCGAGCTGGCAACCCGGGCGTTGAGCGCGGGGCTGATCGTGTTCATCGGACGGGCCCCGCAGGGCGGGGGAACCTACCGTGCGGGAACTGGGCCCGGCTGCATCGCGGTGGTGCCCGGTCATTACCGGTGTTCCCTCGCGCCATCGAACGAGCCGGCTCCAGGCGCGCAATTCCCGCAACATCCGCGTGATATTCGTGATGGCACACTGGTCGCCGGAGCACGACGTACCGGACAACCCCTCGACCAGGCGAATCGTCGTGTTCGCGGCGTTCGTGGCCGCGCGCCTCGGGATCTAGCCCGGCGGGGCGAAGAACTCGAGTGCGATGTTGTCGGGATCCCGGAAGGACAGCCCGGATCCGTAGTGGGCGTCGACGATCCCGCCGTGAGGGATCCCCAGCTCGTCGAGGCGCGCCTGCCAAGTCTCGAGCTCGTCCCGGTTCGCGCACCCGAACCCGATATGGTCCAGGCCGATTCGATCCTCGGCGAAGCTGTCCATGGGGTCGCTGCTCTGGTGGCCATGCAGTCCCAGCAGGGTCCCTCCGAGCGCGAACACGACGTGGGCGGATCGTGTCGGTCATCATCTCGTGAAGTACGGGCTCCGAGCCGAACAGGCGCGCGTACCACTCGGTGCTTGCATCGACGTCGGTCACAGTCACCGCCACGTGCGCGATTGCCGGAAACTCGGCCATCTCAAACCTCCAGTGCTCCCGTGTGGCGGCCTCAGCCTGACAGACCCCGCTCCATGGCACTACCAGATCCGGTAAGAGCGCTGCCGAGCATCACCCTGACCGCTGGCAGACCGCTCTCAGCTCGCTCCGAATGTTGCGATTGGACCGGAACAGGTTGTCGGGATCGTAGGTTTTCTTGATCTCGATCAGGCGGTCGAGGTTGGTTCCGTAGGTTGCCCGCACGCGCGACTCGTCCTCGTCGGCGGTCTGGAAGTTGATGTAGGTGCGGCCCGTGGAGAAGGGATGCAGCCGGGTCCACGCGGCGCGGATCCACTCCCGGTACTCTGCCGCGCGGGGTTCGTCAGGTTCCCACATGCCGTTCACGCCGGTCATGTAGCGGGCGTTGCGGTTCCCGACGGCGCCGTCGTGTTCGTCGTACTCGTTGACGGCCCCGCCGAGATGGAGGAAACCGAGGTCGATGCCCGGGATGGGGCAGTTCGCGAACAGTTCCTGGTTGAGTTCGAGGACTTCGTCGCTGAGCTCGGCGGCGTAGTCGGTTTTCCAGTAGTAGTGCAAGCCCTTCGGCTCGGCGTCGTCGAGGTAGGACTGCACCTGGGTGTAGGTCTGTTCGGCCAGGAGATCCAGGATCGGGTCGCCGATCGCTCGGATCGGTGCGAGCACGTCGTCGGTGTGAGCCAGGTCGCCGGTGTAGCACACGGCCATGGCGCAAATCTTCTTACCGTGCCACTGCTGGGGTACGAACGGTTCCGGTGGCGCGTTGATCAGGAGCAGCCACACGGCCAGCTCCCTCGGGCCCTGGGTGGTGATCGTCCGGTAGGCCCGCAGGATCTCGCTCGCCCGCTCCCCAGGCCAGGCGATCAGCCCGCCGTAGACGGTCGGGCCGACCTCGTGCAGCCGGAAGATGAACGAGGTGACGACACCCAAGTTGGCGCCGGCGCCGCGGATCGCCCAGAACAGGTTCGGATGCTCGTCGCGACTGGCTCGGCGGACCCGGCCGTCGGCCGTGACGACCTCGACTTCGAGCAGGTTGTCCACCGTCCAGCCGAACCGGCGGGTCAGGTACCCCAGTCCGCCACCGAGGGTCAGGCCTGCCACGCCGACCTCGGAGATGAAACCCAGCGGGGTGGCCAGGCCGTACTCCTGGGTCGCCCGGTCCACCTCGCCGAGCAGGCACCCGGCCTGCACGGTGGCGGTCCGCGCGCCAGGGTCCACCTCGATTCCGCGCAGTCCGGACATGTCGATGGTCAGGCCACCGTCGGCCAGTGCGGTGCCGGCGATGTTATGGCCGCCACTCCGCACCGACAGCGCGAGCTCGTGCTTGCGGGCGAATCCCACAGCCTCGACGACGTCGGCGATGCCCGTCGCAGTGACGACGAGCGCCGGCTTCGTAGTGATCATGCCGTTCCAGAGCCGCGTCGCGTCCGCGAATCCCGTGTCCCGGGCGGTGCGCAGCGCACCGCGGAGCCGCCGTCGGAACCCCTCGACGATCTCATCGGTCAGCGTGGTCGTCGCGCCGTCCCGGGTGGTGATCAGGTGTGCGGTCATTGCTCCTCCGTAGTGTCGAGCGCGACGCGCAGCGCGCGGACGAGGGCCTGGGGCGCTTCGAGGGGTGGGTCGTCGGCACAGTCCTCGATCACCTGCAGCGGCCATCCGTACCGGGCACTCGCCGCCTCGGCGATCCCAACCGGCGTCGCCAGATCGTGCCGCCCCCAGACCAGGGTGGTCGCAACGGTGATTCGCGCCAGATCGGTCGGCGCGATCGGCGGCCTGCCGAACTGCCCCATCAGGACACCGAGGGCCTCCTGCACTGCGGGCGTGCGGGCGCGGTCGACGTTGTAGGCGCGGAACGGCTCCCAGAGCTCACCCATCCGGCGGCGCAGGCCGTCCAGATCCGCCGCGCAGTACCGCCAGAGCTGGTCGTGGGTGTGATCGCTCGGGTGGGCCAGGAAGTCGTTCAACGCGAGACCGAAGTCCGGTGCCGGCTCGAACGGGCTCAGGCCGAGCGCGTCCACCAGCACCAGCCGGCGCAGGCGGTCACCGTGGTCGACGGCGAAGCGGGCCGCGATGGCACCGCCAAGCGTGTAGCCCACCAACATCGGCGGCGTCGGGCAGGTGCGCTCGATCAGGTCGCCGAGCCAGGACAGCACGCGATCGGCGTCCAGTGGGCCGCCGGTCAGCTCCGAGGCTCCCTGGCCCGGCAGGTCGGGGACGATCACGTGATGGCTCGAGATCAGGTCCGGGACGACCCGCAGCCAGTGGGCCGCATTCCCGCCCGGGCCGTGCAGCAGCATGACCGCAGGTCCGTCACCGCCCTCCAGCACAGCGGTCGAGACACCGGCCCCCGGTAGCCGCCGCTGTGTGACGGGCATCGCGGCCAGCAGCCGCTCCCTCGCGTCGTCGCCGGCGGTGCGCCGGGTGTGCTCGGTGACGTCGGGCTGGCTGGTCATCGTCGTCTCCCTGGCGGTGTGCGGGCTCACCGTCAGGAAGCTACGGAACCGGTCGGCGCTCTCGCGTCGGGAGAAGCATGTGACTCGCGACCGCGCGCTACCTGGGCAGAAATGTGTAGTCGCCCCTACAGAGGTCGTGCTGGTAGGCGTGCGCGGTGGCCGCCGAGCGGGATGGCAGGCCCAGCTTGGTGAGGATGTTGCTCACGTGGCGGGCCACCGTCTTCTCGCTGAGCACCAGATCGGCGGCGATCGACCGGTTCGACTTCCCCGCAGCCACCAGCCGGAGCACCTGCAGCTCGCGGGAGGTCAACCCGGCAGAACCCGCGGTCGCGGGGCCACGGGTCAGCGAGTCGAGCCCGGCCAGGTCAGGAGCGGCCCCCAGCTGCGCGAAGACCACCCGAGCCGCCGCCAGCTCCAGCGCGGTGGAGTCCTCGTCGCCCTGCGCGCGGCAGGCCAGCCCCACCAGCGTCCGCACCCTGGCGACCTCGTACGGCGCCTGCACCTCCTGCCACAGCCGGCACGCTCGGCGCAGGACGAGCAGGGCGGCGCGGGCATCGCCCTCCGACAGCTCGACCGCGCCCCTGGCATGCGCGGCCAACGCGAGCAGCACCGTGCTCCGGTAGTCGTCGGCGATCTCCGACAGCTCGTCGCTGGCACTGCGGGCCCTGGCGCCGTCACCGGCGGCCAGCATGATCTCCACGTACGCCGGCAGCAACCGGGCACGTTCCAGCCGTTGGGTGGCCTCGTCCAGGGCCCGCTGGATCGCCGCCGCCGCGACATCGACGCGGCCCTGAGCCAGTCGCAACAGGGCCAGACCCGGTTGCGGCTGCCACCCGAAAACGTTGGCGGCGCGGTATGCCTCCTCGGCCGCGGCGAACTCCCCCAGCAGCCGGAGCACCTCCGCCTGCTGGTAGTGACCAGTCCCGGTGGCCATCTCGCGGGCCTTCCGGGAGAACCGGTCACAGGCGCGGCGCGCCTCTTCCAGGGAGTCCAGCCATTCGCCGCGCAGCTGCATGATCTCGGCGCGGTGAACCAGGCACTGGCCGGTGAAGTTGACCAGGCCGGGTTGGGCATCGCACCACTGGGTCAGCGCGGCGGTCCATTCGCGGGCCCGGCCGAGTTCGTAGACCTCCCGGCAGGCGTCGATCACGCTGCAGTAGATCAGGCCGGTGAACAGCGGCGAGGCCAGCTCGCCCGCGATCACCGCGACCATGGCCTCGTCCAGCAGCGCCGTGCCTTCCGGGACGCGCCCCTGCCTGATCCGGGCCCGGCCCTGCGCGTGCAGCGCAAAGGTGTGCAGGTCAGCGTCGGTGAAACGCTCACCGATCTCCGCGATGGCGGCCGCGGTCTGGTACGCCGCCTCGGCGTCATCGTCGAGGCGCTGGAAAACGTCGGGTATGAGCAGGTAGCCGCGCTCGGCGCAGTCTCGACCGGCGCGGTCGAGGAGCCTGCCCGCCCGGCCGAACCACCCGATCGCGTGGGCCGGCTCGCCTATGTCGAGGAGGCCGAAACCGGCCCAGATGGCGCACCGTGCGGCACCGACCGGGTCCGATGCCTTCAGGTGGACGTGGTGAGCTCGCTCCATCACGCGGACGCCCTCGTCGTCCCGGCCGACGAGGAACGCCGCCGTCGCCAGCAATTCGAGATCTGGGGCCGACAGCCCGACTGCCTCCTCGGCACGCGACAGCGCCTGGTGGGCGTCGAGCCAGGCCCGTTGCCGGTAGCACGCGCGGCCACGGTCGAGTGCGTCCACGTGGGGGGTCACCGGGACCTCCTCTCCGATCCCCCGGACGGCAGCCCGCGTGGCCACCGAGACCACATAATCACCACGTGTACCGGCTGCCCCATCCCGGCAACCCCGCCCGGGATGGGGCCGCCGGCGAACAGCTCCCGGTGGGATGGCGTCGCGAACTCGACAGTACCGACATTCTGGACGCCAGAAACCTCGGTACTGTCGAGTTCACGACCAATCAGATCGGGGACGCCGCTGCGCTGGGGGTTACCGAGGCGCCGTCTAGAACCACATCGACCACGTGCTGGACAGAACGGGGAAATGCGATCGCGGCCCACGGCTACCGCCACGGCCTCGCACGGCAATCCTCATGGTGTGGCCGCACCGCTCGTAGATCCCGGCCGCGTGCACCGGGAGATGTAGATCATGACCTCGGGGAGACAGCTGAAAGACAGCTCTGGCGCGTCATTCGGATGGGTTTGACCAGTCTCGTTGTCGGGCCTCGTCGAGGAGCGTTTGGACGATCTGGTGTTCGGGGACGGTTTTGATGACTTCGCCGTGGACGAAGATCTGGCCTTTGCCGTTGCCGGCGGAGACGCCGAGGTCGGCCTCGCGCGCCTCACCGGGGCCGTTGACCACACAGCCCATCACAGCGATGCGCAGCGGAACGGGGAAGCCCTCGAAGGCGGCGGTGACCTGCTCTGCGAGGGTGTAGACGTCGACCTGGGCGCGCCCGCATGAGGGGCAGGACACGATCTCGAGCTGGCGGGGCCGCAGGCCGAGGGATTCCAGGATCTGGTTGCCGACCTTGACTTCCTCGACGGGTGGAGCGGACAGCGAGACCCGGATGGTGTCGCCGATCCCCTCGGCGAGCAGCACTCCGAAGGCGATGGCGGATTTGATGGTGCCCTGAAAGCGCGGCCCGGCCTCGGTGACGCCCAGGTGCAGCGGATAGTCGCAGCGCTGGGCCAGCTGGCGGTAGGCGGCAATCATGACGAGCGGGTCGTGGTGTTTGACCGAGATCTTGATGTCGCGGAATCCGTGTTCTTCGAACAGGGAGCATTCCCAGAGAGCGGATTCGACCAGTGCTTCAGGAGTGGCGTGGCCGTGTTTTGCCAGTAGCCGGGGGTCCAGGGAACCGGCGTTGACGCCTATGCGGATCGGCACGCCGGCGCCGGCGGCAGCAGCAGCGATCTGCGCGACCTTGTCGTCGAACTTCTTAATGTTGCCGGGGTTGACGCGGACCGCGGCGCAGCCGGCGTCGATGGCGGCGAAGACGTATCGGGGTTGGAAGTGGATGTCGGCGATGACCGGGATCTGCGACTTGGCGGCGATGGCGGGCAGCGCGTCGGCGTCGTCCTGGCTGGGGACCGCGACCCGCACGATGTGGCAACCGGCGGCGGTGAGCTCGGCGATCTGCTGCAGGGTGGCGTCGATGTCGGAGGTGCGGGTGGTCGTCATGGACTGGACCGAGACGGGCGCGTCACCGCCGATGGGCACGTCGCCGACCATGACCTGGCGAGATGCCCGGCGCCGTGGCGCCGGCAGCACCACCGCAGCGGGCCCGACCGGCAGAGCCGGCGGCGCGGGCATGCCCAGTTCGACAGGTGTCATCGCATCTCCTTCGCAGTGACCTTCCCTCGGTGTGTGCTGGCGAGTCTTTTGAGCACGGCGGTGGCGATGCCGGCCCCGTCCAGTCCGTGAGCGCGCAGGATCTGATCACGCGAGGCATGCGGCAGGAACCGGGGCGGCAGCGCGAAGGTGGCCGCGCAGGTGTCCGCCCCGGTGGCGGCCAGTGCCTGGGCGATCCGGGCACCGAGCGCTCCGGTGGTGGTGGTCTCCTCGACGGTGAGCACCACGCGGTGCGCAGCCGCGAGTTTGAGCAGGTCCGCGTCCAGGGGTGCGATCCAGCGTGGGTCGATCACGATGACCGGCACGCCGTGGGCGGCGAGCTCGTCGGCGGCGGCCAGACAGGGCTCGGCCAGCGGTCCGACGGCGATCAACAGGCCCACGGCAGTGGGGTCGTCACGGAGAATGTCGCACTGCCCGACCCTGCCGGTGGCGGGGATGTCCGGACCCACTGAGGCCTTCGGGTAGCGGATCACGGTGGGCCCATCGGCGACGTCGACGGCCTCGCGGAGTAGTTCCCGTAGCTGCGCGCAGTCCCGGGGAGCGGCAAGGCGCAGGCCAGGCACGACCGGTAGGACCGAGGCATCCCACATGCCATGGTGGCTGGGGCCGTCCGGGCCGGTGATCCCGGCCCGATCCAGCACGAACGTGACCGGCAGCTGGTGCAGGGCGACGTCCATGAGCAGCTGGTCGAATGCCCGGCTGGCGAAGGTGGCGTAGAGCGCGACCACGGGGTGCAAGCCGCCGATGGCCAGGCCCGCCGCGGAGGTGACAGCGTGCTGCTCGGCGATCCCCACATCGAATACTCGGTGCGGGAACCTGGTGGCGAATCCGCCCAGCCCAGTCGGGTGCAGCATCGCCGCGGTCACGCAGACCACGTCGGCGCGGTCGGCGCCGATCGCGACGATCTCCTGCGCGAACACCGACGTCCAGGTCGCCCTACTGGCCGAGCTGGGGCGGCCGGTGCTGGGATCGATGACGCCGACGGTGTGCAGGCAGTCGATGTCGTCCTGCTCGGCCGGTGGGTAGCCGTTGCCTTTCCGGGTGATGCAATGCACCACGACTGGGCGGCGCAGCGTGGCGGCCCGTCGCAGCGCGCTCTCGAGGCCGGGGATGTCATGCCCGTCGATCGGCCCGAGATAGGCAAGCCCAAGATCCTCGAACAGGGTGTGACGGGCCACATCGCAATGACGCAACCCGGCCAGGTGGCGGGCGAACGCGCCGACGGTCGGCGAGTAGGAGCGATCGTTGTCGTTGAGCACGATGATCACGGGCCGGTTTTGGGCCGCGCCGATGTTGTTGAGCGCTTCCCAGCACATGCCCCCGGTCAGCGCCCCATCCCCGACGATCGCGACGACCCGCCGGTCGGCGTCACCCCGCAGCGCGAAAGCCTTGGCCAGGCCGTCGGCGTAGGACAGGGCAGTGGAGGCGTGGGAGTTCTCGATGACATCGTGAACGGACTCGACCCGGGATGGGTAGCCGGACAGGCCGCCCGCCTGGCGCAGGGAGCCGAATTCGGCGCACCGGCCGGTGAGGATCTTGTGCACGTAGGCCTGATGCCCCGTATCGAACAGCAGCACATCACGGGGTGAGTCGAACACCCGGTGCGCGGCGATGGTCAACTCGACCACACCCAGGTTCGGCCCCAAGTGCCCACCGACGCTCGAGACCTTGTCAATCAGGAACGCGCGGATCTCCTTCGCCAGGGCGCTCAGCATCGCAACTGGCAGTCTCTTGAGACCAGCCGGACCGGTGATACGGCTCAGTAGGGTCATGATCGTCGCACCGCAAGGGGTACGGTAAACCGGATATCCTCACGGGTGGTTTCGCGTTCGACCACGGTGATCCGGTCACCGCCGGCCGAGCCGGCAATCTTGCTCAGCTCGGCCAGCGTGGTGATGACGGCGTCGACCAGCCGGGGTGGAGCCGAGGCGCCGGCGGTCAACCCGACCACGCGAACACCGTCGAGCCATTCCCGGCGGATATCTCCGGCGTCGTCGATGAGATAGCTGGGCGTGCCATGACGGTGTGCGAGCTCCACCAGCCGCACGGAGTTCGACGAGTTCGTCGAGCCGACCACGAGCACTACATCCGACTCCTCAGCGATCGCCCGCAGTGCGTCCTGGCGATTGGTCGTGGCATAACAGATGTCGTCGGAAGCTGGGCCTCGCAGCGCGGGGAACCGGGCCGACAGCGCCTGGATGATCTCGGTGGTCTCGTCCACGGCCAGCGTGGTCTGCGTCAGGTACGACACCCGTGCCGGGTCGGCGACGGTCAGGTCCATGACCTCCTCGACCGTCTGCACCAGGACCATCTGATCCGGGGCCTCGCCCAGGGTGCCCTCGACCTCCTCGTGCCCCGCGTGGCCGATCAGGATCACGGTGTCGCCGCGGGTGGCGAACCGGCGGGCCTCGGCATGCACCTTGGTCACCAGCGGGCACGTCGCATCGATCACCTCCAGCCCCCGGCCGGCCGCCTGCCCCCGCACCGCTGGAGACACCCCGTGGGCGGAGAACACCACCGTGGCGCCATCCGGGACGGCGTCGAGCTCATCGACGAACACCGCCCCGCGCGCCTGGAGATCAGCGACCACATGGGTGTTGTGCACGATCTGCTTGCGCACGTAGATCGGACCACCCTGCTGGTCGAGTAGCCGCTCCACGACCTCGATGGCACGCTCGACCCCAGCGCAGAACGATCGCGGCGCGGCGAGCAGGACGGTGAGAGACATCTGGGGTGCCTCCGGGCGGGGCTCAGTGGTCACGGTGGGTGGCCAGCCGGGCAAGCGCACCCAGCTCCGCGGTGGCTCGTGGCGTTGGACTGGCTGATTGCAACTCCTGCATCGCCTGCGCCAGCAGATCGTCAGCCTGGGTCTGGCTCCAGGCGCGCCCGCCCGCGATGTCGATCAGCTCCGCGGCGTGTGCCGCGTCGGTTTCGGACAGCTGCTGGTCTCGGCGGTAGAGCGCGGCCAGTTCGCGCCCGGCCGGCGTCTCAGAGGCCAAGGCGGCTACCACCGGGAGAGACTTTTTCTGGCTGCGCAGGTCCGAGTGGACCGGCTTACCGGTTACGGCCGGGTCTCCCCAGATACCCAGGAGATCGTCCACGTGCTGAAACGCCAAACCCAGGTGCATTCCGAAGTCCCGCAGCTGCGCGACCTGCTCCGGGCGGCCGCCTCCGAATGCGGCGCCCACCGCGCACGCGCATCCCAGCAGGGCGGCGGTCTTTCGCTCGGCCATCCGCACGCACTCGGCCAGCTCGACCTCCACGCGTTGTTCGAAGGACAAGTCCGCGCTCTGGCCGTCCAACAGGTCCTGCACCGCGGCGCTGAGCATCCGGGTCCCGTCCATCGCAGCCGGGTGCCCGCTGGCAGCGAGCACATCCAAGGCCAGGACCAGCAGTGCGTCCCCGCCCAGAATCGCCGCGTTGACCCCGAACACGCTCCACGCTGTGGGGCGGTGGCGGCGGGTCAGGTCGCCGTCCATCACATCGTCGTGCAGTAGCGAGTGGTTGTGCACCAGCTCCACCGCGGCCGCAGCCGGCAGTGCCGCAGCCGCTGTACCGCCGACGGCCTGTGCGCTCAGCAATACGAGTGCGGGCCGGATCGCCTTGCCCCCGTTCACCCGTACCGGGTGGCCGTGTTCGTCCCACCAGCCGAAGTGGTAACCGGCGATATGCAGCATCGAGGAAGGCAGTGTGTCGACCGCCGTTCGCACGGCGGGTTCGACGAGGTCGCGGCTCCATGCGAGTACCTCGCGTGCCGACCGGCCTACGGTCATCACGTCCACTGTGGTCACGGTTATCTAACCTTCCTCCTAGCGGCCGATTTCGACGTTGTCCAGGACTCCCAGCGCATCGGGAACCAGGACCGCCGCCGAGTAGTACGCGCTCACCAGGTAGGAAATGATTGCCTTGTCGTCGATACCCATGAATCGGACGTTAAGCCCCGGCTCGACTTCATCCGGAATCCCGGTCTGGTGCAGCCCGATCACGCCTTCGTCTTCCATACCGATGCGCATCGCAAGGATCGAGCTGGTGCGGTGCTCGGTGATGGGGATCTTGTTACAGGGGAGGATGGGTACCCCGCGCCATGCCTGTTTCTGGCGACCATCAACATCGACGCTCGGCGGGTAGATACCCCGAAGATTACATTCCCGGCCGATCGCGGCGATCGTCTGCGGATGCGCCAGGAAGAACCGCGTCTTTCGCCGGCGGGCGAGTAGCGCATCCATGTCGTTCGGGGTCGGTGGCCCGGTGCGAGCATGTATACGATGCTGGAAATCCACGTTGTGCAGCAATCCGAATTCGGGGTTGTTGATCAGCTCGTCTTCTTGTTTTTCCCGCAGCGCCTCGATGGTCAATCTCAGCTGCTGTTCGGTCTGGTTCATCGGCTGGCTGTACAGGTCCGCCACCCGAGTGTGCACTCGCAGAACAGTCTGGGCCACGCTGAGTTCGTACTCGCGGGGGTTGGTCTCGTAGTCGACGAACGTGCCCGCCAGTTTCGGTTCCCCCGTGTGTCCCGCGCTCAACGCGATGGCTGCCTCGCCGCGCTTATTCTGCGGTCGCCTGCTCTGGGTCCGGAACCGCTCAACGTGAGCCTGCAATACCGCAGATCTGCTGACCATCTCCTCGAATGCTTGCTGAGGTAAAGCCAGTACGGTGCAAGCGGTCGCTGCTGTGATGGTGAATGCCCAGCTGTCTTGGGACTCGACCAATTCCCGATCACCGAAGTAGTCGCCGTCGGCGAGGACATCCAGGACCGTCTGTTCACCGTACTTCCCCGGACCGATCTTGTTAACCTTGCCGTGGGCAATGAAGAATACCTGATCGGCCGGCTGGCCCAGCTCTACCAGCGCACTACCGGGCTCGAACTCCCGTTGCTCACATCGATCGGCCAACGCACGGAGCACCTCAGGGTCATCAAAACCCCGCAGCACCGGCAACTCGCGCAGCTCTCCGGGAACAATCCGCACTCCGCTGCCCGACGCGTCGAACGTCACCTGGCCATCGCCCACCGTATAAGTCAACCGGCTGTTCACCCGGAAAGTACCGCCCGAGGCCTCCACCCACGGCAACATCCGCAACAGCCAGCGAGACGTGATCTCCTGCATCTGCGGGACAGACTTCGTCGTCGTCGCCAGGTTGGCCGCCGCGGAGGTGCTCAGGCTCGATAGCGGCTGACTCGATTGTGGCTGTTCGGCAACATCAACGCTCGGATCCGTCACGGTCACCACGCACCTCACCCATCTCGATACATTCGGTCAGACCCGATCGGCGGCGATGAGCAGGTAATGGAAGCTGCCCTCGCGGTACGCCGTCAGGAACGGGTCCTCGATCCCGGTGGCCACCGAGGACTTCGCCCTCAGTTCCCAGTAGGGGATGGTGTGGGAGGTGAGATCGATGACGTCGATCGGGACCAGGTTGTTGGCCGCCAGCGCCTTGAAGTAGTCGCTTCTGGGGTGAATGTTGCAGATGTAGTGCTCGTCGATCCGGCTGACCGCTTTGGATCGACCACCCGTCACGTCGTTGTAGCAGCCGGTGATGCAGACGTAGCGGCCGCCATACTCCAGCAGGCGGGAGAACTCGGCGAATAGCTGGAACAGGTCCACGTACATGGTGCTTTCGTTGTTCCAGATTCCCTGGTGCGATCCCGTCTCGAAACCGGTGTCCAGCATGTTGCGGAAGTGGAACCTCACGTTGTCGGCCACGCCTCGCTGCCTGGCCTGGTCGTTGGCGAACTCGACCTGTTGCTCCGAGATCGACACTCCGTCCATCTGACAGCCGAAGCGTTGGTGGGCCATGAAGCTGGTGCCGCCGCGGCCGCACCCGGCATCCAACAGGCGGTCTGCAGGCGATATGTCGCCGAAGTGATCGAGTAGGACCTTGGCCTGCGCGGTCTCCAACCGGTGCATCTCGGTGATGATTCGGTCGTCGCGGGTGTCCTCGGGGCCTTCCAACACCGACCGGTCATAGTCGCCGATCCCGTAGTGATGGTGGTATAGGCCATCGACATCACCGAGCAGCAGGTTGACCGGGTCCTTCTCGTTGTTCCAGTACGACGCAACAGACTTCTGGTAGTCGCTGCGCAGGACGTTGGCGACGGTAGTCGTGGTCATGTTTGGACCTCCTGCTTGTCGGGCTGATCAGCCAGGCTGGTGCCGGGTTCAGGGGGCGCTCACGCGTTGCTCGCGCTGTGGTATCGCCCGGTGGTGCTGTGCCATTCGCGGTTGCCGCCGAGCCAGGCCCATATGTCGGCCAGGAAACGCCGCAGGGCAAGCGAGCCCACCTGGCTGAGGACGGTCGCTTCCTCGACGAAGGTGTGCATCAGCTCGTTGTGGATCGCTACCGTGCGCTCGATTGCTTCCTGCCGAGAGCATTTTTCCTCGTCGGCGATCAACTTGGGCAGGTCGAAGTCCTCGTCCGCTTCCTTACCCATCGAATACAGATCGTTCAGAATCACGCTGGCACTGCCAGCCAAGCAAAACACCCGGCGCACCCGGCGATCGGCGAACTCGAAGGCGGGAAGCTCGTAGCCGGCAACCGGATCGACCAACACCATCGGCGGCAAGAAGCTGTTTTCATGCCGGTGCGTCAGGTACTCCCAGACCGGCGGGATTCGCCCGGTGGCGCGCCAGTTCGCCTCATGGTTGTAGGCCATGAACATGACCGCCAGCTCGTGGCGGAGCCGGGCGACCTGCGTCGCGGTGGCGTACCGGGCAAGGTGCTCGAATGCCGAGCGGTAGGCGACCGCGACGGGCTCGTCCGACAAAGCCTGGTCCAGTTGGGGCGCGTACCTGGCTGGGAGATCAACCGGGTCCACCGCCGCGTAGGTGATCCCTAGCCGCGAGGCGATCACCTTCGCGTCGGCGCCCAGGGACTCCTCGTCGAGGAAGTGGTCGTCGGTGGCCCATTCCGCGAGTACGCACTTCGATGCCGCCAGCAGCCGGTCCGGGTCATCAGTGGCCGGATGGGTGAGCATCATCAGACGTCCAAAATTGGCCGTCCGCACGCGGTCGAGCTGTCCGGGGTAGATCCCGACCTGTTCGGCCCAGTCGACCAGGCGGTCGTTGACCTCCTCGCCGAGGGCTACGTCGTCACGAACCGCCGGAGGGCAGTACAGCGCTGGACCTGACCCAGCGTCAGCCGACGCCCCGGCCGAAACTCCCCCAGCCGGAATCCGCACGCCGGAGGTGCCCAATCCGGTGGGAATGTCGGGCATGCGCAGTTCAGTGCCACGGCCAGTGGCCGCGATTGGCTCGCTGAGGGCGGCGCCGTACCAAGGGATCCGAGCCGCCGACGTACCCAGGCCCGTGGGGCCGGTGGACAACCAGCCCACCACCGACGCGGTGGGCTGGTTGTCATCCCCGGGCAGTTGATCCCCGGTAGACGCAGGAAGGTCCCTCGGCGCAGCGCGTTCCGGGTTGGCAAACAGGGCGACCACCACGCCCGCCAGGTCATGGGCGGCCGCGGGCGCGGACACACGAGACAGCACAGACACCGGTCCTCCTTTGTTAGTGGTCGGTGAAGCCGAACTCATTCATGCGCGCAGTAACTCGCTGATGACGGTCGCGGACGTGCCCAGTCCGCTCGGTCCGCCGAGCCGCTGTGGTGGCATCTGATAGCGGCGTCTCAATGCTGATTCGCCATACCGGCCGGTTAACATGTGCCAGTCGAGGATTCCGGCCATCCAGTCCTGCAGTCCCACGACGTAGGCGTCCAAAGCCTTGCGGGCATCCGCAGCCAGGTTGAACTCATCCACCAGGACGGGCAATTCATTGGCGATGATGTGCTCGAACTCTAACATGCGCGAAGTCATCAGGTCGTTGACGACCGAGACTGCTCGCTCGCGATCTATGTCGAGAAACTTCTGCACGACCAGTACACAGTTGTGCACCTCACCTTCGAACTCGACTTCCTTCTGGTAGGAGAATATATCGTTGGTAAAGCAGGCGTAGTCATTGGCCGAGTTCTCCAGCCCACGCATCGATCGGGTGTGGAAGATCTCGGGCGGAATCTCCCCGGCCCGGGTGATACGTGCCAGGCTCATCGTCATATCGGAGCCGAACGTCTGGCGCCGCATCTCGACGTAGTCGACCGGATCGGGAATCCGATGCTGGATGTGGTTTGCGAGCTCCCACAGCCAGCTTGTTATCATGCTCTCGACGCCTTGCCGGAATTGACGCCGCTGACCGATGGTCATCGGCGACGCCGTGCGGACCCACAGGTCGGCCAAGCCTGCTTCAAACGGGTTGGCCGGCGGTGGTGTCGCGGCGCAATCCAGTGGCATGAACATTGACAGCCTTGCGTTGAATACCTTCGCGCCCGCCATGTCCCGGGTCGTCCCGAAGACCGCCGGGAAGTAGTCGTCACCGTAGGTCCCCCAGGTCAGCCATACCGAGGACAGATCGAGTTCAGGACCCGATGCGTCCGGATGAATCCTCGCCGCGCAGACAGCGAAATCAAACGCCGCGAGGTTCTCCTCATTCCAGATTCCGATACCGCCGGGGAGAGACTCCAACATCCCCATCTGCCGCGCCCAATCAATGCAATGCTGACGCGATCGCTCGAGGTGGGGGTTAATCCGGGCGGTGTACGGCATGTAGAATTCGGGCAGGGTAGTGGGTCCCACTGTTTCATACGGCACATGTGCGTAGGTTTTGAGTCTCTGTAGACCCAAGGCGCCAGGTGAGAGCTTGATCTGTGCTGCCGAGGTACCCAAGCCGGTGGGGCCGCCGAGCAGCCGTTCCAACACCGATGGTTCACGATTCGCGGTTTCGTTCATATAGCGGCTCGAGCACATGTGCCACTCATGGCCACCCGATTGCCAATCCTGCAGGCCCTTCACGTACAGCAGGACACTTTCCCTTTCCGGCAGGTTCAGGCCGAACTCCTCGAACAGAGCGAGTAGCTCGGTCATCGCCGTGTTCTCGAACTGTTGTAGGCGGGAGGTCAGGATATCGTTGGTCAGATCAGCAGCGCGCTGCGGGCCGACGTCGAAAAATCGCTCGAGTACCAGGACGCAGTTGTTGATCTCGCCTTCTTGCTGGGTTTCGCGCTGGTAGGAGAAGAGGTCGTTGCGCAGGTGCACGCCGTCGGCGAAGCTGTCCTTCAGGACACGCATCGGCCGGCTGTCCGCGATCCTGACCGGGACCTCGACGAATGCGGCGTGCTCCACGAGGTCGGCAGACCATGGAGCGCCACCGACCTTGCGGCGCATCTCGATGTACTCAATCGGGTTCGGGAGGCGGCTCCCGCTGATATTGGAGAGCTCCCACGTCGACTCGTACAGGAGGTTCTTCGTGCTCTCGAAGAACCTCCGTCGCCAATCCAGTGACCTCATGGGGACGGTACGCGCCCACAGATCGATCAGCCCACGCTCAACTGGATTGGTCGGCTCCGGTAGATGGCTGGTGAGATCGATCGGCATGAACGCAGGCAGCCCGTCGAGGTATTCTTTCGCGCCGGTCTGATCGTGATTGCGTTTATAGACTTCTAGGAAATGATCGTCGAAGTAGAATACCCAGACGTACCAGTCGGTCACCAGGTCGAGCTCGTGGCTCGGCGCGTCGGGATGGGTATACGCGCAGAGTAAGGCGAAGTCCATGGAGTCGAACTCGGCCTCGTCCCAGATATTTGTTCCGGGCTCGCCGGGCGGCGCGTCCAACATTCCCATCTCCCACGCCCACGCCTTGGTGTGCACGCGGGCCATGTCCAGGTGAGGGTTCAACCGCGCCGGGTACGGCAGGTAGAAGTCCGGCAGCTCATAGGGTTGCATGACTGGCCCTCAGTTGATTTACGAAACGAGTGCGCTATTTGGACTTTTTCGCCGATCCCGACGGCGGCGACGGCTCACTAGCAGCAGGTTCCGCCGACTCCATGACCTCAGCCGGCTGCAGAGGTGTCGACAAGTCGTCGAAACGCGATATCTCGACGTTTTCGAGGATTCCGATCGCATCGGGAACCATGATGGCCGCCGAATAGTAGGCGCTGACCAGGTAGGACATGATGGCCTTGTCATCGATGCCCATGAAGCGGACGTTGAGTCCGGGCTGGACCTCGTCGGGAAGACCAGTCTGGTGCAGACCGACCACACCCTGCTTCTCCAGGCCGGTGCGCATCAGCAAAATGGAGCTGGTCTGGTAACCAGTGACGGGGATCTTACTGCAGGGAAGAAGCGGTATACCACGCCAGGCCGGCATCATGTGACCGTTGATGTCGACGCTGTGCGGATAGATACCCCGGCGATTACATTCCCGACCGAACGCGGCGATGGTTCGGGGATGAGCCAGGAAAACGTCCGGATCCTTCCACACCGTGGCGAGCAGCTCGTCGAGATCGTCGGGTGTGGGCGGCCCGGTACGGGTGCTGATCCGCTGCGAGAACTCGGTCTGGTGAAGCAGCCCGAAGTCCTCGTTGTTCATCAACTGGTCTTCTTGGGTTTCCCGCAGAGCCTCGATGGTCAGCCGTAGCTGCTCCTCGACCTGGTTCATCGGGTTGTTGAACAGATCCGCCACCCGAGTGTGCACCCGAAGTGGGGCCTGGGCCACGCTGAGCTGATACTCCCTGGGGTGGAGATCGTAATCGACAAACGTTCCATCCATCGGGTGTTCCTGCCGATGGCCCGCGTCCAGCTTGATGAGAGCCTCACCATGTTCGTTCTGGTGCTGGTCGAGAGTGGCTCGGAACCGGTTGATGCTTTCCCGCAATGGATCATTCTGATCGCATACTCGCAGGAATGCCTGCTCGGACAGCGCTAGTACCTTGCACGACGTCACCGCTTTGACTGTGTAGCTCCAGGTGTCGTTGCCCTCGATGACCAGCTCGCTATCGCCGAAGTAGCCGCCGTCGGAGAGGGTCTCCAACACCGTCGGTTCACCGTACTTGCCAGGGCCGATCTTGTTGAGCTTGCCGTGGGCGATGAGGAACAGCTGGTTAGCGTTGTCACCTTCCTGCACGACTACGCTGCCAGCCGGGACGTCTTGTAGTTCGAACTGGTTTGCTATCTCCTCCAGCACGCCCGGATAATCAGTGAAATTCCGCAGCATCGGCAACTCGCGCAGCTCGTTGGGTATGACCCGTATCGTGGCGTCCCCGTTCATTCTGAATGATATCCGACCATCGCCGACCGTGTAGTTCGCCCGACGGTTCACCCGAAAAGTTCCGCCCGCGGCCTCCACCCATGGCAGCACCCGCAGCAACCAGCGCGACGTGATCTCCTGCATCTGCGGCTGGGACTTGGTCGTCGTCGCCAGATTGCGGGCGGCATCCGTAGCCAAGCTCAACTGCGGACGTTGACCATTCTGTGATTGTTGACCGTTCACTCCCGACTCCACCTGCACCGACTCAGTCACGCCACACACCACCGATCTTTATCCGTATCGATACCCACAGCGGGGTCATCATTGACAGTCATTAGTGTCATGGTCACGACATACTTTATGGATCACCACGCAAGTCGACATCCGTAGAAACTACGGACCTGAATGAGGGCTCCGGTCCCGGTAACCTGTTCAGTCGTATCGCCGGGTCCGTAGAAACTACGGACCCGGCGAGAACCCGAACTCCGCGGCGCGGCGCACCAGCTGTTGCTTGCAGGTGACTCCGAGTTTGCGGTAGCCGCGGGCGAGGTGGGTTTCGACGGTGCGCACACCGATGTACAGCCGGGTGGCGATCTGCGAGGCCGTGTAGCCACCCGCGGCCAGCTCGGCGACCTGCCGCTCGCGTCTGGTGAGCGACCCTGGGCCGGGTTCGGCCCGCGCGGTGCACCGTCTGTCTGACCCGAGTTGCCTGAGCTGCGAGCAAGCCTGCTGATGCCGCACGATTGCGCCGCATGCGTCGAATGCGTCGGCTGCCTCGCGCAATGCTTTCTCGGCCGCTCCGCGATCAGATCGTTGGATCGCTTCTGCGTAGGTGACGCGGGCACGCGCCGCCAGGAGCACATATCCGCGATTGCTGAATCCATCGACCGCGCGCAACGCGGCTCGCGCCGCCGCCGCCCGGTGACCCCGCCCAGTCAGTGCCCACGCCGTGGCCAGCAGATGCAGCGTCTGGTGGATGGGCGCGCCGGTGCAGCGGGCGTTGTCCTCGGCCCATCGCGCGACGCGGGCCGCAGCGTCGCCATCGCCGACGATCACCGTGACCTCGGCCAGATCCGCGAGAACGAACCCTCTCAGGGCATAGGCGCCCATCGCCGAGTAGCGGTCGACCGCACGCTGGAGCGCGACGGCCGCGGTGGTCAACCGGCCCTCGGCCCTGGCCACCACTCCCTCGGCCCACCAGTACAACGGCTCGATGATTCCGAGGGCCCCGCTGTCGATGCACGTCATGGCGTTGAGGTGCCGGCGAGCTCCGGTGAGATCACCCCGCTCCGCCGCCGCCATCGCCGCCCGGGCCGCCAGGCGGACCGGCACCCGGGATCGACCAGCGGGCTCGTGGCGCTCTGCTCGCCGTGCATGCGCTTGTGCCATGGTCAGATCCCCGGCAAGCAGCTCGATGAACTCGCTGCAGCGTCCGATCATCGGGACATCGTGTGGGCTGGACGCGGCGGCCTGGGCACACCGGGAGCGTGCGGAGACCAGGTGGCCCCGGCAGGCATCCAGGGAAGCCAGCAGCGCCAGGCTCTGCGACATCCACGAGAAGTGCACCGCTGCGGCGGCCATCTCGACGCTACGCGAGAGCACGTTCTCGGCCGCGTCGAAACGGCCTTGCCAGCCGAGGGTGTGGCCCAACGCCCCGAGTGCCTCCGCGATCCCTCGTTGATCTCCGTCCCGCTCTGCCTCGCTCAACAGCTCTCGCGCTGTCACCTCTTCGCCGCGCAGGTCACCGGCCCATCCGCGAATTTTGGCCAGCTCGATCCCAGCTGATCGAGCCGCGCCGTGGCGGCCGGCGTGCTGGCATAGGGCGACGGCTTGCTGACACTCCCGTGCGCCCGCGTCGACGTCACCCGCCCCGTAGGCGAACAAACCCGCGAGCCACAACCGGCCGTCGGCTTGCCGTTGCAGGTCGCTCACTCCGCAGAGCAGTTGCCGCATTTGCTGCACTGCGGCGATATCGGCCACATAGTGCTCGGTCCGATCGACGATGCCCCAATTCGCCCGCGGGCCCAACGCATTGAACACCTCGCACCAGCGCTCATCGCCGGCCGGCAGGAGTTCCTGCAACGTCGAGACGGTCTGCCACTCCAGGGAACTCAGCCCGCGCTGGTGGGCTCTACGGACCATCTCGATCAGCGCGACGATCGCCTCGCCGTCTCCTGCCTGCGCTGCGCGAATGTAGTGCGACGCCGCAGCCTCCGTCCGTCCGGACTCGAGCAGCGTCGCGGCCACCCGCCGGTGCATCACCCGCCGCCTGGCGGCACCGATGCCGGTGTACAGCACTTCCCGGGTGAGCACATGGGCGAGCGTGTAGCCAAGGGACCTTTCACGGTGCTGCTCGACCACCGTGCCGGCACGTGCGAGCTGCTCCAGAGCCATCGCGACGTTCTCGATCGGCGACCTGGACATTCGGGCGAGGTCGTCTGGATCCACCGAGCCGCCGGCAACAGCCAGCAGCTCAAGGAGGGTCAGGGCCGACGGGTCGAGTTGCGCCAGCTCGGTGCGTATCCATCGGGCCAGTCTCTCCGGAATCCGGCCCAAGGCCGGCGCCTGGAGGTCTGCGTCGCACCCGATCAATGCATCCAGCAGGCCCACGGCGAACCGGGGGTTGCCCTGCGCACGAGCCGTCAACCAGTCCGACAGCGCTGGCGGCACACGGTCTTGCCGAAGAGTGTCTGCCGTCAGCTCCCGGATGTCCTGCCGGGAAAGCGGCGCGAGCGCAACCCGGTGTATCCGCGCTTCCTGCTCCAGGGCATGCAGCACCACCAGGGCCGTCCGGTTCCTGGCCAGCTCTGCCGGCCGGGCCGTGGCGAGTACGAATAAGCGGCTGCTTGTACAGTCCCGCGCGAGCCGCAGGAGCATCTCCCACACTGCATCGTCGCTGTGGTGAACGTCGTCGAGGATCACGACGATGGGCCGGTCAGTGCTAGCCCCAGTTTCCCCCTTAGTTTGATCTTGATGGG
>JRHI01000846.1_pt1 | contig 30423 bp, 32 predicted proteins | sample 215371 | NCBI WGS metagenome assembly JRHI01 (sample SAMN02929681, study PRJNA255918) | sediment metagenome | biome: cave system; feature: Ice Cave; material: Sediment; isolation source: sediment from deep within a dark volcanic ice cave with no known source of... ...
GCGCCCGTCTCCGCGCTTCAGCACGATGCGCCGCGTGCAGGTGGTCGCCGCCACCGCGATCGTTATCGTGCTGGTGCTCGCGATCACCTTCATTGGAGCGCTCGCGGGCGCTCGGACCAAGTGGGCGGTCGTCGCCGCCAGCCTGATCGGTGTGCTGCTGGTGGGCCTTGTGGTGGAACGCTTTCTGCAAAGACGCGTGCGCGCCTGGTCCTACTGTGAACGCGAGGATGATCTCTTGGTCAGGCGGGGGGTGTTGATCTCGCGGCTCTCCGTCGTCCCCTACGGCAGGATGCAGTTCATCGATGTTGTTAGTGGCCCGGTCGAGCGCATCTTCGGCCTCGCGACAGTGCGGATGCACACAGCGGCTGCCGCGAGCGGCGCTCGGATACCCGGGCTCAGCGCGGCGAGAGCGGCCCTGCTCCGCGACCACCTGGTGGCTCTCGGCGAATCCAATCTGACCGGGCTGTGAGCGCCGGGAGCCAGCTCCCGGCAACCAGCGGTTGGCACCGGCTCCACCCTCTGTCACCCGTGATCCGGGCCGGTCGTGCCCTGATCGGACTTGCCGTGATCTTCGCGGGGTCCCTCCTCAACACCGCCCACAGCGGCCGGGGTGGGTTCTACGGCCACGCAGCGGTGGCCGTCTTCCTGATCGGTCTCGGCTTTGCCTCCTGGCTCGTCACCCGTTGGCGCCTGCAGGATGGTGTCCTCAGGATCGAGACCGGGCTGATTCGCCGTCAGTCATTGCGGTTCCCACTCACCCAGGTCCAGGCCATCGACACGGTTCGGCCGGGGTTGGCCAGGCTCTTGGGGCTGGCCGAGCTGCGGCTGCGAATGGGCGGTTCAACGGGCGGTTCGGGCCGGCTCGCCTACCTGACAGCAATCGAGGCGGAGCACCTTCGAGACGAGTTGCTGACGCTCGCTCGGGGGGCCGGCGAGGCGCCGGTCCCGAGCAGTGAGAACTTGCTGGTCTCGGTGCCGACCGGTCGCCTGATTGGTTCGATCCTGCTGAGCGTTCCCACCCTGATCGCCGCGGGGGTGATCATCGGGCTGGGAATCACGGCACTTGCCGCGCCGGCAGCTGCTTGGGCCGTGGTCGGCTCCAGTGGAGCGGCCGGTCTTGGCCTGGCCAGGGTCCTCTGGGGGCGCTTCAACGGCGGCTACCGGCTGACGGTGGCGCAAGCGCCCGACGGCCTTCGCGTTCGCTCAGGCCTGGTGACCACCACCGCCGAGACGATCCCGCGCGGCCGGGTCCAGGCGATCCGGATGGTCGAACCGCTGCTCTGGCGCCCGCTGCGCTGGTGCCGCGTGGAGGTCGACGTGGCAGGCCGGCAGGGGCAGCATGGCGAGGGTTCCGACGAGGGCCGGCAGCTTCGGGCGGTTCTGCCGGTGGGAAGCAGAGCGGAGGCCGAGCGTCTGCTCAGTCACATCCTGCCCGACGCACCCCTCCCTGGAGACGGCCCGCCGGAGCGGGCGCGGCTCAAGAGCCCGCTCCGCTTTCGCAACCTGGGCTGGGGCAGTACTGACACGTGCGCGGTGACCACCACGGGTCGCTTTGCCCGCGTGACCGCTTGGGTCCCCTTGAACAAGGTGCAGAGCCTGCGGCTGGTCCAGGGGCCGATCCAGCGCCGGCTCCGGCTGGCAACCATTCACCTTGACACCGCGGGGGGGAGTGTCCATGCCGCGCTCACGGACCGGGACTCCGGCGAGGCAGATCGGCTGCTGCCCGAACTGATCGCGAAGTGTCGGAAGGCCCGCCAGGTTGATCTCAAAGGACCTCCTCGGCACCCACGAACTTCGCCAGTTCCCATCCAGCTCCTGCGAGAGGACGCCTAGGCGCCGGGCCTCGCCTAGGCTTAAAGGTCGCCGCCCGACTAAGTGGCCGTTACCGTCCATTAGGCCTCGGCCGCCAGCCGCCGCGCGATCAAGGATCGCTCCGCTGGGTTGGCGGTCAGCTCCAATGCCAGGCTGTCAGCGTTGGCAGCCTCCTCCTCGCGTCCCAATGCGCGCAGCATCACCGCCCTCGTGGCGTGGAGAAGGTGGTAGCCGGAGAGTTCCTGCGCGAGGGAATCGAGCTCGGCCAGGGCAGCGCTGGGGCCGAGGACCCAGCGCAGCGCGATGGCCCGGTTCAGCCTCACCACCGGAGTGTCGAGCTGCTCCAGCAGGAGCTCATAAAGGACGGCGATCTGAGGCCAGTCGGTCTCCTGCCAGGTGCGAGATTCGGAATGGACCGCGACGATTGCGGCCTGAAGCTGGTAGGGGCCTGGCCGGCGGAAGGTGGCCGCGCGAGCGATCAGGCGGCCGGCGGCGGCGATCCCCGGCCCATCCCACAGCGTCCGATCCTGATCCTCGAGCAGCACCAATTCCCCACCGCTGTCGAATCGTGCCGCCGCCCGCGCCAGGTGCAGCCTCATCAATGCCAATAGCCCGAGGGGCTCCGGTTCGTCCGGCACCAGCCTCACGAGGAGGCTGGCCAGCCATTCCGCGTCGCGCGCCAGGTCGCGGCGTTCAGGTAGCTCGGGGCCGCTCGACAGGTATCCCTCGTTGAACATCAGGTAAAGGACGGCGAGGACCTCCTCGAGGCGCTCGCGGAGGCGGTCCGGAGCCGGCACTCGGTAGGGGATATGGGCCTCGACGATCTTGCGCTTGGCGCGAACGATTCTCTTCGCCACCGTTGCCTCGGGGACCAGAAAGGCGTGCGCGATCTGGGCTGTGGTCAGCCCCGCCACAGCCCGAAGCGTGAGTGCCACCTGGGCATCACGGGCAAGCGACGGGTGGCAGCAGGTGAAGATCAGCCGGAGCCGGTCTTCCGGCTCATAGCCGGCGGCTGGAGGCGGCTCCGAGGCGACGAGAAGGGTCAGCTTCTCGCGCAGGCGCGTGTGCCGGCGGGCGCGATCGATTGCCTTGCGGCGAGCGGTCGACATCAGCCAGGCACCGGGCCGCTCGGGCAGGCCGTCGCGAGGCCAGTGCTCGAGAGCTTCCACGATCGCGTCCTGCACAAGCTCCTCAGCAAGATCGAAGTCGCCGAGCAGACGCACGAGGGCTCCGATGAGTCGCGGCGCCTCATCTCRAAAGACTGCCGCGACAGCGTCTGTCGCCGCTACATTGCCGGCGAGTGGTCCACGCAGGGCCGCACCTCGACCAGGCCGCCTCCGGGCCAGGCCTTGGCGATTTCAATGGCTTCGTCGAGGTCGGCCGCCTCGATCACCGCAAACCCGCCGACGGTCTCCTTGGATTCGACAAATGGCCCGTCCGTGACGATCGGCCTGCCGCCATTGAACCGGATGGTGGTCGCCGATCGGACGGGCTGCAGCTCCTCGCCGCTTTTGAACTTGCCACTCTGGCCGAGCTTGTCGAACCACTCAGTGATCCGGGCGTAGACCGCCTGCCCTTCGGGCGTCTGCGACATCCCTTCGCCGCCATCGATGAACATGAGCATGTATTTCATTTCGAATTGCACCTCCTTGTCGATACGACGAACGAATTGAACAAGGATGGACATCTTACGAAAGATTGAAGCCCCGCCCGGGCGGGGCCCTGTCGATTTCGAAGGTTGCCGTTCGTCGACCTCTATGAATGCAGGCGGCGACCACGCCTGCGGTGGCGGCAACTCATCAACCGAACAGGAGAAGTGAAGTGGCCAATTTCCTACTCATCTACAACGGCGGCCGGATGCCTCAGGGCGAGGTCGAGCAGGCTCAGGTGATGCAGGCCTGGGGCGCCTGGTTTGGCAAGCTTGGCGATGCGGTGGTCGACGGGGGCAACCCATTCACGCCAACATCGAAGACCATCAACGCTGATGGCACCGTGCGTGATGGCGCCGGTTCGGCCAGCGGCTATTCGGTCATCAAGGCTGACTCGCTCGACGACGCGGTCGCCAAGGCAAAGGGCTGTCCGGTTCTCGAGGGCGGAGCGAGCATATCGGTTCACGAGACATTCCCAGCCATGTAACACAGGGAGATGGGAGGCCATCGAGGATGGCCTCCCATCGCACCTTCACCCAGCCCTGCCACCCGCGCCCTGGTCCAAACGGAACAGGGAATTGAAGGTGGTGCTGGTGCCGTCCACACGAAGTAATCGTTGAAGGCGCTGCCCACAATCAACCCATGTGGTTGTTCTGCGCAGGATGTGCCTGTGATCTTGGCAGTGGACCGGTCTTTCGAGCCGGCTGGGCCTACTGCAGCCTGACCTGTGCCCGCGAACCGGGTAGTCGCCTGCGCGAGCCGCCGATCACCGCAGGGCCTGCGGTGGGTGCGGTCGTGGCGGGGCTGGCGAACATTTCGGGCATCGGCGCAGGCTGAACGAGGTATCGCCAATGCTGAGGAAGCTTGCCGATTACTGCGCGGGAACGCGCCTTCCTCCGGCTCCCAGCGACCGCTCCATCTCCCGTCGATACTGGGACCGCTCCACAAGATCGTGGATCGACCGGGAGGCTCTCCACGGCTTATCGGCCTTCCCCCAGCACCCGCCGCCGCCAGCGAGGGAATTCGGGGAAAAGCGTGCCCTGGAGCTTTAGCTGGGTGTTCGACCGATGAGGTACTGAGCGGCACCAGCGTGGTCTTGTGTGACGTCGGGCTCTGGATGTGAAACAGTTGACGCCCGCAATGCGCTCGAGAGTCGTTGGTGGCATCGACCGGCTGGAGGATGCCATGTACTCGCTGGTCGCACTCCTGCTGGCGGTGGCGGCCCTGCTGCTGCTCTGGAGCGCGGTCTCCTCGGCCGTCTCGGACATCCAGCACTCTCAGGATTCGCTGTCGGTGGTCCTCAGGCTTCTCGACCGGGGTCTCATCCTGTTCATGGTTGTCGAGCTGCTCCACACGGTGCGCATAACTCTCCACGGCCAAGAATTGACTGCCGAGCCCTTCCTGATCGTCGGCCTCATCGCTGCGATCCGCCGGGTGCTCCTGCTCACGGCTGAATCAGGAACCCAATTCCGCCTGGATCAGCAGGGGGCTGAGTTGATCATCCTTGTCGGCCTGATCCTTGTCATGTCGATCTCCATCCTCGTCTGGCGGCGCTCGATGGGAAAGGTGGCTGGGGTCTGATTCGTTCCGCCGACCTACGTATCGGGTTGGGACGTCAACGGGGCCTAATCCGGGCCTAAGTCCGAGCTTTAGACTGGTCGCGTGTTCGCGAGAACGCAGCGGTTTTACGATCTCGTCTACTCGTGGAAGGACTACGCCGCAGAGGCTGAGCATCTCCATGCGGTCGTGCAGAGCCGAAAGCGAACGGCCGGGAATCGACTGCTCGATGTCGCCTGCGGGACGGGCAAGCACATGGAATTGCTGCGAGGCAGATATGAGGTTGAGGGCCTCGACCTGGATGCCGGCATGCTGGCCATCGCCGGTGAACGGCTGCCCGGCGTCAAGCTGCACCACGGCGACCTCCGCCACTTCGATCTCGGCCGCCGCTACGACGTCGCGGTCTGCCTCTTCAGCTCCATCGCCTATGCGCACAACACCGATGAGCTCGCCAGGGCGGTTGCCTGCCTCGCCGCGCACGTCGAGGCGGGCGGGGTCCTGGTGGTGGAGCCGTTCCTGACGCCCGACCAGTTCAGAGCTGGCCACGTGCAGATGCTGTGCGTGGACGAGCCGGATTTGAAGATCTCCCGCATGGCTCGGGGTGAGACGCACGACGGGCGTGCACGTTTCGACTTCCAGTACCTGATCGGGCAACCGGACGGCATCGAGCACATCGACGAATCGCACGACCTTTCGCTATTCCAGCTGGACGCCTACGTCGACGCCTTCCGGCCCACCGGCATGGTGCTCGAGCACGATGCCGAAGGGCTCATGGGCCGCGGCCTCTTCCTGGCTGTAAAGCCTGACTGAACCCAGCCTCAGCGCAGCCGACCCAGCCCAATTAGGCTATCGCCATGGATGGTGACGTGGCCCTGACTGCGGCCCGTTTCTTCAGCGGCTGGGACATCTACCAGGCGAAGTTGGCGAAGGTCATCGCGCCCCTCGACGCCGCGCAACTCGACCTCCAGGCGGCGCCTCATCTGTGGTCGGTGCGCATGCTCGCCAACCACGTCATCTCGACCCGAGCCTGGTGGTTCAACGCCTGGATGGGGGAGGGCGGACCGGATCTCGCGGCCATGGTCGACTGGGATGAGGACGAGGCCATGCCGCAGCGGCCGGCCGGGGAGATCGTGCGCGGGCTGGAACTGAGCTGGTCGATCATCGCCGGCTGCCTCGGACGCTGGTCTTCGGACGTTCTCGACGCCGAGTTCGTGCGCCCGACTCCGAATGCCGCGGGCGAACGCCCGCACCATTCGCGGCAGTGGATCATCTGGCATGTCGCCGAGCACGATCTTCACCACGGCGGCGAGGTCTCCTTCACCCTCGGAATGAACCGGCTGCCAGGCATCGACCTTTAGACCCAACGCCGTCTGATAACCATTGCCCCGTGTTCGTTTCGAGATCGGTCATCGGTTAGGGTCATCGGTGATGATGGCCCAAACCTCGCTCCGAACAGCAGGTTCAGCATGGAGCGGCCCAGTCGTCGAGCTCGTCGATGTCCACAAGCAATTCGGCACCGTGCAGGCGCTTAAGGGAATCTCGCTCGCTGTTCGCGCGGGCGAGGTGGTCGGGTTTCTGGGCCCGAACGGCGCCGGCAAGACCACCGCGATCTCGATAATGCTCGGCCTCCGGCGCCCAAGCAGCGGCAGCGCTCGGCTCTTCGGGCTCGATCCCCTCGACCTCCGCGCTCGCTCGTTGACTGGCGTCATGCTGCAGGAGTCCGGGATCCCGCTGACCCTCAAGGTCGTGGAGATCATCGACCTCTTCCGGAGCTACTATCCGAGCCCTCTGCCAACCGCCCAGGTGGTCGCCGCGGCCGGGCTCGGGGAGTTCGCAAAGCAGCTGTGCGGAAAGCTCTCGGGCGGGCAGCGGCAGCGGGTGTACTTYGCGCTCGCGATCTGCGGTGATCCCCAGGTGCTCTTTCTCGACGAGCCGACGGTCGGGCTCGACACCTCAGCCCGGCGTTCCTTCTGGGAGCAGGTGCGCAACTTCAAACAGCGTGGACGCTCCGTGGTGTTGACCACCCACTACCTCGACGAGGCCGACACGTTGGCCGACCGCGTTGTAATCATCGATCACGGCGTCATCGTCGCTGAGGGGTCCCCGGACTCGATCCGTGGCCGGGTTCCCGGCAAGAAGGTGACCTTCTTTTCACCCGCGGCCACCGCGGCCGCCTTCGCGGATCTACCCGTTGAGGGCCTCGCGATCGAGGGCGGAAGGGTCTCCTTCCTCACCTCGACGCCCGAGACAGTTCTTCGCGAGCTCTTTCGCGGGGATGTCCCGATCGCCGATATCGAGGTCGTCGGTGCCGGCCTCGAGGAAGCTGTGCTGGGGTTGACTCGTGGCCGCTGAATTCCACCTCGCCCCAATCGGGCCCATGGTGGTCGAGCAGACCCTGTCCGAATTTCGCCGGCTCGTTCGCCGGCCGGAATTCATGGGTTTCAGCCTGGCCTTTCCGACGATTCTCTACATCTTTGTCGGGACCCAGTCAGGGCAGTACGAAGGAGTGGCGTTCCACAAGTACGCCCTCGCGTCGCTGGCGGCCTATGCGGTCGTCAACATCGCTCTCTCCACCTTCGGGATCAGCGTCGCCACCGAGCGCGGAACGCGCATTGACGCGCTGCTTCGGGCAACCCCGGTCAGGCCCGTCGTCCCCCTGATCGCCAAGGTGGTTGCCGCGCTCACCTTCTCCCTCGCTGCCCTTCTCCTGCTCTATCTCGCCGGCATCCTGATCGCGGGAGTCTCAATGGCGGCCGCGGAATGGTTCAACCTCACCTGGCGGCTGCTGCTCGGGATGATCCCCTTCATCTGCATGGGCTTTGCCTTCGGCTATCTCTCCGGTCCGACCGCGGCCGTGGCGGTCGTGAACCTGGTCCTCCTGCCGATGTCATTCGCCTCGGGGATCTTCATCCCGATTTCGCAGCTCCCCGACTTCATCCAGGCCCTTGCGCCCTACCTGCCGATGTACCACCTGGGTCACCTGGCCTGGAACGCGGTGGGCGTACCCTTCGAAAACATCTGGCTGAGCGTGGGCCTGCTGGCGGGCTACGGGGTTCTATTCCTGCTGCTCACGCTCTGGGCAGTGCGTCGTGAGGACGACCGCCGCTTCGCTTAGTGGCCGGGCAGATATTGAAGAGAGCTTTGACCGAGGACGATGTCCGGGCCCTGGCCCTCTCTCTCCCGGGTGTCGTCGAGGAGCCCCATTGGAGCAGGCCCTCCTATCGGGTCCGGGGAAGGATCATTGCCACCGTGCCGGACTCAGGCCGCCTGCATGTGATGATCGAACCATTCGATGTGGAGGGCTTCCTGCGCGACGAGGCAGCTGGGTGTGCTGAACTCTGGTGGGGAAAGCAGCTCCGCGGTATCCAGGTGAGGTTGGCGGATGCCGCGCCGCAGGTGGTCGAGGCCCTTCTGGCCAGCGCCTGGGCATGGCGAGCACCAACCGGCGCGGCCAAAAGCGCAGGCGGGTCAAGAAAGTGACTCCAGTGCCGGAGCCGCCTGCCAGCCGTCCTCACATGCCGGGCTACGGAATCCTGGGCCCGTCGGAGGGCAGTGGGCTGCTGCCCTGGGCCTGGGCCGAGCAACGCCTTGCGGCGTCCAGGAACTACTGGGTGGTGACGCTCTGGCCGGACGGGCGCCCCCATGCCATGCCGGTCTGGGGCGTCTGGGACTTCGAGCACCGCTGGCTGTGGTTCAGCAGCAGCCTGCAGTCGCGCAAGGCTCGCAACATCGCGGCCGATGGTAGGTGCACGGTCGCCACCGAGGACGCTGATGACCCTGTTGTTGTCGAGGGGAGAGCCGAGATCGTGACGGATGCGGCTGCAATCTCGGGTCTGATCTCGGGCATGCACCTCAAATATTCGACTGACTACCCCGTCGACTTCCTGGACCCGACCAAGCAGGCAACGATTCGGGTGATTCCCAGCTGGGCATTCGCGCTCGCCAAGGGAGACTTCATCGGGTCGCCAACTCGTTGGACGTTCGGCTGAGCCTGAAAGAACCGCCGAACGGAGCCTGCTAAAACCCTCGCCGGGACCAATCCCGTAACCGCGGGTATGACCTTACTTCCGATGAGCTCCAGCGGCGTTATCTTCCAGACCTCATTCACGGATGCAATCACGGTTTCGATGCCCATTGAGGCAAGCCACTCGCACTGGCTGATGACCTGGTCGGCGTTCTCGCCGTTGTGTCCCATGTCGAGGCGAAACACGGCGGTCTTCTCGATGCTGGAGTAGTCCCGACCCAGGGTTTGACAGTGAGCTTGAAGCGCGTCGAGGACACGAGGCACCTCGGGCGACGGAAAGACGTTGCAGGCGTCCGCGTACTGCGCCACCATTCGCATCGTCTTCCTCTCGCCGCTCCCACCGATGAGAAGGCCGGGACGTGGCCGGCTGAGGCTCTGCGGTGAGTTGAGGGGGCGGTCCAACTGGAAATGCTTGCCGCGGTAGGCCGCCTCATCGCCGCTCCACATCTGCAGGCAGATCTGCACGGTCTCTTCGAGCATCTCGAATCGGTCGCTCATACCGGGAAATGGAACGCCCAGCCCGCGGCTCTCCTCCTCATTCCAGCCGGCACCGATTCCAAGCCAGGCCCGCCCCCCGGAGAGGACGTCCAGCGTCGTGACGGTCTTGGCCAGCAGGCCCGGGTGACGGTAGTGGACGCCGGTGACCAGCGTCATCAGCTTGGCTCGCGAGGTGTGGGCGGCGAGGAATGCCAGGGTGGAGTAGGCCTCCAGCATCTCGCGTTCTGGCGGGCCGACCATCGAGATCTGAAAGAAGTGATCCATCACGCTGATCGAATCGAAGCCTGCCTGGTCGGCGGTTCCGCCGATCCTCGCCAGTGTGGCGGCAAGTTCGGCGGGGCCGCCAGGCCAGGTGAAGTCCGGAATCTGGAGCCCGATTTTCACTGATTACAAGCTTACAACCGATGGAAAGGGCCGGGCACAGTCATATCCGCGGCGGGGACCGGCGCGGGAAAGTTCGGAAGGCGGGAGAATAGCATTCCAATCGAAACAGCCCTCAGTTAGCCAGGAGATTGGGAATGCTCAGGTCGTCGCTGCTTGTACTCACCTTCGCCCTGCTGATGGTCACCGCCTGTGGCGGAGGCGGCGTCAGTCAGCCCGCCGGGTCGATCAAGGTCACCATGTCCGAGTTCAAGTTTGACCCGACCTCGATCGAGGCCAAGTCAGGCAAGGTGGTCTTTTTCCTGGTCAACACCGGTAGCACCAGCCATGACCTGGTCATCATGGACCGCTCCGGCAAGGAGATCGCCAAGAGCGAATTGGTGTCGGGTGGCAGCGCGGGCGTATTCACCGTCGAGAACCTGGCGGCGGGGAGCTACGTGGTCATCTGCGACGTGGCAGGCCATCGGGCGTCGGGTATGGAGGGCCAGCTGAAGGTCACCTGAACGACGCCGAAGGGGAAATGGCTGGCTCCAACTCTGGAGCCAGCCATCCTTTTACGCTACCGGGCGGCTTGCGTCGCCTCGGCTGCCTGGGCCTTCCCCGCCACGAAGGCCAGAAGTGCCGCGTTGAACTGGTCGGCATGGGTTGCGTTAAGCCCGTGTGGGGCTCCCTCGATTAGCACGAGCTGGCAGCCCGGCACCGATTCATGGACGCGCTTTCCTGATACTTCGAATGGGACGATCCCGTCGCTGTCACCGTGAATCACGAGCAGCGGCACGGTGATCTTCGCAACGTCGCCACGAAAGTCGGTGCGGCCAAATGCGCCGATGCAGTCCAGAGTCCCCTTGGGCGACGCAAACGCCGCAATGTCAATGGCGTAGAGGCGCTGCGGTTCGGAGATGAGGTCGGTCCGCGAGCCGGCCGCGAAGAATCCCTTTGTGAAGTCGTCCAGGAATTTCAGGCGATCGCCTGTCACGCCCTTCTGGAAACCGGCAATGGTGGCGTCGTCCAGGCCCCCATCGGGATTGTCGGCGCTCTTGTAAAGGAAGGGGGGAACGGCCGCGGCCAGCACGGCGCGGGCAATTCGGCTGGAGCCGTGGCGGCTGAGATAGCGCACGACCTCACCGCCGCCCATTGAGAAGCCGACCAGGGTCACCTCATTCAGGTCGAGGTGCTCGAGCAGCGCCTTGAGGTCGTCCGCGAAGGTGTCGTAGTCGTAGCCATCCCAGGGCTGCGACGACCAGCCAAAACCGCGGCGATCGTACGTTACGACCCGGTGCCCGGCGGCGACCAAGGCGGGGACCTGGTTCTCCCACGACCGGCCGCTCAGGGGCCAGCCGTGGATGAGCACGACCGGGTTGCCCGAGCCGTGATCCTCGTAATAAAGCTCGACGGGCGCACCGCTGGACTCTGTACCGACACGCAACTTGGGCATGGGCATATCTCCTGATTGGTTAAGTGAAAGTCCCGGCGCCGCTGGCGGCCCCTTTGCCTAGGCTAACCGTACGGTGCGGGAGACGCCCGAATCGAATCGGATCGCAGGACAACAGCTGCCGAAATTACTCAAGAGGCCTGGGTGATGGTGGTGGCCGCCTCACCAACGCCCCCAGTGAATGACCTCAGTCGGTTTGCGCTTGGGGATCACCCGAGCGCTGCCAGGATTGCCGGGACCCTCGGAGTGGACGTAGCCGAGCCCGATCAGACCGATCGGCTTGCGGTCCGCCGGCACGCCGAGCGAATCGAGCATCTCGCGCTCGCCCGTCGCGATGCCGGTGAAGATCGCCCCCAGGCCGGCATCGACAGCAGTCAACAGGATGAGCATCGCCGCCATCGCCGCGTCCAGGTCCCAATAGGGCACCGGCCAGCGCTCGGCGGTCTGCAGCCCGGCCTCGGCCTTGTCCGGGCGGGCATAGCGATCCAGGTAAGCCTGCCGGTCAGGGATGGGAACGATGACCACCGTTGGCCCTTCCCGAAGCTGCACTTGAGCCTCCTCCGGTGGACCGATCAGAGTCCAGAAAGGCTCGAGCTGCTCTCGTCCTCTCAGAATCAGCAGGTCAAGCCCCTGCGAGAAGCCGGCTGACGGCGCCCGGCGGCCCGCCCAGAGGATGCGGTGGAGGACCTCGTCGGGGACCGGATCGGGCGCATACCGACGCACCATCCGCCTGGTCTTCAGAATCTCTTCAAGCTCCAAGTTGCGAACAGAATCATCGCTCACAGCAGACCGCCGTCGGGGGGCTGGCCGTCAAAAACGGCGGCCCGGCCTTGCCGCCGGCAGCCCGGGAGGGGGAGGATGAACGCCATGGCAACAGAAATCATTCGCATCGTCCCCGTTCACGGCGGGATCGAGCTCGCCGCCCCGCTCACGACCGCTCGCCTGACCTATCGTGGCGGCCCGCTGCTCTCGGCGGTCGAGGTCTTCACGGTCTTCTGGGGATCGGCGTGGCAGGGCCCGCAGGCGAAGGTGATGGAGAAAATCAATGAGTTTTTCAAGTACCTCGTGTGCAGCCCGCTCCTTGACCAGATGGCCGAGTACGCAACGCACAGCACCAGCATCAGACATGGCTCCGTCACCGGGACCGTTGCAGTTTCGAAGTCCGAACCGGACGCCACGGTTTTGGATTCCGCCCTGCAGGCCCAGCTCCAAGCCTGGATTGAGGACGGCACCGTTTCGAAGCCGACCGCCAACAGCCTCTTCTTCCTCTACCTGCCACCGGGGGTGACCGTCGACCTTCGCGGCCGGCAATCCTGCAGCGGCTTCTGCGGGTACCACGGCAGCATCGCCGGCAAGATCTTCTATGCGGTGATGCCATTCCCGGACTGCCGGGGCTGCGTGGGCGGGCTGGAGGTGGTGGATGCACTGACCTCGGTCAGCTCGCACGAGCTATGCGAGGCGATCACGGACCCCATCCCTGGCCGGGGCTGGTATGACGACGCCAACGGCGAGATCGGTGACATCTGCGCCTGGCAGACCAAAAAGCTGGAAGGTTGGACAGTCCAGCTGGAGTGGTCCAACCAGATGAAGAGCTGCATCTGATCGCGGGCTCACAATGACCAATCCCACAGTCGATGGCCGAAGCCGACCTGCGCGGGCGGAGGGTCGCCCGCGTGTCGGTATCGACACCGGGGGCACCTTCACAGACCTTGTCCTGCTCGACGACTCGGGCCGCGCCGTCCAGCTGAAGGTTCCGAGCACCCCGGACGATCCGGCGCGAGCGCTGGCAGAGGGACTCCGCCAGCTGCTGGCCGGCCAGGATTCAGGCCCGCCGGCAACCGTCGCGCATGGCACCACCGTCGCCACCAACGCGCTGCTGGAAGAGCGCTTCACCTCGCTTGGTCTGATCACGACCAGGGGCTTTCAGCATGTGCTCGAGATTGCGCGGCAGAGCGTGCCGTCGGGGTATGGGAATTCCTATTTCTGGGTGAAGCCGGAGCGCCTCGTGCCGCCGGAGCGGGTCCGCGAGGTGACCGAGCGTTTGAACTTCCGGGGCGAGGTGCTGACTCCGCTCGACGAGGAGGACGCCCGCGCCGTGGCGCGCTCTCTTCGGGAGGCGGGGATTCGCTCGGTAGGGATCTGCTTTTTGCACTCCTACGCCAACCCCGCTCACGAATTGCGCATGCGCGAGCTCCTGGTCGCGGAACATCCAGGCGTCGTCGTCTCCATCTCGAGCGAGGTCTGGCCGGAGTACCGCGAATATGAGCGCACGGTCACGACTCTGGTAGACGCTTTCGTGAAACCGCACGTCAGCGGTTACCTGGACCGAGCCGTCAGGGCGCTCGCCGAGATCGCGCCCGGGGCTCCGCTGCTGATCATGAAATCGAACGGTGGCGTGCTGCCGGCGGCGGCTGTCGCACAGCGCCCCATCTCGACAGCCCTCTCCGGGCCCGCGGCCGGCGCCCTCGGTGCCAGCTGGCTGGCCCGTCAGGCGGGGTTCGAGCGCGTCATCACCATCGATACCGGCGGCACCTCGACGGACGTCTGCCTTGTCGAGGCGGCGGAGCCACAGTTGACACGCGAGGGGCGGATCGGCCAGTTCCCGGTTCGTGTGCCGATGATCGACATCGTCTCGGTGGGCACTGGCGGTGGTTCCATCGCTTGGGTGGGCGCAGACGGCGGCCTTCGCGTCGGACCGCGCAGCGCAGGTGCCGTCCCGGGGCCGATGGCCTATGGTCGGGGCGGAACGCAGCCAACGGTGACGGACGCTCACCTGGCACTGGAACGCCTGCCCGACTCCCTCGCCGGCGGCGCCGTCAGGCTTCATCGCGAGGCCTCGCTGCAGGGCCTGAGGGAGGTTGCTGCGGCCCTGCGCCTATCGGTTGAGGCAGCGGCGGCCGGGATACTCGAGCTTTCGGCCCACAACCAGGCAAATGCGGTTCTCCAGCTGACGGTGAAGCGCGGGATCGACCCCTCCGGCGACACCCTCGTGGCTTTTGGCGGAGCCGGCCCCCTGCAGGCCGCCAGGATCGCCGAGCTGCTCGGCCTGCGGACAGTCCTGGTGCCTCCCAGTCCCGGCAACGTGTCCGCCTTCGGGCTGCTGGCGGTGGACCTGAAGGACGACTACGTGCAGACCCTGGTCCAGAGGCACGACGGCGTTGACGATGAGGCCATCGCCCGGATCTTCCGTGGGTTGCAGGCCAGGGCGCGGCAATCCCTTCATGAGCAGGGTGTACCCGAGAGCCAGATGGCCTTCCAGCGCTCGGTTGACTCCCGCTACCTGGGAGAGGGCCACGAGATCCCGATCACAGTCGGCGATGCTTTTGACGTAGCACTCGCGACCGAGCGCTTCCACCAGGCCCACGAGCGCAGCTACGGCTATGCCTATCGTGGCCCCGGGCACATTGTCGAGTTCGTGAACTGGAAGGTGACCGGGATCGGCCTGATCGAGCGGCCCCGGCTCCAGGTCGCGCCGCCCCAGGGCTCCGGCCGACCGGCTGGGGAACGGGGCGAATTCACCGTGTACCAGCGTGCCGACCTACCGGCTGGTTTCAGCGCCCGGGGACCCGCCATCGTCGACGAGTACGGGTCAACAACGGTGGTGGAGGCCGGATTCACCCTTGAGGTCGACCAGCTCGGCAACTTGGTCCTCACCCGATGACGGTAGCCGGCACCGGCGTCGATCCCATTCTTGTTCAGATCGTCGAGGGTGCCCTGCATTCGGTGGAGGCTGAGGTCGAGGCTGCCATCGAGCGGACCGCTCGGTCCCCGATGATCCGGGACCAGCACGACTGCCGGGCCGGCATCCATGATCGCCGCTGCCGCAAGCTGACCGGCCGTTCCTACTCGGCCATGGTGCAGCCGGTGGTGCGCGATTTCCCAATCGACGCCATGCAGCCGGGCGACGTCTATTACCACAACGACGTTTACCTCTCAGAAGGATCGGTCGGCCACCTCCCCGACCTGACGACCACCGTTCCCGTCTTCCATGAGGGGCAGGTGGTTGCTTTCGTTCAGGCCTTCGGCCACCACGACGACATCGGCGGAATGGTGCCGGGTTCGATGCCCGCGCACGCCACCAGCGCCTTTCAGGAGGGGTTGATGGTGCCGCCGATCCGCCTCTTCGCGGCGGGCAAGCGCAACCAGGATGTCTACCGCGTGATCGTGCGCAACTCGCGCACACCGGACTCCTTCGCGGGTGACCTGGATTCGGAGGTCGCCGCCTGCCAGATGGGAGCCCGCCGGCTGCAGCAGCTCTTCGAGCGCTACGGCACCGCGGCAGTGGAGGCGTGCTTCGACGCGCTGGTGCAGCGCTGCGCCGACACCTTCCGCCGCGAGATTTTGCCTGCGATCCCGGACGGCGTCTACGAGTTCGAGGATTACATCGAGCACGACGGCATCGAGGCCCCGCGCCTGCATGTCCTCCACATGACCATGACCAAGACGGCCGACCGGATCGTTTGCGACCTGACCGGTACCGGGCCACAGGCGCGGGGTCCCATCAACCACGCCGGCGACTATGCCGAGGGCCTCTTTCTGCGCAAATGGATGGCGTGCATCCTGCGCAACCTGGCGGTCTCGCCCGAGCGCGCCGCCGAGCTCGACATCAACGAGGGTATCTGCGAGATTCTCGAGCTTCGCTTTCCGCCCAAGGGCACGCTGGTCACGCCGGAGTTCCCGGCTCCGACCAATGCCCGCTCATTTCTGATCCTCCGCCTGCTTGGCGTGTTCGCCGGCTGCCTGGCCCAGGCGGTGGGCGGCCGGATGCCCGCCGATCAGGAGACCATTCGGTACTGGGGCATCCACGGAAGGGATGCGGACGGGCGTTGGTACCTGCTGCGCGAGGTGCTTGGCGGCGGCTCCGGAGGGCGGTTCTACGCCGACGGTTCCGACGCGATCCACATCGTGCCCGACAGCAAGAACCTGCCCGCCGAGTTCGCGGAAACCCGCTTCCCGGTCATCATCGAAAAGCTCGCCCTGGCGATCGACTCCGGGGGACCCGGTCAGCGCCGGGGCGGTCTTGGTTACGACAAGCACATCCGGCTGCTCTGTGACGCCTACTTCGTTTCAACGGCGGACCGCGGGTTTCTCGGGCCCTACGGCGTCGCCGGAGGCATGGCCGGCCAGCCTTATCAGGCCAGCGTGGATGGTCGGCCGCTGCCCGGTATGAACGATGACGTGGAGCTGCCGGCCGGCACCCTGCTCCGGCTTCGCACCACCGGCGGCGGTGGCTGGGGAGATCCCTTTGCGCGCGAGCCGGAGTTGGTGCTCCAGGACGTGGCCCGGGGCTTGGTCTCGCCGGAGTCCGCCGAGCGCGACTATGGCGTCGTCATTCGCGACGGCGCCGTTGTGGAACTGCGGCGACCTGATCGAGAGCGGCCCTTCCTGGACCGGGGAGAGGGTTATCGAACTCTGCGCGCGCTGACCGAAGGGTCTCAGCCGCCCCCGCTTGCCGAACCTCCGCTCAGCTCGTAGAGCCGCAGCGGCGAGAGGGGCATCTCCGTAATTGGGATTCCGGTGGCCTCCTCGATCGCCGACGCCAGCATCGCCCCGACCGGGATGGTGCCGGCCTCGCCGGCGCCCTTGATGCCCAATGGGTTCAGCGGCGACGGGGTCTCGATGTGTTCGATGTCGATCTCCGGGATCTCGGTCGCGTAGGGCATCAGGAAGTCCATGAAACTGGCATTCCGGAGCTGCCCTTCTGCGTCGTAGGCCAGCCGTTCATAGAAGGCTCCCCCGATGCCCTGAGCAACCCCGCCCCGGATCTGGCCCTCGACCACGAGCGGGTTGATCAACCGGCCGCAGTCGTGAACTACTACGTACTTCAGGATCCGCATGCGGAATGTGTCGGGGTCCACATGCACCCACGCCGCATGGCACCCCGAGGCCCAGGTCGAGCCGGTCGCGCTGAAATAGCCGCTTGCCTCCAGCCCGGGCGCCTCCCCCTCGCGCAGGGGGGGACCTTCACGCCTGGGGCCCTGGAACTGGGTGGCCATCTCGGCCCCACCGCCGAAGGCGTAGCGCAGCGGGTTGGAGAGGATGGCGACCGCCGCGAGGGGAATGGAGCGGTCCGGCGAGCCCTTGACGCGCACCTTTCCCCCCACCAGCTCCAGGTCGGCTGCGTCAGCCTCCAGCTGGTCGGCCGCCACCAGCTTCGCCTTCTCCGCCACATTTCGGGCCGCGGCGGCAGTGGCGTTCCCGGCCATCACCGCGCCGCGCGAGGCGAAGGTGCCCACGCCCCATTGGAAGCGGCGCGTGTCGCCGCCGGTGACCTCCACCTCGTCGACCTCGACGCCCAACTCATCCGCCACGATTTGCGCGAACACCGTGGCATGCGCCTGGCCCTGGCTCGGAATCCCCGTGCTGACCACGACCCGGCCGGAGACCAGGACCTGGACGTGGGCACCCTCATAGGGGCCGACCCCGGTCCCTTCCACATAAAGGGCCAGGCCCATCCCAACGTTCTCGCCCGGCGGCCGCGGCCCGAGCCCGGTGAGCGCCCGCACGAGGAGCTCGGGGTAGTTACCGCTGTCATAAACCGCTCTGCCGCCGTCCTGCCAGTCGAGCCCCGTCTCGTAGGGAAACTGGTCGGGTTGGATCAGGTTGCGCCGCCGCACCTCAGCCCGGTCGAGGCCGACATCGGCCGCGATGGCGTCCATGACGCGCTCGATGACGAAGCACGCGTGAGGGCGTCCGGCTCCTCGGTAGGGGGACGTGGGCGTGCAATTTGTGTAGAGGTCGCGGAATCGGACCCGCAGCGCGGGGATGCGGTAGGGACCCCCGATCTGGCCGGCCGTGATGATCGGCAGGATGATCCCGTAGGGCGTATAGGCGCCCGCGTCATGGATGAAGTCGTCGTCCAGCGCCAGCAGCCGGCCATCCGCGTCATATCCAATGCGGACTTCGTGGACCTGTGCCCTTTCCTGGGTGACGGCCGTGAAATGCTCGCGCCGGTCCTCGGTCCACTTGACTGGCCGGCCGAAGGTCATCGCGGCGTGGGGGACCAAAAGCTCGTCCGGGTTGAAGAGCATGATCTTCGGCCCGAAGCCGCCCCCGACGTCCGGCGCAATCACCTCGACGGAGGTCTCGGGCAGGTTGAAGAGGACGGCCAGTCCACCTCGGATCGATGTCGGCGACTGCGTCGAGTCGTAGACGGTCAGGCGGTGCTCCTCGGAGTGCCAGCGCGCCCAGACCGCGCGCCCCTCCATGGGTTGGGCGGCGCTGCGCTCGAACCGCAGCCGCATCTGCTTGCGTCGGGGCGCCGCGGCCAGGGCCGCCTCGACGTCCCCCACCGCCTGGGACTGCTCGGCGGCCAGGTTGCCGGGCACGTCGGCATGGACGAGATGGATGGCCGCGGCGGCCACCTCCGGCGTGACGACGGCGGGAAGCTCCTCGTACTCGACGTCGACCAGGTCGGCGGCGTCCTCCGCGATGTAGCGGTCGGTGGCCACCACGAAGGCCACCGCTTCGCCGACGTAGCGAACGATCTTGGACGCCAGGCAGCGCTGCGTGCGCGGATGGGTCAGCCGCGGATGCGGGATCAGCAATGGCAACTCAAGGTCTCCGAACGGGACGTCGGCTGCCGTCCAGACCGCCACCACTCCGGGGAGCGCCCGCGCGGCGGTTGCATCGATGGAGCGGATGTGGGCATGAGCGTGGGGAGAACGCACGAAGCAGCACTCCAGGGCGCCCTCGCCGATGTCGTCCGTAAAGCGTCCCGCGCCGCGCAGCAGGCGATCGTCCTCCTTGCGAAGGACCCGCTCGCCGAACCATCTCGTGGTCATCTGCCCATCAGCTCCGCGGCCCGCCGGACCGAGGCCCGGATCGACGCGTAACCGGTGCAGCGGCAGAGGTTGCCTGAGATGCCCTCCTCGATCTCCTTCTCGGTGGGCCGTGGGTTATCCGCCAGCAGGCCCGCCACCGCCAGCACGAAGCCGGGAGTGCAGAAGCCACATTGCAATCCCTGGCATTCGTGGAACGCCTGCTGGATCGGATGGAGCGGCTCGCCCGGGGCGGCGAGGCCCTCGATCGTGGTGATGTCGTGGTCCTCAGCCTGGACGCCGAGCATGAGGCAGGACCGCACCGGCCGGCCGTCGAGCAGAACGGTGCAGCAGCCGCAGACCCCGTGTTCGCAGCCGACGTGGGTGCCGGTGAGGCCAAGCTGGTGGCGAATGTAGTCAGAAAGCAGATGACGGGAACTCGCCGGTGGCGGTCGCTCGGCGCCGTTGACCCTGAAAGTCACGCGGCGAGAGCTCGCCGAACCAGCACCTCGACGAGGTGGAGCCGGAATTCGGTGGTCGCCTCGAGGTCGCCGCTCGGCTGGAGGCCACGGGTCGGGTCCGCGGGATCGACCAGCACCGGCGTCGCCGCCACTCCGAAGAGAGCCATCCGGTCTCCCGCCAGGACCACCCCGGCCAGCGCGAAGTCGCCGTGGCGCCGGCACTCCTCGAGGACGGCCGCGCGGCCGCCGGCCGCTGGAAACCAGACCTCGGTGATCAGCTCGTCCGGTTCCAGCGCCGGCTCGAGGGCAGCCCGGAAGAAGTCCGCGGCCGCAATGGTGCGGGTCCCCCGTTTGGAGGTGGCGACGACCACCCCGGCGGTCGCGAGGAGCACCGCGGGCAGCTCGGCGGCGGGGTCAGCGTGCGCGATCGATCCGCAGAGGGTGCCCCGGTTGCGGATCACCGGGTGCGCCACCTGGCCGAGCGCGAGCTGCACCACCGGGCAGCGCGCCGCCAGCAGTTGGTCACGCTCCGCGGCTGATTGGCGCACCAGGGCACCGACGGCGACGCCGCCATCGCGCTCGTAGATCCGGTCGAGTCCCGGGAGGCGATTGATGTCAATGAGGTGTGCTGGCCGAGCCAGCCTGAAGTTGAGAAGCGGAATCAGAGACTGCCCGCCGGCCAGTACCTTCGCATCGGGCAGCGAGGCGAGCAGGTCGAGCGCCTCGGCGACCGAGCCGGGCGCGTGGTAGTCGAACGGCGCCGGCTTCACGCCGCAGTCAGACCGGCTGCCCCGGGAAGGCCACCGCCCGGCAGAGGGCGGCCTCCCCGCCCTGGAACCGCCACGGAAAACAGCCGAAAACGATCCTCTGGTCGAGCACCCGGTCGATGTCGCCGCCGAGATTCTCGATGTGGATCACATCGTGCGGGAAGAGCAGCGTGTGCATGATCTGGTAGTCCGCCTTCGGGAAGACATCGCTGAGCTTGCGGCCGAGCTTAGCCTCAGCCTCCTCGGCCTCATCCGCCCGCAGTCGCTGAATCACCGTGTTCATCGGGTGGTCGGCGCTGCCGACATCGACGGCCAGCCAGCGAATGCCGCGCTCCAGGACCCACTCCGCAAAGGCCCGGGTGGGCCCGGGGTGCCTGATGAAATATTTCGTCTCGTCCACCGCGGATCGACCATCGGCCCAGTTCTCCGGGTAGTACCGGTGGTAGCCGGTGTGGATGACCAGGATGTCGCCGCGCTGGATCCCGATCCCCGTCTCGCGCTCCCAGCTCTCGAAGTGCTCCGGACCGTAGAGCTCGTAGTCGCCGATGCCCATCCGCTCGAGGTCGACGACGCAGGCCGGGCCGACCAGGAAGTCGAGGGGAACCTCGCCGATGAACTTGCCTCCCGAAAAGAAGTGGGCCGGCGCGTCGAGGTGGGTGCTGACGTGGAGGGTGGTGGTGATCTCCTGGCCCCCGGCCTTGTCAAAGGCGAGGCGCTTGACCCACTTGATGCTCGGGCCGGTGTAGCTGGCGAAGGCCGGAGTATGCATCGAGAAGTCCTGGGTCAGGTCGATGACTTCCATGGGAACCGGCCAAGGGTACCGCGCCGCGTCAGATGGCTAGGGCGCGAGCCCCTCCATGTCACCTTCGCGGAGAGCGGCTGGGGCTGGCCGCGCACCCCGGCTGATCAGGCGGGAAATGGCGGCCAGCTCGCTGTCCTCCTCAAGCTCGGGGTCGCCGCCGCGGTTGACACCGACAGCCGCCAGGAGCCGTCCGCCGCCCAGGTAGAACCCGAGGAAGCGCCCTTCCTCAATACTGCCGCGCACCACGAATTGATCCCATGTGCGGGCATATCCCACGTATTCCAGTTTCTGGGCGTATTGATCCGACCAGAAGCTGTGCACCTCTTCATACGGCGCTGACTGTCCCAGCATGTTCCGTGCCGCGGTCGCTCCCTGCTTCTCCGCATTGTTGTAGTGCTCGACGCGGAGGCGGCCGAAGAGCGGATGCGCATGGTTCGCGACATCACCGGCGGCAAAGATGCTCGGAAGGTTGGTCCGGCAGCGGGCGTCGACAAGCACACCATTGTCAACCTCAACCGCTCCACCGCTCGCGACTTGCGTATTCGGCTCGATGCCCACGGCGACGACGGCCAGGTCGCATTCGATGCGCCTGCCGGTCCTGGTGATGACCCGGCGCAGCGTGTCTTCACCTTCGAACCCGGCTGCGGTGTCGGGCAGCAGTTCGACTCCGGCGTCGCGGTGGAAGGCGGCGATCACCTCGCCAACCTCATCACCGAGGACCGCGGACAACGGCGGGCGGTTGCCGTGGAGCGCGGTCACGCGCAGCCCCATCTGGCGGAGCGAGGCAGCGAGCTCGCAGCCTATGAAACCCATGCCGGCGATCACCGCGTGGCTGCCCGGGATGGCGGCTGCCTTCAGGGCATCGCACTCAGTGACAGTTCGCAGCTGGTGGATGCCGGCGAGGCCGGCGCCCGGGACAGCCAGGCGCCGGTTCCCGCCACCGGTGGCGAGGAGAAGCTGCTGATACCCGACCGATTCGCCCGATCTGAGGTTGACGAGGCGATCATGGGGTTCCACCCGGACGGCCGTGTCGTGAATGAGGTCAACGTTGTTCTCCCCATACCAGGACTCAGGTTTGACCTGCCAATCGGCCACCGTCTCTTCGCCGCGGAGGTAGCCCTTCGAAAGTGGCGGCCGACCGAATGGAACACCGGGCTCGGCGCCGATGAGCACCAGCCGCCCGCGGTAGCCCTCGTCGCGCAGCGTGACTGCAGCCTTCCCGCCGGTGAGGCCGGCGCCCACGATAACGATCGGACCGCCTGTCATTGGACCGAGGCGGGAGGCGCTGAAGCTGCAACGTGGTGTGGAATGACGAGTAGCACGATGGTCGGGCGCTGCCCACTGCTCAGCGCGTCAACCGCGTCGCCAGCCTGTGCGGACACCAGGTCAATCGTAACCGGAGGGTTACGGCAACCAGCTGACGTGTGCGCCGAAGGGCACTGGCCCGGCCCGCTCAGGTCGAAACTCTCACTCCCGCGGCGGTCAGCAGTTCGGCGAGACGGGCCCGATTGAAGACCCCCGCGTCATAGGAGTAGGCGATGGATCCGTCGTGGCGGACCAGCCGCTGCCGCCAGCCGCGCTGAGTTCGCACCACCTCCGCCCGATCGATGTCAGCGAGCGGGATGGCTGCCCGCCTCAGTCCCCAAAAGCTGACCATCAGATCGGACACCGTCACGCGAAGCGGGGTGGTGATCACCTGCCAGCAGCCATAGGCGCCGGCAGCGGTGGTGAGAAGACCCACCGGCACCTGGCCATGAGTCAGGTAGCCGGGGCCGAAGGAGAGCAGCACGATGCTCACGATCAGGATGGGCAGGCCGATCACGACCGCGCGAGCCTGGAGCCAAAGCACCACGGCGCGAGTCTAGGGGGCTGTACGGCCAAATGAGGTCCATCCGACGTCCCAGACGGCCGGGCCACTTCTCGGCTTAAGCCGTCGCGAGTCTTCCCCTGCCGCCGTACTTCAGCGCGAAAAGACGCCACGGTGTCACCCGAAGTGGACGAGCACCAGATCGGCCGATCTGCAAACATCTTCTGGTTGTGGGTGCTAATGCCCGGCTGACTCTGCTGGTCGCCGCGATGGCGATCGGCACCGCGTGTGCGTCCACGAATCCAGGCACGCCGGCCGATTCTGAAGTTCGCCAACCCATCCTCTTCGTCCATGGCAACGGCGACTCGTCCTCGCTCTGGATCACCACAATCTGGCGCTTCGAGTCGAACGGCTATCCACGCGAACGCCTCTTTGCGATCGACTTCGCCCCACCGACCGCGCGGGACGATGACGCGGTGCCTCAGCCGAACCGAAGCAGCACCGACGAGGAGCGCGCGCAGCTCGCGGCGAAGGTCGATGAGGTGCTCGCGAAGACCAAGGCTTCCAAGCTGGCCCTGGTCGCCAACTCGCGCGGTGCCAATACAATCCGCAACTATCTGAAGAATGGCGGTGGCGCGGCCAAGGTCGGTTGGGCCATCCTCGGCGGCGGAACCAACCATGGCGTGTACGCGATTGCGGGCCGGAACAGCGAGTTCAACGGCGCTTCTCCGTTCATGAAACAGCTCAACGACGGGTCCGAGGTGGTGGCCGGGGTGAAATACCTGACGATCCGGAGCGACCGCCTCGACAAATACGCCCAACCCGAGCTCGCGCCCGGGCGGCCATCGGGCATCTCCTACGACGGCCCGGCCCTGCTGGGCGCGACCAACGTTGTCATCGAGGGCCTCGACCATCGCGAGGTCGCGTTCAGCTCGAAGGCGTTCAGCCAGATGTACTCGTTCCTGACGGGGCGCGCGCCCACGGCGGATATCACACCGGAGGGCAAGCCGAAGCTGGGCGGTTACGTCGGTGGGCTGGAGAACCGTGCCCCAACCAACAAGGGAGTCGCCGGGGTCAGGTTGTCGGTGTTCGAGATCGACCCCAACGATGGGAGCCGCAAGGGCGCGGCGGTGCTCGCCGAGACGACCGGCGCCACCGGCAGATGGGGACCGTTCAGCGCCAAGCCCGGGGGACACTATGAGTTCGTGATGGAGGCGCCCGGCCAGCCTGTTCGGCACGTCTTCCGCTCACCCTTTCCCCGCTCCAGCCAATTCGTCGGGCTCCGGCTGGCAGAGGATGCGCCCGCCCCCGCGGGCAAGGCGCTGGTGATCTTCACCAGGCCTCGCGGCTATGTCGCGGACGGTCGCGACAAGCACTCGCTGGACGGCAAGCCGGTGCCCGGCGTCAGTGCAGGAATTCCAACCAACTCCAGTTTCAAGGTGGAGCTAGCCGCGGCCGAGCGCGCGGTGCCCGCCAGTTTGAACGGTGAGTCGATCACGGCACGCACGATCGTCGGCGAGGTCGTCTACATCGAGTTTCACTACTGACTTTATTCTCAAACCCGGCTTTGGGTTGACCTCGTGGGGTGATCCTGAGCAGCGTTGGGCAGCCAGATCCTGCCTTCGATCTGCTCGGTTTCGGAGGGTTGGGGAAGGTGGGAAAAATCGGAGGCGTGGCGCCATATCTGGCGCGCCGATACGGCGGCGTCGAAGGAGTCCTCGGTCTGCGCAACCTGCGCCCGCCGGGTCAAGTCGGTGGGCCATCCCCAGGCAGCCAGGTACTCGCGCCGCCGAGCCGGATCGCGCTTCACAACTGGTCCCGTCAGCACTCGTGGATAGATTTCGACAACAAGTGGAAGTGCAACGGGATTGAACGGCCAGATGGMGAACCCAGCCTGGCGAAGACCGGCCAGGAGGGGCATGCCCCGAATTGACCCGGTGCCGACGGCACCCGCCCCGCCAACCTGGAAGACCGATTTGGGATGGCCGGCGGGCCCGTTCAGCGCCAGCTCGGTCATGCGGAAATGGCCGCGCTCACCCTCGAGAAGCGGACGGCGTGATCCCGGCCGGCCCCAGAACGGGCCGGCCCGATCCACGAGCCAGCCCTCACCTTCGGCCCTGGCCCGCTCCCAGGCTATCTCCACGCGTCCGCCACAGCGTTCCGCCACGAACCAGGCGGGAAAGCTGAAGCCGAAGTCGAGGCCGATCACCAGCGCCGGATCGGCCTGAGCACGCGCGATCAGCCAGCTGAGCAGGCTGGCCCCGCTCCAGCGGTTCTGCAGCACGAGGAGCCTGTCGTCGGCGACCTCGGCCAGCCAGATCGTCCGGCCCCCGCTGTGCCGGGCTCCGGACCAGTCGACGGCGATCGCCGACCCCACCTCCACGCCTCAATCTTCCCCGTGCACTATTCCGCCCGCGCCATCTCCGGCGCCGGTTTGGACCACCCGGCCGCAAGGACGCGCACGAACGGGTCGTCCGTGAGGGCGAGGCCGGCCGATATGTTGGCCTCAGCACCGGAGTGCGCATTGATGGTTCCGGCATCGATGCCGTCCGCCACCCGGCCCGCGTCCCTCATGTAGACCGGGACGTGGGCCGGGTTTCGCTCGCCAAACCAGGCGCGCGCGTTGCGGGCAGACGTTTCATATTGGCGGTCGCCCGTCTCGCCGGCGAGTCGATCCATGACCAGAATTGCCGACTGGACGTCGTAGGGACTCGCGTGGGGGACGTCGAAGCCGGATTCGATGACCTCGGTGAAGACGCTGTCGGCGCTGCGGCGCGCGACACCGATCAGGTCCCGGCGCATGAGGCAGTGCGCGGCCTCGACCAGAACAGCCTCCTGGATATGCCCCCACAGGTGCGGGCGGCCCCGCTCGTCGGGCGAATTCATGAGAATGCCGTCCAGGCTGCATTCGGCGATCTCGTCACACCACCGGCTCAGCTGGGATGACAGCCAGGGATCGGGCCCGACGCGGAGGAGCTCGAGGGCTGAGATGGCGTGGATTGCCCTCACATCAGACGGCGGCTCGCATTTGGCTGCAGCAGCGAAACCCGCCCGCATCGGGCGGTGGGCCGGCGGCAGGTTGAAGATGAGGGCTGCCGCCGTCATCGCGTGCGTGGCCCGCGCCTGCCAGAAGTTCGGGCCGGGGATGGAGGTCGGGCCGGCGAGGTTTCGGTTGCCCTCCCAGTCAAAGATGAAGTTCACCCAGCCCCCTTCGCCGTCGTGCATCCAGAGCAGGAAGTCGAGGAGACCCTCGGCCCAGCGCCTCAGCTCCTGGTTGCCGGTGCGAAGCCAGAGCCGGCTGAGCAGGACGAAGGTTCGGGCGGCGTCGTCAACGCAGGCCACGCCTTCGACGCCCGTCTCGCTCGCCCCAAAGGTTTCATTTCTCTCGCCCGCGTAGACGGCGATGGCAAGCGCTCTCGGCCCGGCGGCGGGCACGCGCCTGGTCAGCCGGGCCAGCTGTCTCAGCACTGGACCCGATGCCTCAGCACGGGCCCGATTGGCCTCAGCAAGGAGTCAAGGACCGGACGATCTCCTTCACATCGAAGTCCGCCGCCGCCAAGCAGCTGTCGGCGGCGCCGTAGTACATCCGGATCTGCTCGCCGCGGTCGTCGAGCGGGATGTGGCCGCATGAGAAGACCGTGTTGTTGAACAAGCCGGACACCTCGTAGGGTTCGGTCGCCACCAGGATCGGTTCCGGCGATCGGGCGATGGCGTGAGCCGGGTCGTCGGCGTCCATCAGCAGCGCGCCCATCGAGTAGTGGCCGCGGCCATCGACGCCGTGATAAAGCTCGAGCCAGCCTTCGGGTACCCGAAACGGAACCGCGCTGGCGCCGGTGCGGAGAGAATCCCACATCCCATTACGGGGCAGTGCCAGGGGCCGATGACCGCCCCAGTTGACCAGGTCATCTGAAAATGCGATCCAGATGCCCAGCACGTGGTTGAACGAGCCCGGCATCGGCCGGGTGAGCGCGGCGTAGCGGCCACCGACCCGGCCCGGGAAGATGACCACATCCTTGTGGTCGGGCAGGAACATGATCCCGTGCCGCTCGTAGGCGCGAAAGTCGGTGGTGGTCAGGCGGCTGGTGGTGATCCCGATGCTGCCCACCGACACGTAGGTGATGTGCCAGACCCCGTCGATCAAGGTCGCTCGGGGATCCTCGCAGCCGTACTCCTCGAAGGAATCCATCGGCGTGACCGCCGGGCACGGCTCGACCTCGAAATGCGCTCCGTCCCGGCTTCGGGCGACTCGGAGATGGGACATCTGCGTCAGGTAGTCGCGCACCTCCTCGAGGCCGACGAGGGGAGCCACGGGTCCCTGGACCCGGATCCGGCGCGGATCGGTGAGGTCGATGCCGGGCAGGTCGCGACGGATGTAGGCAATGACGACCGCCGGCGGGTTGCGGGTGGCGTCGAAATAGGACAGGCCGACCAGGTTCTCGGCCGCGGTGCCGGCCGGGAGCGGATAGAGGCCGCGATCGGGTTGGTCAAGGTCGAGCGTCTGGGCGTCGGCCGGCGGCGTGCCGGTGAGAGTGAGCGGGCGTTCGGCGACACGCAGGAGGAGGACAGTCTCGTCGCCGACCTGCGCGGCCGCGGCGTTGAACACGGAAACGACCTCGAGCCCTGGCTGCGAGGGCCCCACGTCGAGGCTGGTCAGGATCGGGTTATTGGCGAGGCGCCGGCCGAGTTCAGGCACTGGCCGCCACCTGGTGGTCCGGCTCGGCGATCTCGGGGCTGGCTTCGACCAACGCGTCGCGGAGCAGCTCGGCCCAACGTTCTCCGGCCCTCGGCCAGGCCATGTCCTTGGCGTATCCATAGGACGCCCGCTCCAGGAGCTGCTTGCGCTCCGGGTTGTCGAGCACCGAGTTGACAGCTCCGGCCAGCGCTTCCGCATCGCGGAAGCCGACCAGAATGCCGCGGTCGCCGGCCAGCGCTTCGGTGGCGTGGAGATAGGCGGTCGATACGATCGCCTTCCCCGCTCCCATGGCGTAGGCCAGGGTGCCGCTGGTGATCTGCTGCGGGTCGAGGTAGGGGGTCACGTAGACATCGCTCGCGAGCAGCAGGTCGATGATGTCGTGCTGGGTCATGTAGAGGTCCAGGAAGGCGACCCTCCCCACCAGGTTCAGACGTTCGACGGTTTCCACGAGTTGCTTGCGGTAGCGCTCGCCGTCGTGCCGGATCAGCTCCGGATGGGTCTGCCCGGCGATCAGGTAGAGGGCTTCGGGATGGCGCGCGAGGACGGCCGGCATCGCCTCGATCATGTACTCCAGTCCCTTGCGGGGATCGACGAGACCGAAGGTTGAGATGAGGGTGCGACCCCGGATGCCGAGCTTCTCCTTCATCCGGCCGCGACCTCGAGGCTCGATGGCGGGCATGCCGTGCGGGATCACGGAGATGTTCTGGCGAACGCCGTAGGCGCCGGCGAGCAGCTCCACCGCCGCGTCAGCCATCACCACTGTTTCGACGCTGAGGCGGGCCAGGTTGCGGACAGCCTCGCGCATCGTGGGCGACGGCTCGGGCGGGACGCTGTGGAGGGAGGTGACCACCGGTTTGCGGAGGCTGTCCAGAAAGGGGGCCAGGTGGTCCGTGTAGACCTCGTCAGCCCAGGTCCCGTAGAGGCCGAACTCGTGCTGGACGTTGACCACGTCAATGTTTGACGAATTGATCGCGAGCGCCGCCGCGCGATAGCTCTCGGCGTTCCCCTGCTGGATTCGCCAGCGCACCTCGGGACCGTAGGGGCGCATCGAGTTGGGCTCGTCAATCGCCGCGACGCGGGCGGAGACGTCAGGATCAGCGGCCTTGACCGCGGCCGCGAGGTCCGCCGAGAAGGTTGCGATGCCACAGCGGCGGGGAAGGTGAGTGGAGACGAAGGCAATCCTGATGGCGGGGACCTCTGAGTGCACGGCCGGCCGGGGGGAGGTTGTCGACGCAATGACGTACCGACCTCCAAAACCAGCTGGGCAGAGGCCACGCCGCGGATGTGCTGACCAATATTCATTCCCGTTTTGGGCCCTTGCCAACCGGCGGCGGTGCCTCGAGTGTGAAGCGACAGAGGTAGGAAACGCAGGTACAACCAGCGCATTGAAGACACCCGTCCGGGATTGACCGCGCGGCGGGGTCCTCGATCGGTTGCCGGGCCGGCCGAAACTATGCCGAATTCAAGCCAAAGCACTGTTTTTCATAGGCCCTTGCCTTCGCGGGGTGTGGTGTTCCTCGGTCGACTGGGGCGAGCGCCCCGGTTCAATCGGCCCCTCTCGCTGTGCGGCTCCCCGACTTCGCCAGGGACGAGCGGATCCCCGAGCCCGCCCGTCCGGCGCCGCCCCCGGCGACCCTGGCGCTGCCCCCGCCGACTCCCGTGCCGATACCACCACCACCAGCACCGGGGGCAGAGTCGCCCCTGCTGGGGCTCCTCGCCATCGTCCGCCCGAGCGCACCGATCAACCGCCTGATCAGCGCCGACGGCACGCTGAATGTTGCGGTCGGGACCTACAGCGACTGCACCGGCCTGTCGCCGATCAGCCTGACCACAGCCGACCTCGACCCCTGCTTCCCCGGGCCGTAGCTATTTCGTCGGCCACAGCCCGGGACCCTTCGCGCCCCTCCTCCGCATGCACGCCGGCGCGGAGATCACCTGGTTCGACGGCACCGGCAGGGCCAATCGCTTCCGGATCGTCGCGGAGAGGGACTTTCGCCGCAATTCCGCCACGCTGACCCTCGCTCGGCCCGATGTGGCAGCCCAGTTCCAGACCTGCCTCAAGCCTGATGGCTCCCTGCTCCGGATCCTCGACGCAGTCCGCGTCTGAGATCGACGGAGGACCGTTTTTAAGCCACCCTCCACCAATGCGCTGCTCATGTGAGCGTTGTCCGGTCGACCGAATCTGCGCTCGCGAGCTGACGAAACGGAAACCGTGCTCGCGTCTGTAGTCGGCGCCATTCGGGCTCGAGTTCCTCGATCAGCCATGCCTTGCTCGCCCTGGCTGAGATCGGCAGGCGGGAGCGCACTGATACTTCCGCATCGTCCATCCGTGCGTCATCCCCCTCCGTGATTGTGAGGTGAGGAGTGATTGAGTCGAATGCCCCCTCGTAGGGCGGAAAGTCGGGGAAGCGGGCGACGATCGCCTGGGTGAGCTGTACGAACGGCAGGGCCGGATCGGGGGCGATGTAGATGACGTTTGGGAAGCGTCGGATCTCCCGCAATTCGAACCTGTAGCTTTCCGTCCGGCTGAAGACTGCTCCCAGCGAAGCGATGTGGTTGGGGTCGATCCTCCCGGCCGGAAGGAAGGGAAAGAGCAGGGTGATGTGGGCAGGAACCCCCCCGGCGGGCTCAGCGCCAACAGCTCGCCCGTGCCAGCCATTCAACACCGGCTCTGCCTCGGGGACCGGGATGATCACCGCGCTGCGCAAGCTAGCTTCGGCCATCGATACGACTCTAGTGGACTGTAACGGTCAAATGAGGTCCATCCGCCGCCCCAGGGA